>Ga0209579_10000105_pt1 | contig 149948 bp, 148 predicted proteins | sample Coa_R1_2_FD_187152 | JGI IMG/M metagenome (GOLD analysis project Ga0209579, IMG submission 187152) | Surface soil microbial communities from Centralia Pennsylvania, which are recovering from an underground coalmine fire - Coalmine... | ecosystem: Environmental > Terrestrial > Soil >... | reverse complement strand
AGGACAATGCACCGGTCGTGAGTTGGAGCGACACGCAGATTGTGGCCAAGGTGCCGTTGTCGAGCCAGTCGGGAGTAGTGAAGGTTGCGCAGAATGGGGCGTGGTCAAACACGATTTCGTTCACGATGGCGGGGCCGACGATTACGAGCGTGACACCGACCAGCGGAACGGTGGGGACGCAGGTGACGATCACGGGGTCGGGATTTGGAGCGGCGGCGGGGAGCTACGGGGATGTGCAGATCGGGACGCAGGACAATGCACCGGTCGTGAGTTGGAGCGACACGCAGATTGTGGCCAAGGTGCCGTTGTCGAGCCAGTCGGGAGTAGTGAAGGTTGCGCAGAATGGGGCGTGGTCAAACACGATTTCGTTCACGATCGGAGCAGCACCGAATTTAAATGCCAGTCGCTATCAACATAGCGCCACGCTTCTCAATGACGGCAGAGTATTGATTGCTGGTGGAGCGACGTGTTCCATCGCTGGTTCCTGCACCTATCTGAGCAGTGCTGAGGTATTCGATCCCTCGTCTGGAACGTCCACCAACACAGGTAGCCTTGCTACGCCGCGCGTCGCCCCGGCTATCCTCCTGGCCAACGGGAAAGTCCTGATCACAGGCGGATCTACCTGCGACAACTATGGGAACTGTTTTACGTTGAACACCGCTGAAATCTACGATCCGATTTCGAAGACCTTCAACGGTACTGGCGATATGCAGGCTGCGCGAGATGGTCACACAATGACGCTCTTGCCGGACGGAAGGGTCCTGATCACAGGGGGGGAGACCTGTATTCCTGGGTCGAGCGGAGGCGGAGGACCCAGCAGCAGAAACCTCGGCGATCCGCGATGGGATGGAGCTCACCTTGTCGAAGCAAACTTTACTCCCACGGCCGGCTCGATTACATGCACGGCTCTGGCAAGCGCTGAGATTTATGACCCAGAAGCCAATACCTTTAGCGTCACCGGCTCATTGAACACGCCCCGCTATAATGCCGCGGCGACGCAGTTGGCTAATGGTCGAGTCCTCGTAGTGGGCGGATCCGATGAATACAATCCGCTGAGCTCCGCGGAAATCTATAGCCCGTCCGCGGCTACGTTCACTTCCACCACTGGTGGTTTGCAGACTGCGCGGTCCTTGCCAGCCGCCACGCTTTTGAACAGCGGAAGGGTTTTGATCACCGGTGGTTCGACCTGTGAATCGCCGATGTGCCCGACCATCTCCGCCGAGTTGTATAACCCGACCGCGGATTCTTTCCAATCCACCTCGGGAAACATGATGGTCTCAAGGGTGAACCATTCGGCCATTCTCCTCACAAATGGCCAGGTGCTACTGGCGGGAGGGACGAACGGATGTTCTGGCGGCCAATGCACATCGGACGCCACCACTGAGATCTACGACTCCACCGCCGACAGCTTCAGCACATCCAACACGTTGGCCGCGGCTCGATCAGCGCACACTGGGACCCTGCTATTGAATGGCAACGTCTTCCTCGCTGGAGGAATCGCTGGCGGAGTAACACTGTCGAGCGTCGAGTTCTATCAACCTGCCAGTCTTGCTCCATCAGGGCTCTTGTCCATTGCTGTAGCACCGGCCAATGGCTCTCTCCCGGTTAGCGGAGTGCAGCAATTCGTCGCTACCGGTACGTTCAGCGACGGCAGCACTTCACCCCTAGAATCAGTTTTGTGGAACTCTTCGAGTCCGACTGTCGCCGCCATCAACAACGCGACCGGCGATTCAGGATTCGCGATTGGGGTGAGTCTCGGTTCTGCGACCATCACAGCAACAGTTGGAACATTGTCAGGGTCCACCACTCTGACCGTCCTGCCCCCGGTTCAGTCGGGCGGCTTCACAACGGCGACTGGGCAGATGAGCACTTCCCTGTACGGACAGACGGCCACGCGCTTGACGACGGGACAAGTTCTGATTGCGGGAGGAATGAGCCCTTCCGGCGTCGTCAACAATACGCAGCTATACACTCCGCAGACCCAGACGTTCGCTGCGGTCACATCACTGAATGTTGCGCGCTGGCTGCACTCGGCGACGCTCCTAAACGACGGTACAGTGTTGATCGTTGGCGGTTCTGATCTAGCGAACCGAGAAACCTTGGATTCAGCCGAGATATTCAATCCTGCCGCTGGGACTTTCACGCTGTTGCCGAGCACTTTGAATACCGCTCGAGTCGGACAAACGGCTACTTTGCTCGACAATGGACAGGTACTCATTGTTGGAGGCTATGACCCTGAGAGCGGAGTAATCGCAGACGCCGAACTGTACGATCCTCCGACGCAGACCTTCATTGATCTGGGGGACACGCAAGTGCCTCGTTACCAACATACGACAACAATGTTGCGGAACGGTCAGGTGCTGATTACGGGGGGTGAGACTGACCCGATCCCGAGCAGCGCATATAATACCGCTGAACTTTTCGATCCCGTGAATCAATCATTTACGCCAGTGTCTGTTCCGATGACAACCGCTCGCGAAGGACACGCCGCAGTTCTGATGAACAACGGTCAAGTGCTTATCACTGGAGGCACTAATCCGGGAACAGGCCCTCTGAAAACGGCCGAAATTTATGACCCGGGCTCCGACGTCTTCATCGCCGTCAATGGCACAATGACAACGCCGAGGATTTCGCATGTGTTAACGCTACTGAACGGTGGCCAGGTTTTTATCGTGGGAGGAGCATCTGGAGGAAACAGTACTGCTCTCGCATCGACAGAGATCTATGATCCGGCCAGTCAGTTGTTCGCAGTTGCGGGAAGTATGGCGAGCGTCCGTGAGTATCAGACGAACACGCTGCTGGACGACGGTACAGTTTTGATCGCTGGCGGTACCGACGGGACGAACATTTTCAGCACCGCGGAGCTTTACATGGCGAGCCAACTCAGCGGGCTGACAAGTATTTCCATTACACCGGCCAGCCCCTCGATTGGCGTGGGAACTCCGCAGCCGTTCACCGCGATTGGGACTTTCACCAATGGCACCACCGAAAACTTGGCATCGGTGTTATGGAGCTCGTCCAGTTCCGCCGTTGCCATGATCAGCAACGATGAGACAAATGCGGGAGTCGGCGCAACCGTGCAACAAGGGAGTGCTACAGTTACAGCCAGTGCGGCCGGTGTAAGCGGCTCTGCCACTCTCAACGTAACAGCCCCGACGTTAGCCTCGATCCAGTTGAGCCCGCAGAGCCCGACGATTCCATTGGGAGCGACTCAACAGTTCACTGCGACTGGAGTCTACAGCGACGGAAGCACGCAAGACCTAACCAGTTCTGCGACCTGGAGTTCCTCGACATCGGTGGTGGCAACGATTAACAGGGGCGGGCTAGCTGCTGGTCTATTCCAGGGAGTCTCGACCATTCAAGTCAGTGTCGGTTTGCTAAACGCCACGACCAATCTGAATGTCGCCTCGGCAGGATTGGTTGCGATCACTGTAAATCCCCCGTCGGCAACCATTGCCCTAGGAGCTTCGCAGCAGTATCAGGCGACGGGGACATACAGCGATGGCAGTACGCAGAATGTCACGGGATTGGTTACTTGGTCGTCGTCCACAACGGCGGTCGCCACAATCAACCATGCGGGGCTTCTAGTCGGAGTCGGCCAAGGCAGCACAACGATTGGCGCAAGCTTCGCATCGATCTCGGTTTCGGTCCCAATGACTGTCGCGCCCCCGAGTCTGGTCTCAATTGTTGTTACACCCAACGCTGCGAGCGTGTCAGCAGGAACGAGCCTCCAATTAACGGCCACCGGCAATTACACGGATGGCAGCACTCAGAACCTGACTTCCTCCAGTTCCTGGGCGTCGTCAAACTCAGGTGTTCTCAATGTAAATGGCTCAGGCTTGGCGACCGCGGGCTCGCTGGGAGAAGTGACGATTAGCGCTGCGTCCGGCTCTATGAGTGGAACGGCGGTCTTGATCGTCACCGCCGGCACTACTCAGGCGAGCCTAAACACCAGCCGATACCTGCACAGCGCAACTGTGCTGGAGAATGGACAGATCCTCGTCGCTGGGGGTATCAACTGTCCTTCGGCAGGGTCCTGTACTTACTTGAACAGCGCCGAGATCCTCAACGGCGCCAGCAGTGTGTTCACGAGTACTGGTTCGATGGCGCAAGCTCGCTCTGCACCGGCCGTCTTGCTGAACAACGGGAGCGTCTTGATCGCGGGAGGTTATAGCTGTGACGTTTCGGGCAATTGTTCGTCTCTGAGCAGCGCTGAGATCTACTCTCCGAGTGCCGGGAGTTTCAGCAGTGCAGGCAGTATGACCGTGGCACGTAGCGGTCAAACGATGACGCTGCTAAGCAACGGAACAGTGCTGATTGCAGGTGGTCGAACGTGTACGACAGCAACTTCCTGCAGCGCGTTGTCGAGTGCGGAGATTTACGACCCGGTTGCCCGAACCTTCACCGCCGCTTCAAGCGGGATGACTGCAGCACGATATGGGGCGAGCGCAGTGGCGCTCAACTCCGGTCTGGTCCTCATTGCTGGGGGTTTCGATGGAACTAATCTGCCCGCTGCCTCTGAGCTCTACAGTCCGGCGAAGCCTGGATTTATTGGGGGTGGCCCCGAGCTGAATACGCCTCGTTTCAATGCAACGGCTACCCTTCTCAACAGCGGCCAAGTATTGCTGGCGGGCGGATCGACATGCGCTTCGCCCGGCTGTCCGACCAATGCCGCGGAGATCTACGATCCGATTGCGAACACGTTCAGCGCGGCAAGCGGAATGAACGTACCGCGCTTCGACCACAGTGCCACGCTTCTGACGAATGGTCAGGTGGTGATCGCTGGAGGTTTCAGTTCCTGCAATTCCTCCTGCACCAGCGAGGCAAGCACTGAGCTGTTCGATCCGCTTGCGGGCCAGTTCAGCTCCAGCCAGGCAGTTTCAAATGCCATTGCCGGGCAGACTGGGACTTTGACGGCGAACGGCAACGTCTTACTGATTGGAGGCGTTAGTGCGGGAGTGACTCTCGCCACCGATGAGTGGTATCAGCCAACAAGCTACACGCCGCCAGGCCTGTTGTCGGTATCGGTCGCTCCTGCGAGCTTGTTCCTCATGCCGGGACAAACTCAGCCGTTGGTAGCAACCGGAACCTTCAGCAATGGCAGCACGCAAACCTTGCAATCCGTGATCTGGACATCATCCAACCCGTCCGTCGCCCTGGTCAGCAATTCGCCGGGGAATGCCGGCCTGGTCAATACACAAGCTGCGGGCGCGGCCACGATCACCGCGACCGCTGGCGACGTCGGCTGTTCCGCATCGCTGAGTGTGTCTGCATTGGTATCTCTTGAGATTACTCCGGCAAATCCTTCCCTTGCGCTCGGCACCGGCCAACAACTCACGGCGAGCGGCACGTTTGCCGACAGCAGTGTGCACGACCTCACCGGGGCTGTGGCTTGGAGTTCTTCCAACGCTTCCACGGTCTTCATTGCTAACGCGGCCACGGGATTCCCAGGATTCGCAATGGGCGCTAACCCAGGTACCGCAACAATTTACGCGGCGATGGGGAACATACCAGCGACCACTTCGGTCACGGTACAAGCCGCTCCCGCTACGCCCAATCCTCCCAGCGTTACTGCAGTTTCGCCCACTTCCGGCGTGGGAGGTACAACAGTAACAATCACCGGTTCGGGTTTTGGATCCACTCAAGGCAGCGGATCGGTTTGGCTGGGCAGCACCTATGGTGGAGTAGACACATGGAGCGACACGCAGATCGTGGCCACGGTCGCACTCATTTCTCAATCGGGGACCGTGCAAGTCCGGCAGGGCGGCTTGTCGTCTAACGTTGTGCCGTTCAACGTGAACGCGACAACGATTTCGGCGGTGTCACCAGCGAGCGGTGAACCGGGAACCCAGGCCACGATCTACGGGTCAGGTTTCGGCACCACCCAGGGCAGTGGTCAAGTGTGGCTCGGTACTTCGAGCGCCATTGTGCAAACCTGGAGTGATACAGAAATCGTTGCCACCGTCGGATTGGGATCGACGTCGGGATCGGCACGTGTCCTGCAGAACGGGGTCCTGAGCAATGCGTATCCGTTCGTTATAAATGCTTTGCAAGTTACGAGCGTGAGTCCAAACTCAGGCGGACCGGGAACAGTTGTCACGCTCACCGGCAACGAATTTGGGGCTTTGCAAGGCAACGGCGTTGTTTGGCTCGGGAGTACGAGCGGAGAAGTCATTAGCTGGAGCAATACGCGAATTCTGGCTTCGGTCACCGCCAATTCGGTGAGTGGTGTTGCGCGTGTTGAACAGAATGGGGTTTGGAGCAATTCTGTGGCGTTCAACGTGCCCGTTGGATTTGGTGGCGGAGGCGGTGGCCAGGCAGCCACACTCACTCCCAGCATGCTCAGCATGGTGGTGGGCCAGACTCAGACAATCCAGGCGTTGAGCGCGACCGGTCAGCCAGTGACGGGTCTGACGTGGGCGTCAAGCAATCCGCAAGTGGTCAGCCTATCGACGGACGATCCTCCAATTCTGGCCGCTCTGCTTGCGGGGCATGCGAGCATCACTGCCGGGAGTTCTTCGACCGATGTTACTGTCTATGCCGGACCGACCATCCCAGCCGGAGCGACAGTCTGGTCGAACCCGGGGGACGGCACGGGAGTCATGAGTATCGTGCCGGCGGTTCCCAGTTCGACGGGAGTGGCGGACGTGTTTGCGCTGAACGCAGACTGCAACGTTCAGGCGATTGCGAGCGACGGAACTACCGCCTGGACTGCAAACATCGGTACCAGGACTACGACCACCCTGAACACGACCGGGAATACAAGCAGCACAAGCTGCAATCCGTTCTTGCCCGATTTTCAGGGTGGCTTGGTGGTGAACAGCGAATCGTCGGTGCAGGCACCAGGTGGCGCAATTGTGAATACTGGGTATGTGCAAAGGTTTGATGGGATGACGGGGCAGGCTTTACCCGCTTATAACCTTGGGAATCCGGCCCTCGACACTCCCCCACCAACCGTCCCGCATACTGCAGGTACGATTCTCACCCTCGATGGTGGATCGGTCGTGGGTATCGATCCGGCAACGGGTCAGCCCAAGTTTCAGGTGCAGGCGGAACAAACCACAATTGCGACAAGCGGCACCAATTGTGTGCTTGGGCCTCCAAACTTTGTCAGCAGCTTCAACAACTCAAGTTCGGGTCCCGCAACCTGGCTGGCTCAGCCCATTATCGCCGGCGATGGATATTTGTACGTGCCATACAGCTATTCGGAAATCACAGGGACGGCCGCTGCGGGTCCTCCGGACGAAAACGGTAACCCGTGCACACCGATCGGCGCAACCTCTTCCGGCCACACATCCACACATTATCGTGTGTTGCGCGTCGGCCCGGACGGGGACTACAGCAAAATTGTCTTGACGGACTACAGCAGCTCTGTCTCTAGCGTGCAGGCCCCAGACGGATTTACTGCGATCACGGCTAACACCGGCTACCAGGTCGAATCGATCGGGGGACTGCTGACGAACGCGGACCAGGGGGCCATGCTTTCCTGGTCAGAGGGTATCTCGCCTTATGCCTCCTACCAGTTCATCAACGGGGGCGAAAATTTGCAGACCATCGTACCCGGAGTCTTTATGAGGAAAGTCACGTCAATGAGCGCGGGGATAACCTCGGATGCGATTGTGAGCCAGCAAACCGGGATTGGGATCGGCGGTGCTTATACGCCGCCTGATCCTCCGTTTGTGCCGATTCTGCAAAGGCAGGACGGAAGCTTCGTGGGTACATTCCCAAGTAACGTCGCAATCGGTCCATTCACCTGTGTGCAGACCAACATGATCGCGTTCAACCTCGCAGGATCGCAATTGTGGATCGTGCCCAATTACACTCCACAGATTGCTACCATCGATGACGGCGTGATAGCGAACCCGGTACCACTTGCACCGCCGCCATTCTGTAGCGAAAGCTCAGGCGGATCCAGCAGCGTAGCCGTGACGTTCGACCAAGGGGGTAACCAATTGGGAGAAGCTGCCAACCCGACTCAGGCGTGGACGGGAAACAGCTACGAAATCGGCTCCATCGACAAGAAGTCCCTTACACCGGTAACCCCAGCGACCCCGCCATACTGGAGTGCTGCTCAGGCAAATCAGTCCTCGAACGGAGCCTCGCCGTTGTGTCGCGATGATCGCGACAAACTGGCTGCGGAATACGGCAAGCGCGTCGTGCGTGACTCGTATTTCGCCGCGTTTTTTGGGAGCGGTCCTGTGAACAAGCTAAAGTGGCCGAGGTTTACTCCGTCGTGTTTTCTCTTTACGGATTCGGCCCGTTCGCAATATTTCAGTTTCAGCGACATCAACACTCCCGATCCAAACGCCAAACCGGAGGTTTCCGGTTTCGCGCTGATTAGGGATCCTTTGGTCGTTCAGGCAAGTAGCGGCTACGGGTTGGACAAGTGGCGTGAAATATTCGGAGGCCCGCGGACGATCAATAGCGGTTATCGCGACCCCAACCAGACCACGAACGATAACAGCCGCCACATGTTAGGCGATGCCGTGGACTTTGGAAATCTCACGGGATCACAAGACGAGTGGGAAACCATGGTCGACGATGCAGGCGGTCAAAGCATCTCCGATATTGATGTCAGAGTTACGCACAAGAACGCCCAGGCGGATTATGTTGAGCCAGAGACCCTACCAAAAGGCCAGAAAGGGTGCCACTTGAGATGCACGCACGCCGACTGGCGGTACCATGTTCACGGGGACTACGCACTGACTCTGCGAACCAGTCCGCTTGGCAACTAGAGGAGAACGAAATGCGACGGTGTCTTTCAGTAGCTATCTTGGGAATTGCGCTTTCGGGCGCGATCCTCGGCCAACAAGACGACGCATCCATAGGTAACAAACTCTCTGACATTCTCACGCGCATGAACAGTGCGGACTTGCACGCAAGTAAAATCGCCTTTGACGAATTGATGACTCAATTGGCTTCCGACGGCTCCGATGGCGGGTCCACTACTGGTTTAGCAGACGCCGCTTCAAGATTCTTAGCTCGCCATCCGCAACAGGCCGATCAAGTGAAGCTAGGGCTAATTCAGCTTTTGGGAAAAGAAAACTACTTCTTCATCGAGACCAAGAATCCTCCTCCTGACCCCTACGAAGAGGACAACATAAGTGATCACTATGCGGATCTGATCAGTGTCGTTTCATCGTTGGACGACGAGCGCGCAATTCCGGTCCTGGTGGGAGCGATGACCACCGGAGGTATCGCCCAGCGAGGCTTACTGAAATATGGAGACAAGGCTCTTGAACCCGTAATCGCCCAGCTTAGTAGTTCAGATGCATTAGTGCGAGCAACGGCGTTAGGCATGAGCATAACCCTTCTTGAGAGGCGACACGACGTAGTCTCGGATGCACGCATAAGGTATCTTATTCGGTCCTCTCTTGCAGATCCGAAGCCAGTCGTTCGAAGACATGCGATCAAAGAAATTGACTGCCTGAACGACCGACAGGCCTTCGTACCTATCTTGGAAAGGATCGCCAAGAGCGATCCGTGGAAGCTCCCGGGGAAAGCGGATGATGGCGGTGATGGAGAAGAGTTCTATCCGGTAAGATTTCAGGCACGGTGGGTGCTGCGAGACATCCAAAGCAATAAAACCTGCGCGCCCTAGGAAGCACTTCATTGTCAGTCCGATCCCAACGTATGCATCGACCGAATCGCAGAGCGTCCCCTGAACCCTCCTTCGCGCCGACGTTGCCTAACGTCGGTCAACTGGCACCAGGCGGACTCCAGCGGCGTCTCGTACCAGAAAGCGTAAACCTGAGCCATTTCTTGGTCGCGGTTCTTGTCGCGGCACTCCTTATCTCTGTTACACAAGCCCAGAGAAGCGCCTCACGGCCTCACTTTCTGGGTCTGGCGCACGTGGCCTTTCGAGTCAGCGACCTGGACAAGACGCAGGCATTCTATGCGAGAGTTCTGGGTTACGAACAACCGTTTTCGCTCAACGATGGTGGCGGCAAAACCACAACTACCTTCATAAAGGTGAACGATTCGCAATATGTGGAACTCTTTCAGGGTGATGCTCAGAGCGAAGGACAGCTGGACCATTTCGCCTTATATACGGACGATCTCACGGCGGTGAGGGCGTATCTGCAAAGTCTTGGAATGTATATTGCGAAAGACACCCATAGGGGGCGCATTGGCAATCCGTTTCTAACCATCCGCGATCCCGACGGACACTTCATCGAGATTCTGCAGTACTCACCCAGTAGTTTGACAGGGCAAGCACGCGGAAAATTCATGCCCCACACCCGGATATCGGATCACATTTCGCATGTAGGGATTGTAGTCAGTTCACTACCTGTGGCCTTAAGCTTCTACCGTGACGCGCTGGGTCTTCGGGAAGTGAGTCGCGGTGGAGGAGAAAACGCGCAGCCGGGGTGGATCGATTTGCGGACGGTCGACGGCGATGACTATGTCGAGTTGATTTCAAAGAAGGTCACACCAGCGGAGACAGGTTCCCAAAATCATCTTGGACTTGCCACTGCCGACGTGCGCACGACAGTTGCGGTGCTGCAGGCGCGAGACGCCATTGGGGCAGGGAAGTCATCGATCATTGTGCTGACTGGTGGTGGATTGCCAGCGCGAACCAACATCCTCGACCCCGATGGTGCGCGCCTCGAGATCATGGAACCGCTGACCGCAGGAGCACGCCCAATTGCGACATTAGCGCCCAAGCGATGATACCGTCTACCACCAAGCCTAGGCCTTTTGTTCCTCACGACTCTTCTCAATTCACGCGGCGGGATTTTCTGAAGTCTACTGCGTTGGCGGCAGGTGCGGTCCTTATACCTGGCGCTGGAGTTGATCCAGACGCATTTTCAACCGGCTCACTTTCAGAAAAGCTCTTGACCGGGTGGGAATACTTTCAGGGGTCCCTCGGCGGAGTGTGGGACGTGTGGCGTCGGGACATGGCGGAGAGCACAGTTTGGCAGAGAGTAGAGGTTCCGCATTGCTTCAATGCGTATGACGCGGTTGATCCGGATCAAACCTTTTATGAGGGACCGGGCTGGTATCGCCGCAAGTTGCAGGTGAAGAATCCATACAAGGATGGGCGCACCCTCCTGCTATTCGAGGGGGCCGGGCAAAAGTCCATCATCTTTGTTTCCGGGGAACAAGTTGGCGAACATGTCGGTGGCTACGACGAATTTGTCGTCGACATCACTGACGCTGCAAAAGCGTCCGGCACCGGCCTTGTCGGGACAGATGTTTCACTGGCCGTGTTGTGCGACAACTCGCGAGATTTGGAGATGATCCCCTCGTCGCTGAATGACTTTCATCGCTACGGCGGGTTGTATCGGCATGTAACTCTCATGTATCAACCATCAATCTCGCTGAGGCGCGTCCACGTTATGGTGGCGATGTCGGGTTCAGAATCGGCCCAAGTCACCATCAAGGCGAGACTCCGCAATCCAATTGCCCTCCGGGACGAAGTACGACTACAGGTACGGTTGTTCGATCCGAAGGATTCTGTCGTAGCAACAGCAGCGGGGCGGTTCGAGCCCTGGGACGGCGAACAGCAAATTTCGGCCTTTAAATTGGCCCACCCCGAGCTATGGTCGCCTTCGCAGCCCTCGCTTTATCGTTGTGAAGTTCTGTTGACCAGCGTGCACGGAACAACGGTTCTGAAAGAACGCTTCGGCTGTCGCTACTTCGAGTTTATGGAACATGGTCGGTTCAAGCTCAATGGCGAACCGTTATTTCTGAAGGGCACGCAACGCGAGGAAGACCACGCCGGCTGCGGGGCTGCCATGCCGGAAGATCTCGTTCGGCAGGAAATGTTGCTCATCAAGAATATGGGTGCGAACTTTGTGGGGCTCGCGCACCACCAGCAATCCAGAACCGTGCTGGATCAATGTGATGAATTGGGGCTGCTGGTCTTGGAACAGATTCCCTGGTCGCGAGGAGGGCTAGGTGGGGACGGCTACAAGCATCTGGCCCGGGAGATGCTCCGCGCCATGATCGACCAGCACCATAACCATCCTTCGGTCATCCTTTGGGGGCTCGGGAACGAGAACGACTGGCCCGGCGATTTTCCGGACTTTAATAAAGACGATATTCGCACGTTTGTGAGAGAGCTCAACGACGACGCACATCAGCTAGATCCTGCGCGACCGACGTTTCTGCGCCGGTGCGATTTCGCTAAGGATGTCGCAGACGTTTACTCTTCATCGATCTGGGCTGGTTGGTATCACGGTTCATATACACAATATAAGGAGGAGGTCCAAAGAGAGTCGCAAAGCGTGCCCAAGTTTCTCCATGTGGAATGGGGCGCGGAAAGCCACGCGCGGCGGCACTCGGAAGATCAGGAGAACCTGCTCGCTCGGTTCCTTTCCAATAGCGACCTCAATGAGTACGAGCATACGCGTCTCCTAACAGAGGGGCGCACTTCGGCGTCGCGAGATGGCGACTGGTCTGAAACTTATGCATGCAACCTCTTTGATTGGCATCTTAAAGAACAGCTGTCGATGCCTTGGCTCGCCGGTTCGGCACAATGGATCTTCAAAGACTTTGCGACGCCTCTGCGCCCCGAAAATCCGATTTCACACGTGAATCAGAAGGGCCTACTTGAGCGCGATATGACACTCAAAGAGGGCTATTACGTTTTCCAGTCGTACTGGGCGGAGGACCCCATGATCCATATCTATGGTCATTCATGGCCGATCCGCTGGGGAGAACGGGACGAATTGAAGTTAGTGAAAGTGTATTCGAACTGCGATGCCGTCGAACTATTTCTGAATGGAATCTCCGCGGGAAGGAAAAAGCGTATCAGCCATGATTTTCCGGCCGCCGGATTGCATTGGTTGGTGAAATTCAAACCGGGCGAAAACCATCTGGCTGCTGTTGGGGGGAGGAAGGCATCTCCGGTTCAGGACTCATTGATTTTCCAATACCAAACCGACAAATGGGGTCCTGCTGCACAGATAGAGGTCAGAGAAATCGCGCGCGAGGGAGATCGCGTGACAGTTGAGGCTCGACTGCTAGATGGCAAAGGCACTCTGTGTCTGAACGCGCGCAACCGTGTGTGGTTCGGGATTACTGGCGATGGAACACTCGTGGACAACAGGGGAACCTCCTTTGGATCGCGCTGCGTAGAGGTTTGCAATGGCAGGACCGAGATCAGTCTTTTGCGCAATGGCGGGTCTTCGTTCCTCGGCGCCCGCTGCAAATCACTTCCCACCACCTTCCTAGCCGTAAAGTGAAGATATGAACGTCCAACTTTGTTCCGCAGCCGCGCGAGGGTCTCACTGCGTAAATTGGCGAAGTTTATGAAGCCACTTGTCTTGCGACGCTGAGGGAAATGACGCGATCATCAGCGCTTTCAATCCCGGCTGGAGAGGCCCGAATCCGCATGACTGCCAGGTTCGAGGAACAGAGTCCATCATCGCCGCGATTAAGAAGGGGAATCAAAAGAGTACTCTCGGCGGGCCGGGCGGGGAGTTCAGAGCTGGAGTCCGCGTCGACAGCGCAGATCTCCCGAGCTGATCAGGCCTGGTTCTTCGGCGGAGACAGATGCTCTGGACTAACTGCGGAAAGAACCGCAAATTTAATGGTCCTATCTGACCGGTCAGTAGAACTGAAGCCAGGGCATCGAACAGGAAAGTCTTGCCTGGGGAATAATCAATTTGCAAGGTGCAAGGTCGGAATCACAAGGTTGGGACGGTCTGTTAGGGTTCCCTGACTGGCTCCCTCTGGCGGCTCTGTGGCTGATGAAACGTTGCCTCCAGTTGCACGTCTTTTGTGACATGAGGCGGGTCGCCTTCCATCCTTCAACGCGCAGCGTTAGAAACTACATCTTGCTAAAGCGCCAAGATCACCTCGCAAGCCGCAATGTTTAGGAGGTTCTAACGTCGGTCTGACGCGGGCCATGAGTTTCGTCCATCTGATATACGCCTTCAAAAGCAGCGGCCCTCTTGACACAAGTGCGAAGAGCGACTTAGCGAAAGCGGTATGCGATAATTCGCACTTGATGAGTACAGAACAGCAAGAACAGACGACTCCCGCCATCGCCGATACGGGCAACCCGTCAACTCACGTAGTTAGATGGATTCCCAGAGTCGAAAAGAGAATCTGTCGCTGCAGCCGCATGGGTGGCGCTCTTGGGGGTTGCTGTTGCCGGGTGCTTGCCGCCGGCTCGGCTCGCAGCCCTGGTCGATCCCATACTGGCGAACGATCCATACGAATGATCGATTGAGCGGATTGTTCTAACTCAACTTTTCCGAGTATAGTGTCGGACAGTCGACCGGATTCCGCAGCTACCCTCGTTAAGCCCTGCAGGTGTCGCCACCAGGCCAGCCTTCCCTCGTTTGATGTGCCTCGATATCTTTCGAGGCCTCTGTGTCGTGGGCATAATCGTTGTGGACAATCCGGGCAGTGACGCCAAGGCCTATTGGCCCATCACGCATGCAGAGTGGAACGGGTGGACGCCCACCGATTTCATCTTTCCTTCGTTTCTTTTTCTGGCTGGGATTTCATTGGTATTTTCGATCTCTTCGCGCCAGCAGAGACGCCAATCGTTCTTCCGAATACTGGTCCATGTTCTGTGGCGCACCCTGATTCTTATCGCCATCGGGTTCCTGGTCAACGCATCGCCGATCGTCTGTTTCGACATTCACACCTTTCGTTTTGAAGGCGTGACACAGCGCATCGCCGTATGCTATCTGGCTGCGGTGGCGTTGGAGGTGTGGTTTGAGCGCCGCGACAACTGATCGCCATTGCCGTGTGTGTCATCGGGTGTTGGGCAACCTTGCGGTTTGTACCGGTTGCCCGGCTATGGCCTGCCTGGACGTGACATTCCATTTTATGGATCCCGGTCGCAATTTGGCCGCCGGTTGGATCGCAAGCTGTTCATGGGCCACTTGTACAACGGCACTCGCGATCCGGAAGGCATCCTACACTATCTCGGCAATCGGAACCACCCTGGCAGGTGTGCTGACGGGACATTGGCTGCGCTCTGTGAAATCGTTGGCAGCCAAAGCGTGTGGAATGCTCTTGATTGGCATCGTAATCCTGTCCGCAGGCTTGCTCTGGAACCGATGGTTTCCGATTAACAGAAACCTTTGGGCAAGTTCGTTTGTCCTGTTTACCGCCGGAGGTGCCCTCGTCTGTCTGGCATTTCTTTATTGGCTGCTTGAAATCCGACGCTGGCGCGGGTCTGGACCATGCCGATCTTGGTCCTAGGCATGAACGCAATCATCGCTTTCGTTGCCGACTCCGTCGTGTGCGGACTGGGATACTCCTTTACGGCGAAAGGCCCGAGCGGAGCCAGGGTGAGTTGGCACGAGGCCGCGCAAGACTATCGTGAGTCATTTGGATTGAGCGCACCCACCGCCTCGCTGATCTATTCTCTAGCGGCCCTGTCGTTCTGTTGGTTTCTGCTTCGGCTTCTTTGGCGAAAAAAAATCTTTATCAAGGTCTGATGCTGGGTCGGGATGTTCAAAACGACTGCCAAGGCTGTGCCCACCCAAGTTGAATGATGAAATCAGATGGATGAGAAGTCCGGTCTCGAGGGGATACGCTGGGCGCAGACGCTGGCGCGACTGGCGCGGATTGATCCCGAGCTATCGGGTCCGATGAAGCACCGCGGCCTACAGGCGAATCTGCCGCCGATTCGAGCCCGCGCCGGGCTGGCGCTGGCGGCACGGGTTGGTCGACCCGCCCCACGGAGTGGAGAAGGCTCACGGCGAGCGGCTGCAAGGGGCACGAATCGCTCCTCGAGAGCGCGGATGGAAGCAGGGCGACAGTGGCCACTCGGCGGGAGAAAAAATTTTGTTCAACTCAGCCACAGAAGAATCAACTTGACTCCGACCGGCTTTCTCATCGAACGTGATCTCGCTCATTGAGCAAGCGCGACAGCCTGGCAACTTCAAGGACTCGCGTAGACTCTGGTAGGAACCTTACCGGAATGACTCAAAAGAAACACGCATTGAGGCGCCAACCGGTTGCTCCGGAGGACGAGAACGCCGAGATGGTCCGGCGATTTCGTCAATGGCTGACTGCCCAGAAATATATCCCTAGCACCGTTGAGAAATATTGCGGGCTGTGCAAAGGGTTTTGCACTTTCATCGGAAACAAGCCAATGCGCGAAGTGATTCCTCTCGACATTTCCGATTTCATCACATCGAATCTCCGGAAGACATGGGGGGACTCCGTCGTAAACAGCAGACTAGCGGCGCTACGGACGTTCTTTGATTTCCTCTACATGGGTGGCGTGGTGAACACCGTGCCACCGCGTTTCATTCGTCCAAGAAGAGTAACCAGGAAGCTGCCGAAAGTGCTCACAACAAAGCAGGTGCAGCGGCTATTGGAAAGAACGACGAAACCGCGCGACCGTGCTTTTCTCGAGTTTTTGTATGCGACAGGGTGCCGACAAATCGAAGCGCTTAGTCTCCGGGTTGAAGATGTTGATCTGAACAAACGAAGGGCAAGGGTTTGCGGCAAACGCAAGGAACGGGTTGTCTATTTCGGCGCTCCTGCGAAAACGGCGCTTCGCAAGTACCTCGGAAGTCGCAAGGATGGCTACCTGTTTAGAGTCGAGTACCGACAACAGGTTGGACATCTTCACCCTACCACCAGAACTTGGGTCGGCCACTATTCCACGTACGAGACCGGAAAGCGTTTGCAGCACTTCAAATATTTGGGCGTTCTCGATAAGACTTCTGCGAGTACTGCCAACGCGAGATTCAAACGATTCCTCAAAGGTGTAGACCTGGTGCGTCCGGCTCCGGACAAACGTCTTTGCAATCACACAGCGTGGAAAATCCTCACGGCGGCTGCGCGCCGAATCGGACTTCGTTTTCTACCCGCCCGGGTACTAAGAAGCTCTTTTGCGACACATCTCTGCGAAAATGGCGCCGACCTGTCGACTGTCCAGTCGCTACTTGGTCATAGCTGCCTGAGTTCGACTCAAATCTATCTTCGACTCTCGAATACCCGTATCGCTAAACAATTCAGGCTAATGCACCCGAGAGGAGCCTAAATCCGTGAATAAGCGCCGCGCACCGCGACAGGTCTCCGGTAAACATCGAAAACAGCCTCAGTTGGTGGACGAAATCTTCCTTCAGCCGTGGTTTCTGAGTCAAGATATCGCAGCTGCAGTACGACGGATCATTCCAGATCTGTTCCTCAAGAAGATGCGCTACTATTTTGAGGATTGGGGCTGCTTGGTATGCGGAAGCAAGCGCCGCGTTCATTTATCGAACGGGATGTGCAGTCCATGTGTCATACGAATTCGCAAGAGGCTATGCTTTTGTTTGGAAAGGCGAAGTCTGACTCCTTTGAAAGGTCCGAAAAGCGACCCAATGAGTAGTGATGAGCGCGTGCGGAGCGCAAGAACTTTACTCCGTGATTTGGCGCGAGGAGGGTGGTCGCCGAATCGGATGAAGTTCCGCAAGATCACCTGGGTAGATTAGCACTATTCCCCCGCGGGCAGACGCTCCCATGGATACGCTCGGCCATTTTGTGTGCCGTCTCTAGGATCAGTGACAAGTGTCTCGCCGCCTCAACATCGCGTGAGACATAGTCGACCAGCAACTGACAACGTCCAATCACCACGCCAAGGTGGTTGTTTAGATCGTGTATCAGCATACATTGTGGCGCGCTCACCACTGGTTGGCCAATCGAACGGTCATTAATTTGCACTCGAAAGATTCCTAGCTTTGCATCCTCGGAGCGCCCAACAGTACTAAGCTTCTCGTAAAAAAGGGCCCGCGCCTGTTCCAAATGGTCTTGCCGTGTCACGTAATCGGCGCGCTCAGCTAAAGTAGGTGTCGGTTTCAAGTAATAAATCCGATCCAACTCTGCAATTGCGGCCAGCTCTGACTCGTAGCGTTTGCAAATCTCGGTCTCGAAGTCTTGCATGCTGGATGTGTGCCTTTTTAGCTATTGCTGGACAGGCAATTACGTACCCAAGTCTTAGCATTGGCTAACTTATTACGACGCACCAGCATGCCCATTTCCGCAGACGACCAGCATGCCGAGGGATCGGCAGTCCTGCCGATATATCGGCATGGAATGGCAAGCAAGCCAATAGGGACGACTGGCGAGCGAAGCTCCCCACAACTGATTTTCAAGATCCAAGAGGGAGAGCAAGCGTATCTCCTTCGGTCATAGCATTGACTCAACGCACAGAAACAGCTCATCTCTCTTGGTTATTTCGTTCGGAAGCGACGTCGCGCAACAAAATAACATCGGAGAAATTACGACGCAGCAAGGCCAGAGTTTTCCCGTGCCCTGACCCGTTTTCGCTTGCCTGTCGGCGGAGAATCGGAACCGAGAAGCTCACGCCGAATCCAAGCTCCTAGCGAGTGAGTATGCAAATCCGTTAATGTGAGAAGCAGGTGCGCTATCCGTGCTGAGACCGTGCACTTATGGACCGGATTCGGTCGATTTGGATTGGCTTTGAACGAAGAGCAGATTCCCAAATTATTGAAAACAATAAAAACCAAGATCCGAGATGGACCGGTTGGGAGCACTTTTTCTGCGCCCAACGCAGGTCCGCTACCAGGCTGCGCTACGCCCCGACATGTCTAGCAGAATTGATTCTAAAGCACTTTCCAATTTTACGACCACTCCAAATCATGATTTCCGGCCTCGACCGTGCCAAATCCGCTCACTGCACCATGACCGTGCCAGTTGATTCGCTACTCGCCGGCAGCATTTCGCTGGCACGGCGGTTGAGCTTTTCCAGAGCTTCGCGTTTCATCTGCAATTTCATCTGCGAATACTTCTTGAAGACTTGCGCGTCGCCCTGACGAAGCATTTGAGTCACCCATTCATCGGCTACGCCTCCGGCACTCAGCCGCGTGGCATACGTGGATCGAAGGTCGTAGATTCGGAAATAGGGAACCTTGGCGCGCCGAAGAGTCTTGTGCCAAACCGTCTTGAAGGTGGTTTGGTGTCCGCTGTGATTCAGATCGCTCGGAAACAAGAACGGACTCTCCCCCGCGATGGTCATCTGGCGCCGAAACGCTTCGAGGGCCACCGGAGTAAGCGGAACTTCGGCGGTGCCGTTTGGAGTTTTCGAGTCCGGGATCCAGACGACCGCGTTCCGAAGATCCACTTGTTCCTTCTTCATCGGAGTCAGTTCCTTGTAGACTCGCAATCCCGTTTCCGTAATGATCTGCACAGCGTTTTTCATGTACTCGGGACCATGAAATTCGATCCGCTGCTGCTCCGACCACGTAACGTAGTGCGGCCGGAACAATCCTTTCACAGCGACCGGGAATTCGACGCCCGAACAGGGGTTGGCCGCAAGCAGTTTCTTTCGGACCGCAACATTCAACATACGACGGAGCACCCGAAATTCCTGATGCACCGTGGTTGACTTGAGTAGTCCCTTCTCCCGGAAACCACGAGCCACCTTAACCCGGACTCGCTGCCGAAGACGATGGCGCAAATAGTCTTCGATCGCGTCGGCCGTGACATCCACCAGTTTTCTGCCCGGGAACGCAGCTTTCAGATGGGTTGCACACCGCATGTTGGCTTGGTGGGTTTTATGGGCGCGTAAGGGCGGTCTCGAATAGTTCTCGAGAAAAGAATCCACCCACTCTCCGAAATCCAGTGCTTCTCCTTTGCGAACTACCTCCAACAGGTTGCCGTCCCGGGCGTGCAGCCGTTCTCGAAGCTTTCTGTTGGCTTCATGCCAATCCGCGGTATGGGTGGACTCTCTACAGCGCTTCCCGCTGCGATCTCTGTATCGAATCCACAAAATCCGGCCATCCTTGCGTGGATAGACAACCCCATCGTGTTTCTGTGGTTTACGCATTCACCATCTCCTGTCTGAATGAAGCGCGGAATGACTCGAGATCCGATTTGAGGAACCGGATGTTGCGACCCATTACGCGGAGATGGGGAATCTGCTTTCGTTCCACCCAAAGATACACAGTCTGCGGGCTCACTCCAAGGAATTTTGCCGCATCCTTGACTCTCATTGGGGCTTCGAGTCTCGGGGCAAAATTGTCCGGCAAGTTCGACTCGACAATCGAGCGGTCAGTAGGGTCCCGCTGGGTCGCGGCGGTCATCGGACTACCGGCGGTCCGCATTGGGACCACAACTTGCAATGGCTTCCCTTGGACTGGCAAAGGCCGCCTCCTGCCTACATCGAGTAGCGGTCTTTTAGTTCAATTTTCAGACTCGGTCAAAGAACGAAGAGAACGATAACGGCGCGATCTCTAGATTTCGTCGTCTCTTTGCACCTTCCACAGCCGATGGGACGGATCGGGCCGTCTGCAATGAATACCCAATGCGGGGCGCAAAGGCTCAAGAATAGTAATGGCGATGACTTATTCGATGACAAATTGTTGGATTTCACATCACCTGACTGGAGGATGCTCCCATACCCTAGTCGACCTTTCAAAGCGATCCGTTAGCTTAAGCCTTGACGCCGCCAGTGAAATCCTGCGCGCTTTGCGGCGAAGTATCCGGCTCGGGAAGTCGGCGGCAGAGTGCAGGTCTGAAAAGTTGGTGCACACGGTTCAATTCCGTGTCGAGCCGGTCATATTGCATTACCACATAACGCCTCGAGCCCAATCAAGGCAATCGATCAGGAGATGGCGGCAAGGTAGCGCTCCGCCGAACGAATTACAATTTCTTTTGCATTCTTGGCGAGAAGTCGGCCAGGAAACGCAGCGTGCAACCTCTCAAACGAATATGGTTTTAGGGCAGCGACAATACCTTGGATCGCAGACCGGTTGAGAGGTATGTAGTTGGGATAGCTGTACATGAACGTGACCCAGTTGCGATCCATGCACACTTCGGGCTGATCGCCTACCAGCAGGACACCGTTACCATCTTGCGCATGGGACCAATGCAGAACCTGGAAACCATCGAAATGGCCGCCGGTTTTGATTAGGGTCATGTCAGGCATCAGGCGCTTTGTATCTCCGCTCCAGAACCGAATCGACGGATCCGGACGCATGACCCACCGACGGTTCAGTTCATGAAGATAGATAGGAGCGTTGTCGAAGGCCCGGCTCCACTCGAGCATCGTTGTGTAATAGTGAGGATGAGAAATTGCAATGGCTGAGATTCCGCCAAGTCGACGAATCTCCGCTTTGGTCTTATCGTCGAGAAGGGCTACACAATCCCACAGCAGATTTCCCTCTGAGGTTCTGATGAGAAATGCGCGTTGGCCAATGGCAAAGCTGGGTTTGGTAAGAATCGAAAACACTCCTGGCTCTTCCTGGATGATCTCGTTTTCATGTGTCTTAGACAGTTCGACGAGCGTCGTCCATTGCTGACCGTTCCATCCGACATACTGCCGGGAGTCTCTGCAAATCGGACACGCCGGCGGGGGCTGCAGGGATGATGGAAATTGTGTCCCGCAGGTGAGGCAAATCCATGCAGTGCCTGAATCCGCCGGGCTCGGTGGTTTGTGGGAATCTGCAAACGAGGCGAGGGCTCCCGTCATGCCAATGGCGGCGGTGCTCAAGAAATCACGTCGATTCATCGTACCTCCCGATTGGCTGGAATCAGCTTCGAAACCGAAAACTCCCCGGGCCCTAGCAGCCACACCGCAAGAACCCCACACAGACACAGAAACGAGAATTCACATCCGCCATGAGCATTGCCAAAGCCGGAGCGTCCATCGACAATGCTTGCGACAAACATCGTGAAGGCTAAAGGAGCCAGCAGATAGCGCATGCCCCAGCCCAACAGCAACGAGAGTCCACCAATCAGCTGTGCTAGAGAAGCCAATGAGGCAGCCAAGTACGGAACGGGGAAGCCATGCCGGGCCAGGTCTTCGGAGAAAGGCGCAACACCGGAGCCACCGAACCAGCCGAACACTTTCTGGCCTCCGTGATAGAGGAACACGCAGGCAAGGCCAAAGCGAAGCACCAACAAAGCGAAACTCGAAGCTGCACGGTTCATAAATCCTCCCGGCCGAATGAGGTGATATATCTTAACATTGAGATTCTTAATATTGGCATATAATAATTGCTTGTCCGGATCGCAACGATTATGCACAATCGCAAGTCGATGAAAAAACAAGCGGTTGCCGAGCAAGATGCGGTTGATCGAATCCTCCGCCAATGGGCGCGGGAACGTCCGGATCTCGACGTGTCGCCGATGGGAGTGATCGGTCGAATTTCACGGATTGAACGACTTCTCGATCCACAGCTTGTCTCTGTATTTCGCAAGTTCGGGTTGGAACGGTGGAGCTTTGACGTGTTGGCCAGTTTGCGCCGTTCGGGACCGCCTCATGAAGTGACACCGACACAGCTTTTCAGCAGTCTGATGCTGACGTCGGGGGCAATCACCTATCGGATCGACGAGATGGTGAAGAAGGGTTTTGTTAAACGTACGCCTGATCCAGAAGATAGGCGGGGACAACGCATTCGGCTTACAAAATTAGGGCTGGAGACCCTAGATGCGGCCCTAGTGGCTCACGTCCAGAACGAGTCTCGCATTCTGAAGCACTTATCTGCAAAAGAGCGTACGCATCTTACAGCGCTCCTTCGTCGGCTGATGTCGGGGCTGGAGAAACCGCCGGCCTCTGATACACCATAGATCGGGAGAGACTTGTGCTCCTAAAGGCTGACCGTCTTCTGCCCTCGCCGCAAGATACACATTGAGCTCCGCGAGATCGCCTTTCTTGATACGGCGGGGCCGCCGATTGTTTGAAAGATGGCAGCGCGAACGAATTCGACGATGGCTTCCCCGGATTCGAGTCGGAGTGCTCCTTGATAACGTCTGATGGGGTCCACATTGGCCATCTTCCGGATCAACGCTGCGTCGCCCATTTGTAAGTCGCGTAGTGTCCAGCGCGAGGTTTCAATTTGGGACAAGGCACTCTACTCCTGCATCGGCTTCGGGCTCATGCCGCTCTCCCGTTGATATAATCGAGGCCTCCAGAGGTTCGCTATCGAGTGAGTCATCGTTGGAAGATCACGATGCAACGGGCTGTTGTCTACGATACAGCACCGACTACCACCTCCGATCTTGCGTTCCACGGCCGCCTGTTTGCCGCTGGGATGTGTTGTACGAGGGTCGCCGCTACGCTCCGAAGGCCGTAGTTGGACTAGCAGCAACGAAGGTGACCGGACGCTCCTATGGTCCCTCCGATTTCAAGGGAGGCGTGAGTACAATCTGCTTTCAAATTCTGCGGGAGAACCAATTCGACATCGTTGCGAAAACGGGTTTCATACCGTTGCCTCCGCTCTCGCGTTTAGTCTAACGATCAGCCAACATTGCAATATGGCAGTTATACGGCAACAGCCGGAGCTGTTTTATATAGACCGAAATATGCACACATAAGGCTTATCCCCACACGAGGAACCAATACATTGGCCCATAGACCCACGCCGAAGTCATTTTTGTGAGTAATAAACGTGATGATCATAACTACTGCTGACGACATGTGAAACACAATACACGCAATGGAAATCACACGTATAGCGGATATATCCGTAAGTCTTCTCCCAAGTAATGTCATGGTGGCCAGTCCCCATTCGGCCGCTCCTAACATATAGCCTTCGAAGTAACCAGTTGGATCCACATGCACACCAACGGCTGCCGGGAGCAGTGCGGGCTTAATAACCAGCAAAATAAAGGCCATGAAGGTCAGAAAGGTATTGACGTCAAATGCAATCTTCAACCCACGGTTCATGTTAATGTTCCCCCCATCATGCCGGTTTCTTTGCATCCCAGAGTAATGACAGCCCACCTCTGTTGCATTGGCATTCTTTCAACACCTCGTAGCCTGTTTTTGCGAGCTGTGCTTCGGCTTAGAACCTGTGCGTACATCGAGTCCATAAATGGATTGCCTCGCCAAGATCTTCTTGGCCCGCTTCATACGTTCGCCATCAAGTTGCGGCCAACCCAATGCTGTAAGGACAATGCCCGGAGCACGCTGAAAAATGAAGATCGGGCCAAGAATTGCTAGGGTATTCAGAATTACTTCTTCGGTCTTCGGCGATAAGTCGAGAATCGTGCCGATAGGGCGCGAAAACATATCGATAAGCCTCTTAACGATTCGTTGATAGAAAATGTTTGCAGCCGGACCAGGCGATAATTGTTCGCGACTGACAAACGTTAACCAGTTCTTCGGTCCCTGTGAGCCAAGCAACAGATCGCATGCCGCCATCCAGAGAGTGGATAACGATTCGAGATGATCTTCCAATGAGGCCGAATCGGAAGTAACGGTCGATTGGGCAACAGTAGACAGTGCAATGATTCCGGGCTCCATGTGAGCGACGATATGCTCCGCGCAGGCCACATATAGTTTCTCTTTACCTCCGAAATAGTATTGGAGCAGCCCGAGGTTGGCTCCAGCCTCTTCTGCGATCATCCTCGTCGTGGCACCTGCGAACCCAAGACGTCCGAATGCATCAATGCCGGCCAGCAGGATGTCCGTACGAGATGTTTCTTTCCGGTTCGAGTCGTTACGGTTTTGTCTAGTTTTCATATTCGACTTGATCATGCAGTTGCCTTACTGAAGCGGCCCATATGACAGGCGAATCGCGCGTTGTACACCAAGAACACAGCGAGGAGCTGCGAAGAAAGATATTTGCAGCAATCGGATTTCAACCAGGCCCTGGGGCGTGGATTGATCTCCGCAGAATTTCAATGACGTGGAATCGTGGTTGTGTAATTGCCCGCAGAATCTTAGTTGTGGCGGTGAGTGAAGCATTGATTATCATCGTCCAGTAGAGTCGTTTTGCCATGGCCATCGCAAGCCGTTCCCGTCAGATCCATGAGTCTGATCTTCGCGTTTAGTCGTAGGCAAGCGCGAGGGTCAGAGCAACAAACGAAGCGACCTGCCAGATTGTGCTGAAAAGATGCCAGCGCGCGAAACGATCGAGCGCTGCAGCAAGACCTGCTTCGTCGGCTTCGCATGAGTGACGTACTTCGGCGATTGCAGGGAGCGCTTGGCTGGTTCCGACAAAGGCGATAATAGTTGAGAAGAGAGCGATCCATGTCCACAAACATGACCTCTGGGACAAATGATCCAAGACCGCAAAAATCGTCATAAGGATGGTTAACAAAGCGCCACCGATTGAGATCGGCACATAGTTTTTCTTGCCTCTTCGCTCGAATAGGGCGCGAGCGAAGTGCGCGTAAGCCAAAATTCCAATTTCTCTGCGAGTGTCCAACCCGATTACAGCGACGTCGTAGATGATGCCCGCACCCATCCCGCGCACAATCACAGTGAACACCAGCAGTGCCCGAGATAGGTTCATATGCATTCGCCCGCCCTGCCGGATTTCGTCCGCGTCTTCAATGCCGACGATTTGGCTTCCTGCTTTACATTTGACTTCATCTTGCCGAGTTAGTCAAATGACTAACCGGACCGAGGAGCCTCCAGATACGGCCACACCTGGGGCTGCACTGGCTGCCACTGATAGCTAGGGCAATGGAACACATGAGGCGCCTGCATATGCTAGAACCTCAATACCGCAACTACATATCTCAGCAATCATCGTCACTGATTCGCATGTTGCCAACGAGGTCGAATCTGAGTTTCTCAGCGTGCGCACAAGCGTACAGCAATAAGGAATGACGACCTAATTTCTTTCCCGTCTGAGCGCTCCCGCTTCATGCAACGGTCTAGCCGAGGCGGGAAGAACCCGTCAAGGGTCTCCGCTGCGCTTCGATGAACGGGCACCGAACACCCGCCCTTGACCGAACCTCCCCGCCTCCGCCCGTTGCGAAAACCCGCGTCCAGCGGATTCGGCAAGGCGTTACCGGCAATCATGCCAGCCACATGAGATATGTCGGCCATCGCAATTGCTCCAACTTCGGTGGCGATTGACCGAAAAGCTGAATAGTCATACTCCCTGGGTAGGACGTGTAGCCACATAAGACGATCTTCGGCTGGCACTCCCGCGCCTGATCAACCACGCACCTGCCAAACATCCACCTCCCCCCACTAGCGATAGCGCTGCAACGTGTTCACCCCGAACCTCGACGCCGAGAATGAGCGCAACCACTGGGATCAGGAATGTCGAGGAAGAGGCACGCGTCGCTCCGAGCCGACCGGCAGCGATCGCAACCAACACGTTAGCAATTCCCGTACCCAATGCACCGAGTGCAAGCAACGCGAAAAGCGACCGCATGTTCCAGCGAGCAGCAAATACGGCTGGCACTCCGAGGGGTGCGGTCAAAAACAACGCTACAGCAAGTGCACGCCAAATTACGGGCAAGGCTCCGTTTCGCTGTTGAAGCGGTCGGGCCAAGTTGATGGCGAAGCCGTACGAGACGAGTGCCGTCAGAATCAGCTTTATGCCCGTCAAGCTATTTTTGCCCTCATGCATGCTGGGCGTTGCAATAAGGACAGCGCCGAGGAATCCGACCGTGAGGCCGTAGCAGATGGCCTTCGACGGTAGGTGCCGAGCAAGCACACTGGCAACGGCCGCGGCAAAAAGTGGTGTCGCGCCGTTGAGCATGCCAGTTAATGCCGACGAGACGTGTTGTTCGGCGAAGGGAAACATGCTGAGAGGAAAGGCCAGCCATAGCACGCCGAGCAATGCGATACTGCCTCGGTCCTCTCGCCCAACGGGTCGCCGCGCCGCAGGAAACACTGACAATGTTACAAATCCGATAGCAATCCGGACGAATGTCACGCCGTTCGGCGTCAGGCTCTCCAGACCCTCGGCAATAAACAAAAATGATGCGCCCCATATCAAACCGGGCAGTATGAGCAATGACCAATCTAAAATGGTCGAGGCGGACCGCGGATGTTCTACCCCATAACCGATGGGGGGCCGAGCGAGCTTGGCGCCTATACTCGGTTGTAAAGGTGATTCGGTCGACATGATCCTATCGTCGCTCTTCCGACTATTTAGAACAACTGATTTGTTCTATCCACATTAGTTTAGAATTGCTAAATGTTGAACTTCGAGCGACTACGCGTTCTCCATACAGTCGCGGTACAAGGATCTGTCAACGCCGCGGCGGACGCGCTTCATGTGACAAACTCCGCCGTATCGCAGCAGCTCGCTAAACTTGAGCGCGAGCTCGGGCAATCGCTTCTCGAGCCAAACGGGCGGGGTATACGTCTCACCGACGCGGCGGCGCTGCTCGTGGCACATACGCGGCAGATTCTGTCATTGATGGAGCAAGCTGAGTCGCAGCTCGACGCGCAGCGCGATACTATCTTTGGGCAGATAACAGTGGCTGCCTTTCCTACTGCCATCCGCGGTCTCGCGCCGCGTGCGTTGCAGCACCTCCACGATCAGCATCCGCAGGTTCGGGTCATGCTAAACGAGCAGGAGCCACATGAGGCGGTGCCGCTGCTCGTTCGCGGAGATATCGACGTGGTAATCGCCCAGGATTGGGCAAACACGCCGTTGCCGCAACATGAAGGTTTATCCAAAGCGCCGTTGCTCGACGACATTGCGGACATCGCGTTACACGCAAAACACCCAATGGCGGCGAGCAAAACAATCGATATTGACGATCTCGCCGGCGATCCATGGATCACCTGGCAAGCTGGATCCATCTGTCACGATTGGCTCTTGCATACGCTTCGATCGCGAGGCCATGAGCCTTTAGTTGCTCACACTGCCAGCGAGCACGCGACCCAACTCGCCCTCGTCGCAGCCGGACTTGGCGCATGTGTGATTCCGCGCCTCGGTCGCGAACCGGTACTTCCTGGAGTGCGCGTCCTTGCGGTGAAGCCTACGCTCCGCCGCCACGTGTATGCCCTTTGGCGTGCAGAGAATACACGGCGAAACGCAATTCGCGTCACCGTCGATGCGTTCCGCGCTTCCGCCTCTTCACTCCTAGCGGGAGAAGCCCCAACTACTTCGAAACGGCTTATGAGGCGGCCGCGAGGCAGTAGGTCGAACTCTCGCAATCGTTGAGAAAAACGGACCTGCTGAAGTGCCGACGTACCTACAACTGATGACGGATGTGAGTGCCTGATCGACCAATGAAATTCTCCAGCCCCAGGAGGGTTCGAAGCCCGACCATTGCACCGCTTCCGTTTGTTGAGAATAGAGCGCGCGCCAATGACAACCACGATAGACGCGTGGCTTGCGCACAGTTGCACAGCGTCTGCGACGGTGGAGCGAGGCCCTAGCATGATCTCGACTGCCGGATCCCCTGACCCACCACGTCGTAAATGCACGAGCCGATCAGGTGGCCTAGCACCGTGTGCTTACCTGCATAGCCGAGATCCGAGTCATCAACCGAGGGCGGCGTCGCTCTTCCGACTATAGACAAGCGCGGATTCCCAAGCGTTCAAACCTCAACGGCTGTCGTGTCCTCACCTGTTCAACAAGACAGATAGGCGCGCCCTCTGCCCGCGTCTCGACGCATAGAGTTGCGTCAGGCATACGCCTAGCCCTCCTTTTGCCAGGAACCGTCGCGCTTATCAGTAGGAGAAGTCCAATCGAAAAATCTCAACGAACGGGGAACACTGTCAATGACCCCAGAAGTCATGTAGAAGAAGCGAGCTCTCGAAAACACGCGGGCGGCCCACGTTCGCTCTATTGAACCGGTGCCAGCGGGAAGTCAACTATTGAGAATGCCGCTGGTATCTCTAGTCTGTGCTCCTCTGCACGAGTTGGCATCCAGGGTTTGCTTTCACCAAATTGTTGGGCAGAAGAAAAGACCCCAATCGTCTTGAAGGCTTGGAAAACGTAAGGAATGCCCTCGGCATTCAGGGGCATCGAGGCATCTGCTACATGAAAGTGGAGGTGAGGGCCGGTAGACTGCCCTGTGTAGCCAAGTTGTGCAATTACCTGGCCCCGCCGCACTCGATCACCAGTTCGAACGCGGATACTACGCGATTTGAGGTGTTCGTAAAAGGCGTACTTTCCGTCCCCAAGGTCAAGCACAACAAAATCTCCGCTTGCATCTTGTAGCCCGACCACCTTCTGCGGATCCACCTTCCGCGGATCTGGAATATCATCCATCACAACTGAGACGGTTGCATCGGCGACTGCTAGAACCTCGGCGCCATAGCCGTACCAATTTGCGGGGATCGTGTCGTCGCCTTTAGCATGCGATCCATCTGGCGCCACTTTGATCCAGTCAATAGCGAATCGCCCTGGAATGTGTTCCACCCCATCGGTTGTATAAATAACGCGGCGATGGCCAAGCTTCCAGATGTCGCTGTAGATCGGCGTCCAGTCTCCCCCACCCAGTGGCGGACCGAGCACAACGGGCGCGTCATTACCAATCAGGAACTCGCCGCCCTCGACCCTGCTGTTCGATGGAACGTTCGATTCAGTCGAATAGGTCAGGCGATGCTTTAATGCGATGCTTCGTGCGGTCGGCTTCGGCCATTCCACGGTCATGTACGCGATCACCTCCACTCCGGGAGGAATCCGGGTTAAAGCATCGTTCCCGTGTCGGTCCATCCGCCCAATAGCGTTCGCCAAGGCTACACGGTCCAGAGTCTCGCGCAGTCTTCCGGATTGCATCTCGAGGACCTCGAGTCGCCTCAGCGTGAGGTCTGTCTTCGAGCAGTTCACGATGTGTAGCTCGTAAACCAGTTCCCAACCGCCGTTATGACTTGCAGGAGCGATTTGTCCCGGTGTAGCTCGCAACGCAAAGGAGTTATAAATCGTCGGCCGCTCTCCACGCAGCGTAGAAGTGCATACGAAGCAAGCGAGCAACAGCCACTTCAGTTGCCCCATAATTGTGCCTTCCCGCTCACGTTAGATTCGCACGCGATTGGATGCGGATATCGATGCTTGGAAGCCATGGGGCTCCTCATTGTGCGGGGACGAAAGTCACTTCGCGCAGAACATTCAGAGTGATGTACGACCCGTAGAAGAACGTCCAAATCTCGGAGTGAGCCGTGCGAGTGTGATGTCCTTGTTGCCATTGTCATGCCTTGCACTTTCTTTATCTGGTCATTCGAGCCCAGCGCGACTCTTCGGCTCGGACGCTTGTAAAGCAAAATACACTTCAGCCAGAGGATTCACCACAATGCGGAGCCTTTGCGAATGGGGGATGTACAAAGATGAAATCCTTTGGCTTGATCTGTTACAGATGGCCAGCCATCCAGTCCATAAGGTCCCCACATACTTTTTCCGAATGACACACACAGCTTCAGGAAGCGACGTGGGGAGGATCAATCTTCGAGCGGCCGTGGACAGACACATTTGCTTTCATGCAGGACACGTCGCTTATGAAGTCCATCCCGGCTCTCGGGGACATCGGTATGCATCATTGTCACATCCCGTGATCGTGTTTCGTTTAGTAATGACGAATCAAACGCAGCGGGTGTGACAAACCGTTGGGCTGAGCGGCTTGGCTAACGTCCGTCGTGATGCCTTAGCGTGCGCCTCACCATCGAGATTCTATTAAAGATTCCGGAAATGCCGAGCGCATACTTTGTTTCGGTTCGGTTGGCGGCCGTATACCTGATCCGGAGGGAACCCGAGTCTCATCTCATCGATTTCTCGAATGTCTTAATTTGGGTCCACAATTCATTTTTGCTCTATTTGTCGATCCCCCGATCAGCGAACTCGTGTGATGTCCTGCACCCAGTTCGTCTCCCACGTCTTGCCGTCGTCTGGCGAATCCGCTTGCTCCCAGTGGCCCGATGTCGGAGTGATGTTGGTCCAGAGGAAGCGCGCCCGAACTTGCTTTCCCTTGACCGTGTCATGCCCATAGAAAGTGCCCACGCCATTGTGGAAGCTTCCAACCATCGGCGGATCCAATGGATCGGAGGGTGTCCTGCTGTCGAGCCACCAGATTGACCACTGCTGTGTCTTTGGGTCGAAGGACCGCAGAGCGACACCGCGATAGGGAGCACCGGGAACGTTGAGCACTGTATCGTCCACATTGCTGTAACCCCCCATAAGCGGTTGAGTCGACAATGTGCCTTCGAATTCAGTCCACTCGTGATTATTGGCGAGGCGCTGCTTCAGCTTGCGATGTTGGGAGTGCCATTGACCAACCAGGAAGTCGAAGTCGTGAAGACCGGGGAGTGAACTCTCCGGTTGATTCATCTTCGTCCCGGGGCCCGAGTCCTGATGCGATTGTGCGGTCGACTGTTCGGGCGCTGCCATGCACAGACTTAGCAGCGCGATCATGACTGAACGGTAATGAATACTCACGATGCCTCCTTTTGAATTTCGGCGGTAGCTAATTCTCGACAATGCTTTGCTCTCCATTTCGGCGATACGCGTTCATCGTCCCCTTCGGATTCAGATTGAACCAATTGCCACCATCATTAGATGGACTCAGCTCGCGGTATACCCACCTTCTACGGATCTTTCGATACCACTTTCGAAGAAAAACGAGCCTCTGTTCATGGCAGGTTTACAAGGGTTTGCGCGAGGCAATTTTCTCGCTCATTTGCACATCCTCTGTCACATACCTTCTTCGCATTTCGTCATAGTAATGACGGATCAACAGCGGCGAGTGTGACAAATCGTTGAGTTGAGCGGCCCGGCTAGCGTCCCACCGCAATCCCTGGCCGGCGTAAACCAGCCCGGCCCGCCAGACTAGGAGGATGGTGAATATGCAAGCATACATCGAAGCAACATCGCCCATTCGCTCCGAGGTACAAAATACGTTTCTCCCGTTGATCGAGAGGCCCCGAGGGCTGATGATGAAGCTGGTCTACGCCATGACCCGACGCCAGTATGGCAAAGTGCTGACACCTCTCAAAGTCTTCGGAGCGCGAATGCCGCTGGCATTTGGTCAGTTCTATGGGAAGATCGGCGACTTGGACAAAAAACTCCTGTTACCCCCCGAAACCGCGATGCTGATTCGGGAACAGGTGGCTCGCATCAACGTTTGTCTATTCTGCATCGATATCGGGCGATACTTCACAATCAAAGCTTCCATGAATCAGCCCAAATTTGATGCGCTCGGAGTCTACCGGACATCTTCTCTCTTTACGGATGCGGAACGCGCCGCATTGGACTTCGTGACTGAACTGACCAGAGATAAGCAGGTCGAGCCGAGAACTGTTTCTCACTTGGCTCGTTTCTATGCCGAACGTCAGATCTGCGAAATCGTCTGGCTTGTGGCGAGTGAGCATTTCTACAACATGACGAATATTGGGTTAAACATTCACTCCGATATGTTGTGTGAAATCGGCAAAAAATGAAGCCGGCGTTCAGCAATTAGTCCACGCGCCTTATCGCCTGTTAGTAGATTTATTTCGTTAGCAGGAGCAGTCCCGATGAACCAAACGCTTACCCCACCTAAGACCTCCACAGCTTCAGGGCGAACGCCGCTTGAGGTATTGCGTCTGTACTACGGTGCTATGCAAGCCAAGTCGGCAGACGACTTGGCGGAACTCTACGCAGCAGACGCGATACACGAGTTCTCGTTTTTCACGCCGAACGGCCCCTCACGACTGGAGGGTCAGGAGGCTGTACGGTCGCGCTATGGCCACGTTTGGCGTAACCACCCGCTTACGATCGATAGCATCGAGGATCTATTCATGTACCAAGCAACAGATCCGGAGGTCGTAATTGCTCAATGGCGTGCGCGAGCGACGCTCAATACTTCAGGGAAGGCCGTTGAGATCACAGGACTCCTCGTGCTTCGCGTACGCGACGGTTTCATCGTGCACACCCGTGACTTCATGGACGCCCTCGGAATTACGAACGCGCTCGGCCGCCCACCGTTCACGCCTGAATAGCTGCATCGTGGCAAAAGAGAATGGCTCTGATGCCTGGGCTTCTGCGTGGAACATTTCGTCGCGACCGCATTTTTCGATAGTGCCAATTGAAGCTCGTGGCTGCGATCAAGGCAACTCTCCAACTGACACTTCATCAGTCGTCTCTAGTGTCACAAAAAGATGTGCACTGCTCGTGGCCTTCGGTGCGCCACACGTGCCCCTGATTGCTTGGACCTTAAGTTATTGTTTGCTTCTTTTGAATGCCGATCTTCGAGGGGCCGAAACGTCAATGATCTCATCGAAGGAGCAGCGCCCAGTCTGATCGTAATCGTGTGACGCACGGTAAAGAGGCACGCCCGCATCTGTAAGCAATTTCTCGTCTCATATTCCGCTTTTTCCCGTCGTCGATTTCCTGCGCTCAATTCCTCTGTGCCAGTGTGCGTCCAGCCAGGGGTCAAGCGAAATCTTCTGGATACCGGACTGCCCCGTGACATAAACAGTGTGCCCATCGGGCGCGAGATGCGATCCCCAGGGAAGGTCCTTGTTGAGAGCATCGCCGAAATCAATCGGCGTGCTCCAACGATCGCCGTCGCGGAAGGCGATGCATAAGCGGCCTAGTCCTCCTTTCACCTTGCCGTAATCGAACACGATAAAGGATTGATCGGGTGCAACCGCTGGGTCATGTACTGAGACCGCGGGATCACCCAGTGTTACAAACTCCGGCGGCAGATACTTGCCTCCTCTGTATTGCGAGCGCCAAATATGCATCGCCTTTTCGCTCGCTTTCCAGAGCATGAAGTAGAGCGTGCCGTCGCTGGCGATGCTGGCAAAGTCAACGAACACATCACTGTTGATCGTGGGACTGAGCCAAACAGGTTCCCCCCAGCCGTTTCCAGTACGATCAACCCTCCATATATTGGAGCCAGGCCCTTCCCCGCCGACGAAATAGTTTTGGGTCAGCGCTTTGCCGCCCGGTTCGGTCGGGCGATCCGAATTAAACAACAAATAACTGCCGTCGGGGGCAACTACGGGGTCCTGATCGAACCAATGACCCGAGAAACTCGCAATCTGGGGAAGCGACCAGCGTCCCCCTATCCGATGCGAAACCATGATGGTCTTGTGCGGACCTGTGCTACGGTCGAAGAACACCGTATTGCCGTCTGGGGTGAACGCGAGGGTGTCGTCGCTGTCGGAATGAATTATGCCAGCCAGTGTAACGGGCGCCGCTTTTGTCTCGGGCGTTTGCGCGACGAGACTAGGTGGGGTCATCCCAATACTCGTCGCGGCGATAATCAGACTCGCGAATGATGCCGTGCGGTTTATGCGCGCACGGAGTTCGTCGGAGAGGTTGTCAAGAAAATGGCGGTAAAAGATAGGGTGAATCCAGCGCATACTGCGACCCTCCTCGAAAGAGCCTCAGGACCGAGCCGATCGCAGCGCGGAACGGCAACTCATCCCGCTGACAGCTTCAGGCCCCAACACTGGTAAGCGCATCGACATTCCCGAACTGACTCGCACAATGGAACTGCAGTAATCGGAGGACCAAGCGCCTGTGCCTCTTTAGCTCATCAAGGCTAGGCTTTGCTCTTTCTTGGTCCCCGGTCGAAGCCCCATCCAATCATGGAAAGAGACACATCTACAGACTACTTGCCGGGCACGGATCCTCAACTCATGCTGGCTTGGTTGCTAAAGTGCGCACGATCACCCATTGGCCTGCGCGCTTCTTGAGGAGATCCATAAAGACAAACTTTCCGCTAATGTCTTTTCCGTCTTGAATCCTCTTTTCCGTGACACTGGTTTGGACCAAAGCAACATCGCCGACCACTTGCACGTTAATGGGTCCATTTTCAAATGCCATCAGATTGTGATTGCCGGATTTAAAATCTTCGAGAAGTCCTTCCTTGGTAAACTTCTCGCCGGAGGATGCGATGGTCGCCCAATCGTCGGCGTAGGCCTGATTGATTTTCTCGATGTTGTTGGCGACCATTGCATTCCCGAGATCGTTTTCGAATTTCTCGATGGCTGCGACAACCGCCGGATCCTGGGATTGCGCATTAGGCGCGTCCGCCAAAACCACCCTGGCGGCTGCGCTGCGCCAGACCACCCACTGGCCTGCGCGCCTCTGCAGCACGTCCTGCCAAAGAAACTGACCGCTGGTATCTTTTCCGTTCTGACTCCTCTTTTCCTTGACAAGACCTTGGGCCAGGGCAATATCGTCGAAAATCTGCACGTCTATCGGTCCGTTTTCAAACCACTCGAGCTTGTCATGGAAAGACCTAAAATCAGCTAGGAGATCCTTCTTGGTGTAAAGCTTGCCATCGGATCCGACGGTTGCAAAATTGTCGGCGTAGATCTGATTGAGCTTGTCGACATCGCCAGCGACCATTGCAGATCCCATAGTCTGTTCGACTTGCTTCACAGCGTCGATATCACTGGTCTCTTTAGTCTGAGATCGTGAGGGAATAACCGCCATCAGGGAAATCAACACGATAACTAAGCTTGTAGTACGCCACATGTTGGGGAGTTCTCCATTCGAGAAAATTTGCCGGTCCGTGGAGCAAGTATCCAATGGACGGGGAATACTGTCCATGACCTTCCAGGTCATAGACAAAACGCAGGTGGCTGGATTTCCAATTTTAAGAGGCTCTTGCGGTAAGCGGATTTAGCAGGGTGGGCGGAAAAAGATGAAGGCCTCCCTGCTCGGGAAATACTGATACGGCGAGCCGATGTTGGCGCTGGCGGCATGCGCAATCCTGTTGGTGCTGGCTTGCTCGTAGCCATCCTTGAGAATGTGAGCGGTCGCTTCAAACAGTGCATCGACCGTTGCACATGGGCGTTGTCGTGGGGCCATTTCCGAAGGTCCGCTCAGGCTTTTGTCGGCACCGATCATCCTTTCAAATGCGAGTATACAATGTGAGCGATAGCTCATATCATATCTTACGTGGACGGATTGCCGGATCGTACCTGCGAGGCGCTCCCTTCCCGTGCGTTCGGACAAAGTGGAACCTGTCTCCGGCCTACTGGCAGCCCCAGGATTTTCGAATGGGACCTTGACCGATTTGGCCGATGTGATTGGCTGAAAAGTGAGCCTCAGAACGGCCGTGGTTTGTGTAACGGGTCGATAAAGCGAATGACACAACGAAAAGTGCGTTCTCAGTTTTCTCTTAGCCGCGTGGCCGGCGTGCCCGCACATTTTACCAGCCATCAACTATGCTCTGCGGTCTTCGTGGCTGGCTTGGATCCAGAGGAATACTACCGCGAAGCGATCCAACCTCGATTCGGAGCGGTAGGCAAACTCATTCGCTACGAAATTGACCGAGAACAGCGTGAAGTGAGCGTTAGCTTTGCCGGTGTAGTGAATAGTCGTGCCATTCATGACGGTCCCTATGGTTGCCGAGTGATTCATCCTGGCGACGTTTGTCGTTTCGAACGTGATCAGGACCGCGGTGTTCGTTCGCAGTCATCGCATCCCTCGACCACCGGCTTGGAGCTCGTTGCGCCGAAAAGCGGAGCTTTATCAGAAGCACTGGATCATATCTTCACCGAGCCCACATCGGCGCCGCACCGCTGGACCAAGGCAGTCGTCGTCTTGCATCGCAGCCAGATTATTGCTGAGCGCTATGCGCCCGGCATCACCCCATTGACACCCTTACAGGGGTGGTCGATGACCAAATCGGTGACGAACGCGCTCATCGGCATTCTGGTGCGCAAGAGCATGCTGGATATCTACGCACCGGCACCGATCGCCGAATGGTCGGGGAAGAATGATCCCCGCCACCGCATCACCATCGATCAGATGCTTCGTATGCTGAGCTGCGTCCGCTGCGGCCAGTCCCTGCACTTCGGTTGGTGGACCATCTTCGATGCCGACACTCAAATGGAATTCGATATGGCCGACCAAGGAGCGTTTGCGGCGAATGTCGGGCTTCGAGACGACCCCGGCAGCGAATGGCGGTACACGAACTGCAATTACATCCTGTTATCGCGGATCATTCGCGATGCTGCTGGCGCGGGCGCGACCTCCACACGCCAGTTTGTGGAGCGCGAACTCTTTTCCCCCGCGGGTATCGAACATGCCACCCTGGAATACGACAGTGCGGGCACGCCGCTCGGAACTATCCATCTCTGGGCCACAGCTCGAGATTGGGCGCGTTTTGGCGTGCTCTATTTGCGCGACGGAGTATCGCCCAGCGGGCAAAGGATACTGCCCGAGGGTTGGGTTGATTATTCCGCGCGGTTGACCCCGCAAAGCGACGCCTATGGGTATGGAGCGGGCTTCTGGACCCAGCGCGGGAATTCGAGCGCGGCGCGCGAGCGCATCGCCGCAGGTATGCCCGCCGACAGCTTCATGGCGCGTGGGAACCAGGGCCAGTACACCATCATTGTTCCCTCCGAGGATCTGGTGATCGTGAAAGTGGGTACGGCATACACTCCGGACGACGACATCGTTGCGGTTGAGCGATTGGTCAGGGAAGTAATCGCCGCACTGCCTGCGGACAAATGAGCTTAGCCTGGAGGCCGGACATAGTCAGGCTTGCTGGCTCGGTGATGGGATCGCCGACGGCTTCCGGTTTTGGCACATCGCATCGTTTCGCAGGTATGCGCCGGCCATTGACATAACGATGCGTGAAGGGGACGAAGCCAAGAATGATTCGTATCCTATCAAAGGAGCAAAGCGATGGCAGAGGAACGGGCAAAAGAGCACTCACGGAAGATGTTTAATCGCATAGCCTCACGGTATGAGTCAACACTGGCGGGCTGGCATTCGGGCAAAATGAAAATGGCAGCGCTCCAATTGCTGGGTAAGGATGTTCGCGGCTCGCTGCTTGACGTAGGCTGTGGTCCCGGCCTTCTCCTCACAACACTTGCCGGGCAATACCCGCATTTAGATCTTGCTGGCCTCGATATCGCACCGGAAATGGTAAGGGTTGCCAAGGAACGCTTGGGAGACCGTGCGGACATCCGGCTTGGAGATTCCGAGCGCCTGCCTTGGCCTGATGCATCGTTCAACTTTATATTCTGTGTCGATTCGTTCCATCATTACCCTAACGCGAGAACGGTACTCCATGAGTTCCGCCGGGTGCTGACGCCAGATGGACGTCTTCTCCTGGCAGACCCTACCGCGCCCGCTCCAGTTCGGAAAATATTGAATTTAATCATTCGCCTGATGCGAATGGGGGACGTACAAATGTATGACCGCCGGAAGATGACAGGTTTGCTCGAAGCCTGCAGGTTCAGGTCCATCCAGTGGCGGGAATCTGGATCTTGGGGTTTCGTTGCTTCCGCGGTTGCTGGATAGCACATGCGCCAAGGGCAGCTGAAGCCTTGGGAGTGACTCTCCGCGAAATGTAGATTTATCTGAATTCATTAGCCCAAAGAAAATTCGGGATCGGGATCGGGCCACGCCTCGCGTTTTATGCCGAGCGTAGGCTAGTTGTTTCACGCAGCATCCATCAAACGAATTTTGAGTGTCTTCTCGTGCAAACGAGACAAACGACGTTTTACAACAAAGGGGTGGGAGAAAAAGACAATGATCATTCGCGTCTGGCGAGGCCGAACTGCTGCTGCTGATGCAGACAAGTACGAGCGCTTCCTGAAGAAGACAGCGTATCCCGACTACGGTGAGGTGCCGGGCAATCGCGGTTGGATACTCCTTCGCCGTAGTGCATCGGAAAACGTCGAATTCATGTTCGTGTCATTTTGGGATTCGATGGGCGCGCTTGCAGAGTACTCAGGGGGCGACCCGGAGCGGCCGAAATACTATCCTGAGGATCGAGCAGCGCTCCTGGAGTTGCCAGAAGGAGTGGAGCACTATCAGGTGGTGGACCTCCAGGCTCGTTGGTGAGGCCGCTGTTGGCTGAGTTTTGTGACGGCCATGGCATCAATGACGAGGCCGATTCGGGTCGCAGCTCATCTCCATGTTGCTACTGCGTATGTTGTTGAATCTCCGTTCGGCCACAATGCCTAAAAAGGCCAACTCCGAGCAGCAGCTTTCCGCCAAAAATCCAGCTTTACGCGTGTTACGGTTGCACATTCGTTACGCCTTCTTCGCCGGCTTTCGGGAAATGCTTGTCGTACCAGGCAATGGAGCGGTTCATCGCGTCTATCTGGTGTTTAATCTCGACAAGGTTATGGCCCTCACGCGGATAACGGAGAAAAACGGTTTCGACACCGACGTCTTTTAGCGCAATAAAAAGTTGCTCTGCCTCAGCGATGGGAACATCGTTGTCGTTCTCTCCGTGGATGATGAGTGTTGGCGTATGCGCCGCGGCGATATGCTTCAAGGCAGAGCGTTCCCACGCGAAATCCATCAGACTTCCCTGATGGAGGAACGCCCCGAACTCCATTTCTTCGTACTGGTTGTAGTAGGTCATGTAGTTGTAGCTGATCAGGTTGGCGATGCCTGCCCTAGGAATCGCCGCCTTAAATTCGTTCGTCTGAGTGATCAGCCAATCGGTAAGCTGGCCGCCATAGCTTCCTCCCTCGATCCCCATTCGCTCGCGGTCAATCCACAAGTAACGTCGCACTGCCGCGTTGACGGCGTAGAGAATATCCTGGGCTTCGTTTCCGTCCTGGTCACCAAAAACTGCGTCGGCAAACTTTTGGCCGTAGCCGGTCGAGCCGCGGTAATTAACGTTAAGCACTGCATAACCATGCGCGGCATAGACTTGGTTTTCGAAGTTGAAGGCAGGACCGTTTTGTCCATGTGGCCCGCCGTGAATCGAAACAATGAGAGGATACTTCGATGTTGCGGTCACGCCAATGGGCTTGCTGAGAAACGCTTCCACCTCGAATCGATTGTCATTGCTGATGAATGTGAAAGACTCGACTTCGCCGATGCTCTTGTCTTTGAGAACTTCCCGGTTTAGTTCAGTCAGTTTGCGGGACGTGGCCGCAGGAGTTGACTTGTAATACAGCTGCGGAAAGTCGCTGGGCGAGGAGAACGAATATGCGATCGCTCCAGTTTTTGCGACCGACCAGCTTCCAACTACACCGCGTTCCTTGACAACGTAGTCTGGCTGGCCTCCCGCGGCCGGCAGGCGAACAAGATAATTGTTTCCGCGCTCATGTACAGTGAAATAAACGGCGCTTCCATCGGGCGCCCAGCGCGGTGCGCCCTGGCGATTGTCGATCACGTTCCCGATCTCGCGCCGATTGCTCCCGTCGGAGTTCATGACCCATACATGGTTGTCTTCCATGGTGGTTTCGCGGTCGGTAAGTCCGCGCCGCGTGCCGCGATAAAGAATGAGTTTTCCGTCGGGGGACCAGAGCGGATCGTATTCGCAGGATTCCGTTGCCGTCAAGCGGTGAATACTGTTATCGGCGAGTTGCAACGCGAACAGATCGTAATTAAAGAACTCATCTTGATTGGGCTCCCGGTTAGAAGCAAAGACGAGTTGCTTTCCGTCCGGCGACCAATCAATCGAATGCTCGTCGTAATTGCCTTGGGTAAGCTGCCGCACCTGCTTCGAGGCGATGTCGACGACAAAAAGATGCAGGCGCTGATTGTCATTGAATCGCGAGGAGCCTTCTCCGGCATCGGGCTTGTAGAGATAGCGGGTAATCACCATGGGGTCCCCGGCAGCTTCTCCAGCGCGCTCTCCAGGCATGGAAGAGACGAACGCAATTTGTTTTTCATCCGGCGACCAGGCTGTATCCTTTCCCGTTCCCGGCAGCGGCGAATTTGTGTCGCCAAGAGCGGCCAGAAATGTGGTTTCGCCCCCATCGGGATGTGCGATCAAGAGTCCGTGCTTGCCTCCCTGCGCACCGTGGAACGCGATCCATCTGCTGTCGGCCGACCAAAGCGGACTGCCGGCGGGCTTGTCGCCACCGAGGCGGACGCTGTTTTCCGTTTTCAGATCCATCACCCAGAGTTGGTTGTAGGGCTTGCCGGGCAGGTCGCGCATGGTGATCGTGTAGGCGATGTAGCGGCCGTCGGGCGAAAGCGCCACAGAACCAACATGGCGCATCTGAGAAAGATCTCTGCTCGTCAGCCCTTGCGCGCACGCGAGCACGGATAGAAAAATCACACCAAGCACGGAAACAGGAAATTGTAGAAACCACCGGGAAGCGTAGCGCATCGAGTCCCCCACGGATTACAGGTAATTGAGCAACTACATGTGTTAGCGGCACCCACGCTAGCTTCGAGCGCCCACTAGTCTCGTGCCGACGGGCTTTGTGCCGCCAATCTCTCAGCAAACCAGTGGTCCGCACAGCACGGGGTTGAATCTCGGCTCGTGGAGTCATCGCCTGCGATGGCGTTACCCGGTTCGCTTATTGCTCGCTCTCCGAGGCCTCGACTTATTCTTGCCTTCGAGATTAAGAGCCACTGCGGCACGGATGAGATCCTTCAAGGCCGCCTCATCGATTTCGTGGCCTTCGTGAATGTCGATGGCGCGCCGGACATTTCCTTCGAGGCTGGAGTTGAACAGACCCGAGGGATCTTTCAGTCGAGCTCCCTTGGCAAAAGTCATCTTGACCTTTTCCTTGTACGTTTCTCCCGTGCAGACGATGCCGGCGTGGGACCAGACGGGAGTCCCTGGCGATGTCGGCTTGACCCACTTCCACTCTTCGACGATTTCAGGGTCCGCATCGCGAATGATTTGGCGCACTTTCGCCAGCATTTTCCCGCGCCAGTCCTTAAGTTCCTTGATCCTTGCATCCAGGACAGTCTCTTTCGTATACACCTCCAGTCTCGTAATCTTGCTGCCCTGCCTGTAGACCCCGCGAGTGGAACTGCCCCACTCAATCCAAGGAGGGGCTTGAATGGCTCACTCTTCATTCCGTCACTCGTCTGCTGCTCCACTTGGTGGCATATGGCAGTACGAACAAGTACAGACCGGTGAAAAATTCCAACGCGAGAACGAACACCGCCAAGAGGCCCAGCTTGTTCGTATACCTGTTTCGGGCCACGGCGATGCCGTTGACGATGACGGCTGCCGTGAAGGCAATCGACAGCCAGCGGTGTGTCAGCCGAATCCATTTGTTCCAGTTCAATGCGACCCCCTTTGAAGTAGTTATGTTGTTTTGCAGCGCGCTGGTCGCCTGCAGATACTTCTTGGACGAGCATGTTTACATCAACCAAGCCCCCAGTGGCGTCTATAGGGACTGAGGCCTTCGTCAGCTTCACCTTGAAGGATCTGGCGCAGGTTTGAAAGAGTCTGCAAACGCTTGTCCGTTCGGCGTGCCTAGGCCAGTCACGTTGTCCCAGCCCACTTTCGTATGCAATGCGGACGGATCGGTGCAGAGCGTCCCCCCGTCATTTGCTGACACCGTACAATCGGTTCCAAACGAGAGCCCGAGCGCCGTGCTGTAACCGTCGCCGTAGTCCCACAGAGCGCTGAAAAACTTTGCTGGCGTCGCCGGTGGTAGTCCACCCACGACGTCACTGGGGGTGTACTTGTTAGTGCCGGTAGTCTCTCGGATGGAAGCTTTGAGATTGTGGGCACTGCTGACGGGGACTACGTCGGTTATCGTCCCTGCTGGCATTGCATAGAGATATTGTGCAGCTTGGCCCAAAGGCGCTCCGGCCTCCTCGTTGGCAATCGCCCATAACGCGGAAAACATCGGGCAAGCGAGACTTGTCCCTCCAATCACCTGCCAGACCAAGGGAGGAGCCTGGCCCGGAACGGTGATGGCGATGACGGCTCCTGTGAAGGGATCCGCCAGCCACGCAATATCAGGAACCTGCCGATATTTTCCCGACACACCTTTCTGGAATGCAGGTTTCGGAAAGCCCCCGAGACAGTTTCCGTCGCCATCTTGCAAAGCGCAGGTGCTGAGCCCGCCTCCCGAGCCAAAGACAAAATACTGCGGTACCGGCGGATCGGATACTTCGCCATATTCGGCCAGCAGGCTTTCGTTGTTCCCCCAACCCGCCTGCCAAGCGATTGAGTTGTCTGAATTCAATGCCAAGCTTACGCCCCCAAGGCCCGTGGCCCACGGCGAATCCGCAGGAGCACTCACGGTCGCTTCGTACCCAAAGGCGGTATAGTCGCCATAATCTCCTGAAGAGAAGTTGGTAGAGATTCCGGAGACGGCGGCAATTTCGGAAATCAGGTTTTCAGTGTCGATCACCGAGGCCGGGGTCGCATTTTCTGGCGAACCATAACTACCAGAGATCGAGTTGCCCAGCCCATAATTCACCGCGTGAAACTCGGCCTCATCCACGTCTTGAAAAGTCGCCGAGGGGGGGACCACCAGATCGATATTGGCGCCGGGAGCGATGGCGTGAGCCCATTCAACGTCGAGGTTGATTTCGACCTGATCCTCACTAATGCACTGACTCTGGGTGGGGGTATAGATGATCTCGAAGTTCGACGAAGTCAACAGCGGCAAAGCAAACCTTTTGGAAAAGGCATTGGCATCGTGCTGGATGGTCGAGGAACCGCACCAGTCTAGAATCACGATGGTCTGTCCCGTTCCTGTATATCCCTCAGCATAGAGTCCGGTCAGATTGTAGGCAGTCTGAATCGGAGCCGGCGTGTAGCCACAACCTGCATTCGTCAGGCTCTGCAGATTGATGTGGTTGCCCGTGTAGGTTCCGATGGGAAGTTCGCCGTTGTTGTTGGTGGAAAACTGCTGCGTCTCGACATCGAAGCAGTCAGAGGAATAGAAATTCGGATCTGCTGCCGAAGCTGGGTTGGTAAGGTCCAGCCTTCCGCGGACCGCACCGGTTGGCTGCGCTATTGCGGGATGTTCGTATTCGCCGGAGTCCAATCCCGAGATCGCTCTTACCAGCGGACCAGCGGATCCTTCTATATAGGGGTCGTCCGCATTCGCCCGGATGATCTTGCTGTGCACCTGGTAATTGTTAAGTTGCACGTGGAAGGCTTTCTCCACGTCCCCGACCGTCCCTCTTGCCCGCACAAAGAAGTTGTCGCCGCCTACCATCATCACCGTCAAGTTGTGCGATTCAAGAAACTCCGCTACAGTTCTCGCTTCTTCTGCCGTCGGCGCAAACCGGGCGGCAATCTGCGAACGCGTGAGCCAGTGACGGTAGTTGGGCAACATGCGATCATACAAATCTCGCGCCAGCGCATCCATCTCGCTGCGGTTATGCAGGTTCAGCCAGAGGCTGACTTCGATAGTTTTCGAAGGCTCGGCCGCCCCCAGATTCTCCGCCGAAGCCACATAAGGGGGGGTGTTGTGCGCAACGAACTGACCGTCGACTGCAGTAGCGGGCAGAGCCGCACAAAGGGTTAGGGTCAGGACGACAAGGACCATCCCGATCGCCTGCATTCGGTCGAACTCGCCTGAGTGACACGAGCCTGCTTTCTCCTGATACATTGCTTCCTCCAAAAGATGGACTGTTTTTTTCAACATGATTCGGGACTCGGGCATTGCCGCGTACCTCACAGCCGGTCAAAACGAGCTGGGGTTTGAGACACGATTCGTCTTATTTCTCAGCGGGTGGAGCGAACCAATCTGCGAACGCCTTGGCATCGCTCGGGACGCCCACACCGGTCACTTCATCCCAGCCCACTCTTGCTTTGAAGAAGTAGTCTTGGCCGAACGAAAGCACCCACGTGGTATCTTCTGCGCCGTTGGGGTTGTCCCAAAGTGCGCTATAGAACTTGTTGCCGAAGTTTGGTTCCTGTACGAACAGTGTCGCAGCCGGTCCAAAGCGTTGGACTGATGAGCTCGACTCTTCAACGACTGCGGTGACGTTATCGGCGGAACTGTAAGGGACGATGTCGGTGATCATGGTCGACTTCATCGAATACAAATAAGGAGCCGCCTGACCGAGAGGAGTTCCGGCTTCCTGGTTGGCAATGGCCCACAAAGCGGAGAACATTGGCGTGGCCAGCTCAGTACCGCCGTCTACATACCAAATCTGCGGCGGATATTGCGTAGGGTCCGTGACCACAATCACGCCACCGGTGAAGGGATCAGCTAACCACGCGATATCCGGCTCCTGGCGGTACTTGCCCGGCACGCCCTTCTGGAACCATGGCTTCGCAAAGAATGCACTAGGTCCGCCGGTTCCGCCGAAAAGAAAACCGTCGCTATCGGGAGGAAGCTGCGCAGGGTCGTAGATCGCGCCGCTTTCAAACAGGACGCTGGCATGAGTCTCCCATGCGGTTTGGAAGGCGATCGAGCCATCGGAATTCAGCGCCAGGCTCACGCCGCCGACCCCGGTGGCATAGGGAAGGTCGGCTGGCACGTTGACCGGCCAGGGAAGGTCAAGAGCGACAAACTCGCCGCTGGCGAAGTTGGTGGCAATGCCTTCGACCGCTGCGATTTCCGAAATGAGGTTCTCTTTATTTGCTTCGGTTCCGCCTACGAAGAACTCAGGAGTGTAGTAGCTGCCGGAGATCACGTTGCCTAGTTCGTAGTCGACGGCGTAAAAAATGGCCTCATCGAGATCCTCGGTCAACCCAGTTGGGGGAACGACCAGGTCGATCTTCGCACCGGGAGCAACGGCGTGCGTCCACTCCACGTCGGCCTCGATCCCGGGATAGTAGCCGGCACAGGTCGATGGGCCAGGGTAGTTGATTATCGCGAAGTTCGACGCAGTCAGCTTTGGCAAACCGAATTTTCTTGAGAAGGTATTTGCGTCATCGGTGACCGTTGGCGAGCCACATGCGTCAATGATGACGATGGTCTGCCCAGCCCCGTTGTAGCCTTCGGCATACAGGCCGTTCAAATTGTAGGCCGTATATATATTCGAAGGCGAATACCCACAGCCCAGCGAACCCGACGAGTACGAATTGCCCTGGTACGAAGCCTTCGGGTAAGTCCCGAGTGTCGTGTGTTTTTCCGTTTTCGGACCAGGGAAGCACGCGGACTCGAAAGAACTGGAATCATCTGCAGAAGCCGCGTTTGAATGAATCGTCTGATTGGGGATCAAGGTTGAACTTGCGGCAAGACCTGTGGGTTGAAGCATCGCAGGATGCTTGAATAATCCATTGTCGAGTCCGGAAACCGCCTGGACGAGGGCCGCTGCGGGTCCTTCGATGTACGGATCACTGGCATTAGCCACTAGGAACTGGCTGCTAACCTGATAATTGTTAAGCTGCACATGGAAAGCATTCTCCACATCGGCGACCGTACCCCGCGCCCGAACGAAGAAGTTATGAGGACCGACGCGGACGACCTTCAGGTTGTTCGATTCCATAAAGTTTTGCACTGTCTTCGCTTCTGCTGTCGTCGGCGCGAACTGCTCCGCAATGTCCGCACTCTTTAACCAGTGGCGAAAGTTGGGCGACTTGGGGTTGTAAAGATCCTGGGCCAGCGCATCCAGTCGACTCCGATTATGGGGCTGAAGCCAGATGCTGACTTCGATGGTCTGGGATGGATCCACCGCGCCCAGGTTCGTCGCCGTAGAAACATAGGCAGGTGTATTGTTTGCGATCGATTGCCCCTCCCCGGCATAGGCTGGGAGAACAAGTCCGGGAAGCAGAGCAGTTGCCAGCAGCAGGAAAGCTACAAGCAGTAGCCGGAATAGCGAACCATCCACACAGGCCGATGGCAGAGAAGGTTTTTGCTTATGTTGTTTCACAAATTCTCCTGAACGATGATTTGAATGGCGACCGGTTCCCGGCTATGGCGCGGAACATAACTGTCGGAACCAAGGAGAGGAACGCGCGGCGCGGACCGGTTCGGCCGGCTGGCTGCCGCTTTACATGAGTATGAGCTATCGCTCATAATTGTCTACTCGCATTCTCCGCAAACGCATATGGGTCGAAGACTGCACACGAACCCCAGAAAATCAGCTTCTCAGGAGCGCTCGCGCCTCACTGTCAATGCGATCCTGGAAGCGACCACTCGCATTTTAATAAGGGATGGCTACGACCGAGCCAGCACCAACCGGATCGCTACCGAGGCGGGTGTCAGTATTGGCTCGCTGTACCAGTATTTCCCGAGTAAGGAGGCGCTGGTGGCCGCTGTCAGTGAGCGCCATTCGCACGAAGTGTTGGAATTGATGCGCAACATCCTGGTCAAGGTAGCTGCGCGCCCGGTCGAGGTGGCGGCACGCGAATTTGTTTCCGTCGCAATCGACGCTCACCGTGTCAATCCCAAGCTTCATCGCGTCCTTGCCGAACAGGTCCCACGTATTGGGCGACTCGAGAATGTCGAGGCGATCAACCAAGACGTTTATGCACTTATCCGGGGCTATCTCAACGCTCATCGAGATGAGATCGATGTCGCCGATCTCGATGTCGCGGCCTTCGTCTGCGTGACGACGGTGGAGGCGCTGACACACGCTGCAGTCCTCCGCCGTCCAGACATCCTCGCCGAGAAGAGAGCAGAAAGGTTTGTGGACGAAGTAACGGACTTGGTGGTCCGATATCTGCGAAAGTCCTGATCGTGACGAAGTCATGAATCTCCTTATTCTGGGCGATTAGGACCATAGCTTTAAGTGGCTCGACACCGCCTATTAAGAACACAACATCTTCCCCATCTAGTTTCGGACCGACTTTGCGCTGATTTCCGTGCGCTGTCCTTGTGAAACCGCCGGAAAACAATCGCGGTGGAACAAGAAGTGGCTGCGACGAAGTATCTCTTTACTCCCTCGCTGAGTTGTCTGGCTTCCTGCCTTGCGGCCAACTTGCGACACCCGCTTCAAGTGGAATATCTGCGCTCTTGACGAAACCCGCCGCCATCCGCCAGAAGCCGCAGATGAGCAAGAGTTCTGCCAGCTCTTCGTTTGAGAACGCCTTCTTCAACACCGTCCACGCCGAGCGCGTGACATCAGCGCGTTCGTGCAACTGGTCAGCCAGTTGGATCACGGCAAGATCGGTCTTGCTGTACGCGTGGCATCGCTGTGGATCGCGTACGCCCAGGATCTCCTCTTCGGCCATCCCCAGCTGGCGTGAAAAGGCCACGTGGTGGCAGAACACATACTCGGAGCCTGTGCGCCAGCCAATCCGGAGGATTATGAGTTCGCGGGTGCGATCCGCAACTTTGTTGTGAAACAACAAAGCCTGGGCCAGGCCATAAAAACCAGCCGTAGCCGATGGACTATTGAGCAGACCGCGAAATACGTTTGATATTGCAAACTCGCGGTCGATTCCCAGTTTCTCGCCGAGCCGAGCAGCCTCGTCAATAGACACCAAGGGCAGCGGATTCGAAGCATCACCTTTCGGGACTAAGACGCCAAGCAGTCGATTCGCACCCAAGGCACTCGACGCTACCGCGCCGCCTACAGTGGTTCGGACAAAGGCCCTGCGGTCCATTCCAGTCTCCTTCCTGTCGGGTCAGGTTTCTGCAGGGTCGGATATCGCAATCGGGCCCTTTCCGCCTTCGGCTCTAAACATTGAGTCGCTTGCGGTCTACCACTCGCCTATTCCGTCGTAACCGCCTTCAAGAACCGGTAATAAAAATCCACTGCTTCAAGAAACCGATCCACTCGCTCCCGCTCGTCCTTCCCGTGTGCTCGGATATCACCTCGGTCGTAGCCCACGCCGGATACCGAATAGGTTGGCATGCCCGCGGCGTTCGTATACCTGGCATCGGAAGCGCCTGTGAGCATCGTGAGCACCACCGGTATCCCCGGCCACATCTCGCCCACCACCTTGTCGAGCGGGCCAAGCAGTTCTTTCCGCGGCGCCGGAGGCTCGTAGCTGGGCCGGTCGGGCCCATGATCCAACAGGGCTCCGCTGGTCTCGTGGAACTGCACCTTAATCCTCGGATCGGCCACTACCTTTTCAAGGTCGAGCCGGATTTCTTCCAGTGAGTGGCCGGGCAGAATGCGGCAATTCACATTCGCCTGCGCCGTCTGAGGCAGCGCATTGTTGGCGTGACCTCCATTCAAACGTGTTGCCACACACGTGGTGTGCAGCGTCGCGTTGTCGAATGGATCCTTCGACAGTCGAGCTACCGCTTCGACATCCATAGGATTCTTCAGGATGGCCTGGATGTCCGCAGCTCGCTGCCCCTTTTCTGACTTTACCTGCTGTTCGTAATACGCCCGGGTGATGCTATTCAGCTCGAACGGAAACTGGAACTGCGATATACGTGTCAACGCCGCCGCCAGTTCATAGATTGCATTGTCTGGCACGGGCAGGGAGCTGTGCCCGCCCGGGTTGGTTGCCGTTAGCACAAAATCTCCATACACCTTTTCCGCGGCGTCCACCTCCATAAAGGAAGGATCCGACGACACTCCCCCGCCATCGTGGTTCAGCACAAATTCAGCATCGATCAAGTCTCGGTGGTTTTGGATCAACCAATCCACACCATTCGAAGTCCCGCCTTCTTCGTCCGCAGTCATTGCCAGGACGATGTCGCGGCTCGGCACGTAGCCTTCCCTTTTCATTCGAATGAGAGTGGAGCTCATGATGGCGTCGCCATCTTTCATGTCGGTCGTGCCCCGACCGTAGTAGTAGCCATCCTTTTCGATCAACTGAAAGGGGTCGGTTGTCCAGTCTTCGCGTCGTGCCTCTACGACATCGAGATGCCCAATCAGTAGCACCGCTTTGTGCTTTCCCGATCCATGCAGGCGCACGACAATGTTTTTCTTGCGGTCATTCGGACCGAGAACGTGAATGTCGCTTTCCTGAAACCCCGCCTCGCGAAACCGTTTCGCCATCGCCTCGGAAGCCGCCGTTACGCTGCCCACTGAGTCGGTCGTGTTGATCTCGATCAATTGCTTGTAAACGTCGACCGCCAGCTGCCGAGTAACCTCATCCTGATCCTGCTGCGCAGAGGCAGATACGATAGTGGAAAGAACAAGACCAGCGAATGCGATGAGGCAGAGAAGCCTTAAACATTTCAAATGGAGTTCTCCTTTGTCTCCTAGAGCCTGAGAATTCACTGGTCGGCGATTCCCATGGCTTGCAGCATTTTATCGCTCGCACTTCGCGGAACGAAGATCACTTCGCAGGGGGGGCTGCGCTCCGCCGCTTCATGTGATCTTCTTCCCGCAACCGCCAGGTTTTGCCGCCGTCGCCGGACGCTTCATCACGAAAGATCCATGAATCGGGGCGTATATCGTCGAACGACCACCGACTCTCCTTGCCATCCATATCTTGGCTGAGGATCACGATCCGATCCTCTCCCACCGCGCCGCCGGTAAGTGTCTGGACTGCACCATTCTCCGGGTCAACAAAAGTCACGCTCCAAGTTCCAGACTTGGGATCGAAGTAGCGCAGAGTCGTGCCGATAAACCCATCTTGATGTGCGGCCGACGGGTAGATAATAAAAAGGTCCTGTATGGCGCGGCCGTCCATGACCCAGCCAAAGATCCATTCACCCGAGGAGCGTGTTGACTTACCGTCCTTCGAAAATTCGGTGTACTCGCCATCCCAGGTTCCCACAAAGCGGCCAAAAACCTTCGCCTGATCGCCCAGTGAGGGATGAGGGCCGATCGCCTGGAGTGCGGTAACCAGATCAAGGCGCGGATCGGTGGCAAGCCTGTTGCCGGTTTTTCCCGCTGCCGCCGCGACCCTCATGCTAAGGCCCGCCCACGACACAAGGGCTGAGGCCAGCAATCCCATTGCAAGCCACCGCGTGAAAGTGCTCTTCTTCATGTCTTGCTCCTTTGCCGTCGGTCCGTTCCGGATCCTCCGTTGGCGACACCGGCACGGGCCACGGCAACATCGCCGAAGACCCGCACGTCGATAGGTCCATTTTCAAGTGACACGAATTTGTCCTTGCTTGATTTGAAATCGTGCAAGACTTTTCCTTAGTGTCAATTTGCCGGAGGTTTCGATGGTTACCCAATCGTCGGCGAAGATCTGATTGAGCTTGTCAAATCGATGGCCACCATTGCATCCCAATATCCCGTTCGACTTTCCTTACAGCCTCGATCACGGCCGGATCGTTCGATGGCGCAGCAGCGCCACCGCCCTCGCCCATTCCTGCCTCGCCTCGGATGCTAAGGCCTCGCCCCCATGCTTAAGCTGACAACAACAACACGCCAGCCACTGGGGTGAAAACGCTCTTTTTCATCTTGTTGTCCCCTAGCGGTCATTTCTACACCCCGGCAGTATCCGAGCAGCGGAGGACTGTTGTCCATGACCTCCTAGGTCATGGAAGGACATCGCGCGGGCCAGAGGGATCCGTCGTTAATACAACTCACTGTTTCGTGATTATTGGGTGGCTATGAGTGCAACGCGCGTGGCTTCATCGGCGGGGAAAAAGGTTTCGATGCGTATTTCCTGCAGGGCGACATCCTGCGCTGTTCCGAAAGTCGCAAGCGTGGAAAACCAGCGCAGGGTCGAGTTGTTCCACTTGTAGTTGATGGTCAAAAATGGCGGAGGCGAATCGTCAACATCCAGGACGCGCCAGCGGCTGGGCACCGCAGGGTAACTGAGCAACTCCTCAAGAAAGTCCTTCATGGTCTTGTCGGACGGGTTAGCGACAACCTCACGATGCACACGCTGAATGATGAGTGCCGCGATGCTCTCCCAATTTTCGATGAATGGCCGGAGCCCCTTGGGATGAAATACGAACCGGACGCCGTTGTGTGGTTTCACAGAATCGCAGATGGGGAAGCGCCCAAAGAAGTGCCGCATTCCGGAATTCATCCTCAGCGTGTTCCAATATCGGTCGATGACGATTGCGGGATACGGCTCCAGTTTCCCCAGAAGAAGGTCGATGGCTTGGCGCGCCGCCTCCATCTCCGGTGCGTCAAGACTGGTCTGGCGATAGAGCGCTGTGTAACCGGCCGCCAGTAGCAGCGTATTCCGCTCGCGCAGCGGGATCTCCAGCGCCTCGGCTAGACGCAGCACCAGTTCCCGGCTCGGCTGCGCTCGGCCTGTCTCAACGCAACTCAGGTGACGTGTCGAGATATCGGCATCGAGCGCCAGCGTCAATTGGCTAAGGCGTCGAGCAGCGCGCCACTGGCGCAGCAGAACTCCAAAATATGCTCCAGGTGTTGTGTGGGAACCAGAGGCCGAGGAGATCACCCTCGATTATAAGATGAATGGCTCGCCGCCCGCCACAAGCTCAGAGGGGGAGACCGAATGCAGCGGTCGGTCACGCTCGGTGCCCGTCCGCTCAACCCCGCACGCGAGGCGGGCGACTGCGTCTTGGACAATATGGTCCAAGACGCTCAGTGCAATCCTGCGATATCTTTGTTCAGGCCTTGGCGTTCAGTTGAGGTTGCCAGGCACAACCGATGGTTAGCTTGCTAGAAATGAAGACGCCAGACTTTGCTCAATATTCTCGTTGTTTCGGTCTGGACGGTCTTGAAGTCATGAGTGCCCGATGGGTGGAGCACTCATTTGTCCCTCACATGCACGACTTCTACGCCGTTAGCCTCAACTACGGAGGCCGCGGCGCATTTGACTGTCGGAGTGAACTTCGCGATGCAGCGCCCGGTACATGCAACCTGATCGCACCCGGCGAATTGCACACGGGTCGTGCTACTTCAGGTGATGGCTGGATCTATCGCAACCTTTATATCGACACCCCGTTGATGACCACGCTTCTTCGGAGTCTTGATTGGCAGGGGCAGCTGGATGTTAGGTTCAAGTCGCCGTTGGTTCGCGACGCGATCTTAGCGGCTCGCCTTACTCACGTTTTTGCGAGTCTCGCGGAGTCAAATTCGTTATTGCAGAACGAGTCGTTGCTATTGTCTGTGGCGGCGCGTTTGATCACGAATCACCTCATGCCTGAACGCGGGCTCGCCAGTGTCGGGCGGGAGCACAGGGCGATCCTGCGTGTCAAGGATTGGCTTGACGCCAATTCTGAGCAGAACGTGTCGATACAGTCATTGGCGGGTCTTGTCGGCCTGAGCCCTTATTACCTAGTACGAGCGTTTCACAAGCACCTTGGAATTCCGCCTCACAAATACCAGACAATCGTGCGGATCAATCGGGCGCGAAAGCTCTTGACCTCTGGTGCAGCAATTTCAGAAGTCGCGCACCGCACAGGTTTTTGCGACCAGAGTCATTTGAACCGCTGCTTCAAGAAGACGCTCGGCGTTTCCCCTGGGAAATACGCCGCCTCTCGTTCCATGGTGCTAACCAGTGGGCGCACGTCCTAGTCACAGGATTGCGTTTTGGCGATCAACGACCGGCCGGCATCCCGAATCTCCGCCAGCAGAAAATCGACATCTTCCTGACGCAAACGGTGGTTGACGCTGCATGCCCGAAGCGCCCTTTTTCCCTGGACCTTCGTCCCCGAAAGAAACACCCGGCCGTCGGCCTCCAACTTCGCCAGCAACTGTGTGTTTAGCTCATCTAGGTATTTCTGATCACCATGGACGGAAATGTCGGGCGTGCGGTACTGGAAGCAAACCACCGACAGCGGAACTGGAGCGAGCAGGACGAAATCCGGCGATTGGTCGATGCGATCCGCCAGATACCGCATGATCTCGATGTTGCTCTCAATGGCCGCGCGCAACCTTCTCGCACCATAGGCCTTGAACGTCATCCACACCTTCAGCGCTCTGAAATTCCTGGAGAGTTGGGGACCGTAATCTTTGAAGTCAAGCGACCCGTCGTCGCTCTCATCCCGCAGATAGTCCGCGACGATCTGAAAGGTGTCCCGGAGTGCTTTCGGCTCGCGGACTAGAATGCAGGCAGCCTCCGCAGGTACGTACAGCCATTTGTGCGGGTTGACCACGACCGAATCGGCCTGCTCCAATCCCCGGAAGCGTCTCCCGGCCGCCTCAGTGCCGGCCGCCGGTCCCCCGTAGGCCGCGTCCACGTGGAACCACAATTCCTGCTTCCGGCAAAATTCTGCAAGGGCATCGAGCGGATCCACGGCTCCGGTATTGGTAGTGCCGCCGTTTCCCACCACACAAATGGGCTGATATCCGCTGTTCCGGTCTTCGATTACCTGCTTCTGCAATGCCTCCAGATTAAGGGTGAAATCGTTCAGCACGGGGATTTTGCGCAGATGGTTGCGTCCCATGCCGAGCAGGACCATGCTTTTCTCGATTGACGCATGTCCCTCCTGCGACACGTACACGGTCACAGCAGGGCCTTCCCGCATCCCCAGCGAGGCTACGTCAAACTGTGACTTCTGCTTACGAGCCACTGCCAGTCCCACGAGGTTACCCGCCGACCCGCCACTCAAAAGACATCCTCCTGCTTCAGGAGCGTAGCCGATAAACTGAGCGATCCATCGGATCACCCGCCGTTCCACCTCCGAAGCCGCCGGGGAAAAGTGCCATTTGGCGCAAAGCTGGTTCACTGCGGACGCCAACAACTCGCCTAGAACCGAAGCCTGGTTTCCGCCAGAGTTGATATACCCCAGGAAACGAGGGGTCAGATATAGCGTGGAATTTCCGAAAATATTGTGTTCCACCTCGCGCAGGATAACTTCCATCGGTTGGGGTTCCTGAGGAAGTGGTTCATCGAACAAGGAGGCGATTTCCACCCGACTCTTTGCCGGCGTGACCCGGGCCCGGTCCAGCCCTCCGTACAATCGAACCACAATGGCCGATGCCTTGCGCAAGTCATCCCGAAACGTCTCCAAGTCGGAATCCAAATTGGTTGTTTGAGCGGAAGTTTGTTTCGTCATCTGAGGCCCGATCGTTTCCATGCCTTCAGGATAGCGGTGTTGTAATCCGCTGGTCTTGGACGATATTGCCATCCACTTCGCCCTCTGGGTACCTGCGCCGAACGAACAGTTGGAGACTGCCCTTGGGCTCGCTTTCGCAGTGAATTCCGATTCGTGTAGATTCCAATCAATCGATCGGCGAAATGAAGGCTCCTGGGGCTTTGTCGCTACGGCGCGAGCGATGTAGCCGCACTGCTGCTCTAATCTTAAACAGAGTGTTGGAGTCCAGCCCCTCATTCAGCTGTTCATCCACCAGTGGACTGTCGCAGAGAATCGTTAGTGCGCAGGCGGCGAGAAGCGGCGGAGCAGTTCCACGGAATGGGTAGAGCGCTCGCCGGGTAGGGCGTTGTGACCAAGCTGTCTTCGTCGTTGTCAATTCACTCGGCAGGAGGCTGGCGTTTCGATCGGCAGTAGGGGAACACATGGGATACATTGAATGGTGTCTTCGAAACTTCATGAGGTTTGCAATGTTCGAACCTGAGATTTGGACGTTCTTCTATGGGTCGTACATGAATTTCCATGTACTGCGTGAAGTCAACTACATCCCTAAGAAGTGGGAAGTCGCGCGCCTTGCGGGCTTCGATATCTTCATCCGACCGCGCGCCAATCTTATTCGCGTCGATCAATACTCTGTTTATGGCATTTTGGCTACCGGCACTCACGCGGAACTGAGCCGCCTGTATGGACATGCGAGGGATGTACTCGGTGAGACCTATCTTCCTGAAGCTGTCCTTACCGAAACGCTTGATGGAAAGTGGAAGCCGGCCCTTTGCTATATCTGTCCAGAGATGACGCCGGGGCCCGCGACCAACGACTACATCGACCGGATCGTGAACCCCGCTCGACAATACAATTTTCCTGATTGGTACGTTCAACACCTAGAAAGTTTCCGCCCGTGATCCTTGGAAACGCCGAACGCTGCGCCAGGGACGAAGCAGAACGCCGAAGCTACCATTAGAACGACGCGAGGAGTTCACGCTGCGATTATTAGAAGCGATCGTTCGCGCTTTGTCAGCTAAGTGAGTCTCTGCAGATCAATACTTCCACAAAATAGAAACGGAGGTCGGGGAGTTTCGCTTTCATACTTCGAGTGCTCTTCCGATCATTTGATTATGAGATGGCAGTCAGGTAACGTTCTGCTGAACGAGTCACGATTTCCTTGGCGCCCTTGGCCAGGAAACGACCAGGAAATGCAGCCGCCCCGCCCGGCATCGATGGATGTTAAATCGGCGCGTCCGGTGTTCGGGAGGAGCGGTGCAAATCCGCCCGTATCCCGTAACTGTGAGCACTGCCAAACCAGGCCGACCCAGCTTCGAGGGGAGAACTGGGTAGGATCCATGAAACTGTTCCATCGTCGAACTAACAACCTAGGCAAGGGCTGAGCAGACATGAACTCGATTTGCATATTCTGTGGGTCCAGTTCCGGTCGCAACCCACGCTACGAAGAGGCAGCCCGAGAGACAGGACGAGTTCTTGCGCACGCAGGACTTCATCTTATTTATGGAGGCGGGAGGGTGGGTCTGATGGGCGCCCTGGCAGATGAGGTGTTGTCTGCTGGCGGCCACGTAACCGGAATCATTCCTCGTGCTCTTTGGGAGAGAGAAATTGGACACCAGGGATTGACGAGACTGCGGGTCGTCGAAAGTATGCACGAACGCAAGAAGCTAATGGCTGAGATGTCTGATGGCTTTATTGCGCTCCCTGGTGGCGTAGGCACGTTAGAGGAGATCTTCGAACAGTGGACCTGGTCACAGCTTGGTATCCATACCAAGCCTTGCGGTTTATTGAATGTCGGCGGATATTTCAATGCGCAGATTGCTATGATCGAGCGGACAGTGGCAGACGGATTCTTGTCTCATGCATATGCGGCGATGCTTTCCGTCGAGGTCGATCCGAACGTGTTGCTAAGGCGCCTTCGCGCCTACCGGCCGCCAGCCGGGAAATGGTCGAACAACGGTGTCCCCACGAGTACGTCGCAATCCATTCCGATCGCGGCTGCTGTAATTACGGACAATGAGGGCCGCGTGCTGTTGGTAAGAAAGTTTCGCACGCTCTTCTTTATGCAACCGGGCGGGAAGTTAGGCGTCGGCGAGACGGCAATCGAGGCGCTTGCCCGAGAACTCAAAGAGGAACTCGGTTGCCTTGTCGTCAAGTCAGAATTCCTTGGCTTTTTTGCCGCTCCTGCGGCAAACGAACCGATGCACCGCGTGGAAGCCGCATTATTTCAAGTCTTCATCGCTGGCCAACTCGAACCGCAAGCCGAGATCGAAGAAATCGCCTGGGTCGATCCGGTTACCAGCACTGGTTTGCCATTGGCACCGCTAACGCGCGATCACGTTTTTCCACTTCTACGCCTTCGTCGCTCAGGTCAAAGCGAACTGCCGGCAGAATTTTCGTAATTTTCAAGACGCGCATGCTAGCCAGAATTCCCGGCCCACGTCGCGAGAGTATGAACGAACTCCGGTTCTGTCTGTCACGGAGTCTTCTGTTGACAAAAGAGCGATTGAACTTATACTGCCTTTGACTATCTTCCCTGGGGCAAAACGGCTCGGATCTCGCTTTACGAACTTCGAAGTGCGACGTTGCATATTAGCCGTCTATATGACCAATGCGAGTCTGAAGCAACCTACGGACTCCCGTAGCCGAAACCGAGTTGTAAGTTGACATTCCGATAGGAATTTAAGTAAGCATGACCATTGCTGCATGAGGCAGGCTCGTGTTCGGCGAAGTTCGCAACTAAAAGGAGCATGCATGAAGCGGAGGATTGTTGTGACCGCAAAGGCGTGGGCTTTGCTGGGGTGTCTCTTTTGCGCAACGCTTGTCTATTGTCAGGACGAGACCTACGCCATATCGGGCACGTTGATAACGGCGCGGGGAGTCATCGACGACGGCATCGTTCTTATTTCGCACGGAGCAATCGATGGAATCGGAGCCAAAATTCCTATCCCGAAAGGAACGCCAGTCATCGAGACCGGCGGCGTCATTTTTCCCGGACTTATCGATCTCCACAATCACCTGGTCTGGAATGTCTTTCCCCGATGGGGACCGCCTTCACCCGTCGGCAATCGCTACGACTGGCAAGCGCTGCCGGACTATTCCGCAAGACTCAGCGGCCCTGAAGCAACCCTGATCGATCGAGGACTGGGTTGCGACATGGAGCGATTCGCCGAAATCAAGGCGATGTTGGGAGGGGCAACGTCAGTCGTGGGCAGTTTTTCGCCCACGGACGCCGACCCGCACCGCAATGATTGCGATCGCGGACTCGCTCGCAATCTCGACTACTTCTCGGGGTTGTACTCGCAAGAGATGAATGCCGAACCAGTCGACTACGAAGTCTTCCCCTTCGAGATTCTATCGGCCAAAGCCCAGACGATCCGTGATTCGCTCTCTTCCGGAAAACTCAAGGCTCTGCTGATTCATGTTTCAGAAGGACAGGATGCGAGTGCGGCTCGTGAATACCGCATATTGAAGGCCAGCGGATTTCTTCGGCCCGGTGTCAGCATCATTCACGGGGTAGCCCTGCAAAAAGCCCAATTCCAGGAAATGGCCGCAAACAGTGTGGGGTTGATCTGGTCGCCACACAGCAACATTGCTTTATACGGTAAGACGACAGAAGTAGGCTCAGCGAAGGCCGCGGGAGTGACCATCGCGATTGCGCCGGACTGGAGTCCGAGCGGTAGCAATGGCATGGTCGAGGAGTTGCAGTATGCCTCCCAATGGAACAGTTCGCAACCCCAAAAGGTTTTCGAAGCGCCAGAGTTTGTGCAAATGGCAACGGGAAATGCCGCAAAACTTGCAGGCGCGAGTGACAAGATCGGCTCTTTGGCGGCAGGGATGGCCGCAGATATTGTCGTGTTTCCGAAAAAAGGAGACTCGCCGTGGACGGCGATTTTGGATGCGGATCCGGGCAGCATCAGACTAGTGCTGGTGGGCGGCAAGGCGAAGTTGGGCGACCCTGATCTTATGAAGAAACTGCTGCCAACCCAAAAGCTTGAGACGGTTTCGGTATGCCAGCACGACAAGAACTTAAACCTTGACGGCGACACCGGTGGGGAGTCGTGGAATGAGATAACGACTAGCCTCACGCGCGAACTGCGAAGCGTGAACAGCTCTTTGTCCGAACTAGCTAAGTGTAAATAGGTGGGAACCCTCACCGAATGATTGCCGCACACCGCGACGGTACCAACCATGTAAGAACCTGCTCTTGACTTCCGCGGAGCGGAGTCTTACTCTGTCGGTCAATCGGCGAACGGAAGAAAGGGACCGCACATGCGGGTCTCATTCCGAGGGGGCTTCTTCTCGCCGAGTTCCCCAAGAACTGATTACTCGACCACGGCCGCATCTGCGTCGGCAAGGTTTCTCACACTCCCGAAAGGGTGCTGAGATGCCCCGTGTTGCCTAGCACGGACGAGGCGCTGTGTGTCGGTTTTCGAAAACTCATTGGCATCGTAACCACTGGAGAGAGCCATGTTAAGAATTGCGACCGTTGCGCTCCTTCTGCTTTGTGCATCGCAACCCTGTCTAAGCCAGAACATCATCATCGGCATCATTGGTGACCAGACGCTAGCCCCCAAAGATGGCAGCCAATACGAAGTATTGAAAAAAGGTGTCGCGACTTTAAACGAACACCGGCCAGACATTGTTGTGCATGTCGGTGATCTCCTAGAGAGCGTAGCACCCGACCTACAACCAACGAAGCCGTCGGACTACCAGGCAAGTTACGAAATGGCGACAGGTATTCTGAATAGTTTGTCTTGTAAATGGTATCTGAGCGCTGGCGATCACGACCTGAGTCCGCCATATACGAAGCTGGACGACACCAGCATTCGTGACCTGTTCCAGACGCTGTATCCTCCGGCGAAGAAGCATCTGTACTACAGCTTCGACGCGAAGGGCTACCACTTCATCGCGCTTAGCTCGCAAGAAGTGCCGAATGTCGATCCACGGTGGGGTGATGTTTTTCGCGATCACCTTTCCGCACAGCAGGTCGCCTGGCTCAAGGATGACCTTCGCCAAAATCAGCGCGCTAAAGGGATCATTGTCTTTTTGCATCAACCGCTCTGGTACCAGTGGACCGACTGGGCCCCAATTCACGCTCTGTTTCGAGAGCATCACGTCACGGCAGTGATTGCGGGTCACTTCCACTACAACCAGGACGAGGGAGAATTGGACGGGATTCGCTACTTAGTCGTTGGGGCAACCGGAGCGGATACCAAGGCAGGGTCGCCACAGGCCGGGAACCTCCAACATGTGAGCCTGATGACAATCGAAAATCGCGGAGTCCGAAAATTAGAGCTGCTGCCTTTAAGAAACGAGCCCGTCACGTCTTTTTCGTCGCGGCAGGACATGGACAGGATCCAGGCCCTTGAAGTCGGCTTGGGCAACGCTTTCAACGATACGGCAGAGAACCACAACCAGGTGAGGCAGATTGGGAGCGACAACGTGTGGAAATCCTGCGCGGGGGACAAGAACGCTTCATTGACCCTGAAGTCCATCGGTAATCCGATCGACCGGCCCGTTACGCTGGCAATCGCCCCCAGTGGAAACTTTCAGCCTACGGAAACTAAGTTCGTTTCAAAGTTTTGCAAGCCGGCGGACGGGACGAATTGTGAACTGCCTCCTGCGGCATTAGTTGCCTATTCCAATAACTCCGCCGTAGATCCAGCTTACCGGTCCTGTGGTGACTCAGGTTGTAAATACAGGGATGTTGAACCCCTCTGGACCGCGCAGTTCCCGACGCTGACGTCCGATGGGAAAGCCGTGTCGGAGAAGTTCACTCTCAAAGCGACCTTTCGCGGCGAGTCCGGGCAGGCGCTTGAGGTGGATAAAACCATCTCATTGGGTACTTATTGTGACCCGTAAAGAGTGAGAACTTATCTACGGTTCGCAAGGGAACAAGAGCGCAATAGGATCGCGACTTAAAACTCGAAAGGTGATGCCTTGCGACGGAATCACGCCGGGACCGCACACTCAGCAACATTATGCTGCCAGCAACGCGGCGTCTTGCTCAGCCGGGAACCACGTGTCGATACGCAGTTCCTGCAACGTGACCTCACGGCCCCACAAAGTCTTGATGGTACTGAACAGGCGCAGATCGAAGTGTGCCGTGCGTATGTGGATCGGAAGCAAAAAGTCGCCGGGTCGGGGTGCTGGGTGCGAATCGGCCGCCGACGATATGCTGGCGTAGCTCCTGATCCCAGCCAGCAACGCAGCGCCAACTGCGTCTTCCGCGGAACCCAAGTCAAGCTCTGCGCAGCTCAATAGCTGCCGTTCCGGCTCCGGCCCGTTGACCTTCCGGCGGCGGAACACGCGCTACGATTTCTTGTACGCCATCAATAGCAGGTTCGAATCACACTCGCTCTGATAAAGCCGCTCGGCCTGATCCTCGGACAACTCCGCTACCGAACAGCCGTCTTCGGGACGAAAGAATGCCCGAACCGGCTCCTCGCGGACATGCTGATATGCAACAAAAACCAGACCAGTATCCCTCTCAAGTTGTTGCACTCGCTCGAGGGTCTCGACTGGGACGCTCGCGATCTGATAGTAGTCCGTGGCCCGATAAGCGACCAGGGAGACGCCTAGCTCCTTTTCAATTCGTTCGAGTCTGACGAACTGGTCGTGCGATAGCTCTGCAAATTGTACTTTCGCTTCGAGGGCGACGACCTGGCATTGCAACTCTTGTTCGAGTGAGCGGATCTTGTTCGCTGTCGCTTCGTCGAGACGAGCGCGCTCCAGTCGGTAGCTCATGGCATCGGTCCTCCTTGAGATTGCTCAATCGAGCGTCAAATCGCAGAAATAGAAGCCTTCTCGTAAGACGATTTGTCCACGCCTGCAGCGCACCGGTTCGCGAAAAATGGGTCCGTCGACCACAAACGTATGGTATTCGCCGTACTCCCCACATGGATCGACACTAGGCGGCAGCCGATTCAGGAAATGTCTGTCGACCTCACAGCCGATAAACGATTGATCCAGAATTGCGGAATTGACACAGACAACCCAAGCCTTGAAGCCCGAATCGATGATCTCTCTCACATGATTTGTCGTGTCTCTGCCATAGAGTGGAAAGCAGCCCTGCATCCCGACATCCCTAACGGTCGCCCGTCGTCGCTTGTCGAGGAAGATATCCCCACTGGAGACAACCTTCGTACCGATGCGTCTCTCTTCATGCAATGCGCTCTCGATCACTTGTTCGTAGTCCACCATGGTGGAGTTACAAGTAATGTAGGTCTTTCTGAGCTTGATTCCCAGGCAGGCAGCCTGGCGGTCGAGGATGCTACTGTGCACGCCATGACCGCTGACCCGGTCATATTCCCGAGTAAGAGTGGTGACCAAGGAAGAGGCTCGGAACTGTCGTTGGTAGCGCTCTGCACTAGAGATTTTGTATAGCGCAGTGGCGCAATCCTTGCCCCCACTCCAAAAGATAGCAAGGTCCTTGTGTGGTTGTTCCCTCCGTGGGGTGGAGAGTATGGACGTATCCTCGACGGGCGACGTGGTTCGCCGTTCTATCTTCTTCGCGTCCGTCAGCTCAGTCCCGTCCGTACTAAACACACCCATCTCCCTGACGGCTGAAACTTGACACTGGCACGGTCTGCCAGCACAACAATGAGCCTTTCTGCGGCCACCGTCGTCGAATCTTAGGGGCCAAGTCTCTCAAGGATGGAGTCTCCGATCGTCGGAACCCGTTGAAATCCTTGCCAGCCGAATGGCATCCACTGCAGTGTCTCGGAGTATCCCCGGGCCGGCTCGACGAGTGCCCAGCGGCCCGCCTCACGGCCGAGCGCGTATTCGATATCGAAGTAATTGATCCAAGACAAGTATCGGGCGCGTCGCATTCCTCCTCCGACTTCGACTTCCACGAATGCGTTCTCGGCCGGGCCATGTGGCCGGCCCTCCGTCGTAACGTGCACAATCTCCGAGACGACAACGCCGTTCTGAGACTTGCGATATCCGACCAGTTCTCCCTTTATCGAGATGCCGTTCATGCGCAGACCTCAGAACGCGCCCAAAGGGACCGTGGGCCTCAGTTCAAAAAAGACATGGTAGGCAGTCGTGTCATCGCCGAGGCAAATCGTGACAGGATAGGGTTCGATAGATTCGTTGCGCGGCTCACGCCAGGTAGCCTGAAAGTGTTGGTCCGCTCTGAGCCCCATTCCAATGGCACGCTTGAGTTCCTCCTTTGAGTATTGTTTGATCCGTCGTTCTTCGAGGTCACTCGTGTAGAAGCCCGAGAAGTAATATCCCTGTGGCACACGTCGACCGGTTGCCTCATAGAGATGCGTCCCCTTTTTGCTAGCCTCTTCGTTGTGTACCCAATGGACATCCTCCCCGGCAATTTTCAGACAGATCCCTTCATTGTGATTGCCTCTGGCTACAAATACCGGATTGCAATCCACCCGGTGGTCGACCTTGATCATCATGACCACCATGAGGGCTGCGCCGTCGATGCCAATCAGCGACTGCTGCGGGAACTCGAAACCATATCGGATGTGCATATGGTTCAAGTGGTCGTGCAAGTGTTCTTTAATGCGAGCGTGAGGTGCGTGGGATGCAATCAGAACGTTGGGGCCGAGATCGAAGATGCCGTCCAAAAGGGGCAAGCGCGGTCTCACTGTAAGGGCCCGCTCGTAGATCGAATCGAGTCTTACGTCGAGGTTTGTGTCCGCCATATTTATCCTCCGGAGATTGGTTCGGCCAGAGCCTTCCGTGTGAACTCGACCGGGCTGGTTGAAGACCAAACCGCGGCAGTTCACCCGGGCGTGCGAGCAAACTCGAGCCTGCCTAGTACAAGCGCGGCAGTGCTCGATTAGGTTATCCAGGGAAAGCAGCGAGTAGGAGCCCCCTCGCGTCAAGAGGTCCCGCCTCCTGACAGGCTAGCTCGCTGAGGAAGGTAATGTAAGTCCGGAATATACCAATGTCAAGTGAACTCTTTGACGGCTATAACTCAAGTTATATTTTCCGGAATTAACAGAACAGCGGAGACTATGGAGGACTTGAGAAGTCCTGTCAGCCATCTCCTGCTGGAATGGCTACAGAGCGGCTTTCAGCCATTGTGGAAGGTTCATGTTGGACTTAAGACGTTGAATGAACGTGCCGTCGTCCACTGCCGTAATCCCGTCGAGTTCCATCGGATCCACATCGCCCGGCCCGATGGGGACTGACCCAGATATCGCCTCGAGCGCCACGGCCTCATCCATCTCCAGTCGGATACGGAATCTGGCTGGTGCACCCATCAATCCGACATGTTCCTCCTGAAACGTTTGGGCTAATTCCGGCAGATGCTCCAGTGCGTAGGACAGCGTTGCGATAGAGCCTTGCAGGGTGACGTTAGCCAAAGGTTGACTCGGGTCATCAACTAGATCCAGCACCATCGATTGGTTGGCGACGTGGATGAGTTCCACACCAGGCGTCGTCGGATCGACCAACGAGGCACGTCCAGCGCGTAATTTTCCACCGATGAGAACAGCAGCCACATCGGTTTCAGTGGCGGCTATCAAAGTCGTATAGGGATTTCCGTCCGCTATACCTATAATCAGGAGGTCGGCCTGCTTTCCGCTCTCTACAGAACCCAGAAATGTGTCCCAGCCCATCATCTTTGCGGGAACCGTTGTAACCATTCTCACTAACTGCTCGTCGGAAAAGAGTCCATTCAGTTGGCTGCTCGTCAGTTTTGCGATTTTAAGTTCGCCGAGAATGTTCTTGGTTCCGCTGGGAGCCCAGTCGCAACCGATGGCGACGGCTAGACCGGCTGAAATTGCGGCAATCACATTTGTTGTCGCTCCATAAAGGAGAAAATTGCTCGTCGGAGACCAGATCAATCCACCCGCTGGCTTGAGCGAAGCGAATTGTGCAGGCCCAAGGGCGGTGCCGTGGATCGTCACGAGATTGCTGCTGATGAGAGGTTGGCCATTTGGGTCAATCAAGTTAGCAAAGAGCGCCTGCGTGGTGTGATCCGTGCCTTCGCATAAGTGAATAACAAGGCGACTGAGGGCCTGGTTCATAACGGGGCCATAGGTCTGTTGAAATTCCGCGAAAGAGGAGAAGTCGTTGATGTGGTCGGTCGCCGTGGGCCAGTTCGCGCCGTAAGAGAATTCCACAATACGAACCAACCCCTGATAATAGGAAACTGTATTTCCAAGCGAGGATATCGTCAGCCCCTGAGTTGTGGTGACGCCACCGAGCAGTGCCCGGCATTCGACATACCGGGCGACTGACTTGGGATAAATCTCTTGCGGATGATGGGTGAGGAGAGTGGCTGGATTCGCCACCTTTCGCTTGTAAAGAGGATCACTTCTCCATTGTCCCCGGTTCAGGTACTGCGTCGGGACTGACCACAGCGGAATGGCATTGTAGGCAGGATGGTTGTGAAGCTCGATCAAGCCTGGATAGATTGTTCCACCCGTTTCGATGAGAGGAGATCCTCGAAATCCGGGTGGAACCCCCATGTCTGCAGGGGATGTCGAAGCAATCAGATCGTCTTCAACGCATACGAGACCGTCAGGAATAACGAGCCCTGTGGAATCCAACGTGGCAATCCGTCCGCGCAACACTAGTCGTCGTGGTGCTGCCACCGCAATGCGTTCAGCGCGTAAACGTGTTTCTTCCCGGAAGAGTGCCATAGGTTTCTCCCAAGCCCTAACCAAGGCAGCGTGCCATGTCTTACGTCCGATAAGCTAGCATAGGAAGGCAAGAATCAAGAGATTCAATCTCTACCTTTCTCATCCCAGCCAGGCTGACATCGGGACGCTGCTAATAAAGTCCTTCTGGCCCGGCGATCCGTAGCAGAATCCCGTCAAACGACCACCGCCACCATAGCGGGGACAAGTTGTTCAGGTTGGCCAGTTGCTATTCTCATCTGCTTCGACTATAAAGTTTGACATCTGGTGTACGGGAAGCCGGTGAAAATCCGGCACTGCCCCGCAACTGTAAACGCGGAGAATTCGAGAAGTAACACCACTGGGTTGACGCCCGCAAGGGCTGGGTTTCACGAATCGCCCGGGAAGGTATCTCGAATTTGAAGATGCGTCAGTCAGGAGACCGTCCAGATGCCAATCTAGGCTGATCCAGCTTCGATGGGAGGGCTGGATGGCGTTCCCATGCTGGTGCATGAGCACCGGCAACGAGAAACTGCCGATCGATGATCCGCTGTCCGGGTCACAGCATGTCTCCCGCAGAGGTAGTCCATGCAGCCGATACAACATCGATCGGTCACGCTCGTTCTCGGCGGAGTGCGCAGCGGAAAGAGCCGCTTTGCGCAGAAACTCGCCGAAAAAGCGTCTTCCGTAGCCTTTGTCGCAACCGCCAGAGCTGTTGACGCGGAAATGGAAGACAAGATTCGTCGTCATCAGCGGGAGCGTCCGAAGCACTGGTGCACAGTGGAAGAGCCCCTCGATCTCTCTCGCGTTCTTTCCGAGCATGCGCCTCAGTTTGATTTGCTGCTGGTCGATTGCCTCACGATTTTTGTTGCGAATGCTCTTGAGAATGGAGCCCGCGCAGCGAATGAGCGTGTTGATGCATTTGTAGAAGCATTGCGCGGCGCGCAAGCTTCTGTCGTGCTGGTTACGAACGAAGTCGGCAGCGGCATTGTGCCCGAATATCCGTCGGGGCGGCAGTTCCGCGATCTGCTGGGTGAGGTAAATCAAAGAGTCGCTGCTGTAGCCGATAACGTGGTGCTGATGATCGCTGGGCTTCCTCTAGTGCTCAAAGGAGAGATTGACGTGCGCCCCACGCGACGATCCGAAGTTCCCATCGGAGTGCAATCATGATCGCGTTTGTCGTTGCCGGTACAGGGAGTGGCGTCGGCAAGACTACCGTTGCCCTTGCGCTGATGGCGGCATTTTGCGAGCGCGGTTATGTCGTGCAGCCGTTTAAGTGCGGTCCGGATTTTATTGATCCGGGCCACCACAGCGCGTTGTGCAGACGGGTCTGTCGGAATATCGACACGTGGATGCTTGACGGTGAAGCGAACCGCGCGATTTTCGAGAGCGCTTCGCGCGATGCCGATGTCGCCGTCGTTGAAGGCATGATGGGTCTTTATGACGGCGTTGGTGGCGGAACAGAGGGAGGCAGCACAGCAGAAATCGCAAAACTGCTGAATCTTCCGGTCGTGCTGGTCCTGGATGCCGCAAACAGCGCGCGCAGCATTGCGGCAATCGTCAAGGGCTTCGAGAGCTTCGATGGGAAAGTTCGTTTTGCCGGAATCGTCTTGAACGGCGTTTCGAGCCCCGATCACCACCGCATACTGGAGGCTGCCATTCGCGAGGTGACGGCAACGCCTATTCTGGGACGCATTCCGAGAGATCGATCCATCGCGATCCCGGAGCGCCACCTCGGCCTTCACACTATTGAAGAACAATCATCGTCTGCTTCGCTTGCCGCAAGACTGGCGGAGATTGCTCGCCAGCACCTTGATCTCAGCCGACTGACTGAGTTGTCCACGGTTCTGGTCACAACGTCCTCCGGGAAGGGCCAAACTCGTGTCGATCCTCCCCTGTCCGGCACGCCACAGGTCCGAATTGGCGTGGCTCGCGACAAGGCGTTCTCGTTCTACTACGAAGACAATTTCGATCTGCTCCGCAAGCAGGGAGCGGACTGCGTCTTTTTCAGTCCTCTTGCGGACTCGCATCTGCCACCAAATCTCGACGCCTTGTATCTCGGTGGCGGTTATCCCGAACTCTATGCGGACACCTTGAGCAGCAACCAGGAAATGTCTGCTGACATTCGTGCATTTGCTGGATCGGGCAAACCGGTGTATGCCGAATGTGGTGGTCTTGTCTATCTCGGCCGCTCCTTGACTTTGCTCGATGGCAAAGTATTCCCAATGTCTGAAGTATTGCCTCTCGACTTCGAAATGACGCCGCACCTTGTTCAGTTCGGCTATGTCGATGTCGAATTCGTCGCGGACTGTTTGCTCGGAGAAAAAGGCACTACGCTCCGCGGACACAGCTTTCATTGTTCCCGCTTGCGCTCCCCGGGCAATCTGCGGACGGTTTATCAGGTTCACTATTCTCTTGGCCGTCATTCGGAACCTGAAGGCTTCGTCCGTAACAATGTTCTGGCCAGCTACATTCACCTGCACTTCCGCGGCAACCTTGCGGTCGCGGTCTCATTTGTCGAAGCAGCACGCCGATACCAGCCAGCCGAGGTACGCGTATGACCCGGCTCATTGCTCTGGCTTTCTTGTGTATCTCGCTTCCTGCGTCCGCTGCGCGAACCCTGAGCGACGATGTTGGCAGGACCGTAACAGTTCCCGACCATCCCCACCGCCTCGTCTGCCTGATGCCGAGTCTGGTCGACGATGTATACGAGTTGGGAGCCGGTTCGGATGTTATTGCCGTCACCGATTACACCAAATACCCACCGGAGGCCAAGACCAAGCCAACCGTCGGATTGCCGCTCAGTCCTTCGCTTGAAACCATCGTCTCGCTTCACCCTGATCTGGTCCTTGGGAGCGGCGACCTGAATCGCGAAGAGACGGTGGAAGACCTACAAAAACTTGCAATCCCCGTATTCATGGTCAGGGCGCGCGGAATCGAGGGGATCTACACATCGCTGGCGAGTGTCGGGCGCGCGCTCAACCGAGAGCAGGAAGCGGCGAAACTGGTCGACGCCCTGCGGGAACGCGAGCGAGCGGTGCGTCGGCGAGTGGCTGGCAAGCCGGTTGTCAACGTTCTCATGCCGATCTGGTATGACCCGCTCGTCACCATCGGCAAAGATGCTTACATCACCGATTTGATCGAAATCGCCGGGGGCCATTCGGTCACCAGCGACGTCCCGCAGGAGTGGCCGGAGATCAGTCTCGAAGCCGCTCTCGCGCGTGCTCCCGACGCGCTACTGCTCGTCCGAGGGTCGAAAATGTCGGTCGAAATTCTTCGCACTCGCCCCGGATGGCTCACCATGCCGGCGGTTAGAAACAACCGAATCTACTACGTCGATGAGCGGATCGAGTCTCCGAGTCCGGTCGCCCTCGATGCTCTGGAGGAACTGGCAAAACAATTTCATCCATGAAATCCAGATGAGGTGGGCGCTCCATCTCCAACCATAACTGCGAAACGACGGGATGATCGGGAAGAGCGGTGTAAATCCGCCACTACCCCGTAACTGTAAGCGAAGAGGCTTGGCCATCGCCACTGGAGAGAACTCCCGGAAGGCGGCTGCAGCCGATGAGGCGCGAAGTCAGGAGACCGGTCCCGCTCGAACTTCCGAGGGGAAAACCATGTTCGTACTTTCGCGCCGATTTACATTCGCTAGCGTCTGCCTCTTTGTTTTGGCCGGCATCGCATACACCTTGCCCAACACGTCGATCCACGGCACGGTCACGGACCCATCGGGTGCAGCCGTTCCGAACGCAAAAGTTGAGTTGCTTGAAACCAAGAACGACCACGAGACTCTGGTCGCAACCGTCATGACCAACGCCAACGGCGAATATGTTTTCGAGCGAACACCCGCGTCCGTGTCCCGTCTGCTTGTCTCAGCGCCGGGTTTTCGGACAGTCGAGCAATCAATCTCGGTCGAAGTCGACACTCACGACGTGCTTCTCAACATACGTCTGCCGCTCGCGTTGTTTTCCGAACAGATCACCGTCACTTCCACCGGAACCGCCACTCCGCAATCGCAACTCGGAGCGGCGGTCACCACGCTCTCCGAACAGGACTATGCAGGGACACGCGACATTTACGAAGGCCTGCGCTTCGTGCCTGGTGTTCAGGCCGTTCAGACCGGACAGGCGGGGGGAACAACCGCTTTGTTTATCCGTGGTGGCGGCGCGGGCGGGAGTGTAAACGGAGACGCGGCCAAGTTGATGATCGACGGTATTCCGGCCAATGACATCGGAGGTGCGGTCGAGTTCGCAAATGTCGCCAGCGCTGCGGTTGCGGAAGTGGAAGTTCTTCGCGGACCCGATAGCGTCCTATATGGCTCGGACGCTTTGGCGGGCGTGATCAGCCTCACGACGCCCCGGGGAGCCACGCCGCTGCCTCTGCTCACATACATGATTGACGGCGGCAACTTCGGCACCTATCACCAGGAAGGTACATTCAGCGGGCTCTACAAGCGGCTGGATTACTTCTCGGATTTCTCACGCTTCGACACCAGTAATTCTGTCCCCGACGACGCGTTCCACAACGGTACATTCGTTGGAAACTACGGCGTAAAGCTCTCCGAAAGATCGAGTCTGCGCGCCACCCTGCACCACGATCAGGTCGCATCCGGGCAGCCCAGCGCGATCGACCTCTATGGCATACCCACTCTCGCGAAGCAGGCCAACGGGGACAGCTACTTCGGCGCGACATGGGAAGATCAGAGCACACCGAATTGGCACAACCTCGTGCGTTACGGTGGAATCCGTTTGCGCTCGAACTACACTCAATTCGCTGCCAGTGGAATTCCGCAATATATCGACGGAACCCTCGTAGACTATCTCGGCGCGGCGGTCACGCTTCACGGCGCCAATGGATATAGTGTTAGTGGCCAAGCCGTTTATCAGTACGTCGAAACCTATCCGAACTCCTATCCAACTTCTACAGACGAGGACTTCGTCTACACCCAGTCCGATTATCGCTTCAATCCGCATCTCCTCGGCTTGTTCGCTTTTCGCTATGAAGATGAGCGAGGCTATGCCGGCGCTCCCACTAGTTCGATCCAACGCGACAACTACAGTTACACGTTCCAACTCCAGGGTGATGTTCGCAATCGGCTGTTTTACACGCTTGGCGGTGGTCTTGAAGATAACGGCCTGTTTGGTTTCGCAGGTACGCCGCGTATTTCGCTCGCGTGGCAGGCGGCCCGTGGAGACTCGAACGGTTTCTTCTATGGCACCAAACTTCGTGCCAGCTTCGGCGAAGGAATCAAGGAACCCAGCGTCGGCGATCAAATCACTTCACTTTACGCGCTGCTTCAAGGGCTTCCCGACGGTGGCGGCCTCATCTCGCAATATCACGTCAGCCCCATCGGTCCCGTTCGGTCGCGCAGTTACGATGGCGGCGTCGACCAGATGCTCCTCAACGGCCGCGGACGCGTGAGTCTCACGCTCTTCCACAACGAATTCACGGACGGAATCGAATACATCCCGCAGCAAGGTCTCATCGATCTTGGTGTTCCCAGCCCGGTGGCGGCGGCTGCCGTATTCGGCGCAACCGTCAATTCACAGGCGTATCTCGCCCAGGGAGTCGAAACCGAACTGGAGTATCAGATCACAAGGAACCTCTTTTTACGCGCCGGTTACACGTATGTGAACGCGCGCGTCCAGCGTTCCTTTTCGAGCGACGCGATTGGGCCGAGCTTCAACCCGAATTTTCCTACCATTCCAATCGGCATTTTTTCTCCTCTGATCGGTGCGCGCCCATTGCGGCTGGCCCCTCACACCGGTTATTTCGAACTGTCATACCGCCGCAAGCGTCTCTTTACGGGCGTTCGCGGCACGCTGGTGGGAAGGAAAGACGACAGCGACTTTCTCGAATTCGACGCCAACGGCGGAATGACGATGTTGTTGCCCAATCGCAATCTCGACGCCGCTTACCAGCGCATCGATCTCGATGCAACTTATCGCATGAATCGCTACGTCTCCGCCGAAGCCAACTTCTCGAATCTGCTGTCCGAGCACTACGGCGAGGCCTTTGGTTACCCCTCGCTTCCGTTCCTGTTTCGGCTGGGCTTGAAATTCTCATTGGGAGGCGAGTCATGGCCGGGGAAGTGACCCAGATGAGCATCACACCCGATTGGGATGAGCAGCCGCGGCTTCCGCGCAATGGTTTGTGGGTGGGTATATTGGCCGGAGCGCTATTGCTGGCGATCGTGGTCTCGCTAGGAGTCGGTGCCGTCGGTGTTCCCGCACGTAAGCTCGTTCTAGCGCTTCTGGGCAGAGAAGCACTCACGACCGATCAAAGAGTTATTGTTCTTAGCCTTCGTCTGCCTCGCATCCTGGCGGCTGCCCTCGTCGGCAGTGCGCTTTCGGTTTCGGGGCTGCTCTTCCAGGGGCTTTTCCGGAACCCGCTCGCAGATCCTTACGTGATCGGCTCATCCGGAGGCGCTGTCCTCGGAGCTTCCGTGGGAGTGTTTCTCCTCCCCTCGGTAACGATTGCCGGTTTCGGAGCAACCGCGCTGCTCGGGTTCGTGGGGGCTGCCAGTTCCATTATGCTGGTCTATGCGCTGGCCCGAGTCAACGGCCGCACGCCGGTGGTTACCCTTCTGCTGGCGGGATTCGCGGTAAGCACGATGCTCAGTTATTCCTCCTATTTTCTTGAGGTGTTGGACCGCGATTTCGGAACGGGATTGCGGGTGCTCGCATCCTGGTTGCACGGAACCATCGGGCAACCCACTTGGGGTCAATTGACCATCGGCCTCATCATGCTGGCACTTGGACTGGCGGCTTCGGTCCCGTTGGCGCGTCGGTTGAATACGCTTTCCCTGGGCGAGGAGTATGCGACTCATTTGGGGATCCACGTCCAGCACACGCGCATTGCCATCATTGTCATTGGATCGATGCTAACGGCCGCGGCTGTGGCTCTCGGGGGACTGATCAGCTTTGTCGGGCTGATCGTGCCCCACATGATGCGTATGGTTCTGGGACCCGATCATACTCGGCTGCTGCCGGCGACCGCCCTGGCGGGAGCCGTCTTCCTTCTTCTGGCAGATACGGTCGCCCGCACGATCATCGCGCCAGCGGAACTGTCGGTCGGGGTTCTTACGGCCTTCATCGGCGGTCCGTTCTTTCTTTATCTTCTGCGGAAGACGAAGCAGGAGACATTGCTGTGACCCTTCTTCTCGAATTCGCCCAGACGAGTTTCTGTTATGGGGATCGTCTGATCCTCAACGAAATCAGTGCCAGTGTGTCGAACGGAGAATGCGTTGCGCTGGTGGGGCCGAATGGAGTCGGCAAGACTACACTATTGCGTCTGGCTGCCGGCACTCTGTCTCCGGCAAGCGGAGAAATCCGATTGTTGGGGCAACCACTCGATTGCTTCAAGCAACAGGCGATTGCCAGATCGATCGCCCTCGTACCCCAAAACGTTGACGTACCATTTGCATTCACGGTCGAGCAGTTCATTGAACAGGGCCGGACTCCATTCCTCAGAATGTTTGGAGGATTGCAAGCTGCCGACCGCAGGGCGATTGAGGAAGCGATGGACCTGACCGATACGCGATCGCTCCGCAGGCGCATCTTCAATCAGTTGAGCGGAGGGGAACGTCAACGCGTCAAGATCGCGCTCGGTCTCGCCCAACGACCTCGACTTCTCCTCCTCGATGAACCTACCCAGCACCTCGACATTGGCCGGCAACTGGAGATGGCCGATCTTATCCGCTCTTTGAGTGCCAAAGGGATCGCGATCCTCGCCTCCATGCATGACCTTACTCTGATCGAGGGAATCTTCTCTTCGGTGTGGTTGTTGAGTCCCGAGGAAGGTATGCGAAAAGGAACACCAGAGGAGATATTGCAACCGGAGTTTCTGGGGCGTGCCTTCAAGTGTCCGCCGCACCATCATTCCGTTCTCGAAGAGCGGATCCGAGGAAGAAGGGAGCGTGTGCAATGACCTTTGCCCAGACGTTTTCCATTGCCGAAATTCTGCGATTGGGCCGTGCCAAACTGCATATAAGGCGGAGGCCGAGACGACTCGACCAAACCGATTGGCAGTCTGGGTCGTCTCGAAGTGATTGCGACCCGGGCGATTGCATGGCTGTTCAGGGTTAGGATTCGTATTGTGTGTTCCCGGCCCGCCCCGTCAGGAGAGATATGGCATGTCTGATTTGAAGAACCGCGTGGCTCTGGTCACCGGTGGTTCACGAGGTATCGGCAAGGCAGTGGCCTTGGCGCTAGGCGAGGCTGGCGCGGCGGTGGCCGTGAACTATCGCGAGCGCGCTAACGACGCGGCCGACGTTGTGGAAGCCATACGGAAAAGCGGCAGCCGCGCTGGAGCTTTCGGCGCCGATGTCTCACTTAGCGCTGCGGTGCAGAGCATGGTCCACGATGTCGAAGAACGCCTCGGCCCAATCGATATTTTGGTCAATAACGCCGGCGTTTCGGTTGCGCATCGCCTCGACGACATTACAGAAGAGGACTTCGATCGCACCATCGCGGCCAATCCGAAGTCGGCCTTTCTGTGTACACAGGCAGTCTTGCCGGGAATGCGGGCGCGGCGCTGGGGCCGGATCGTTAACGTCTCCTCGATCGGCGCTCGCATTGGCGCCGGCTCGGTTAGCGTTGCCTATGGCGCTTCTAAGGCCGGGATCGAAGGTCTAATGCGAGGCTACGCCCTGCGGCTCGCGCCGGAGGGCGTGACGGTAAACGCGGTAGCGCCGGGATTGGTCGACACCGAGATGGGAAAGCCGCTGATAGCGGCTGGCGTTACCAGCCGGATTCCGATAGGGCGCGCCGGAACGGGACACGAGATCGCGCAGGCGGTGATGTTTCTTGTGGGCAATAGCTTTATGACCGGTCAGACGATCGCAGTCAATGGCGGCGCACTCTTTTCCTGAGGCGGGTTCCGACTGCACTTGGCGTGCCTTGTACGCAGCACCATCATTCCGTTCTCGAAGAACGGATCGAGAAGAAGGGAGCGTGTGCTATGACCCTTGCCCAGACGTTTTCCATTGCCGAAATAATTTCTGCGATTGAGCCGTGCCAAGATAGATGTAAGGTAGAGGCCCAACAGCGACTCGATAGCCTGACCAAACCGATTGGCAGCTTGGGCCGCCTGGAAACCATTGCTGGTCAGGCGTACTCGATCTACTCGGGGCAGATGCCTCGACCACTGCGCAAAGCCGTTTATGTGTTTGCCGCCGACCATGGCGTGACCGAGGAAGGCGTGAGCGCGTATCCCCGCGAGGTGACAGCGCAGATGGTGCTCAATTTTCTGAAGGGGGGGGCGGCCGTCAACGTCCTGGCACGGTTGCACAAAGCGGATCTGACGGTCGTAGATGTGGGCGTCGATTACGAATTCGAGGACGCACCGGGTCTCCGCCGCATGAAGGTGCGCCGTGGCAGTCGTAACATGCACCGGGAAGCGGCGATGTCGCACGAGGAACTGGGGCAGGCGTTTGAGACGGGCGCCCGTCTGGCTCAAGAAGCCAAAGAAAAGGGACAGCACATTATAGCCATAGGAGAGATGGGAATCGGGAATACCACTGCGGCCAGTGCCATCACGGCTGCGCTCACCGGCGCATCGATTGGCACGGTCACCGGGCGCGGAGCCGGACTCGACGACGTCGGACGAAATCGCAAGTTGCACGTCGTCAAGAGATCGATCAAGCGACACTTCGGAGCGTCGACGTCAAACCCCGAACCGCTCGAAATCTTGCGCTGTGTTGGAGGTCTCGAGATCGCCGCCATGACCGGATTCATTTTCCGGGCTGCCGCCACACACATGGCGATCGTCTGCGATGGATTCATATCAACCGCCGCCGCGGCCATTGCCTATGCACTCGCTCCTCGCATCGCTGATTACATGTTTGCCGGTCATTGCTCAGAGGAACCTGGACATCGTCACCTACTTCGCTACATTGGCATCAAACCAATCCTGAGCCTCGGCATGCGACTGGGCGAAGGAACCGGTGCCGTTCTGGCGATGCCCGTGATCGAATCCGCGCTTCATCTATATGCCGAGATGGCTACGTTTTCCTCTGCGGGGGTCAGCGCAGCCGGTCCCAGGGAGTCGGAACAATGATCCGGATCTTTCGCGACGTCGCAACTGCGTTTCAGTTCCTGACGAGGCTGCCCCTGAACCGGCTTCCCTATGATGCGGATGCACTGTCGCGATCGGCGAAGTTCTTTCCATTGGTCGGCTTGCTTACCGGAATTCTTGCCTCGGTTGTTTATCTATGGTTGATTCTTCACCTGCCTGCTGCCGTTGCGGCCATATTGACTTTGGCTTTGCTGTTCCTCGCCACCGGTGGTTTGCATGAAGACGGACTCGCTGACGTGGCCGACGCCTTTGGTGGCGGTTGGAACCGGGAACAGGTTTTAGTCATTCTCAAAGACAGCCGCATCGGGACCTTTGGAACATTGGCTCTTCTAGTCTCGGTCGGCCTGCGTGTGGTGTTGCTGGCTAATCTCCCAATCGGCCGCTTTGCTGCATACGTCATTTCTGGACACGTGCTGTGCCGCTGGACGGCTCTCCCTCTCGGTTATGCGCTCGCCTCTGCGCGCGAGTCTTCCGGTCAAGGGGCGCGCATAGCCCGGCAGATTTCCATTGGATCGCTTGCGATCGGCTCTTTGTTGACGGTTCTCATCGTCGCGTACTTGTTACGATGGTCTGCGTGGCGCCCGGTCGCGTCCACGTTAGTGGTGACGATTGCCAGCGGTATCTATTACTGGCGGCGTATCGGAGGAGTGACGGGGGACTGCTTTGGCGCCACGAATCAGTTAGCGGAAATCGCAGTGTATTTATGTGGAGTCTGGCATCCATGAACGACCTCGTGCTTATCCGGCATGTCGAGACCGATCTTGCGGGGACGTTTTGCGGGCATTCAGATCCGGACCTGAATGCAGCGGGGGAGCAAGGACTTCGCGCTCTCCTTGAGCAGGCCGCACCTCTCGGCATCGAGCGTATTTATTCGAGCGACCTGCGTCGGGCATCGCGAACGGCGATGGCGATCGGGAACCGCATCGGTACGCCGGTTGAATTTAGGTCCGGGCTGCGCGAGATCCATTTTGGTCTCTGGGAAGGGTTGCGTTGGGAACAAATCCAGCAGCAATATCCCCACGAAGCGCAGCTCTGGGTGAGGGAGTTTCCGATGCGGCGTGCTCCCGCCGGCGAAGAGTATCGAGATTTTACCGCCAGAGTCGACGCCGAATTCAGGGGCGTGGTTGGCCGGCGCACGGGTGGGGCACAGGCGATTGTCACCCACAGAGGAGTTATGCAATACGTGCTGACAAGACTCTGCGGATTCTCTGAGGATGACGCGAGGAAACAGACGGAAAACTACGGAGCGATTGTGATCGCAAGTCAATCGAACCTGCGCGAAATCGATTGCACCGGCATTGGAGCTTAAGTCCGCATTCGGCGGAAACAGGAGGGGCCAGATGAGCATCGCAACCGAGAAAGGGGACGGAGGACAAACGTCATTAGTAGGCGGTGTCCGCCTGTCGAAAGCGAACCTGCGGGTGGAAGCCTACGGAACCGTCGACGAACTCAATGCCGCATTGGGATTCGCCCGAAGCATCTCGAACAACGGCGAAATTTCGTCCTGGACCTTGGACATACAAAAGACGCTGTTTCGAGTGGGATCGGCGCTGGCAACCCCAAGCGAAGCGCAAAAAGGTGCGCCGATGGTGACGGAAGAGGACGTGAGTCATCTGACGAACCTCGTTCACTCGATTGAAGCAAGGGAAGGAATCCTCGCGGATTGGTCAATCCCCGGGGCTTCAACGGAAGCTGCCGCTTTTGAAGTCGCCCGCACCGTCTGCCGTCGTGCCGAGCGGTCGATCGTTCGACTGATCGAGGATGGAACCGGCATTCCCCCTCAAGTTCTGCCTTACATGAACCGTCTATCGGATGTGCTCTGGTTGTTTGGCCGCGTGCTCGAACTCGAGTCCGGAGTCGATTCCCGTCTTCGGGATGAGCAACACAAGGGGGCGCGATGGTCGAAAGCCTGGTGACGCCCGCTCAAAATGCCTTTTCAGCGGCAGAAAGAACTGCCGTGTATCGCGCCCTTCGCGAAAGGCGCGACGTGCGGACTGGGTATCTCTCGCAACCCATCAATGATGCCACGCTATATCGATTGCTCACTGCAGCTCATCAGGCCCCGTCGGTTGGCTTCATGCAGCCTTGGCGATTCATCGTCGTCCGCAATGAGGCGCTACGCACGGCGGTGCACGGAATCTTTCAGCGCGCGAATAGTGAAGCGGCCGCTCGCTATCCGGGGGAGCGGAAGGAGTTGTACTCCCGGCTCAGACTGGAAGGACTTCTCGAGTCACCGCAGCATCTATGCGTGCTGTGCGACGAAGAAAGCGAGCGCGGTCATGCTCTCGGCCGCAATACCATGCCAGAGACGTCCGTCTATTCGGTGGTGTGCGCCATCCAGAATCTGTGGCTGGCGGCCCGGACCGAAGGCATTGGCGTCGGCTGGGTCAGCATCCTCGATCCGCCAGCCATCAAAAAACTGTTGCGAATTCCCGCGAGCGCGCAACTGGTCGCTTATCTTTGTCTTGGTTACGTGCGAGAGTTTGCCGATGTGCCTGATCTCGAACGCGATGGTTGGGAACAACGAGCAGAGCTTGCGCCTCTGGTTCGCGCCGACTACTTCGACCAGCCTTACCTGCCTGACCCCGCCGTGAGATAAGGGAACGGAGAGGCGTGTTTTTAGCGAACAGTCATTGCAGGCCTTAGAACGATCCAACTCCGGATCAAGTCCAGGCGCAGAGAACTTCGCAGGTGGTCTGCCCAGCGATTAAGCCGCGCCTCCCTCTCCGCCGTGGCAAAGGCCTTCTCTTTGATGGGCGCCAACTTCTGGGAAGCACGAGCCCAGTCGAGAAAGCTATGCCGAAACGAATCGTTGTCGAAAAACCCGTGCAGATACGTACCGAACACATGTCCCGCCGGGTCGATCGCTCCATCGAGGATTTGCCGATTGTCCCTCGTAAGCAGGGTGGCGAGGGGTTGAACCTGATGCGATCTCTCAGTTTCGCCCATGTGAATCTCGTAACCCTGAAACGCTCGCGCTTTCCACAAATCCGAGGCAAACGACCGGTCGTACAACGAGGCCGAAACCGGCCGGGTGATCTTTTCCTGGTCGAAAGTCGTATGGACGGCGAGCAGTCCGAGTCCTGGGCGCTCCAGCGCGACGCCATTGTTCTCAACACCCCAAGGATCCCGCAGATTTGCGCCGAGCATTTGAAAGCCACCGCAGATACCGATCGTCAATCGCTTTTCGGAGTGATGGTTTCTCAGCCTAGGCACGAAGTTGTTTCGAGTGAGCCAATCCAGGTCTTCTATGGTTTGCTTGGTCCCTGGTAGAATCAATACATCGGCACGATCGACATCTTCGGGCCGCTCAAGGAACGCCAAGGCCACCGAAGGCTCCGCAGCGAGAGCGTCAAAGTCTGTGAAATTGGCCATGTGGGGGAGCGCGATTACGCCGATGCGTAAGCGGCGATGAGGCGAAGCATCTTCACCGATTGGGTCCCAGGTTCGCCGTACGCTCAAACGGTTTTCGACAGCAACGCTGTCTTCCTCATCGAGGCCCAAGGCGTGAAGATAGGGGACGACTCCAACACAGGGCAAGCCGAGCCGCCGCTCGATCATCTCTATTCCGGGTTGCAAGAGGCTGAGATCGCCGCGGAACTTGTTAATCAGAAATCCCTTGAACATCTCCCGCTCGGCAGGCTCAAGCAGCTCCATCGTTCCCAATAACGACGCAAATACTCCACCCCGGTCAATATCTCCGACCAGCAAGCACGCTGCGTTGGCCGCCTTGGCCATGCGAAGATTCACGATGTCATGATCCCGCAGATTGATCTCCGCGGGAGATCCGGCGCCTTCAAGGATGACGAGATCGTATTCGGAAGCGAGCTTTCGATAACTCTCCAGCACCGCCGGAAACAATGCTTCCACGACGTGCGTGTGATAGTCGGAAGCGGATGTCTGGCCCCACACTCTGCCGAGCAAGACCACCTGCGAAGTTGTGTCGGAGTGAGGCTTGATGAGAATGGGATTCATTTCGACCGCAGGCATCACACGGCAAGCCTCGGCTTGCAGCGCCTGGGCACGCCCGATCTCCCGGCCGTCGGGGGTTGCGGCTGAGTTGAGTGACATGTTCTGGGCCTTGAACGGTGCGACGCGAATGCCTTCATCCGCGAAGATTCGGCCGAGGCCGGCCGTGATGATGCTCTTGCCGACATGGGAAGCGGTCCCAAGAATCATCAAGGCACGGGCAGTCAAAGCTCATTCTCCCCGTTACAAAAACGGAATTTCTGCGATCTTGAACGATCATTCATGCTTGCGCATTGTAGACTGCTTCAATTCTACCTCCCCGGTGGTTGGGCCGTTCCGCAAACGAATCCAGTGTCCTTAGAGAGGATGAACATGCCAGATAAGCAATCAAAATCGGTTCCACCGGTTATTCGATCGCGCCAATACCTCGCTGCCCAGGGCCTAAGTTTTGTGCCGGCAGGAGGGGTAGCACCAAGCACTCTGCCCATCACGGCGGATGGAACGACCTATACCATGGCGCAGGAAACCGCCTGGCTGGACCAGAAACATTTTGCGGTCGGCCGGTGGGATGGATCACTCAGCATCTTCGCCTTCAACGGTTCGCCGACGGCCGGCCCCGTGATCAGCAAGGCGGTCAATATACCCGCGTTCGAAGGGGTGCAGATGATCACCTGGCTGGCACCAGGAATCTTTGCCTCATCTAACGATGAGTCCACCATCATCGTATGGTCGAGTCCAAGCGGGAGCTGGACGGACCTGCAAGCGGCGGCGACGCTGCAATACGAACCGTCGCTCGGTGTCGCAAACAGTGGCGACTCCATTGTGTTGGCCAATCGCTTGTATCTGGCTGTTGGGCATGCCAACGGATTTATCTCATTCTGGTCGGGAAACAGTGACGGAACCGGGCTGGAATTCTATCGGGCGGTGGACGTACGCAACCCAAAGCCTACGAACCCCTGGGGCCTGCACAACATCCGCGGAATCTCCACCATGTTCTCGATCGGTTCGACGGCGTATCTGGTAAGCGGTTCCGAAGATGGATACATCTCGATATTGCGCCTGCCGGACGGTGTCATCATGTCCCAGACGGTTTACAATCTCGCCGCACAGAGAGGGATCAATAGTGTTGCGGTTTTCGGACAGAATCTACTGATCGCGAACTGCTCGGTGGGATCGAACGACAAGAATCTTTGGTATTACTGGATTGACGCCAGCAATTTCAGCGTCACGCTGAAAGACAACGCAAATCTCCGGGTGAATCCTTCGGCCCCGCAGGTCTTCAATTTCTGCACCATCTGGGGGGTGTTCAACAGTCAGGTTGGTTTCTTTGCCTCAACCGAAGAGGGAGCACTTTGGGTCGGAACCGTAGACAATCAGGGCCTATCTGTAATCGGCTATCAGAATGTCTTTGGCTCGTTGGGTTCCGCGCTGGCATTCAACTTCACCGGCAACCTGGTCGTGATCAATTACAACCTGTATGAGTTCACGACATCACCGAGCTTCGCAAGAGAGACAGCCGACCAGAACCCAGAACGTCTGCCCTTCCGACTGTTGCCAAAGAACATGAAGAGCTGACAACGAGGATCAGAGAAACTCGCCAGCGGCCTTGCGCAGGCGGAGCCAGATCGAAGCGACTCACGACATCAACAAGTCGCTGGACCGCGTGTTCGATAGAACTGGGATGAGACAGGACTCAGAATGCGCCGCAGAATCTCGGGGGCGTCCGGCTATGCCGAGAGATCAATGTGCGTAGTCGCTGCCGACAAAGAAGATTCTGGCTTTCATAAAAGTCGCCATCACGCAGCCGCTCAGTCATGGGTCCTGCTATAACCCGGGCTCTAGGGAGAGCCTTTCATGGGGATTTCACGGCTTTCTGCAATCCGCATGGCTACTCCCGTGACACGGCCGACTATAGTGACGTCGCCCGGATAGCGGATCCGCCGGGTATATCCATGTGAATGGGCGGTGGGAACCAGAATCAACTGGTTGCCATGCAATTCGCACCAACTGCACACATAGCGATCACGGAGTTCAAAGAAAAAGATTGGACGGTCATGCTCGTCATGCCAATTCAGTGGCGGGACCGTTCTCTGCCGGGAATCGATCTGAACGAAGGAACCAGGGCGAATGATGGGGTCGAGCGTGTGGTCCTCCATTCCGATGTAGCCGTAAAGGGAATCGCGCCAATCGATCTGCTGCAACAGGGAGGGAGGAACATCTTTCCAATTTTCGAGTATCTTGGACAAAAGATTGGTTCGTTCGAACCGCAATCTCTCCCGGAGTTCGCGGGATGAGACTATCGCGGCCTCGCTGAATTCTGAGGCGGCTCCTACAAGGTAGGTCTGCGGAAAACTCAAGGCTTTGTGGTCTTTTTCCGCCTCGTCGACCGGAACGTTGAAGAAGGTTGCAAGTTTCTCGTATTGGCGCCCGTAGATGACGCTTAGGCTGTAGAGTTTGTAAATATTGGGTATCTGCTTGCCGTTCTCGAAATCCGCGAGTGAGGAGTGGGCAATGTAGTATTCCGGATTCTTCCTCTGCGCGGCGATGCCGCGACTCAACTCTTGCACCTGCCGAAGGGACAGGCGCAAATGCTCCCGTTCAGCTCTCAGTCGCTTTCCAAATTCCAGGCTGGATGACGAGGCCGACATCGTACTGCCCATCCCTATGGAATTCTGCCATGTTACCGCAAATTGCCCTGTTATCTACAACAAGAATAGATTAGTTATGAAAACCCGAACTGGCCGAGATAGGTGCACTTTATTGGTGTTCGAGACCCCGACCGCTAGCCTGAGTGCGAGTTGCCGCTCAGAAACCCGTATCTCACGAGTGTTGTTAAGGAATGCCACCTCTTGGTCGCAAGTTCGGACAGGACGCAAATAGTTGTGGCATTTGCTGAGCCACATGCCTATAGAGTTTGAATCTCTGCGAGCAACTGTTCCAGCAGGCGCCTCGGGAGAGTCCACTTCCTGGCGCCGTACTTGTCTGGTCTGAGCAGGTTCGCCCTATGGTCGGCGGCGAATCAGACCTCTCGCAGGTAAGAGCAGCGAGAGAGAACGTGTCGACTAGCCGCAGGGAAAATCCGCAGCCCAATACGGATATTGGGGAGAAGATCCGATCCATCCTCGCTCTTAGAGGCCTCACTCTCTCCCAGACATGTCAACGGTCAGAGGCGTGGTACGGGCGTTCTTCCCCGTATTTTGTTCCGCACAATTTCTACTATGACCTCCGAGCGGGAAGCTTCACTCCAAGCATTCATCAGTTCGTTGCCCTGAGCCGCATCACCGGCTATCGACTGCCGGATTGGTTGCGGGTATTCGGGATCGACCTCGAAAACATTGTCCGGTTCCAGATCGCGCTCCCATCGCGGCGGACGATCCTACTCGATTCTTCTCTGGTCGATCCGTATGCCTGGGTTCCATGGTTCGAAAATAGAAAGGGGAACGTTTCTGTACCTGCGACCGCACCTCTCGGACAGTTGCTTACGTCATGTGGCCCCAGGCAAATCCGTTCTCTGTTGGGCAGCAACAGGGCAAGCTTTCTGTACGCGAAGATCGGGGATCAAGACGCGCTCGGCTATGAGGACCTCGTTCCCGGAAGCATCGTACGCGTGAACCCCAACGTTCCGGACGATATTGTTCCGCGGGCAAGCCGTGCATCCAGCCGATACTTTCTCATTGAGCACTCGAAAGGCCTGTTTTGTTGCCGCCTGCGTGCCGTCGGAGACGCCGTGCTCGTGCCCGTTAGCAAACTCTCCTATGCACAAGTCGAGTTGCAGAGACCTCAGCAAACGAGGCTCGTTGGTGTACTGGACCTCGAACTGCGACCGTCGGTCCGATTCGAAACACCAACGGTTCCAACGGAACTGGCACGCCAGTGGAAGCCGCGGCCATTAACCCGGCAAGTGAGGATTGATGCACTACTGCGCAACGCCCGCATGACCATACGCATGTCGCTACGCGAAGCATCGGGAATGAGTCGCAAGATTGCGGACATTCTCGAGGACGGCAGATATTACATTTCTCCCAGTTCCCTTTGTGACTATGAACTTCGAAATACCGCACCACGTCGCTTTCAAACCGCCATTACTCTGTGCTCGCTCTACGGTCTACGTCTTCAAACTCTTCTGAAGGCAATGGAGATTGACTTGGAAGAGGTCGGTGCCGAGCCAATGCCAGACCATTTCGTCTCTAGAGTGCCGCCTGTCGAGTCCTTGGAACACCTGGATCAGGGCCTTGGCGGTAGAGGATTCCTGGAACAACTACTCGAACGATGTGAGGAGGTGCCATTCTTTCTACGGCAATCGATCAAACCGCTCTCTGGACTCGAAGACGCTTCTTTGGATGACTTTTTCTGGATCGGAGGCAGACAGGATGTTTTGCACCCTTACCTCGAAAACGGACAGCTGGCCCTAGTGAATCGCCGCCGGAGGAGGCCCGTGCATTTTGCGTCTAAGCCACTATGTCAACAGCCGGTATACCTGCTTCTCAAGCGGGACGGCACGTATTTGTGCACATGCTGCAGCATCGAAAACGGCTCACTGGTTATCCATCCCTACTCTAGGGATTTCCATCGTGCGGACGTGTTCCGCTACCACCACGATGTCGAAGTGGTCGGGCAAATTGTCATGATCGTAAGGAAGCTCATGTAAATTGTCGAACTTCCGAACAAAGCGAGCAGATACGCTGCTTCAAGAAACCCTCCTGATCGTTGGGAACTCCTCCGACTTGATGGAACGGCGAACAACGCACGCATTTTCTGTACAAGCCTGTCCTACGTGCATACTCTCGCATCAGGTGGAGAAGTGCCCGCTTTCTCACAGGAGAGAAGCCAGTGGTGGTCTTCGTTCCCCGGCGAACTGCGCTGGCTCGCTCAACAGATCCGCCCGCTTATGCACTGGCACACGGCCAGCTTTCTGTGCATTACCGCGGGCAGCTTTTTGGCGCTTCTCACTCCGCTGGTACTGAAGTGGCTTATTGATCGTGTCATCCCCCAGAGAAATTCGGGGCTACTTGTTTTGGCAGTCGGACTGATTTTCCTCGGCTATCAAGGCAGGACGGCGCTCACGAGCCTGGGCAACTACCTGATGTTGAGCGCTGCGCAGAAAATGAGCCTTACGTTGCGAATGGACCTGCTGCGGCACCTCGATAAGCTTTCCGCCGAATATTACGAGAACACGGCCGCCGGGACGGCGATGTACCCGCTCAAAGAACCGATCGACGAAGTCTCGTATTTCGGGTCCGACCTTTTGCCGGCTATGTTGCGCCTGGTCCTCACTACCGGTTTCATCCTGGGCACCATGTTCTTGCTCAGTCCTGTATTGACGCTGGCTGTTGTTCCCCTCATACCAGTGTTCCTGATAACGCGACAACGCTTCCGGAAGCGACTCGGAAATGATGCCGACACTGTCCAACAGGACCGCCTTGCATGGAGCACTTTTCTCGAGGAGCACCTTTCGTCGGTGATTCCCATACAACTCCTGGGCCAGGAAAAGCGCCAGGAGCGAAGGGCTTTCCGGCTCTTGGCGCGGGCAGTGCGATCGCAGCAAGAGCTCTTTACCACGGGTGCCTGGTTCAGCGTATGGAGTTCCCTGGCGGTTGCCCTGGCACTATGCGCGGTCATCGGTTACGGCGGCGCAAGTGTCTCAACGGGCAGTCTAAGCGTCGGTAGTCTGGTAGCGCTTTATGGATTCGTCACACAACTGTTTGAACCTCTCAGCGGCGCCGCTGAACTCTACGCGAGAGCCCAGAAAACTTTCGCCAGCGCGCGGCAAATACAGGGTGCTTTGGCGCTTTGTCCGCGAGTGGAAAATGCGCCTGACTGCGTCCGTCTTCCCGATGATCACGATTCGACGATCGAATTTGCCGCGGTCGAGTTTAGCTACCCGCGACAGAAAGACCTGCTTCATGTTCCTGCGCTGCGGATCATGGCGGGCGAACACGTCGCCATGGCCGGCGAAAATGGGGCCGGCAAGAGCACGCTCGGAAAATTGATGGTCAGGCTCTACGACCCCGTTCGTGGATCGATTCGTTTGGGAGGCGAGGACATCCGGAACATCCAACTGGAAAGCCTGCGCTGGCAGATCTGCTATTTGCCCCGTGAGCCAGTTCTGTTTGACGGAACGCTCGCGTCCAACCTTCGACTCGTGAGGTCGACGTCGACTCAGCATGACTTGGAGGAGGCCATTCGGGCGGTCGGATTGTCGCCTTTTGTTGCCACTTTGCCAGATGGCCTGCGACAGCGCATCGGACCAGGAGGCTGCCAACTCTCCGGGGGTCAGCGTCAACGGCTTGCCATTGCGAGGGCCATTCTGCAGCAGCCTCGAGTTCTCATTCTGGACGAAGCGACTTCCTGTCTCGATACTCCTGGCGAAGCAGTAGTTCTTGAGAATATTCAGCGCCATCTCCCGACATCCACGCTCCTGGTGGTTTCCCATCGACTTTCAACCCTCTCCGCATTTCGGACGGTTCTGATTCTTTCGGCCGGACGAATCGTAGACAAGTGCGGGCCTGACGCGTTGCTACGCGTGCACAATGCCTCTCGCACTCTCGCGGCTTACGACACCGCCGATTCCCACCAACTCCCCTTGTAGATCACCGGTTCGCTTCCCGGAAAAGACCAGTCTGGCTATTTTCGATTCTCACGGGTTGTGAAAATAGCACTAGGCGTTATTTTCGATTCTAACTACAGGACTACCCTTGATCAGTTGCATGAGTGCGCATGGGAATCCGCCCGATTGAAGGACAAGAATGGACAACTACGTTGCTTCCACGAACTTTCTTGACCTCTGGAAAAACTGTCAGAAATGGGCTTCTGGGGGATCCGGGTATGCTTGACGATTCTGGACCTTCCGCTTGCCATAGCCAAAGAGGAGTGAATGGAATCGCCTCAGGCGGCGGTGCGGTTGCGGTGGAAGAACCAGCCGAAATAGAGGCAGATCAAGAAAAGCACAAAGTGGATCGTCCCGCGCACGCCACTCAGTTCAGGTGACTGAACTGCGTTTGTCCAGATCAGCGGGATCGGAATCTTCGCAAGATAAAAGTAAAGTTGCATGCCGCTGCTGACGAAGAATGCGCCGGCCAAAAACTTCCGATATTCCCGGAATCGCACCGCGACGTAAATCATAGGCAAGCCGAAGAGGATGATTGCGGCGGCGAGATAGGGAAGCATAGTCACCTCCGGGGCAACTTCGCTGGACGTTCCGATTGGGTATAATATTCGGAATATGTCGAACATGTCAAATAAGACAAACAAGGGCGAGCGGCAGTTCGTCGAGGATGTGGCTCGGTTGCTCACCCCGTGGGGCGTGCCGCCCGTCGCCGCCCGGCTTTACGGGCATCTGCTTCTCTGCTCTGGCCCCGTCAGCCTCGACCAAATCACGGAAGACCTTCGGATCAGCAAGAGCAGCGCAAGCGTAGCCGCGCGGCTGTTAGAGAGCTACACGCTGGCGCGTCGCCATAGCGAGCCTGGAACAAAGCGCGCTCTTTACGCTGTGGCCGACGACTACCAGGCTATGATCCGGCAGCAGAACCGTTTGCTCGATGCGTTGGCCGTGCAGTTGAGCGCCGGAGTCGGAATCGCCGCCTCCAAGGCGGCAAGCGCGCACCTCGAGGAAATGGCGGATTTCTATCGGGTGATACGCGCCGCTATGGAGGATGCGATGCACCGCTGGAAGCGGGGCCGGCGTCAGCGATGAAACGAATTCCGCAGCGGCCCGGCGTTCTGGGGAACAATTCCAAAGAATCTGTCCGTGCGCCGGTTTCCACGACGGTCACATCGCCACCCACGACCGATCAATTCCGCGTATGCGACGGTCTTAACACACTACCTTGTGGAATAGCAGCGACATTGCAGCCTCCTGCTAGACCCTTCAACAAAAGAGAAATCTCAGTTGCTGTCTGTACCCCCAAGCGACGAGAGCATAAAGAGCCGTGACAATAGGCGCAATAGGCCAGTCCCGATGATCAAGAAGAAGGTGATAGGCCACAATGTTGGCAATATCCGCTCCGAGCAGGATCAAGGCCAGCACAACTACACGATTAGCAAGTAGCAGACTTCCTGCTAGGATCTCGACCGTCTTGATTAAATAGATATAGCCGCTCGACACTAGGATCTGCATAAATGGATGCAACGGCGGAACGGGAATAAAGGTGTGGAAGCCGTTCAAGCCAAGAATCACAAAAATCATTCCCAGAAGAAGCCTGGCCACGCGGACGACGTTGGACATGCGAATCCCTCTCCGAAATTTTGCGATCTTCCGTTTTCAGTATCCCGCTAGTCAACTCATCCTGGATGACCTCGTAGGTCATTGACAGTGTTCCTCCTTCATCAAGAACCGATCCAAGGATTCGACCCGATTTTTTCCCTGTGCGTGCTACCGAGTGCTCCAAAATGGCAATTTCACGGTTATTCCGCGGACTCGCGAAATTGAGGTCAATGGGTATCGTGGTCTGCGTCCAGTAGTTTGCGACTTCGCTTGTCCTTGGGTGCTCGGAAACCCGTGTTCCCTGTGGTAAGGCGGTCATGCTGGACGGCCACATTGACGCCACTTGGAATGATGCTGCCACTGCAGAGCTTTCTGGTCTCGCAACCCTCACCCAAGACCACAGTTAGGACGAAAAAACGAACAGGTTGACTGCCGCGGCACCAGGGATATCAGCACCATCCCATTGATCCATCGTGAGTTTTACTCCGCAATGTTGCTTTACCGAAAGATCGCAATTTTATCTGGAGTTCAACCAGCCAAGACTGTCAGAGTGCACCCAGACAACGAGTAAGTGGGGCTTCAGATGTATCGAGTGTACGACACAGTGCGCAGCACCCACAGCCAGGACGGCGCAGTCGTCCTCGACATCCGACAAGGTCAGATGTTCAACCTCAACTTCGTCGGATCGCGAATCCTCACACTTCTCAAGGAAGGTCTCACCGAATCGGCGATTGTTGACAAGATCAGCCAAGAGTTCGACGTCAGTCGGGAGATCGCAGAACGAGACGTGCGGGAATTTATCGGTGCTCTGAAAGAACACGAGCTTGTTGAAGATCTAGGAGCGAATAGCCAACACTGAACAACTGGAGCCGGAACGTGGAGTCTGAGCAACAACCCGATCGCGACATCCACCGCCTCATCCTCTTTAATCAGGACCGGAGCAATGTCCTGCTGTTGAGTGAGAAAGCCGGGTTCCTGTTTCCGTCTGTAGAGATCCCCCGCTGGCAACGAGTGGCTGAACATCTCACTGCCGCGACAAGGAACGAATGGGGCTGCGTTGCGATTTCCTTGTTTGCTTCGGAGATTGGTGTTTCGCGCAACGACTCAAAAGGACACTGCTACCAAGCTATGGAGTGCGTGTGCAACGGTGAAAGACACGCCATCCATACTGCGTGGAGATCCATCCGCTCTATCACGCGAGATTCCTTCCAGCACGAAGCTGACTACCAAACACTCCAGCAATTCCACTCGAAAGCCACTACCGCTGAAGCAGAACCGGGGTCATCTTTTACCAGAAGGGAATGGTTCACTGAATTGCGCAGCTGGATAACGGAAGCAATCGAGTTCTTAGGGATTCACCTAAGCGGGGCATTTCGTCAGTTCAATGCCGGTCCGTCGTTCAGTCTGATCCGCTTTGAAACGAATGGGCCGGCGGTTTGGTTCAAGGCCGTCGGGGAACCTAACCAGCGCGAGTTGCCGATCACGCTCAAGCTTGCCGAGTTGTTTCCCGAGTTCGTCCCAAGAATCATCGGTCAGCATCCAGCGTGGAATGGCTGGCTCTCGCTAGAAGCCACCGGCACAAATTTGGACGAAACGAAAGAGACGAGACATTGGGCAGCGGCGGCGTTTGCCCTGGCGAGATTGCAGATTGAATCGATGCCCCAAATTGGTCCGATCATCGACGTCGGGGCACGTGACGTGAGAGTCGCGACCCTCACAGCCTTGGTCGAGCCCTTCTTTGATGCCATAGGGCAACTGATGGAGCGGCAACCTAAGGTGCCTCCACCGATCCTAACGCGCGAAGAACTGGCCTTGTTGGGCGTGCGAATTCAAGACTCGCTCACATTACTCGGCGAACTGGGAATCCCCGATGCCCTAGGGCATTTAGACCTAAATGCGGGAAACGTCATCGCCTCCGCAGACGGATGCTTGTTCCTGGACTGGGCTGAAGCTTGCGTCGGTCCTCCGTTCTTCTCCTTCGAATACCTGTTGGAGCACTTCCGACGCGTGGTTGGCGGGGATGCCCGTCTTGAATCCGAACTGGTCGCGTCATACAGGGCGCCGTGGGAGAAACTCGCGCAGACAAGTGTGATTGCCGAGGCCAGGCTTTACACGCCTCTACTCGCAGTCTTTGCCTACGCCGCCGGTACCGATGGGTGGAAAGATTCGGAGAGAGTTCGAGATTCACAGATTGCAGGCTATCTGCGAGGTCTGACGCGACGAATGAACCTCGAGGCCACTCAGCTTGTTGACCGGAGAACCCCATGTATAAGCTGATGACCGCACCGCCATACACTCCGGTCGAAGTCGTCACCGATGTCCTCCACGGTGTTTCCGTCACGGACCCATATCGGTGGCTCGAGGATCAGGAATCTCTTAAAACCCGGGAGTGGCTGAGCCTCCAACATGCATATGCGCGTTCTTATCTTGACGGCATTCCTGGTCGCGAGCGAATTCGACGGCGCATCCAGGAACTGTTGGATGTCGAAACGCACGACTCAATTCAGAAGGCCGGATCGCGTTATTTCTTTCGGAAGAGAGTACAGGGCCAGGAGCAACCCTGCATTTTTTTCCGCGAGGGCATAGAGGGAGCCGATCAACTTCTGGTTGATCCGGAGAAACGCGGTACGGGCGCGCATACGGCGGTCAAACCCCTTCGAGTTTCTCGCGATGGTCGGCTACTCCTTTATGAGGTGAAGGAGGGTGGAGAGCGAACCGGAACGTTCGAGATCTTCGATCTTGAAAGTCGGAGCGTACTTCCCGATGTCCTGCCCCGCGGGTACTTGCGAGGCTTTGAGTTCGCTTCAGACTGCAGTGGGTTCTACTACGTGCATGAACCGAGCGGCCCGACTCTGAACCGCCATCACACCGCCTATCGCCACACTTTTGGAACACCGTTCAAGGGTGACCCGCAGATCTTTTTCGCGGGTGACGGTAAGAATCTCAGACTTGTGATTGTTCCAGGAAGGGAACGTCTCGGTTTCCTGGTATTCCACTTTCTTGACAAGACCTATATCGACTTTTCTCTTTGGTCGCTTGATGACGAAGGCGCTCCCGAATCCATTATCCGACACGCGGAGTATGGGTTCAGCCCTCTGCTTCGAGGCGACGGCCGGATTCTGGCGTTCACAGACTGCGACGCTCCAAACGGACGAATCGTTGAAGTCCACCCACGAACAGGACAGCATCCGGAGTTCGTGGATATTGTTCCGACGAGCGAAAGCAAGATCCAGGATTGGACTGTAGCCGGAGAGAGAATCTTTGTTTCCTACGTTCGGGATCTCAAAACGGAGATCGACATCCTTGACCTTTCGGGAAGGCGACTGGGCCAGTTGCCTACTCAATCGTCGGAGACCATTCGTTTGGCAGCAGCTCCGAGCGATACCGACGAGGTGTTCTTTGAGCGCGAATCGTTCACCACTGCAATTCAGATTTTCGTGTACTTACCGGAGAGCGACACGGTCAAGCGCTGGGCCCGGCGAACAGTTCCTTTCGACTCCGAGTGCTTTAGTCAAAGCCAGGTGTGTTTTACCGCGAAAGACGGGACCCGCGTTCCGATGTTTCTAGTTGGGCGTCACGAAGCCATCGAGAGCGGGGTCCATCCCACCATCATGACCTCATACGGCGGCTACGGAGCCCCCATGACACCACAGTTCAGTGTATTCGTGGCTTTCCTAATGGAGCGAGGTTGCCTGTTTGCATTGCCAAACATCCGTGGAGGGTCAGAGTTTGGCGCCGACTGGCACAACGCCGCGAGACGGAGGAACCGGCAGGTCGCAATCAGCGACTTCCTCTCGGCAGCAGAATGGTTGATCGACACCGGGCGTACTTGTTCAGCGAAACTTGCCATCTTCGGTGGTTCAAATTCGGGACTTCTGGTCGGAGCAGCGATGACGCAAAGGCCTGATCTCTTCAGGGCAGTCGTTTGCATGGTTCCAATGCTCGATATGTTGCGCTATCACCTGTTTGACGGCTCACATGTCTGGAAAGAAGAGTTTGGGACGGCCGACGATCCCGAGGACTTTGCCGCACTGCTTCGCTACTCACCCTATCAAAACGTCCGCGAGGGAACTGCCTACCCCGCGACCATGTTCGTGTCGGGAGATTCGGACCAGAACTGCAATCCTCTTCACGCAAGAAAGATGACAGCTCGACTCCAGGCCGCCAACGTCTTGGAATCGCCAATTTTGCTGGACTACACCAAGCATCGGGGACATTCGCCAGTGCTGCCCTTGCGAGTGCGCGTTGAAGCACTTACTGATCGGATGGCTTTTCTCTGCGACCAGTTGAATTTGATCGTGTAGCGGGAGGTTAGCCCAGTGTCGTTTCTTGTCTTGCGAGCCTACGTGAAGCTCATTTATTTCGACCTGCTCCTGGCGCGAGGATGTTTCTCCGGGCTCTATACGAAGGTTCGAGACTATCCACTCGGTCGAACCGTTGCATCGCCTGATGCAAGCGAGAAGATCTGCGCGGCCGTCGATATGGCGTGCATTTGGTACTGGAAGGAGGTCCTATGTCTCCAAAGATCCGCTGCGACCGCGTGCTTGCTGAAACGTGGGGGAACTCCGGCGCAAATGGTGATCGGCTCCCAGCAGATGCCCTTCAGAGCGCATGCCTGGGTTGAAATCGAGGGCCGCGTCGTAAATGACAAGCCCTATATGCGGGAGATGTATGCAGTGATCGACCAATGTTAGCAGTAGCGGGGTTTGGAAGGTCTAAGCGATGAGCGCCCAGTTTGGAAAGATAAATTTCGACACTAGGCCCGTGGACCAAGCGGATTTCGAACAAGTTCGCGTCGTCCTTGCTCCATATGGCCCGGACGGCGAAGGCTACTTCTGCAAAGGCAACTTTGGCGTCCTCTATCGAGCTTTCCATATAACGAAGGAATCCCGAAACGAAGTGCAGCCTCACATATCCTCCTCCGGGACAGTTCTCACTTGGGATGGACGACTGGACAATCGGGAGGAACTGATTCGGCAACTGCACAGAGAAGTTTCGCCCTCTTCCACCGACTTGGATGTCGCTGCCGCGGCCTATGCGAAGTGGGGTACCGATTCGTTTACAAAACTGCTCGGCGACTGGGCCCTCTCTCTGTGGGAGCCAACAAATCGCTCCCTCACGCTGGCCAAGGACTTTGTCGGAACTCGACACCTTTATTACAGGGTCGAGGAGCACTGTGTCACGTGGTGCACGATTTTGGATCCGTTGGTCGTGTTCGCAGGTCATTCCTTCGCGCTCACAGAGGAATACATCGCGGGTTGGCTCGGACTTTTTCCCCGCGCGCACTTGACGCCCTACGCCGGCGTTTATGCAGTGCCACCATCATCCTTCGTTCGCCTGACGCGAGGAGCCAAGACAATCAATAAATATTGGGAACTTGATCCGGCGAAGAAAATTGTCTACCGCGCGGACGCTGAATACGAGGAGCACTTTCGTCTTGTCTTCTCCGACTCCGTTCGCCGCCGGCTTCGTTCCGACTCCCCCATCCTTGCGGAGTTAAGTGGAGGTGTCGACTCATCGTCGATCGTATGTATGGCCGACAAAGTCGATGGCCCGGCGAACGAATATCCGCGGGTTGATACCGTCTCCTACTTCGACGAGGACGAACCAAACTGGAATGAGCGTCCTTATTTCACCACCATCGAAGCATATCGAGGACAAAAAGGCATTCACATAAACGCCGGAGGCCAGAGCTTACACTTCGGCGGCGAAACTGGCCGTTTCGTCCCTACGCCGGCCGCAGGTGTATCTACGGGCGATCTCGTAGATCAGTTTGCCGCGTGTCTGGAGCGCAGGGGGAGTCGTGTAGTCCTCTCGGGCATTGGCGGTGACGAGTTCCTGGGGGGTGTACCGACTTCTACACCCGAACTCGCAGACCACCTTGCCCGGGGGCAGTTCAGCGCTCTGGCTCATCAGTTGAAGCTCTGGGCCTTGAGCACGCGCAAGCCTTGGTTCTACCTGCTAGTTGACGCTATTCGGACATTTATTCCGCCCGCTTTGGTCGCCGTGCCCAGGCACTTGAGGCCCGCCCCATGGTTGTGCTCAGACTTTGTTCAGAGAAATCGGAGCGCGCTCCGTGGTTTTGTGTCGAGGACCACGCTGCTCGGCCCTCTTCCAAGCTTTCAGGACAATCTTGCAACGCTGAACGGCATGCGCAGGCAACTGCAATGCAATTTGCATCCCGCCAATCCTTGTTATGAAAGCAGATACCCTTATCTCGACCGAGATCTTCTCGAATTCGTTTGTGCCATACCCCGTCAACAACTCGTACGGCCTGGGCAACGACGCTCCCTCATGCGCCGAAGCCTAGCGGGGATAGTGCCTGATGCTGTCCTTAACCGCCGGCGAAAAGCATACGTCGCGCGGGCGCCGCTAAGAGCCATAGCAAAAGGTTGGGATCAGCTGATCGAGAGAATCCCCAACATGGTAACCGCCTCACTCGGAATCGTTGTTCCCGAGGTTTTTGCAGAGAGCTTGAAAAGGGCAAGGGAGGGAGGAGAGATCCCCACTGTGCCTCTGCTTCGGACTTTACTTCTCGAGGATTGGCTTAGATCGATTCAGGCACAAGGATACTTGTCCGCGACCGCGACCTCAACCAACCCGTTATCCATTTCTTCGGTCCCTGCGGCAGTACGCCGCACGCCCGCTTCATCACGGGAGTTTCAGCACTCGCTGAACAATGCTCAATGGAAAGGAGGTGAGACAACATGAAATACGAAAAGCCGCAACTCGCAAGTCTGGGATCCGCGAGCAGCGTCGTGCAGGGAAGCAAGATGCAGGCGTCGACCAGTGATGGCACGACCGGCTATCACACCGTTAACGCGTACGAAGCCGACGAGTAGCCCGCCGCTACGCACGGCGGGAGCAGGTGATTCTGTGATGTTCCTGCCGTGGATGGCTAAACACCAATGAAGTCCATTGCAAACAGAAGGAGGAACTATGAACTACGAAAAACCAGAAGTTACTCTGCTTGGTCCTGCCGTCAATGCAGTCAAGGGCGGCAAGAAACCTGGAATCCCCGTGGATTGGCTTCCGACGTTCAAGACGACAACGGGAGCGTACGAGGCCGACGAGTAAGTGAACACTCGATATGTCCCGCACGTCTGCCTGCGCAGCGTGCGGGACACGTACAAACCACGCCTCCGCTGCTCCGACGATTTCAACTCGATCTACTGATCGTTCACAGGGTTGGCTTTGCCTAGATGGGTATCGAGCCAGGCAATTACGCGATTGCAGAAATCTACCTGATTCGCGTAACTCCAATAGGGGGGAGCATGGCCCTCGCCCTCATACTTTACATAATCAGCTTCCTTGCCGAGTCGGCGGAGCCCGGCAAATATTTCGTCATCGAGGAAGGGCGGCACAACACTATCCGCAGAGCCGTGAATCAGAAGAACCGGCGTACCGACCTTGTCCAGGTAGAAGATGGGGGAGTTCTCGACATATCTCTCACGGAACTGCCAGGGCGTTCCACCCTCCTCTTCTTCGCCGATGGAAACGCCAAAAACAGCGCCGGTTTTGTCCATTCCGCCGTAGCTTCCAATCAGATCTCCAAACCCATCGACAACGACCGCTGCCTTAAACCGTGCCGTCTGCACGATCAGCGCCAGGGCGCTATACGCCCCGAAGCTATGTCCCATGATGCCTAGCCGATCAGGATCGGCGACTCCCATCTCAATGACCTTGTTTACCCCAGGCAATACGGTCTTGACTAAGTCGAGCATGGAGGACCCCACTTGCACATGTGAGTCAGGGGCGAGGACTGCATACCCGCGCATCGCGAGCAGTTGCATATTGAATGGTCCCAAGCCCTCCAGGCCAAAATGATCAAAGTGGTTCGAAAGAGATGCACCACCGTAAACCCACACTACTAGAGGGTAGCGTTTGCCGCTGACATAGTCGGATGGCAACAACAACGCGCCCTGCAGAGGCTCGCCATCGTCACTGAACCAATTCACCAGTCGCGCCGCTCCTTGCTTGTGTTCTTCGAACTGAGGGTTCAAATGGGTCAACTGTCGAGGTAAAGCGAACTGACCGTCGCTTATCCATAGGTCTGCGTCATGCTGGGCATCTTCGGCGAAATAGACAAAGTATTGTCCATCAGGAGTCACAGCGAATGATCGGTCGGAATTGGCGCAGGTATAGCACTGGCCAGCCTCGACTAGTTTAGCGCTCGTGTGATTTACCAGATCAACCCTGTAAAAGCCGTCCTGTTTCCCTGCGTCATCGTGAACCGCAACGATTGTCGATTTCCTGCCATCTGTGGTCCAAAGAGAATTGTCTGAGGCTGGAATCAGGCTCACGATACTGTGTCCGGGCACACTAGCGACTTCAATTGCTTTTGCCGTGGTCACAGAACTCTGCCACAACACGCCATTCGTGATGAAATATACGGTCTGGTTGCTATCCCAAAGAATGCCGGTGCTCGTATTGCGCGGCCATTGCGACTGGACGCCAAGGTTGGTGATGTTTCGAGGCTTCGCGTCGCTCAACGTCGCTATGTAGCAGTCGAAGACTCGTTCCTCAGGCCCGAACGCCCGGTATCCCAACGAGGCGCCATCCGGAGACCAACTGAACGTGCCGTCGAAATCAAGGCGGATATCGGAGGCGGCAATACGTTCCTTGCCGGTGGAAAGAATAGTGGCGGCAAGATCAAAAATCGTTTGTTGGGATCCCGGTTTTTCAAAGCGCTTAGCGATCGTGTAAGCAAGTCGCGAACCGTCCGGCGAAAGCAGAAAGTGCGCGACTCTTTTCCCGCGCACGACAATCGTGGTCTGTCCCGTGAATACATCAACCGAAGCCAGGTCGCGCAGATACCAGTTCAGGTTCCACGCGTCCGCCTTCGACTGAAGGGATTTGTCCAGGCCTTGCGCTCTCGATTGGTAGAGAACAGCGGTCGCGCCCTGTGTTGTCGTCGCTCGGTCGGCTGACTCTGGGGCAACTGACGTGAGCTGTGTCACATAGCCATCAAGAGACATGTCCTCGGGAACCACGGGAACGATGATTCGCCGGCTATCGTGGGTCCACGCTATCTGGCCAAGTTGTCTGACTTTCAGGTCCGAGAGTTTTCTAATTTGCCCTCGGGTCGCGTCCCAAATCCATAGTTTCGCCTGGCCACTTCCGTCTCGATCGGAAAGAAATGCCAATTGGCGCCCGTCTGGCGACCACGCCGGCATGAAATTGTCGTCCTGGCCGCCGGTGAGATTGAGCAATTGTGACGTTCGGACGTTAACGATCCAAACATCGCTGCCAGTGAAAACATCACGTACTCCGGAGCGCGCCCAACTCGCCAGGTCGACGGTCCTAGCTCTGCGATAATCCTTTGTCGTGTATGCCAGCCACTGGCCATCGGGAGAAAACTCAACCCCGGCGAGCTCGGCGAAACCCACTCCGCTGAGGGACTGTTCCACGGTCATGGGATTCTGTGCGCTGGCCAGCGATCCAGTCATCACTTCCAGCAGCACAACACATATAACCAAGAGACGGACAGATATTGTTCTGATCTCGAAGAGCACTACTACCTCCGATGGCTTGAATCCGGGCGCTCCGAGATATTTGCAGGAGGCCGTTTGAAAAGAAAATCTATCTGGCTTGCAAGCGACACCTCATGTCACCGGGCATCGCCACCGAACCTCAGAACGTAAACTTCAGCGCGAATTGAATCGACCTTGGCCCGCCAACTTGATAGAGAGGATCCAGACCACCGCCACCCAGGTTCCCGACATTGAGGCTTTGGCCCAAGGTTTGGCTAGAGAGTCCGAAGCCACCAGCACCAAATCCGCTATTTGGTGGACCAAAATTTGGATGGTTCAGCAGGTTGAACATCTCCGCGCGGAACTGCAATCTGACAGATTCGTGAATTGGAAAGTCTCTGTGAACAGAGAAGTCCCATTGAGCAACGCCGAATCCTCGCAGGAAATTTCTTGGCAATGTCCCTTGCCGAACCGGGTTTCCCGTAGTGGGATCGACTGGCGGGTCCGCAAATGCTGCCGGATTGAAGCCCCTCCCACCCGGACATGAAAACCCCGGGTTCAGCTCTCCCAATTCTTGAAACGTGGCGGCGCACCGCGCGCCATACAAATAGAGCGACTGGCCCGGGACAAGGTCAGGGCGGATACCAACGTTGAACCCGTTGTTGAATTCGAAGAAATTCTCGTCAGAAACGCCAACCGGTGGTGACGAATGCGCCAAGATGAAGCTCTGCAGGGACCAATCACTGAAAGCTGCGCGGGCGAATCCCTTGAGCTTTGGAGATGGAACCTCATAGGTGATTCCAGCGGAGAAAGAATTGCGGATGTCGAAGTCCGAAGGACCTCGGTTCTCATTAATCTCCGACGGTCCAAACGCATTGGAAGAGAGATAGCTTGAGCCCGCCGATGCGTCATCGATCGAATGAGCCCATGTATAAGAAACAAGGGCTTGCATGCCTCCTCGCAGGTGTCGCTGGAATTGGAGTTGAAGAGCGTTGTAGGAGGAGTTGGCCGTATTACCAACTAACATCGCCGCATACAGGTTCGGATTCGGTGCAGACACATATGCAGTCTGAAGTAGCCGCCTGCCGGAAGACCCGACATATGAAACTGAGATCGATTGTTCGGAGCTCAACTCCTGTTCGATCGCGACATTCCACTGCAACGTATACGGAAGCTGCAGATGGGGATCGAAGCCCACCAGGGGGCTGCAACAGTTTGCCAAACTTGCGGCCGTAATTGCAGGCGGGGCCTCCGCCGAGGGGCTTAGAGGAAATGGCCCAGATTCGTCATTGAGGGCGGTAAAGGGATAGCCGCCGTTGTGTGCCAAGCTTCCCGCTTCAGAGCTTGCCAGATCGTAGAACACGCCAAAGCCGCCGCGAAGGACCGTTGTCCTCCCGGAATTCTGAAAGAGTTGATAATTCAAGCCTAGGCGTGGAGCTAAGTTGTAACGAGGAGTGCGGAAGGGCGGGGTCCCAGGAGCCGCCAGGGCCAAGTTAGATAAGTTGCTCAGGTTGTATCCGAGTACCGCTGGAAAATTGGGCCCTCTGAGCGCGGAGGGTGCGGCGTCTACATCCCACCGCAGTCCATACGTCATGGTCAACTGCGGAGAGAGATGCCACGTGTCCTGAGCATAAGCCCCGATATTATGAAATAAGAAAGTGGAATTGGCATCCGCCTGGACTTCGGTGACAAAGGGATTTCCAGTTTCCGCCGAAGCGACTGTGAAAAAGATCGGAACTTGGAGATAGAGCCTCGGATCGTTCACCGGTGACAGTCGACGATAGTCAACTCCGAACTTCAGGCCATGTCGTCCTTTCTGGGCGGAGAAACTATCGACTAAATTGAATTGCCGCTGCGAAGCCTGTTGGATTCGACCAACGTTGAGGATCTGACCCTTCAGTGGCAAAATGAAAAACTGGAAGGCGGAGTCGGCCTCGGTAAAAGGACTCGGCAAGGGCAGTGATGCGAGTGGAATTGCACCACCAAAATCGTCGAGATAAGAGTGACTGGATGAATCCGTCCGGCTGTAGTTGAACCGCAACTCATTCGCCAAAAAAGGATTGACAGTCCAGGTCAAGCCGACTGTAGCCGTCTGCGTCGTAATGCGATTTGGAGAGACGACGCTCAAGGGCGAGGAACTGTTCCCGCGTTGATCAATTTCGGAAGGGGAATAGTTGTAGCGTCCAAAGAGATTCCATTTGTCGCGCAATTCATGATCGATTCGAAGGCTATAGGCATCCAACGATGCTGCGTTTGAGTAAGTCGAATCAAACTGAGCTGCACCCGTCGGTTCCTGTCCGGAAGGAGGGCAATTCGGATCGGTTGCAGGATTACATGGTGCGAGAATCTCTGGACCATTCGGCAGGGGGAAGGCGTTGAGAAACGGTTGGATAGCCGGGATCGCGTTCTGGCGCGCTTGTATGTCCGGCACCGTGTCGACCGTGGTTTGCGGCAATCGAAGGCGAAGGCCTTCGTAGGAGAAAAAGAAGAATGTGCGATTCGGAAGAATTGGTCCACTCAGCGTTCCGCCAAAACCATTCTGGCGCTCTTCGGGCTTGGGCAAGTCCTGTTGATCCGCGAACCAATCGTTTGCATCCAGCACGTCGTTCCGGAAGTAGTCGAAGGCCGAACCATGAAATCGGTTCGTGCCGGAGCGAGTGACGATCGAGACCTGAGCACCCGGCGTGCGCCCGAACTCGGGCGCGTAGGTCGAGGTTTGAATGCGAAACTCCTGCATCGCATCGATCGATACCAAACTGTTGGTGCCTCCAAGAGCGCTGAAAGATCCGAGTGCTCCTCCCAAACCATTGCCGGCATTAAAACTCGAACTGACTCCGATGTTGGCACTTACCCCATCGACGGTCCAGTAGTTGGAACTGGCACGTTGGCCATTAACACTAAATTGTCCACCGTCGTAGGTATTGCTCGGGGTAACGACAACTCCAGGTGTGAGATCGATCAGGGATTGGAAACTTCGGCCATTCATGGGAAGGTTTTCCGCAAATTGCCGGTCCACAACTGTGCTCACCGTGGCGTTTTCTGTATTCACCACGGGTGCGCCGCCGGAAACCGTCACTATCTCGTGGAACGCTCCGACCGGCAGCGTGAAGTTGATGGATAATGCGTCCAGTACCTTAAGAACGATGTCTGGTTTGATGATCGTCTTAAACCCAATCTTGGACACCTGAAGGCGGTACGGACCAGGGGGCAGATTTGGCAAAACGTAAACGCCCTCATTATTCGTTTTGGTGGTGTACTGCAGACCGGTTAAGTCGTTGACGGCTACGATCTCGGCCCCGACGACCGCTGCACTGGAAGGATCCGAGACCAGGCCGTTGATGTTCCCGTCGGGGGACTGCGCGAACAGGGAGAACGTGCTCAGCGCGAAGAAAATGAACAGCGGAACAAAACGGGGGAAGCGCATGTGGGCTCTCCAGCGAGCAACGGATTTCCAACCACTCCTCCATTGATTCGCAGGATGATCCGCTTGGGTATCAGTTGGCTCTTATTTTAGGGCGAACGAGCGCAGGAAGGTTGGGGAAACCACACTACGCGTGTCCGGGATACGTACAGAGATCACGAAAGATCGGGGTCAACCGGAATTCCCCACGTCTTGAGCAGCAACTCCAGTATGTAGCAACGATTCCTGTTGTCTTCGCACCATCGTCGTAGTTCAAGAGAACTGGCACAAGTGTCGTTGGTCGTGCAGATTCGTCTTGATGAAGAAAGGACGAATAGCACCCCGGTTCGATTGCAGCGGGACCACAAAGACTAGCGGCTCACGAACATCTTGATCGCCAGACTTATCAATACCAGTGAAAATGCTTTGCGCAGGTATTCCTGGGGCAGATGTTGGGCCAGGACTGCACCCAAAAATCCCCCGAGTGCTACCCCGACTCCCAAGAGAACTGCAGTCCTCAAATCGTAATGGCCAGCCCTGTAATAGGGGATAAAAGGAAAAATCCATACAGGGCTCGCCGCTATCAGCAGTGCCGTTCCTTGAGCCTTGAGTTGATCCATCTTGAAAAGATATACAAGGGCCGGAATGATGAAGGCCCCTCCGGTACCAACAAGTCCTACGAAAATGCCAACTGCTAGTCCTGCAATGAGAAGGTTTCGGGCGAGCGGGAACATTGGGAGCCTCCAGAGCGTCGGGGATAAACACACATAAGAAGTGTGTTCATCGATCCCCTCAAGCTTTCTTCGCTCCGGGTGCTGGCGCGGATTGCGCGGTATGTGGCGCTCGGTCCTGTCCTGCGATCAGACACAGCGGAACCCTAGCCACCATTCGATGTGGAAGTAAACATAATAGAGAGGCCGAGGAATTGCAACGGGCTGAGTCTCAAGGATGGTTGGGATTGACTTTGAGGTAGGCGAACAGGAGAGGCTTACTACTGGGCTTGTGACTGCCGCCATTGGGTTCGACTGTCACGAATACCGCATCGATTTGTGCCAAGGTTTTGGGGTCGTCACACTTTAAGATCCAGCGTTTTCTGGAGGCGTTGTCTTCATAGAAAATGCCAAGGTTTATGGATTGCTGCCGGTCCGGCCCTCGTCGACCCCATGCCTGAAAGGCGCTTGCCCGCTTGATTTCGGTTTCCTGGTCCAGATCGTAGGCGTAAAAGATCAGTGATTTCCCTCGAGTATAGAAAACGCGACCGTAAGGCTTCTTGGTTTCGCCGGTACCCGCCACGTCATAGACTTCCGCGATATAGAGATCGCGGGCGCCCATCAGTTCCCGGATGTCGCGGTCGTGGGCCAGAAGTTGATCCTGCTTTTCGAGGTCCGCTTCGCGCTGCTGAAGCAGACGAGTAAGGTCGTTGACTTTGGCTTCCGATGCCTTGGCGCGGTTGGTGTCTCGGACAGACTGTTGGTCCAACGTGTCGAGTTTTCCCTGAAGGACCTGAGAGTTGTTTTGAGCGGAATCCAGTTTCTGCGCCAGTTCAGTTCGTTGCTGCATCAGATCTTGCCGGCTGGCATCGCCTGCCCGCAAATCATTTTCTAGCCGATCCTGAGCCGTCTTCATCTGGTTGATTTCGGCAGACTGCCGATCGAGTTGCCGGCGAAGATCGGCGATCATCTTGTCGCGTTGCGCAATTTCAGCGTGCGCGACTTCGCGGTCGTGGCCGGCATCGCTCAATTGCTCTTCGAGAGATGGTTGGGAGGGTACTTCTACGCTGGGCTGTGGAGGAAGAACCTGGGCAATGTCGGTGCCGCGGCGTATGCCAATCCGGTACGCAAAGAAACTTAGCGCGACGAATAGAAGAATACCGGCGGCGTACAGCATCCAGACATGACGCCACGTGGATTCAGTCGATACTGGAAGGATTCGATGGGGGAAATCGGAGGAGTTGTTTGTATTTGCAACGCCGCTCGCCCGGTGTTTCTCTTCACGGGCTATACGATCAAATAATGCCTTCTCGGCCCGTGCCTGAGGCCAGGAATGGTCGCGTCCTGCGTTCTCAGGATCTTCGGCTGCGGCGATGGCCGGGATCGCCCGGTCAACGACTGACTCGTACTGTCGAAGAGCCTCGCGGCAGGATGGGCAAACAGCGAGGTGCGCCTGTAGCCTGTTCTGTTCCTCTTCGGTCAACTCACCCGAGGTCGAAACGGCGCAAAGTTCTAGGAACTCGTCATGGGGTCCGGTTTGAGACAACTCCCCTGCTCCTAGGGTAGACGAAATCTTGTATCATACTGCTCCCGCTCCGGGCAATTTGCCACCAAAAAGGTGTTTTCGCAGCCGGTCGAGGCCGCGGAAGTAGTGGTTCTTGATATTGCCTCGTGATTGCCCAAGCTTTTCTGCGATCTCATCGAACGTGTAGCCCTCTACGAAGAAAAGTTGCAGGGTTTGCTGCTGGTTTTCGGACAATTCCTCGAACACTTTCTGCAGGTTACCGCTTTCAATCCTAGCGCCGATTGAGTCTTCGATCCCAGCGGCCGGGTTCCGTGGGTCAGCAAGTTCGGCTTCCACATCGTTGAGATCCACTCTCGTGTAGAAGTGACGCGAAGTCAGATAACGCCGCCGGGAGATGGCACGACGGTAGGTCATTTGGAGGATCCAGAAGCGGGCTGAGCCTTTGGAGGAGTCGAAAGATCCGGCGAGCCGATGCACCAATAAGAAGGTGTCCTGGAGGAGGTCGTCTGCTTCAGAAGTGTCCCGTAGGACTCGATATGCGACCACCCGCACAAGAGGTGCATAACGACGAAAAAGAACAGCTAGTGCTTCGGCGCTGCCCTGAGAAACTAGAGCCACCAAAGTGGCGTCGGGAACGGTTAGTTCGGCGTCTTGTGGCGCGGGCTGGGTCCTCGAAACATCCGCGGTCCCAATCTGGCCAGCAATCGCAAGCCCGGGCAGACGAATTGTTACGGAAGAATCCACAAGGGCAGTAGCGTCCAGGCTAATGATCGAAAGGCCGAGATCGCCTCGTCGAACCAGAGTTGCCTGCCGGCTGGCACCTTCCCTTACCGCCCCCCGGCAGCCCACATCCAATCCGTCTTGGAATAATCCATTTTGGAGTATTTGTCAACCAGTTCCTATGCTCCCAACATATGGAGCGCATTGGAGGACTGTCTGCCGAGAGGCAGCGAGATCGAAAGGTTTTCCTCCGGCTCCTTCGCCGTGTTCGAATCGAAGCGAAATTGACTCAGGCAGAACTTGCCAAGACGCTCGGGGTGACGCAAGCACGTATCAGTAAGTACGAACAAGGTGAGAGACGAATAGATATGTTGGAGTTGAAAAGGATATGTGATGCGCTCAGCCTGCCTCTGGTCGAATTTTCAAGGAGGTTCGAGGACGGTTGCAGATGACTTGCTCAAACGGAGCGGTTAATCCATTTTGGAGTATCGCTTACGATCTCCCTATGCTGGCCGCCGATGGTGTCGTCGGCACAACGGTCGAGCAGAAAGCAACGTGAGCGAACAATCCTCCTCGATCTTCTGCGCGAACTCAGAAGACAAAAGGGATTGTCACAAGATCAGATGGCGAAAGCTATCGGAACGAAGCAAGCGTTTGTCAGCAAGTACGAAACGGGAGAACGTCGACTAGACTTCTTGGATCTCGTCGCAATCTGCGAAGTCCTAAACATGTCGATCGTTAAGTTCGCCGAGCGCTTTGAAAGCGCGCGTAAGTCGCTCAAGTGAGTAAACAAGGATTCAGATTTCGGAAATCATCTTTCTGATTGTTGGCGTGCCGAATCCGCCTACAGCCAGCCCATTAATTAAGAATAATCCTGCTTGAACATAGCAATTTTCACGGATCGACAGTCATCCGACTTGACATGCAGTGTTCGCTAGAACTCAGGGAACCACGGCACTCCTCGTCCAAAGGGAAAGAATCAGCATCTTTGTCTCGCAGAGTGTTCTTGGCATTCCTGTCGAGCCCAATTTGCAATCTGAGCAAAAACTTCGTCGACATCTCGTGATGCGTCGAGAGCTAGGTCAGCCATATCGCGGATTTGAGAATTTGTCTGAGATTCAACCTCATGTGCGTCGATGTTCCGTACATCAGAGTTGCTGCCTGATGTGCCGCGTCTACTGTTTCGGATTTCAACCGGAGCATAGAGGTAGATCAGCTTAATCGATTGCCCACCCGAGAGGTCGGATATCGCCTGAAAAGCCTCTCTGTGACGTATGCCGTCAATTACCAGTCGTTCGCCAGGTGAAAAACCGACCGTCTCAAGAACTTCCCTGCAAAATGACAGTACGTCTGTTTGGATTAACTCTTGCCCGAGGTCTTGAAGGTTTTTGCGGGTCGGAACCGATATGCCCCGCTTCTTTGCCTCGCTCCTGACGTTGTCCCCAAAACTCACAAATTTGCATTGCAACAAATCAGCAAGCCTACGCGCTAGAGTGGTCTTGCCTGTGTGCGACGAGCCGCCAAATACGATAATCGAGTTCATAAAAGAAGAGTGCCTTGGCCAATAGCTGGCGTTGGCCGAACTACTACCCAACTCCTGGGATCATCTTTGTCGATGTCAAATTCTTCGAGTCGCTGAACGGCTTCGACTTGCATCAAGGTTGCAAAGGAGGCGCCTCGTTTCTTCTGCCAAAAAACCGACCCATCCATGCACAAGGCCTGCGCGTACCTTTCGATCTCAAGCCACGAACTAGCGTCGAGTCGGTAGAACCAGACATTCGTGATCCTGCAGAGACCGCACACCGGGCCGCTGCTCTTTTTTAGGACAAGGATGTCCCCATCTCCAACCTGCTCATACGGCGCATGCTTGTTGATGCTAAATCGTGACTCAACTGTCTTTTGTCCATGCAGCAGAAAACTCAGATAAGGTTCAACAAACACAGCCAAGTGCACACCCACGGCATCGCGTCCGTTCAATGAATCAGCGAAAGGTGTGTCCAAGCATGCCGTCCGCAACCGATCCATCAGAGCCAGCTTCCAATTGCGGTCTTCACGTACGATCACTCGTTCCATGGCAATCCTGCGTCTCGAAACAATAGCTCAAGCAATTGGGACAACTTGGATCGTTCAAGCTCACTAAGCTGATACTCATACGCAACGCTCGCTAGCGCGTCTCTGGACGATTCGCGATTCGCGATTCTTTGCAAGGCCTCGTCCAGTACGTTTGGTTTGGAAAGTCCCAGAGCGATATTGCGTGATGTCCAGACGTTGATATTCGGTCTCGCAGGTGATCTGCGCGACACTGAACGGAACCTGATATTGCCAGTAGGGGACACAGGATGATAATCAAAGGGTTGACCGCTTGCGGTTTTCTCACTTTTGACTTTCACTGTCGTTTGCCCTAGATGGTGAGTCTTCCAAGTCTCTTGTGACTCTGGTCCGGGCGGGTTGGATCGTTTCTCAGGCCGCGATCGCAAGACAAACGAGAAGAGATCACCGGAACGCCAGTCCTTGAGCACGATACCGTCTGTTCTCAATGCTTCAACCTCAAACGGTGGCGACACGTAGTGCAATTCCGCCGGAGTGACCTCTTGCAAATCAAAACCCAGGCTCGCTGCGCACTCAAGGATGCAGAACCGATCTTTCGAAGCGGACGGTCTAGTCAACCGAGGTAAGACGCTCAGCAATAGCTTGCCTTCTCGCACGAGCAGTCTTCTCGCGGCGTTTAGAAACGCCTGGTAATGATCGATGTACCAGGGTGGGTCGGCAACAGCGCATTGGTACTGCGCTTCGAAATCTGGAAATTGAAGCAGATCGCATTCTGCCACAGAGGAATAGCCCTCGTTTCGGAGATGCTGTACGACACTCGGGTTTCTGTCAAATAACGTGGCATTTGTGCCAGAATCGACCAAATATCGATACAGAGTAGGCGCTCCCAGCACCGCAACTTGTTCTCCTCCCGAAACACCCAACCGTCTCCTCAGCGCAGCGAGAGTCTCGCGGTCAAAGCGCCAGTCGAAGTCGAGCGGGTGCGGCTCGGGCAAGCCATCAGATTCCTCATCGGCCCGGTCCGGATGATTTGGCTTGAATTCCTCGACAGCACTATTAGCACGGAGATAGGTCCACAACCCTGATTCCGAAACCGAGACCTCGCTTTCCGCCTGCAGTGCGTGTAGTGCCGATTGAACATCTGTTGGGTATGCGCCTTCCGCAGATTCCACAAGGTTCTGGTACGATTTAGGCCCATTGCGGAGCTCGGAAATGATTCGAAGCACGAGTTCCTCTCTGTAGCCAGGATCGAGAGCCGGATGCTCTGCGGATTTTTTGGCGTAGCTCACCTATTGTCCAACGCGTGTGTGGTTATGTTCTTCAGCAACTCGCCTTGAGAGAATCTCCGGCGCAACTCATAGTTCCAAGCCACGACCGCGCGTTCCTGAAGATCTAGCGCCTTCTCCTGGTCCGGTCCAAGCCGAGCCTGAGTCGGCGTAAAGACCGAGATCCGGAGCGGTACTGTGCGGAGAGGGAAATTTGGATGCACTTGCTGGAGCCGATCCACAAATTCGGCCATTTTCGCCTCCATACCTGTCTCGACAACTGTGGTGAGTGTCACATACCCATATACGTCAAATCCGGCCTGAACCAGCCTTGTCATCAGGGCAAACTGCTCGGCAAACAACTTAGGGTCCGCTTTTGTGTTGAACGAAAACGATTCGGCGTCGAAGCCCTTAAAACAGCCAACTCGACCGTAGTTTCGGAGGCCGGCGAGCTCCTGGATTTCGTCAGGTTGCAGGTACCTCCACAAATAATCATTGCTCAGGTTGTCGTCACTCCACAAATACACCGAACTCAGCATATTTCGCCGAGAGAGCGCGCGGGCGAACCACAGTCCCCATTCGGGCACAAGGTCCGGCTGGCCACCCGAAAGATCGATAACCCCGGGCCGATCAGTCTCAGTCAGATAAAGATCCAGGAGCTCATCAGCGCTCTTAAATTCAGAAAACTTGGTATTTGCCGACAGAAGCTCAAAATCGACAAAACAATACCAGCATCGCCAACTGCAGATTGCGTTCTGGAACACCTGAGTGCGCATGATGTTGCTATGCGGCAAATCCAGCGCCCAAGCAGCCGGATCAATCGGCAGTGGGTTCTCTGGCCACGGAGCCGGCTGGGTTCTGTGGAAATGATGGATCCTCCCGAACCCGGCGCAGTTCGGCGGAACAGTGAAATCTTTTGCTTGATCGCTATGTTGAAAGCGCGTGACCAGTATCCTACGGTTCTCGAGGTCAATGCCTCGCCGCCGCAGTGATGCTGAAAAGCGTTCCGTGTCAAGAATTCCAGTTTTCACAAAATGTAGGCCTCTAATGCCAGCCCATGAGGGCCTTCACCCAATGCCAGAGGTCTAGCCAGGGAACCTTGGCGACAACTGTGATTCCGGCGACAACGGCGGCGGCGCCATAGAACACGAACCGAGCGACATCGTCTTTCCGGAAGAATTCGTCCGAAAACGACTTCCGGAGTCGGTTCTCGACTCCCGCGTAGTGTTCGTCAAGTTGCCTTTTTATCTGGTCCTTATAGAGATCGTGAAAGGGATTACTAAATGCCTCTACGGCTGTTTTCATTGCAGCCTCAAAGGTCTCCGCCTTAGTCCGACGGGCGTGGCCGCTCAAGCCATCCGACGGTTGAACTGTGTGAAACACGACGGTGAATACTGCTTCACCGAGGGTCAAGGGCCATGGTATCGCTCCGAGATTGATTAGCCGGATCATGATCGGACCCTCATAGCCTGGATCCACGTGCCCGGCATTCAAAGCAAGCACATTCTGCTTCTGCAACTTATTTCTCGAATAGACCGTACCAGAAACGTCCTCTGGCAATTTCAATTCTTCATGGGTAATCACGAACACCATCTGACCAGGACGCAGAGTGATGACGGTCTGATCGATCGAGGGCTTTGTCTCGTCAAATTCCTTATGAATAATCTGACTACTCTGCTCGTCCTTCCATAGTACAATCCCAACTCGCAAGTCATAGCTTGCAGGCTCGACCACTGGTTTGCCAGTGCTATCGCGAAGAGGGTAGAGGATCAGAGAACCTTTGCTTATCCGACGCTCTAGCTCGCGCTTGTTCAATATCGGCATCAGCTGGCCCTTGCCTCTTGGACAGTGCTTCCATTCACTGGCGACTTAGAATACCGACCCAAATCTGGCAGACGAAAGCGTACATAACGCATTACCAATTGCTTGAAATACTCGATGTCCTCTCGGATCAACTCGTGGTCGAGAGGAATGTCGTGCCAATATCTCATGCACGCCCGGCAGCAACATGCCGTCGCATGCCTGCCCCAATGCACAATCGTTCCATCCAGCATGGCGGTCTGGTTGTAGTCGAGAGCGGGCATGTACCGCAACATCTTCGGCTGCTCAAGCTGATTTTCCGTCACCTGCCCCAGGCCGTTGTATCCGTGTTTTCTGGCATACGCCTCGATTCTCGATGTAATCGGAACATGAAAGAAGAAGTGTCTGATCCATTCCTGGTCGAAGAAATTGAACTTCATCTCAACGTCTGCGAGGCTTCTGACGCGAACGACCGACCAATCAATGAGATCTACACCACAGGATCGACAGCTGCCGCCCGCGTATTTTGTGTCGCCAGTGTCGAAACAATGAAGGTTCCGCTCACAATCCGACCGACGACAGACTATTCCCAGCGCTTTGGGCCTCTTCTTCTTCAACCGCTCGACGTCATCGGCAGTTAGGTCAAGAACGGAACCGATGGTTTCTGCTTTCTCGCCGATGCCGGGTAGCTCCAGTTGTACCGCGCTCGGATGTTTTCGAACTCCCATCTTCAAACTCCAGTAACGACCACGCATGAGAATCCCTAGCAAGCCAAATCGCTGCTACAACCTAAACAAAATTCTAGCAGGCGAAAGCGCACGATTCTGAGCGGGGCCGAGAATGACGAAATACCGCCCACTCCTTCGCCGCGTGGACGTCCAGAAAATAACACCTGTCAATCGGTGAACCCTTAAACTCACATCTGCCTCTCGGTTCTATTCAGCTTCAAAATCATCCGACCCTCGAATGGGAGCGACCTTCTCACCGGCGTCTCTAAGATCCGGAAGGCGTTCGTCGATGAACATATTGACCATCGCCGTAAAATAAGCGATCTCTTCTTCGGTGAGCGGCCTTTTTTGCTCCACCCCATGCCAGTACTCCATGCATTTTCGACAGCACGTAGCGGTAGCGTGTTGGGCGTAGAAAAGCGGATTCCCGCTCTTGCCTGTCTGTGTGCCATCTCGAAACGGTTCAGCTGGGCCCACCGACTTTCTGATTCGATGTTCCGCCGCTATGCGCAAAGCGATTCTGCCTTTGCGACGCGCATAGTTCACAGCGCGACGATCAATTTCCAAATGCCAAAAGTGGTGCCGAATCAACTCAAACTTCAGAGAACGAAAAGTGTATCCAAGATCCGTCACATTGCGTTCTTGAACGCGCGGAAAATCAACCAAATCGGCCCCGCACTCGCGACATCTGCCTCCCGAAACCTGCTCCTTCCCTCTGCTTTTCGCCTGCTTAAAGCAGTGGAGCCCGTCGTCACATGCAGAACTGGTGCACGTGATGTTTAGTTTTGCCAGCTTCTTCCGTCCGGGTTCAGGTTCGGAGGCCACAACTACTCCGTTTCTGACAGAGCTTGGAGCAGCAATTCCCTGTCAATTGGGTTCACATTCTCAAAGTCAGCGCGCGAAAGAACGAAATCTCTGGCGATCTGCCACGGATGCCCGTCGTTCGGCTGCAAATTCTGGGCGGCGCCCCACCAATTCTCACCCTGTAGAGAAAGGCGGTATGCCATGTAGTTGGCCAGCAGGTCGACAGGTATGTGTTCGGCTCTGGCTACTCTCGGAACCGCAGTCTTTAGCCATTCCAACCTCCCCTTTGCAGCGTTGACACACTTTTCGGCTAGTTCCTCGGCACGGCCATCAAGTGCAACCTCACCTGCGAAATCCGTCGCTTCGGTTTCTTCATCGAGAACGTCCGATGGGGCGTCTTTTGAGAGCACTTCTGGCTCAATGACGGCGACGTCCTCTTGCGCAGGCCGATTGGAAAGATGCCGAAGCTCGTGGAGTAAATCGATGACCCACCTAGCGAAAGAATTCGTCCGCTGCTTGAGAACAATGACATTACGACCTTTGATTCGCCAACATGCACCGTGAAACGCTCCGGAGTCATTAAGCGGAAGGACGGGAATTCCCAAGTGGTCCCACGAATATTTCAATAAATTGTTCAGCGTGATCCGGCCGTCGACCGTAATTGCATCGCGAATAGCATTCGCCGAAGTCGGGATCGCTTGTGGCTTGATGCGAGAAGTGCACTGTAGCAGCACGAGGGCTAAGTAGTGAGCGTATACAGTGTAGACAGCAAAGAACTGCTGTTCAGCCCGCGCAGGAACCTTGAAGCGAGCCCCCTCTAAAGCGTCTCTGCGGAGAGGCAACTGAGAATTACTCAGAATCAGGTCTGTTGGCCAGTCAAACACACGACCTAGTCGCGCAGCCGTCTCCACGGCCCACACCTGAGTTTCATCATCATCAACCCGAATATTGGCGTCTAAAGTCGACGCCAATGTTTTCGGCAGGAGTCGTTTGTGAACAAACTCATTCGACAGACCCAAGGATTTCATGCGCCTTAGAACGTCTCCTAGAGTCTTGTCGCCCCGGGGCAGCAAGAGACCCTTTGCGAATCTGAGCCCAATAGCGTCAATTGTTTCCTGGATTCTCTCAAGGCTGGCACCCGCATAGTCGGTTGCCTCGTAGCGCTGAATTTGCTGTTCCTTTATTTTAAGTCGGTCAGCTAGTTCCTTCTGTGTGAGTCCGGCAGCAATTCGTCCCCTTAGAAGTGCACGAGGAAGGTCGCCTAGGGAATTGACTTCCACGGTATCCAGACCTCGATTGCGGAGTTCTTCGTAATCCCGGAGTTCTTCCCGAAATTCATCAAGCTGGCTGGTGAGAGCATCGCCTTGGACTTTCAGCCACAGCTTGTCCTCGGGTTCGGTGGCTTTTTTTGACGACGACTCCGCAAGGGCTTGCTCGAACTCCTCCAGGCGAGCCTTCGTTATGCGGTATTGCCGTTCGTTCTTAATCATCACAAGCTCCCTAGGTCCAAGGCGAGAATGCCCTTCTGTCTACCAGTGTCCTTATCGCGCTGGAAAAAATTGAAGAAAGTGAGACCCGATGCACCCTCCATCGAGTCCGCTGGGAATAGCTCCCCAAAGTATTTCGCCTTCTGGGCGGCTCTCCGATTTGCGAACGTCAGCAAAACCGGATCCGCGCTCTGCAACCCGAGTAGGTCCATGCCACGTCGATCCCAGCAGCCGTCAAAGTCCGATGGCACGCTTTTATTCGTGACGAAACTGCCGTCGACATATAACATCTTGCACCCAACAGATTTCAGGAGTTGCGCGGCTCTGCGAAGCCCCGATAAGAGCCTTCGCCTATGCGGATTCTGTCCGCAGTGGGCCTCGAGTTCAGGCCAGCTCACAGAGTGAATGCCGGGTGGAAGGTTTCCATCGGCGTCCAAGGCGGGAATCATGGCAACACAACTTTATTGTTGTGTTGCAAGATTGTCAAGGTAAATTTGCCGTGGGCGCTGTCTGATGGCTGTATGTAATTGACAATATTGGTGGTTTTGCTGACAAAATTCTGTCGACCTTCGAGTCGAATCCCGCTGCACTCGCTCTTAGTCAGCGAACGCGTGGATTCATAAGGTCCCAAGAACCGGTTAGTTCAGAGTTCAGATTGAGACGGATCTAATGTGGCGCGCGATCCCACTTGAGTTGGCGCATTATCGTCGCACGTTGGAAACAAATAACTCGGCGAAACCGATCATCGCGCCTACTTGGAGTTCTTTCCCCAGTAAAGTGGACTTACCCCTTCATGGCGGTCTAACCACTGCCGGTATCCATCGACTTCGGGCCCACCCATATTCAGCGCAAATTCGAGGCCGAATATCGCTAACACGAAGTAGTACTCAAAGGCATCGGTTTGCAGGATGTCAAATTCGTGAACGGTCTGCTCGACTGATCCGCATTCATCGAACCAAGGCTGATTAGCAGCGTAAATACGCCGCACACTAAATGGCCAGTCCGGGGTTCGCCCCCTTCGAGCGTGGTCACGGACCGGGTCAAGTTGAGATTCGGTCGACAGGTACTCCAACCCCTCCGGGTATTTGACTAGTCGGCTTGCCATCGCTTCGAGACTCGCTTTTGCGAGGAACCTTGAGACCACACGGTCGCTGGGCGGTACCCCTTGAGCAGGCAAAATGATTTTGCCAGTGTCCGACGAAAAGAGGTGCTTGAGACCATTGGGTTCAAGCACGACGTGAGCAAGATAGGAGTCCTTAGGTTCTTTCCAGCATGTGACCGGAAATCCAGGCATGAGGATGCCTTTAATTGCCGGTACCCTGCCGCGCTTACTCGGTATGGTCTGATGGAATCGCAGGAGAGTGACGGCGGCCGATTCCAAAAAGGGCTTCTCTACCTCCCGTGAAAAGTAGTTGTTACACTGGTCGCAAACAACTCCCGCAGGCAGAACATACCTGGTGTTTCCGAGCGACTCGGGGATGATGTGTTCTTGACTTCGCGATGCGCTGGATTCCTTCCTACAGAACAGGCAATGCACAGGACGTCCTCTGGGACCTCATTTTGAGTCGGATCCAATTCAGCGGATCTAACCGAGAAGAGGTTTTGCACCTCCACTTTAGCGCACTCGGCTGCGAGTCTATCCAGTTTGAGTGCTCGGCCGTAAGCTGCCTCCGGTGATCCACAAGTCGAATCCGCTCTGGTTGTCGACAAACATGGAACCGAAAATGCCAACTCGTGAGGACGACTAGTGATTCACATCGAATACTTGCAACAGCAAACGGTCGTCCTTCGTTAAACGTGGCGTTCGATCTCGGCAAGGGTATGATTCACGTGGGTAAAGGATCAGATGCATCGTCGAACCACTGTCGCTAGCCAGAAGAACGCTATATTACGACTATCTGTTACACGAAGATTGGGCCAGTTGTACTTCCTGGAAATCACTTTATTGCGGGCAAATCGCGTTGCTTGCCGAGTGCCTGTTGAGTTGCAGTGGCATCTCCCAGATCGCGAACCAGAGGAAGTTCGTTGGTATTTGGAAGACTTCTTGGATGAGGGCGGAGCTCCGGCGAGTGTGCGGGCCAAGCGGGCACGAGAGATTCTTCACAGCTGGGGCACTGAACTGTACCACCGCCTCTTTGTAACACCTCCTGGAGCCGAACCCATCAGGGAGGAACTGCGCCGCAACATCGGCAACTTGCAGATGGAGATTGCCTCGACAGGAGGAGACGGCGATGACTTGCCCTGGGAAGTTCTCCGTGGCGCAGACAGTGGAATTCCGCTATGCCTAGCAGCCAAGTCTTTTCTTCGTACGCGGCTGGCATCTTCTTCTCGCTCGACAAAAATGGGGCGTGACAACAACCCCTGCCGATTGCTCCTTGTGATCAGCCGGCCAGCGGGAACACAGGATGTCGGATATCGCTCCATCGCATCCAAGATCTTCGCTGCTCTCAGAGGCAACCCTGCATTTGAAATCTCGGTGCTCCGGCCGTCAACGTTCACCGCTCTTGCCAAAACACTGCGTGACGCGCAGGTGGATGGAAGAGCATTCGATGTGGTTCATTTCGATGGGCACGGCATTCATACCGGGGTCGGGAATGCCAGACCTGGCGAGCTGGCGCCTGGTGGCTACATAGTATTCGAAGATGAACATCCCGGCGGAGTGCGGTTCATTTCAGGCTGGGAGTTTGGCGCGTTAATGACCGAGTGCGGCGTCGCGGCGGTCGTGCTCAATGCCTGCAGATCCGCCCGCGGCGCCGAGGACGTTCGAGTCGATCAGAAAGGTCGCCGCATAACCTCCTTTGCGGACCATCTCGTTAGTCAAGGCGTCTCCAGCGTTATCGCGATGCAATACAACGTCTACGTGGCTTCGGCTGTGCTCTATATGGAAGAGTTTTACAGACAACTCGGCAGAGGCGCCTCATTCGCCGTGGCCGCCACGCTGGCCAGAAAGCATCTATCAAGCGATCAACGGAGAGGAACCGCAGATTCAACCGAAATCGATGACTGGTTCGTCCCAATTGTATTCGTGGCCGGTGAGAACTTGTCATTCCATACTGCATCCTCACCCGGAAAAACGAAAACCAGAAGAGGCGGATATTTCCCGCTTGCGGGCACGCTGCCCCCGGCACCCGATTTGGGATTCATTGGATCGGACGATGCACTGTTGACGATAGATAGAGCTTTTGACCACAACAATATCGTCCTACTCCACGGGTTGGCCGGCGCTGGCAAAACAGCGACCGCGATTGAATTTGCCCATTGGTACAAGGACACAAATAGGTCAGTTGAACTAACTCTATTCAGCTCCTTTGAGCATCACCAAACCGTTGAGGAATTGCTGGCCTCGCTCGAACCTTTTATTCGACCCGGCCGTACTGGATCGAGTTTCTCGAGCGGCGAGGTGCGAATGCAAGCCATCCATAGGCTGTCGGGAAAGGAGCCGCTGTGGATCTGGGACAATGTCGAAACAGTTGAGCAAATGCCCCGCGAGCGGAAAGATGAACTTGTTGAATTTCTCAGGGAAGCTTCCAGAGCTGGCATAAAGTTCCTACTCACCTCTCGGGACTCGCAAGAAAACTGGCTCCGGCAAACGGCCACCGGTGTCCGAATGCCCCCGCTGCGATTGTCTGAATGTATCGATTTTGCAGCATGCTTGGCCCGCCGCTTAGGCAATGTTCTCGGAGACCTGGCTGATGTTCAGCCGATATTGGAGTACTCACAAGGTAACCCACTGGTTCTAACGGTCGCACTACGCACGTTTCTTTACGCACAGAGCCCATCCGGCGACTCCGCAGAGCTTTTTGTGGAAAGGCTGCAGGCCGGGGAAGGCTTGTTCGACGAGGGTTTCGAACAAGGCCGAAGTCGCTCGTTGCTGGCGTCGTTGGAATACGGATTCAATCGCGCCTTCAACGACACCGAATTGCGGGTTCTCGCGCTTCTACATTTGTTTCGTAGCTATGCCAATACAAATATTCTGCTGGTGATGGGGCACCGGCCGACGGCCCCCGAAAATGTGGGACTCTCAAACCATGACTTCAGTTGGACGCTGTCAGAGCTTGAGGCGCACACTCCCCATAGTCTGGAAGCCATTCTAGTCAAAGCCTCACGACTTGGCCTGCTGACCAGATCGAAGCAAAACCACTATTGGCTTCATCCGGCAATTCAGACGCATTTGAAGCGTTTTTTCGATCATCTTTATGGTCGCACAGGTTCAGATCGTGTGAAACGTGCTTTTGCTGAAACCATCGGCGTATTTGCAATAATGTTCACGGTGTTGTACAGCCACGGCTCGCGCGAGCAGAGTATTGACGTTCTATCACAAGAAGAAGACAACCTGCATCACGCTCTTGACCTCAGCCACACGAATGGTTGGTGGCAGGCTGAGATCGGCGCCCTGCACGGGCTTTTTACGCTCCTCTCACATCAGGGCCGTCTCAAGGAGTGGGACGATCTGTTCTTGCCGGTCAGCTCGGACTTCATCAGTGTCAAACTGGGACCGATCGTTGGGAGGGAAAAATGGTGGTCGTTCGTCATGGACCACTGCCTCAGGATTGTGTACAGGGTGGGAGATCTGAAACAAGCCGAAAGCATTGCGCGCCGCATACTTCGCTGGGAGCGCGCCGCATGTCGAACCATTAGAAAAAAGCCTGTGAAGGCCTTGAGCCCGGCGGAGAGGCAGAAACTCCAGTTCTTAGGAATTGCAGTTGGAAGGTTGGCCGACATCAAGCGAGATATGGGCGACGCAGCATGTCTAAAGCTCAACCGGGAGTCTATCCGCATCTATCGAACCCTTCAGGATCGAGCACAACTATCAGTCCGATTGTTTAATTTGGGGCATGTATTCAAGAACGTCCCTCAATTGCGTGACCTGGACGAAGCCGCAAGTTACTATACCGAGGCTTACAACAGCTATCCAGAACGCGATCACCTGGCACGGGCACAATGCCTCGGTCAGCTGGGCGCCCTGTCACTCGCACGATTGGAAGAAGGAGCAGAGTCCGGTCTGCCAGAAAGACAATTATTGCAGCACTTAAATGACTCCGTTCACTATTACGAAGACGCGCTGAGCATGATCCCGAGCGACGCCATAATCGACTTGGCGCGGGTACACAACCAACTCGGTGCGGTTCTTCGTTTTTCCAAGAGTGAGCACCTCAGGGCGGTTGATCATTTCAAGAAGGGCATCGCGTTCTTTGACGTGGCGCTGGAGTGGTTGGAGAGCGCGATAGCGCGCGTGAATGTCGCCCAGATGCTGGCTATCCTTTCACGCAAGGAAGAAGCACAGGAGTTCGTGAAAGATGCTATCGCAATCTTTGAGTCCGTCAACTACAGCGGGCCGTACCTTCAACATGCTCGGAAATTGATCGGGAAGGGAGGTCGGATTGCCTAGGCCGTCAGGGTCAGACACCTGGCCGAGTACTCATTCGGGCAGCTCAGGATTTTGAGGAGGACCCAGCTTCAGAATCTGCCAGGAGCCTTGCCACCGCGGATGTCACAGACTGCAAGATCTTCATACGGTCGTCGCGAGATGGAAATTCAGTTCTAAGAAACCGAGGGAATTCGTCATAAGTTTGGCCGTTGAGTTGGCGCCCTGCTTTTTTCTTATACACGCCTCCCCACTGCTTGAAAAAAAAAGGCACCACTGCAGCTCGGCATTGTTCCATAATCGATTGAACCCATGATGGATTCATCGCCCTTGCTCCGGGCCCACTCTCTCCCCCTACGATCACCCAGTGGATGCCCTGAAGATTTATTTCTCCAACATCCTCAAGCAAAGGCTCGATCGACAGAAATCGGACCGTGGCAGGTGTGTTGCGCAAATCTTCTATTCGGGGCAAACCATACTTGCGATCCTCCACGCTTGTACCCCACCAGATATGCGAACTGAGGGCAGCATCTCGAAGCTCACAGGCCAATAGTTGCCTCATCCTCAGCGATCGCTTCGTTAGCACTTGGTAAATGTGCCAAGAGGACTGCTTCATCACCTCAGCCACTGCCGAAATATAGTTTGCCGGCACATCTTCGTGAAACAGATCACTCATTGAGTTCACAAAGACCATTTTTTGGCTATGCCATCGGAGAGGGTCGAGAAGCTTCCCCGGAACTAACCGGAGATCGAACCCCTGCTCATAAGGGTGCCCTGGTACGCCTCGAAATCGCTCCGCAAACGTTTCGGCATAGCAATGAGTGCAGCCAGGGCTGATCTTTGTGCATCCCCGTACAGGATTCCATGTCGCATCAGTCCACTCGATCGAGGATTTGTCAGACATGGCTTTAGCTCTGAGTATCAGTTTAGGATCGTTCTGAGTCAAGAGCTGTAATAAATTTATTGCAAGTTTTTAGAACGACGCGTATTCTGCGGCAGAATGGCCGCTCTTAAGCACCAACTCGGAGATAAGGTCAGGCTTAAGGAGAACGCAGCGATTCCCGGCCTGCGAGGGATTATCACAGTCGTAGAACCTCGCCGTGTAGTCATTCGAAGTGAAATCGACGGATGTCTGGTACAGACCGAACCCCATTACCTGACGAACTTTAGTCTCGCCGCCAGGAAAGCATGGAAAAAAATGCCTGACCGACGTGTGGGTAGGCCGAAAGGAAGTAGGGTTTGCGACCGTATTTCGGTGACGATTCGATTCGACCGTGAGCTCTGGCAAAGATTTCGGGTTGCAGAGAATGAAGGATTGATTGCTGATAGAACCGCGACATTGAACAGGTGGCTAACTGAACATCTCGAGAGAGTCAGCGCACGGGCCGAGAAAATCGCTTCATGACCAAATCGATCAACACGCTCCAGCGGAAGCAGATCCTGGAAATGCTAGCAGCAGGCGCCACGCGCGAGGTCATCGCCGTTTCGGTGGGTGTCACTCCGGGACAAGTGTCAGCTGTCGCGGCCCATAAGGCTATGGGAAGTTATACAAGACCAGATTCAGGATCTCGTGTCACAACAAATACAGGAATTCTCCTTGGGAGTTCGACTGAAACACAACAAGAGGTCTTCTGGGATCCAGCAGATGCTGCGAATCCACATCTGCTGATACTGGGTGAGAGCGGCTTTGGAAAGACATACAGCATTTCTTGCATACTCGCTGAATTGCAGAGGGCCGGGCTACCTTCGCTCGTATTCGACTATGGACAAGGTTTTCACCGAGAATCTGCATCACCCTCGTTTCTGGAATTCGCATCGCCACTTCAGATCGAGGCCGCTAAGTGCGGAGTCCAGATTAATCCCTTCGAGATTTTCCCGTTCGACCTCCATGGACCGACGAGCGTTGCCCAAAGAATCGCCAGCACCCTCGCTCGGATTTACGCAAATCTGGGCATCCAGCAACATGCGCTCATCCGAGAGGCGATTATTGATGTCTACAAAGAAGCTGGTATTTTCGCAAAGCTCCCCTCAAGTTGGCAGAGGGCAGCCCCAACTTTAGACGATTTACGATGCAAACTGACCGAATATTCCGATGATGCGGCGCGGATTGATCGTAAGATTGCCAAGACCGCAGCCTCACACATCTCGTCCCTTTTCCTCTTTGATCTGTTTCGAGACGATGGCGAACCGATCAGATGGAGCGAATTACTATCGAAACCTGACCGAATTACCTTGTTCCAATTGCGCGGGATTGATCAGGACCTCCAACGGTTACTAACCGAGTTTCTGCTTTGGAATTTTCTTGCAGCTATCGAATCCACGGGCCCAGCCCCACTTCGTTGTTTCGTGGTTCTTGACGAAGCACACCGGCTGTTGTCGGGTCCCGGGACGGCGGTCGACAAGTTGCTGCGAGAGGGCCGAAAGTTTGGGGTTGGGGCAATACTTGCTTCTCAGCAGCCTGAGGACTTCGATGAAGTAGCATTCTCCAATACCGCTACAAAATTGATATTTCAGATTAGTGACCGTCAGGGTGTGGTATCTAAACGACTCGGTCGAAAGCTGAAGACACTCAAACAAGCGCGAGCCATGGCCGACTCGATAACTACTCTGCCAAAGGGAATTGCTCTTGCCATTCAGGAAAATACGGGTGCAGTTCTCAAGATCTCGTCATTCGAAGAGAGAAGTCGAAGGTGGCGTATTTTACCCAAAGGCGAACGAGACCTCATTACGAAAGAGGAACAGAAATGACCGCGCATAAAGCAGCCCAAGAGCAGGAATCTGTCCAGGATTTCGGGAACGATTACAAAAAGCTTCCTGTTGACAAGAGCGAGATCGGTGGCAATCTCATCTCAATCGTAACGAAGGGGCTCTACACAAACCCGCTCGATTGCATTCGAGAGTATGTGCAAAATGGCGTTGACGCGTCTGCTTCGGAAGTCATGATTCAGATAACGGGCAATTCTGTAATTATTCGCGACAATGGCAGTGGGATGAATCGAGATAACCTGATTCAATCGCGTGGGTTGGCCATCTCTGACAAAGATCCAAGAGAGGATGTCGGGTTCCGTGGCATCGGTATCTATTCAGGTTATGATCTCGCCGGTCAAATGATTGTTACGACAAAACAGTCTGGGGACAGTTTTGGATACCGCATGAGAGTGGATTTCTCCGAAATGAAGAAGAATGAAGAACAACCCAAAGCAACGCGGGTTTCTCTCTTCGACTTGCTCGCTCAACATACATATTTCAAGAAGGTGAACTATGTCGATCAGGACGCGCTTAGTTTTACAACGGTCGAATTGCGCGAAGTCAACGACGTGCATTTGCGAGCGTTATCTGACCGTGGGGCGATGCGAAAATATATCCTCCTGAATCTACCGATCGATTTTGAAGACAAATTCGCCTATCGAACCGCGATAAACGCGGAACTGCGAGCGCAGGTTCCTGGATTCAAGGCGGCCAAAGTAATTCTCCGCTCCGACGACACGCCGGATGAAATTGTTGCGAAACCTTCTATCGAGAACCTTCAAACTCCTCGCTTTGACAGCGTAGTGAACAGCAAGGGAGAGAAGATCGGCTACTATTGGGCGTGTCTCTCGAGCGACGGTGCAATTGGCAAAGACGAAGACGGCGATTCCGGTGCAGGAGGAACACGCGATTATCAGGGCTTTGTCTTCAAATGCAAAGGCTTCACAGTCGGGGACCGGCATCAGCTTCGACGCCTGTTCAAGACTGGAAACGGAGCCTTATACCAATGGTATACGGGTGAGATTTATGTGATCGATCATAAGGTAAGACCTAATGCTGCTAGAAATGACTTCGAAGCGAGTGCAGCCAAGAATCAGTTGGAGTTTGCAGTAAGAGAGGCGATGAAGAAGCTTGAAACCTACGCTTCGACATTCCAGAAGCAGACATCCGCGGAAAAAACGGTTCAGGAACAGCAGCGAAAGATAGAAGACATCAAGGCTCGCATCGATGCCAATGGTATCGACGAATTCGCGGCGTTCGCTGAGCTTGAGGAGATCAAGGACAAACTCAGCAAGCAGAAGTCCAAAGCCGCTCCCCATCTGAAAAAGCAGATTGACGCTGAACGCAAGACAATAGAGTCTTTGCAGAAACGGCTTCAGGCGACGGCGGAACAGCCTGGACGAAGGACGGCTGCAAAAGCCACGTCAACAACTACAGCAACACGCGATACGTCTACATCCAAACCCGCAAATACGAAACCTTCGGTTGCACGAACTCTTCGAAGCATGCTTGTGACGTCAGGCTGGTGCAGCAGCAAGGAGTGTTTAGATTTAGCTACTGCGATTGATACCGCTTTGTTAGGTCACTTTGGGTCAGCGGCGCTCTGCGAGCCTATTATTCTAGCGGTTTGTGAAACACTCGACTTGGAAGATGCAAGCTGATTTCCAAGGCATTCGATTTGACTACATGTTCAAAGACACTCAGAACAAGGCAATAATTCGCATCAAATGGTCACTCCCGTTAGTTGCTGGGTATGCCCGTCACGCGCAAAGGGAGATTTCTTACTTCGGCATGCCCGGTCCTGAAATTCTCGATCTCGCAGCCTGGCGACAACACTTATCTCGAAAAACCGCAGTTCAGATCGTCCGTGGTGCGCGCAAGCAAAGGGAAGAAGATCTCGAAACAATCTCAAATATCCTGGTCAATAAAGATAATCTGAGTCTTGGCTCTCAGTTCCAGCTTCTTCGTGGCGCGGTTGAGGATGTCATCTTGAATGGATTCGATATGGACGGAAACCGGCCATCGATGATGAGTGCAAGTTCCAGCGGCTCACCGACGCTTGCGTATGATATTTATAACCTCGATTTTGAGGGCGGGATCCACTACAAGGTAGCAAAGAACTCAAAGGGAAGCTCGGGAGGGCAGAGGCTCCAAGCCCTCGCTGAACTATTCAATCGCCAGCGAGGCAACGATTTCATCTTGTTCCTCACTCTGAATGTTCGTGACACGTTGGGCGATGAGCCTCTCAAATTCTTGCTTGAAACAGCTGACAGATGCTCTCATTCAATGGTCACCGAAGCGGTGAAATGGACAACTCAGTTAGACGAGGGTAATAAACATCTCCAACTCGCAACGTGGTTGCCCATTTACATCAAGGAGCAAGCGGAGATTCGGCAGTTTGCGTGCGAAAGCTTGCCGGCAATCTTCTATGAAGGTTGCGACCACGCGCGCATGGTGCATTTCGCGTTTCTTTGTAAGCATATACCGGATAGACATTTGCGAGTCGCGAGTTCTCAGGGCTATGAGGACTTAGTGTCGCTGCCTCTGCTGTGGGCGTCAGATCAGGTGCTTAGAGTTTTCTCTTTACAGAATCCGACTGTCAAAATGACATCCCTGGAATCCTGTAGACTTTTTGATGCTCTGGGGAATGAAGCACTGGCCAACCTTATTAGGTCAACGTCCATTACCGAATGACTGCCCATTAGGATCGACTCAGAATCGCGCTAGGAGACGGTCGATTAATTGTTTTGCGGCGGACTTGCTGCCTGAATGTTCGTAGATCAATGAACACACTCGCGTTACGATCGCTTTTTCTGTGCGGTTCATTCCAGCCAGAGCCTTGTGCTGACGACTATCGTCGATGTGACCCAAACGTCGTTTGTAGCGATGGAGAGCGCTCAGAATACGCCGTTTGTCGGCCGGGTCTAGTATCGAATGTGACCCAAGTCTCTCAATTCGCTCCAGGACCTTAGCTGTATCCCGCCGCAGTCTTTTACGATCCACTTGGCTGATTGCCCCCTGAGATATCACGGAAAAGTTATGAGCAACCTGGTCCGATAAAATCACGAATTGGCGAAGGACATTCCTGCGAATGGAGCTCTGGCGGCAACGCCGGCTGAGGTCCTGCGCAATTGGCCGAAGCTGACCCAACAAGTTGTTAAAATGGGTGTTCTGTTCAAAATGATCTCGGCGACCATTGGGCAAAATACGGTCATCCAGCACGTGAAATTCACCAACAACCCATGAATTGAAACGAACCTCGGTGAATAATTCATCGAGCACGTCCGATTCACCGACCTGCATATTGCCGCTACGTAATCGCAAACCTTTGATCGATGCTGAAGTGTCGATGGCGCCAAAGTAACCGTGATCCAGTACCCAGCCCTTTGCCGCCAGCTCGCCGTCATTGCCTTTGATTTCGAAAAATCGCACGTCGACAAAGCGATCCGTAACGCCTTTTCGAGCTTCGAAGGTTTCCCGGTGGGGGCGAAACAAAGGCCGATCCTCACCATTCAAGAAAATACAGACATTTCCCATTCTGATGCTATCGCGCAAGGTCTCCCCGATCTGTTTGCCAAATCCGAAAGAAGGAGAGAAGGGCACAGGTGCTACCTGCGAGAGGTAATCGCGCACCGCTTCCAGATTCACCAGGCGATCATCTCCGTGTCGAACGATCCCTGAAAGCTCGACTTCGAAGAAGTGGCCACGGGCATCCTCCGCCGCAGAGCGATGGACTCTGACCACCTGTTTAATTAACTCTTCGACGTCTCCCCGGAAACCCGGGTCACGCAAGATAGACTTCAGCCGCTTGCAGTCCCACCTCATCTCGTTGATCTCGCGCTCGCCGTCCGCCTTAGAGCGGAATATCAACTCCTGACAGTACCCGAGACCGGCCAGGCGCCCTACCCCCCGGAACCCTCGCGCCTTGGTCCCCCGCTTGCGACTTGCACCCAGAGCAACAAGCGCTCCCGTGAACACTGACTTCGAGACACCAGTCCCGTTGTCACGAATCCGAACGATTCGTCCGTCAGGATCAATCTTTATTTCGACTTTGCCCATTTCTCGGGGGCTCAGTAATCCGAGGGCCACGGCTTCTTCGATCGAATCGGCCGCGTTCTGAACATATTCCCTATAAATAGAAAGTGGATTGACATACATGGAACTGCTCAACAGTTCCAGAACATCCTTTCCGACAATTGGACGTTCAGCAATGCTTTGCCAGTCACTCTTGATCGCTATGAGAAGAGGTTGATTCGCGGTCACTGAGCAACTCCTGAAGTGGTGAATGATTGGTTTCTAGCTAAAGAGATCGGCTCGTTCAAGCCTGCATCCTCGACACGTTCGTCGTCGGGAACCCCGGACGCATCCGAATAAGCGGCGGTTTTCTGTCTGGCCCAAATCTCGGCTTCTCGCTCCTTCGCCAGCGGCTTGTAATACGGAAGGATCCGTTTGATCTGAGAATCTCCCGTCCTCTCACTCAAGTTCTTGATGTTACGAGGATCACAGGATGACAACAGTTGCAGTAGTTCGATGCGCTGCGAGTGACTGAGCTTCCCAAAAGCTCGAAGGTACTCTTCGAACTCAGCATGACCGCCCAAACGGTCGTACCACTCTCGATTGAAGATGTAATGCTGAGGACGCAGCAACAATGCTTCAAAAGCATCTGCAGAATGCCCAAAAGCTCGCCGAAAGAACGGTGGCGCACCACTGACCACACCATGGGTGGCTTGAAGTATCAATTGAAGCGAACGCAACTGGTATCGCGACCAGTGTCCTCCTATGTGTGACCTGTCTGGCAAGTCGGTGGGCTGAAAGCGCATGGGAAATGACCAGATGCGAATGCCAAGTTCAACATTCAACTTGACATTCAGTGCCATACGTTCATAAAGATCAGCCGGCGTGTCGTGGAAGTTGTAAAGCATGTAATTCGACAGCTCCGTCAATCCAAAGTGACATGCCATGCGAACTGAGGTCTCGTACGGCTTTTTCACACCCAGGTGGTCGAACGCGATGCGCAATGGTTTGATGCATATGGACGAGAGTTCTCTCAGGAAAACCTCCTCCTTGCAGAGGATGCGCGCGTCCACCCCCTGATTGAAATCCACTCTACGTTGTACTGGGGTCCTTCCTCGTTTAAGCTTCGCCCCACGCTGAAAACCCAAATCTCTGATCTCCGCAATGATCTCCTTGAAACGCGCCGACGCCACGACGTTGTTGTCCATCAGAACGAGATCTTTCTTCTCGCCGTAAAAGCTCCGAACCTGAGTCACGAGTGAAGTTAGCGGCTGAACATCCCGTTGATCTCCCTCCAGCTTCGGTACGCCGCAAAAACTGCACTTCCTGATGCAGCCACGCGACGCGTAACCGAAATAGGCATCACTCACGGGATATCGATACGAAATTTGGTCAAGGATGCTGTAGTCGGGAACATGATCCTCGATCGGCATTCCGGTCCGGTCTTCTGCGTAGAGTTCTTCAGAAAAATCATCTAATTGCAGAGAAACGGCAGGTGCGGCTCCCAATAGTCCCTTGATGAAGCGTATCCCTCGCCATCGTTCTTCGTTCACAAATCGCTCGTGCATGAGGGACGCAGCAATACCTCCGACAAAAATCTTGTCCGTTTGACCGCCGGCGACGTCCTTAGCAAAGTCGATACTTTGCGAGATTTTGTCAAATTCAAAGGAAAATAGGGTAGTAATGTAAATCCGGTCCCAGGCCTGAGTCAGAACAGACCGGTCTTCGCCTTTAACGAAGCGAACGTTATCTCTCTTCCCACGCGGCCCGTGGTACTGTGCGAGCTTCATCAATCCGAGGGGAGGGTATTTGTTCTTGTATCCCGGCTCAATCAGCAGGATGTTCTTGTTAGCCATCCTTAACGCTGCCCTCCCGGCATATTTACAATCTCCTTGTCGCGCCCGCGATCATTCCCTATTGACTGGGGTCGAAGAAACACCCATGTTCGGAAATCAGCATCGTCCGTCTACACCGGTCCCGTTCGAAAGCTGCCCCATATTCTCTTTTGGGTGGTTGGAAATGCGCTTCGAGAACCCATTCTACCTATTGCTGGCGTTCGTACGAACAAGATTAATGCTTTGGCACGTGTTTGGTATGGCTCGTAGCCGCATTCGCTTCGATATCTGTGGGTCTGCCCGTTTGTAGAAGCGTGGGGGCGGCGGGTTGTCAATCGGGCAGAAGGTCACCGGCGCGCGAGAACCACCACTGATCGGGCGTCAATCCATTCTGGTTGATCCTTTTTCTTCGTTGCACCACCAGTGCGTTGCCTGGATATTGTCTGGATGATCGTCTCTCCACGCCCCGCCCATTCCCTTGGGGCTCTTGTGATCGGGAACGATGTCGTTGTAGTCGGTAAACTCTTCGTGGCAGATCGCGCATATTCCGGCCTGTTGCCGCACCTTACGGTTCAGCAGTTTTCGCATCTCTGCCGGTGATCGCAGTTCCCGATATCCTCGCGGGTGGTGCGGGTCTTCGACGCGCTGAACTCCCAGTCTTACGAGCCGGGGCTTGGGAAGGGCTTCCCGGCCGCAGCAGAAAAGCGATCTGTGAATCGGGCAATGTTCATTGCGTCGCAGCCTCATGGCAATCCTCCCTTGAGACCTGATGAAATCCGGTACGGATCAGCGGGAGATTGAAACAAGAAAAATAGCCCAACGTTGGTGCGCGCCTGAACGTGGCCATGGCGCGGACGGGCTAAACCCATCCATATGGGCACCGAAGAGGACGTGAGTCTCGCTCCAATATTCTCCGTGCTCAACGCCGCAATGTCTTCGCATGTGGGGAAACGCTGTCTACGGCTCCTGGACATGGCTCACCTTCCTCCGGCAACCGTCCTCTGCCGTCCTTGACATTCGAAAAGTTCGGGCATACCTTGAATGCGATTTCGGCAAGAGGAAGAGTGGACCCGCCAGGGTTCACGTCCGAGGGGGCTTCCTCTGTGCCGATTTCCATCAAAAATTGGGGAAGGGCACGTGTGCGAAAGCGCGGAAGGTGCAGAAGGGCGCACAAGGGTGGACGTGTCTGCGGGCGTTACGGATAAACGCGAACCGCTGGCGGCGCGGGCACTTTTCGCGGAGGCCGTCCTGGGCAATTGGAGCCAGTGTGCGTTGGCACTGGTTTCACAATTGGAGAAGCGGGGCTTCTGTCTCGCATGAGAGCACAAGCATAACTGGATACCGAATCGAATGATCAGTAACCCTGGCAACTTCCGAGATGCTATCTCCCGCTGCGACTGGATCTTCGATCTCTTTGCCCATGGCTTTGACTTTCTCAACGGGCGCTTCATTCCCGACGATGATCCGGCACTCGCAGACCTGTGGGACTCGGCCGAGGATGAGATCAAGCGCCGCGACATCGCTGCTCAATTGGTGGACGCCGATGGCGCCATTCCTCTGGGTCTGAGGCAGTATTTGGACATCCCGGGCGGCGATGTCGAAATGCAGTCGACGGAGTTTTACATCCGCCTTTTCTCCGTGCTTTCTGCCATCGATCGGGCCGCCGCGGATCTAAATCATCTGCACGCCCACACTCGCCTGGGCAGCAGTCGCTGGTCCCGCGTCGTCGAACATTTTGAACGCCACGGAAAGCAACTGCAGCGCGAGGCTTCGGGCTACGTCGTTTTCAGGCCCCGTTATTTTGAACAGGGACCGTATCTGCAGTGGTCGAACGAAGCGCGAACGAGCGGGCAATGGACGGAAATTCCAGAGCGGGGAGAGCACCTGGGGAAATATTTCGAGAACCTGCTCCGGATTTTCCCTCTCAACGACTGCGAGTTGGATTTTCGCGTTCTGAACCCGCTCCAGGATTTTCATGATGTGAGCTGGACAAAACTTAGGGTGGGGCTTGTCCCCCTCATTCAGGAGCTCAACGTGCGTTCTTCTGACGCGCAATTGCTCCCCGGTCCCCTGCTGATGAAAAAGGATGCGTCCGCTCCCTCATTCTCGATTGAGGTCGACGGTGATCCGAAGAGCGTTTTCCGAGATCTCTGCGACCGGGCAGAGGCGGCCTTGAGACATGTGGCGGAACAGGGATGCCAGATTGCGATGTTTCCCGAGATGGTGATGCCCGACCCCGTTCTGCGGCGGCTTAAGGAAGTGTTGGCAGATCTGGCCGGGAAGAACCGGAGTCGACCCGGTCTCACGGTGGCAGGGACTTTCACCCGTCTGCTCCCGCATCACGCCACTCGGCCATTTAACGTTGCAGTGGTGCTGAACCATCGAGGGGAGGAACTCTGGAGACAACAGAAGGCCCAGCCTTACGACATGCACCTGCATGAGCAGAGGCGTTTTGGACTCGACGCGTTGCTGCAGTCGAATCCCTGTCGGGAGAACATCGCCTACACTCCCCGGAAGCTGCTCACCGTGGATTCGCGGACCACCGGTCTGCGCATCATGATACTTATTTGCGAGGATTTGGCCCGCGAGCCGGGGACTCGCGCCGTGCGGGATCTTCATCCATCGCTCGTTCTCACACCAGTCATGGCGGGTCCGTTAGAGGCAACGGGTGGCTTTGCCATCAGCATTGCTCAGATGCTCCAGGACAATGACGGAATCTTCCTGGTTGGCAATTCCGCAGCATTGGCTAAAGCGGCGTGGAAGCACGATGGCAAGACCGGCGATCCTCCTCTTCTGCTCGTGGGTGTGCCCCTTTTGAAGAAGTCCGATCACCAGCCATTGGAGACGGTCAGCAAGACGGAAAGAGCTTCTGGCCCTCTCGGCCCAGAAGTCCTTATTTATCAGTTCCCTGGGTGAGGATCGCAGTCTCACCAGAAAAGCCTCTTGACAGTTATATAATAGTTATGTTCAAATAGTATCAATTCGATATGAATGGAGTTTCTTATGGCTAGCGGCACACTGATGATGGACAAGGAAGTTTCGAGCCCCCAGACCGTTCCTGAGGATCTGGTGTCGGCCATCGGGGTTCACGCAAAGGAGATCTTTCAGGACAAGCAGGAATCCGGGGCGCTGGCGCTCCAGAACGAACTGGACGCACTCACTGCCAAAGTTTCAGCGACCGCGTTCGAGCCGTTCCGAGAGCAATTCGATGACCTGCTCCGGCTTCTGCGCAATTCTTACGGTCAATTGGCGCGGTTTGTGGAAGGAGATTTTAGAGAACAACCGAGCTTCTATCTTGGACAGTTGCACGCGCTCGCGGAACTGGCCCACCGCTTGGGCCACCAACACGCTCCCAGGGAAGCGGTTGAGTTGGTAGCCCGCAGCAAGACCGTGGAGCGGATCCTAAGAAGGGTCGTAGAAGAGAAGTCTGTTGGTGCTCTGGAGTTGGCCACCAAGCTGGGGCTTGAGGAGTCGAATCTGTCTTCCACGTGCAAGCCTCTCGTCGAGAAGGAACTGTTGCGCCGGGACCGGTTTGGCAAAAGAGTACGGTATTCCCCAACTCCTCTGACCTTTGCGGTGTTGGGGCAAGTGAGTGGCAAGCCTAGCGGCCATGTCGATGGAGCACCCGACCGAGCCATGGTAGCGCTGTCGGCCGATGGTACCCGGGACTGGCCAAGGGTTGCGGTTGCGGCCGCGGCGAACTCTTTGGCGCCTGGGCAAAATGTAATGGCCAATACGGATGATTTCCTGAGCCCTCTTCTCACGTTGGCCGGGGTGCGCGGTTCGGATGGTATCGCGATCGACCCTTCTGGGCGCACAGTCTCGCTGGAGGCCAAGAAAAGGGGAGAGCGGACGGAGTTTGACTTGCCTAAGTCCGTGAGGAAGTCTCTAGTTGAGCAACTGAAGGCGTGCGCAGATTTCAAGGGCATGGACCCGTCAACCGTCGCCGGAGACGTCGTGGATTGGAGCGGTCAGAAGCTGTCATTCGCGAGCCAAGTGGCAGACGCAGGCGGGGCCTTCACGGTGCAATTCCTCGGCGTCCCCGATCCTGAAGCCTCCAAGTCAAAAGTACAAACCGCCTTTCAGGAAATTCAAGAAGAGAAGACTCGGCTGATCGACTTCGAAAAAATCTATGTCCGTGAAGTCCTGGAAGGCTGCGAGTGGAAACCTACGAAAGCTGCCAGCACGCTCGGGATTAGTCGCGGAAGACTGGATACTTTGATGAAGAATCTAAACCTAGCGCCATAATTACTTGCTGCACGTACTTTGAGAGTCGTATGTCGATGGCCTGGTGCCCGATTCTGGGTGGGTGAACTCAAGCCCCCGGCCGATCTGCGACGATCACGCCGACTGCGAACACGACTAGAGTCGGCAGCACGATACCCGCAGCGAACGCCTTGATGTAGCGGTGTTCAACCATCTTCCTGTCCTCGACAAAATTGCGGGGCGCATCAAGATGTTAACCGGATGATTAAAGCTCACCTGTTGCCCGGGAATGGCGCGCGCCGCGAGAGCCGCAATTTCGAGAAAGTCTGCGAAAGGGCTATCATTGACGTGGGCACCAAACCAAATCGGAACGTCCCACGCATTCCCTTCGCTCGGTACCTTCCACAAATTACTTCCGGGGGCTGGTTTGCGATACAAACATTTAACCAAAGTTCGGTCTAACCGGGCACCGGTCAGTCGGAGCCGAATATTAGAAATGTTCCGTCGAGCGATACCACGGGGTCTTGGTTGGTCTAGCGCTCATCCGCCACCATCTGTATACAAGAGATGGTTCATAGTTTCAAAATATTGGAGTTTTCGGCAGGGTGAACAGCGAGATGACGATCATGAGTATAAGGATGGCGATCGGAACCACCCACGACAACACCCGTGTCTCGCGAGGTGTGGTCGACCGCGAGAGGCGCCGATCGGCCGGCCGCAATGCCCATGAGGTGGCTGTCAAAACAGCGAACAGGAGTGGTGCAACCCACCTGTCGGCACGGTCACCTACAGCCAGGTGCGAAATGAACGCGGACGAATAATTGAAGAATGCGCCGGCATATGCCCACTCCTTGACCACGGGAAAGCGTGGCGCGATCAGGGTTGCCGCGCAGGCGAGTTGCCACACGCCTATGATGTTCATGAAGTACTGCGGGTAGCCAAGATGTGTGAGCATAACGTGCAGGTACTCGATGTGCAAAGCGGCCCAAACGAATCCCGCCGCATTTTCAAAAACTACAAGTAGGGTGACGATCCAGTAACCCAGAATGCGCATCTTTCCACTTGAAATCCAGTACGTACTGGCCATCATTGTTGCCTCGCTTTTTGAAAGGACCAACCCGGGCCTAGGGACCTGGCAGGCCTTGGGTCACATTTTCGTTGTTTCATTCGTCATATACATGACGAATCTCAGCGAGAGAGTGTGACCGATGGGGAATCAGGACTGGCTGGCACAGCGATTTGAAGGGCGGAGACACCACTTGCGAGCAGTGGCATACCGCATGCTCGGTTCCTTGACTGAAGCGGAAGATGCGGTTCAAGAAGCTTGGTTGCGGCTCAACCGCTCTGAGACCAGTACGATCTCGAATCTCGATGGTTGGCTGACGACGGTCATAGGGCGCGTGTGTCTTGACGTGCTCCGGACGCGCAAAGCACGACGAGAACAGACTCTGGACTCTGTTCCTGAAATGGTTGTGAGCAGTGAGGATGGAATGGATCCTGAACGAGATGCGTTGATCGCTGACTCAGTCGGTATTGCCCTTCTGGTTGTTTTGGAAGCCTTGGCTCCTCCAGAGCGATTGGCGTTCGTATTGCACGATATGTTTGCCGTACCTTTCGAAGAGATCGCTGGCATCGTAGGTTGTTCCCCCGTTGCCGCAAGGAAACTTGCGAGCCGAGCGCGGAGCAGGGTGCGCGGGGAAGTTCCGGTTCCGGACGTTGATCTCAAGCAGCAGAGAAAGATTGTGGACGCCTTCTTCGCCGCAGTGCGAAGAGGTGATTTCGAGGCGCTGGTCGCGGTTCTCAGCCCGAACGTCGTGGTGCGGAGTGATTACGGAACGTTGCGCGAGATCCGGGGCGCACGTGCTGCAGCAGAAGGGGCGCTGATGTTCTCTCACCTTGTCGATGGTATTCGACCTGTGCTCGTCAATGGTGTGGCTGGAATTGTCTCGCGTCATCCTAGCGGGCAAGTTTTCGCGGTCATGTGCTTTATCGTTAAGGGCAGCAGTATCGTTGAAATCGATATCACACGTGACCCCGATCGACTTCGGAACCTCGATCTAACGCGTCTAAACTAATGGGTCGCTGACTATCGAGGGCACGTGTCCACGCATAGATATGGGAAGATGACGCTCTACGCGCCACTATTACACAGAACGAGATCGTTCTCCGGTTCGGAGCGTTGCATTGGCAAGTTCTTCAGTCATGGAACCGGAAAAGGTCGGGTTGCTTGGTGGCGTCTTCGGGTGCTCGAAAGTTGCTCAGGCCTATGCCAACGAGTCGGTAGCGCTGCCGGGCTGACAAATTCACTCGCTCACGCAGCTTCAGCGCAATGTCCGTCAATTGCTCGCACGAAAAGAGAGGAGAGCCCGGCGAACAGCTGCGCGTGAGAATCTTGAACTCGCTGGTCTTCAGTTTAAGAATCACCGTACGTGCTGGGCGTGATTCGCTGCGCGAAGCAGACCACAGTTTTTCTGCCAGCTGCCGGATCATGAGTTCGGTTTCCGACAGCAACACATCTTGCTCAAAAGTGTCCTCAACAGATATCGATTGCGTGGGCCGGTTCGGGACGACCGCACTGTCGTCGATGCCTCGGGCGAGTTCGTGCAGGCGAAGTCCGTAGCGGCCGAAGTCGTGTTCGAGCGCTGGAAAATCAAACTTTCTTAAGTCCGCCACAGTCTCTATTCCCAGTTTTGCTAGCTTCTCGCTCGTCACCTTGCCAACTCCAGGCAGACGTTCTACCGGAAGTGGCAGTAAAAACGCATCTACATCAGCGGGTTGAATAACGAAGAGTCCATCAGGTTTACGCCAGTCCGAAGCGAGCTTTGCCAAGAACTTGTTGGACGCCACTCCGGCCGAGGCTGTCAAATTCAATTCCTGGCGAATGTGCTCACGAATCGTGCGCGCCACCAGCGTTGCAGTTGGCAACCCAGTCTTGTTCTCCGTGACATCGAGGTAGGCTTCGTCGAGCGATAGCGGCTCGATCAGGTCGGTGTGGCGCTGGAAGATCTCCCGAACACTGTGCGAGGCCGCCCGATAGCGGGAGAAGTCCGGAGGAACAAAGACTGCGGCGGGACACAAGCGTTCTGCTTGCATGGCTGGCATAGCCGAACGCACCCCGAAAGCCCTGGCCTCGTAAGATGCAGCACAAACGACGGAGCGTTTTGCCTGCCAAGCAACAATCACGGGCTTCCCACGCAGTTGCGGATCATCGCGCTGCTCGACCGAAGCATAGAACGCATCCATATCGACATGTATGATTTTGCGCACGATATCCTGGAAACCTGCCCGTTCAATTCAACAATTCGCAAGAGCGGCAACCGATCTCGCTCGAAGGAGAGGTGACTGCGACTGGAACGAGGCTGGGCCGGAAGCGTTTTGGATTAAACTTAGCGGCACGCAGTCACTTCGTCCAATAGGGCATATTCGCTTCTCATGGACCGACTTGGGCCACATCGCGGTGAATCTTTCCTGCAGCGGATTCCGCGTCGTGTTTGGCATATCGCATCCAGGGTATTGGCCGTAACTTCTGCCTTTCTATTTGTCGCTGCGTTAATCGCCAACCTCCAAAGGTCTTACATGGTATTGCTGCTGTCGCTGGGCTTCGCGGCGGCGGCGTTTGCCCTGGTATATCTTCTCACCGGGCTCTCTCGCCAATTGCACCGGGAGCAACAGGAAACAATCAGCGATCTTCAGGCAACCAAGCACGAACTCCAGCAGATGGCCGACAACATCCAGGAAATCTTCTGGACGATCGACGCCGAGACAAAGAACGTGATCTACGTAAACCATGCCTATGAGGCCATCACGGGGCGTTCGCTCCGGTCTCTCAGAGAAAACCCAACTTCGTACGAAGAGGTCATTCATCCTGACGACCGGGCCCATGTCCTGGCGAAGCTAGAGGAAGCGACCCAGAGCGGCCACTTCAACGAGAAATTTCGCATCGTCAGGCCGGAAGGGGAAGTGCGCTGGGTCTGGGTGCGCGGCTTTCCGGTGAGGGATCTTGACGGAAGAGTGGCCCGCCTGGTCGGGACAGCGCTTGAAATCACGGCCGAGAAAGAAGCGGAAGAACGAGTCGCAGAGAACCTGGCATTGGCCCGCTCCGCGTGGGCCGATGCCGACGCCCTGCGCAAGGCAACCATGGGCCTGACCCAGGACCTTCGCATGGACTTCGTTCTCGATGCGCTTCTTCAATCTCTGGCCGATTTGATACCGTACTCGTGCGCCCGCGTTCTGATTCCCGAAGGCGGCCCCCACGTGCTCGCGCTGGGGGAGAAACTGTGTCCTGATAATCCCCAGTTGCGCTCCGAATTTCCGCTTAGTCTCAATGCCGACGACTCCCCGTTCTTAAAGGGCATTCTGGCGAACCAGAAGAGCATCCTTATTTCCGACACAACCGTGGAAGAATCGTGGTCAACCTTTGAGGCTCACGCTGATCTGCGTTCCTGGTTGAGCGTGCCGCTTGTCGCCTCGGGCCAGTACCTCGGATTTCTTTCTGTCGGACATACTGAGCCCAATCGCTTTACGGAAGATCACCTTCGGCGGGCAGAGTTGCTCGCAATCCCGGCTGCCGTGGCAATCCAGAACTCCCGGCTTTATGAGCGCGCGGCTATCTATGGAGAAGAACTGGAAAGACGGGTAAAGGACCTGTGCCAGACCCAGGCTGCTCTGATGCAGTCCGAGGAGGCGCGGCGCATTTCTGAGGAGAGGTTCCAGAAGGTTTTTCGTTCGAGCCCGATCCCTTTCTCGATCACCACCGTCGGGGAGGGCCGCTTTCTGGATGTGAACGCCGCGTTCGAGCAGTGCTACGGTTATTCCCGGAAAGAGGTGCTGGGCCATACCGTCCACGAACTCAGGATCTGGGAAGATCCGGCAGACCGGGTATTGATGGTCACGCAACTCCAGCGTGGTCCCATCCGCAGCGTGATTACCCGCCTTCGAACCAAGTCCGGAGAGATCAAGATAACGGCTTACTCCGCAGACAAGATCCAGTTCGACGGTCAAACCTGTGTTCTCGCGGTATCAGAGAGCTTACCGGAGAACGATCGTTTGAATAGCTGAGCCATCTCCGAAACCGATCGGAAATCCACAGATGCTCCTCGGAACCAGCTTCCAGCATAAGTTTGCGCCCGGCCGTTTTCCCCACCACCTTTCTCCACTGTCCGAAAATCCGACCGCTAAAAAGAAAAATCACCACCCGTGGCTAGAAGTGCGCCACGATAGTTCCCATCTTGGAACACCAAAGGACATTGGAGGTAGCGAGGGTGGACGGGCCGCCTCACAACAAGAGCCGGGCGACGAGACCTTCCACGAGCGGGAGCGCATCATCCGTTTTCGCCAAGTCTTTAGAAATGCCGCACTTTGTTCCATGTGCAGATAGACATGCCGTCGGGGTGTCTGTCGGCACACCCAAATGCAGACCAGACGACCGGTCCCACCGAGATTTGTCTGCCGCGCACGAGTCTTCTGAAACGATGCCGTCTGCCGTTGAATTGTCCGGTTTCCCGACCGCTGGGAAATCGTCCCGGCAGCTCTGGCTGCCGTTCCGGACAGAAAATTGTGCCCTGCTTCCTGACGGGAGAGCAGGGCGATTCCCGCTACCTCGCGATGACATTCCCTCCTCGTACATGGGGTCGCGTCCCGATTTTTGCCGCCTCCGCCTGGCCCGGATCAATTTCCTCTCGCTCTTCGTCTTCACTCAGCGGTGCAGTATGGGAAGGCCTGAGAAAATTCTCTCCTGGTGGGATCGAGAGGTTGACCGTGTGGGAAGACCCATTCGGGATGATGTCCGATCCGCCGCTCATCAAGTCTGGGCCGAAGCCTGTCGTCGTAGCGAGGCCCTTCTTTCTGACCGCGCGCAGGCTGCCGATCTGATGGAGGATTCGGTTGCGCAGGTTTCTCGTTACCTGGACCGCATCGAAGCTCCGCAGTCATCGCCAAAGAACGGACTGCTCTTGCTGGCCTTCTCGCGGGCGCTTCGGCGACTCGCGGCTAGGTCCAGGCGGCTTGAACTCGCTGGTGGTGCGGTGGAACTGTCCAGTCGCGTAATAGACCATAACTGGAGCGGCCAGGTAGATGCGCGACTGGAACTGGAATACATCGTGCGAAAACTGAGCGAGAGGAATGGCACGGTCCTGGCGCTCAGATGTGCGGGCTACGAGTGGGAGGAAGTTGCGCAAAGATTCGGAGCTTCGGTGACCAGGATTCGGAACGGTTTCTGGCGCGAAGTGAGAGCCGTGAGACGGAGGCTCCAGGCTGATGAGAAGCAGAGACATCCGATCGACCATCGTCCCTCCCGAGATTCCAGTAGCGCCTGTCCAGAAAAGAGATGATGTTCAAAGAGTACTAGGCTGTGATGTCCAAGTCGTCTAACGGCTCAGCATCCTGCGCCGCAGATCCGGCTTCCTTTTTCATCTGCGCTTCGAATTCAGATTGTTCCTTCTTGGCTTCTCTGACGGGCAGAAGTTCCACATGACTGGGGGGAAACACGAACGTCTGCACAAAATCCAATCGATCGAAGTTCAACCTTCGTCCCACAATCGCAGAGCGATGCTGTTTGCAGAACTCACAGAAATCGGCCGCGTCGATAATCTCCTTCTTCAATTTCCCGGTCTCGACGATGCGGCATTTCAACCATCCCCGGGCAATCCACTTCTGCACTTCTTCGGTGCGGATATGCAGGGCCTCCGCCAACGTATATTTCGTGAACCAATCCTGCCCGATGCGCCCGTTCGCGCCCAGGCGCCGCAGCATGGAGTGGATCGACGGCATCGTGCGACGGAGAAGCCCCGCCACCTCATGCACGGGATGAGATGCGATCATGTCAAGCAGTTTCTGCTGCTCCTTGTCCGTCCACCGCCGACAGGGCTGCTTCTCGCGAATGCCCATCAGGCGCGCAAATCTCCGGCAGGCGTCCCTGGGATTCCCTGAGATCTCGACCAGTCTGGCGACCAGCGCCTTCAGGTTGTCGGGAATCCCCTGTCGCGCTGCCTGCGGATACTTCTTGGCGTGCAGGTAGCCTCTAACCATCTCTCGTGCCGCCCCAGACCAGCGAAAGACGCGGCGCTTTCTCGACTCATCGCCTTCCAACATGTCAAATTAGCGATCTGTGGTCCAGACCCCACAGTCCCTTCTATCTATACAGGGCAGCGAAACGGGAATGTATCTCACGCACGAGGTGATTTTTTTCGGACCCTGGTCGAGATCCAGTTTCTGGCCCAAGACGTTGGAGAAGACTTCTCTTTTGCCCAAAGGAGACTTCTACGATAGGATCACCGCGAAAGCACGAGCTAAGATCTGACAGCATGAAGAGGATCAATGAACTTGGAGAGCGAACTACTCGATGCGTTCGACCGGGTTGTGCATGAAGACTATCCCAACCCGCGACGCATCGACTGTCCCGGATCGTCCGTCCTTGAAAAGCTGGCCGCTGCGCGTGAGGCTCATCATTCCGCCTCGACATTGGACCACATCAGACAGTGTGCCCCCTGTTTTGAGGAACTGAGAGAACTCCGCCGGAGGTGGACTCGGAAGTCTCGATAGTCGAATTATCCAACGAGAACAGACAGCAGCATTGACTCCCCTTACCGCCCGACGCGCTAAATCTGGCTCCTCGGCTCCGCAGAACAGCTCAGCTAATACGCTCAAAATGCTCCCGCGCAACCCGACCGCGCTGACTTTGTGTTGTCTTCGGTGTCTTTCCAGGAAACATCTTGATGGCTAGACTCATCAGCACGAAGGCGACGGCCTGCTCGCGCGGCCGGCATGGCTGGACGCACCCGTATGCCCCAGCCTCATAAGAGGCCGCGCAGACGACAGAGTCATTGCCCTTCCACGCAACGATTACCAGCTTGCCGCGCAGTTCGGGATCATCTCGTTGCCCAACCGACGCGGCATCCATGTCCACTCCAGGTGAACGATCTTGCGGATGCCTGTTTCGCAACCACACTATTTTGAGTGCAAGCGACTTGTTTGCGCGACCCGCGCACGGACGAAGTTCTTGCATCGGTCCACCCGAAAGCGTCATCGAACCGACTGGGATCTGATCCGGTGTAGGGAGCGCTATGAACGCACAGCGATTTCAGGACAAAGTCGCCGTTATCACGGGCGGCAACAGTGGAATTGGTCTAGGTGTTGCGAAAGCTTATGCACAAGAGGGCGCCCAGGTGGCGATCACTGGACGAAACGGAAAGACTCTGGAAATCGCCGCAAAGGAAATCGGTAATGGAACCCTCGCCATTCAATCTGATGTTGGCAAAGTAGGTGACATCGAAGCCGCCATGAAGAAAATCAAGGAACGCTTCGGCCGGATCGATGCCCTGTTCGTTAACGCCGGCGTTGGGAAATTCGTGCCGCTCGAAGAGGTGACTGAGGCGTTCTTTGATGAGACGGTCGGCATTAACCTGAAGGGTGTCTTTTTTACCGTCCAGAAAGCAGTCCCGTTGATGCCTAGAGGCTCGGCGATTTTGCTGAACGCGTCGATCAATGCACATTTGGGCATGCCTGGGTCTACGGTGTATGGCGCCACCAAAGCGGCGGTTGTCAACATGGCGAAAACACTCTCGGCCGATCTTCTGCAAAAAGGAATTCGGGTCAATGCAATCAGCCCCGGCCCGATCACCTCGGAATTGTTGTCGCGAGATGGAATCAGCCTGGAAAAACTCCAAGAAACGAAAGACTGGATTCAAAGCCAAGTCCCGGTCAAACGATTTGGTACGCCGGAGGAGATCGCGGCCGCTGTGCTTTATTTGACGGCGCGCGAATCCGCGTTCGTTCTGGGTGCTGAACTCATCATTGACGGCGGTATGGCGACACTTTAGCGGGTGAGTTCAACCGGGACAATCTCATCCGTTTCCATATAGTCCAGAACCTTGGTGCCGTCCTCGAGCCAGGCCGCCTTGTGGTCTCCGTATTCGTGTTCGTCGCCGGCCGTTCCCACTCTGGCTGCAAAGTCGTGGAGTAACGCAACTAACTCTTCAGATCCAACGAAGCAGGAGAGGTGAATATTCCATGTTTCTTTCGCCGGCCGAAAACTGTGGCTCGTGGCCTAACCACCTTTCTTCGTTCTCTTTTTGCGATATTCGGAATCGGATGACTGCGTCCTCATCCGTTGCCATAGAACCGGATCGACGAGGAGCGAGGTTGTGCGACCTGTCCGCAGATTCACGAACCCGCCGTGGTAGGAAAGCTGCCCATATCGGAATAGCCTGGCAAGCATCGCGAGCGCCTGATACGCGAGTGCCTGGTTCACGAACGGCTCCTGCTGCTGCAACGCTTCTAACGCGCTGCACGGTGGAAGTCTGTCCTTCGCGTCAAGCTTCGCGTTGATGAGTTCAGGGAAGAGTTCGGGAGCCGTCGGTAGCCGCAAGTCTCGCGCCTTGTTTCGCTGGTTTTCGGGCTGGCCAAGCACGAACTGGCCACTATCGGCATTGTTGCCCAGATCCAGCCAGTAGTGACAATTCCAGTAGATTTGCGTGCGAGTCATTGCGTTCCTGGCGCTACGGGAATCGACACAGCCAATCAGAATGTCGGTCTCGTGTCCCCAACTCTCATCGACGAACTGCGGCACTCCTTTCCAGCCCAGGCCCCAAAACACATTGATCCGAGTGGCGAGGACAGTCGCCTTGTACAGGCCGATCTCGCTCTCACTGAAAGGTTGGCGGACACAGTTCGTGCGGGAAATCCGGTCGCCATCGACCAGGATCACGTCCAGCCCATACGGATGCCCCAACGCGACTATGGCCTGGTGCAGATACGGCAACCCGGCTGCTATCGCGCTTCCGGTGCCGCCGCACCCGACTACCGTGACCTGAACCTTCTTCCGCAGCAGTGCACCAGGGATCTGATGTTCAGTCTTAGCGTCGATTGTCGTTTCGATAGCTGTAGTCATCGTTCCTCACGAATTCGGCGAGCGTCTGCGACAGCTTTACCAGATACTCTCCCGGAAACGCTTTTTGTCCCGCCAGGAATTGCCACATCGCCAGAAATCCGCCGCAAAACCGAACCTGTTTGCGAACGCCAGAGGCGTGCGTAAATTCACTCTGGAAGAATGACTCCTCCCACAAATCAATGGTGGCCACCGACTTGTCTTGCGGAATCTTCATGCTCCCCGTGCAACACACGCCGTTGTCGTAGCAGTTCCAGTACGGTGCCATGCAGAGCTGGGTTTCCGCCGTCGGCCGTTCGCCTTTGGCAAGCGCGCGAATCCACAAGTGACTCCCGCGTGCTTTGAATAGCAACGGCGGGTGTGGATAGAGCTTGCCATTCATGCTCATCAAGACACGATCGTTGCCACAGTCACTGAAGAACATGGCCTGCTCGCGGGCGGGGGTCCACCACACGATCATTTCTTCCGTGCGTACCAGTACGCGCGCCGGCAAGATCTCGGCTGGAACCGATCTACCCAGACCGGCCATCAGGTCGAGCAGCATTTGCGGCGTCATCAACTGGCCTTCGGACAGCCGCGCCACGTCGCCGTCATGCATCACTTCATGGAGAGTTACAAAAGGATGGCGATACGGATAGCCCTGATAGCTACTCTTCCCGTACACCAGCAGCGCCCGGCTCAACCGGAAGTCCTGGCTCGATCCGATGTTCACGGAGATATTCATCGTAGACGTCCCTGATGATTTCGACGATCTTGGCAGCGGAAGCCAACGAGCGAAGCATCGCTCCGGCGTGATCGAAGACGCGCCGCGTTTCTTGATCTAGCCTTTTCATGGGCACGTCCAGATGAATGGGAAGTGCGACATTCGGCTGGCAAGGACCGTTCTCACCCATGTGCTGCGCTTCTTCGTCAAAGCAGGCGTTGATCGCATCATTTTCGTACCAAGTGATCAGACATCCCGGCCGGGAATTCTCGGCATCCATGATCCATTCGTCAATTCCTGGTACGTCGACCTCGCTGATGTGGCCGGGCCACGCGTGCTCCCGCCCTTGGCCATGAGCATCCATCTCAAGTAGATGACGGATCAGTTCGCGAGCCACTCCCGTGGACGGTCGAATCCCTTGAAGAAGATTTTTGGCTCTCCGGTATTTCAGCGGCTTAGCATGAGCCTTGATACAGGCGGGGATCTCCAAATCCACTTTGCGATAGACGGATGCTTCCGACTCCTCTTCGCTCAGATCCTCCATCCAGGTTTCGGCGTGTTCTTGACCATCGATGTAGTCGTAGACACGCATCCATTTATAGAGGTTGGTAGTGAAGACCTGGTAAAAAGCGGCTGGCAGGAGAGGATGCTCGGCTTCGAGGCGTGCGAGTGTCGCACCAATCGGAATAGAAGCCGCGGCTTCGTAGTCACCGACCAGATACAAATGATCGGTGATCCCTTCTCTCCCGGCTTCAACCTGATTTCGCTCTTGCCCAGTCACCTCGAAGAGACTATCCGTAATTCGAAGGTCGCCAACCCAGACTTTCTTCGCGTCCACCACCCGATTCTGGGAGCAAAACCTGCTGAAGCCGCGTTCGACGAAGTCCACCGCACTGCCTGACCAGTCGTTGGGCCGGCAAATCCCCAATCGCAACAGGCTCATCCCCAGAACGGCAGCCGGCCCTTCATCCCACCTCGTGCAGTACCGCCATCGAACACCCTTAAGCCTAGGGAAGGTGACGTCCAGCGGCAGGCCGATCACACGAGCGGAGGAATGACCACGCTGGCTGGCGGCAAATATCGGTCTCCGATTTCGCTTTCGTTCTGAGTGTATTTGAGCGAGTCGAACGCCTTGCTGAGAATTTCGCCGACTTTGAATGCTTCTGGACATTGTTTTAATTGCTCCCGAACAGCTCCTGTTACGGAAGCACACGGTTGACGGGTTGAGTTGTGTCTGCTCTCGCCGAGTCGTTTCGAACGCATCCGATAGGGGTAGGTATCAGTGGGCTGATGAATTCTCGGATGGATCAATGCATGCTGACCTAAGATCCAGACACCAGTATGAAGTCGCCTTTGCGAGTACCGACGACTATCTTCCATCCGGGCTTCAGTTCCAACGTCCATCCGTCACCCTTGAGACTACTGCCTGTACTCGCTGAGGAGGCAACAACTATCACGGCGCTCCAATCGGGCTTCATGAGTGCTCCGTTCCTTGCATCCAGGGTGCCCCAATCGTCAGAGATGCGCAGATTCGGGTAGACCGTCCCGGCATCTCCCAGCGGTTGCAAGTTTCGCGGGTCGAACTGGACGTGCATATTCCGCAATGGAAGCGTGAACACCGGGCCCTCAATGAATCTTGCGTGGTAGTCGGCGACAATCTGCTTCCGTCTGGTCTCCCGTTCCGTCTCTGCAGCACGAAGCGTCGTGCCGTCGTACTGCGTCGCCTGCCTTTGCGCAGCTAGCTGAAGATCTGCGGGAAGACTTAAGTGGAGCGCGTTCCGCAGCAGAGCACCGAAGTCCTGATCGGGTTTCAACTGATGTTGCCATCCCGGCAAGTAGCGGTCGAGTAGCAGGCCGTAGCCAGGGCCGGTAGCATAGGCGAACGATCGGACAAACGTGCTGTCGTCTCTATGGCTGGAAAGATCGTTCAAGGTTGCCTTGATTTGTTCTTCGGGGGTGGGATTTCCCACACGAACGCCGGTGTATTCAGCCAGACCCTCATTTAGCTCAAGCGCTTGCTCCTGTCCGTCCGCGCCTGGGAAAAGCCGGTAGCGTTCCGCGCGGAAGAGAACCGCGTCAGCTGCCGCCCTTCTCCGCTCCTCGTCGGTGCTCGCCCGAAGAGCGCGTGAGAGCGCACGCCACTCCAGTTGCATGTAGTATCGCCCATCAACCGTATCCAGTTGTGCATTCTCTCCACCCTCAACCTTTGGAAGTTTGAGTTGGTTCTGAATGCGGTGGAAGAGTTCGTGCGAAATCAGGGTTTCGCGCGGTCGCACCTCACCGGGGAGAGGCCACAACATTTGCGTCCAGAAAACGCCGCCCCATTCGACTGCGGTATTGGCGATGTTCTGGTCGGTAGGCAAGAGGCCAACAAACACGCCGCCCTCGGCCTTCAGCAGCCCGTTTGCATCGGCCTGGCTGGCGACGATGCTCCGGCTTTGGGGATCCACAAACATAATCGGTCCGCAGAGCGAGATGCCCCACAGTTGTCCGTGATCGGCCTGGCAAAGTGATTGAGCTTCCGAGAAATACGTTTGCGCGGTTTCAATTGGGATCGGCGGAGGAGTTTGGGCCGAAGCAGCAAGGGGAATTGTGGACAAGAACAACAGTGTAGCCACGCGCAGGCATTCCATTGGACTCAACCTCGGATTGAAAGGCATCTCGAGAATAACAATCAATTCTGCCTTATTACGTTGCATTGAAGGGCGGCCTTGGATCTACAAACCAAACGCCCTTCCGAATTCTTCGCCCATAGGATCGCCGCGATCCCGCCTGCGAGCTTCCGATGTCGATCCAGTTCTTCCGACCGAGAGCTACGGGACGAATAAAGTTCTCCGCCGCGTTATTGTCGCATATCACAAACACCGGAGTGGACGACGTAATCGAAAACGTGCCGCTCAAACTGATTTTCAGGCGGGTCCATCCTCGTTCCCGTTCGTCATTACTACTGGATACGCAACGGATGACACACCGGACATTCTGTTCAAGGTGTTTCACTTCAATGATAAGAAGGACACGGAACGGAAGATCAATCCTTGAATATCAGATCTGGACTGCCATAGCCGAATGGGGCAACCCGCGATCTGCGGTTCTCTTTACGTTATTCTGATACGGCAAGATTGGCGGCCATCGACCGCACTGCTTGACCAGTCGTTGGGCCGGCTCATCCCAAGAACGGCGGCCAGCCCTTCATCCCACCTCGTGCAGTCGCCATCGAACACCCTTAAGTCTAGGGAAGGTAACGTCCAGCGGCAGGCCGATCACACGAGTGGAGGAATGACCACGCCGGCTGGCGGCAAGTATCGGTCTCCGATTTCGCTTTCGTTCTGAGCGTATTTGAGCGAGTCGAATGCCTTGCCGAGAATTTCCCCGACTTTGAATGCTTCTGGACATTGTTTCAATTGCTCCATGATGGGATCGCTCGTATTGACGTGGCCATGCGTGACGTCCTTCAACGCCCTCAGGACTTGCTTCGTGTATTTATCGCTGGTTCGCCGGGCTGTAGCGGCTAGCTTGCTGTGCTTCATGGAAGTCACCCTTTTTTGTGTCTCACCCTTTTGCCCCGATCGCGCGGACAAACTTGTAAACCAGTTTGCCAGCGACCGTCTCAGGACCTTCAATAGCAGCCGTAGCTATTTCTGGATACAAATGCGTGTACGTGTCTCTGACCTGTTCAGGGGTCATCGTTGGGGTAGTGTCAGGCAGCTTTACCCCGTTGTAGAGGAATTCTCGTTCGAGAACGTGTACCTCCATGACTACTCCTTTCTGAGTTGATTTCCCGCTGCCGGAAGCAACAAATGGGGCACGGGACGGGCGGTCAGACAACGTCAGTTGTCGTTCTTCGATTCAAGGTCGAACAAGTTTCCGGTACTCGCGCCAAGGTTTCCTTCCCCGGCGCCAGGCGTTGTTGCACGGGTTAGCTCGGGACTCGATTCTGAGTCATCTGAGCTTTCTCTCGCACCCGTCTTTGTCTGCACTTGCGCCGAGCGAGAAGCTGCACTCCCGCTGGACCCGCTGTGGGAATTTGCCTTCGTTGGTTTCCTGGCTGCTTCTCTTGCTGCTTTGGCAGCTGCTTCCATCTCCTCTTTTGCTGTCTTCAGGGTCGAGGACAGCGCTAGGTGAGCCTCAACAAACTCCAACAATTGGCGTGACAGATGTTCGTCAAGCTCTTGCGGAGTGCCCCTTACCGTCAAAGGAGTTGTAAGAGCTGCATTGTTTTCAGCAATCCGATCGTTCGTCACGGGCTTTGGAACGATATTTACCAGAAGTTCCTCGTCGCTGACACGCCATAAGGTGAGTAACAAGGTTTGTTGCCCGAGCAACGGCATCAATTCGCAAAACATAATTCGTACTCCTTAGAAAGCGGAACGGTATAGATCCGCAGCTGCCTTCATTTGAAACTACAGGCGGGGAAGATCTTGACGCTAGTTAGTTGCAACAGGAAAGCCGCTGTTACTGCGATACACTGGACGAGTCCCAGAGTCTCGCCCAGGGGCCCGCACGGAGGCAGATGATAGTGTACAATTCCGCGTGTTCCAGACTCCTGGTGGACGTGGTTATTAGTTCTTCGTTATGCCTGCCGCAAGGGAGGGCATCGCCATGTGTCGCAAGTGCACGGCCGCAGTCCTTCTCGCTTTGATTTGTCTGTTTACTTTTGCTCTCGGTTCATGCGAGAGAAAGCCCCCGAAGCTCACACCTGTGGTAGTAAACCAAGCCTTTGAGCACCTTTTGTACATTGCGCTGTATGTCGCAAAGGACAAAGGCTTCTTCGAGCAGCAGGGGCTTGATGTAAGAATCGATACAGGCGGCGGCGACGCGCAGGCCTTCTCGGCCTTGACGAGCGGAAGCGCGCAATTTGCGCAAGGCGATCCGGCCTTTGTCGCGATTGCCAACGAGAAAGGCTGGGAAGGTCGGGTGGTCGCAATGGCAGTCGACCGGGCCGCGATCTGGGGCGTTACTTTCGATAAGGGGACTAAGCCTTTCGCCGACCCAATCGGTTTCAAAGGGAAGACAGTCGCCACGTATCCCGAACCTAATACCGCGTACGTGATTCAGAAACAGCTCGACGAGAAAGCCGGTTTGGTGATCGGGAAGAACACAAAGATTCTTCAAGTTCCTTTCGGCACAGAACTCTCGACGCTGCAAAACAAGCAGGCTGATATCGCGCAAACTATCGAACCGAACGTGTCGCAGGTGGAGCACCAGGGAGGCGTTGTGGTCTTCTCATATCCGGATGCGTACGGCCCACTGGCCTTTACGGGAGTAATGACTTCGAAGAAATTGATTGACGAGAATCCCCAGGTTGTCCAAAAGTTTATAACAGCGTACGAACAGGCCTTGCAGTTCATCCACAATGATTTTGGCGGTACCTTGGCCGTTGCGCAGAAAAGGTTGCCAAACCTAGCACCACAGGTCACACAAGCCGCATTGAAGCGACTGATTGATTCTGGATCGATACCGACACACGCCTCAGTTAATCCCGACTCGTGGCAAAAGCTCCTCCAAATTCGTGTAGATGTGCGAGACCTCAAGGAAATGCCTACCAAACAACTGGTGGACAATGAGTTCGCCGATTATGCATTGGCTGGAAAGTAAAGATTGCCGATGACTAAGACTAAACTGGTTTACGCAGTTGACATGCTTCACTATCTGCCGCTCTACATTGCCCACAAGCGCTATCTGGCGGATGAGTTTGATGTCGAACTCGCGCCCGCGCCTCAAGGGGACAAGGCGGCGATGGACCGGCTCATGTCCACTCTCAGTGAAGATGAGAGTGTTAAGTTTTGTGTCTGCGATCCGATGATGGTGAACCTTCCTGAATCGCTCAACGCAACCTCCGCGGATAAGCCAGTCGTGATTGCCCAGCTAATCCGGCGAGTGCCATTTTGGGCAGTGGACCATCAGATGCACAGCTTCAAGGAGGAAGAACATTTTTCGCAGTTCACTCAAATATTTGCCTATCCCTCTCCCAATACCGGATATGTCTTCGGGAAACTGATGCTGGATGCAGCGAGGAAGCATAAGCCCAAAGGCACAGAGATCCGCGAAAAACCAATTGACGCTGACCTGGACTTGTATCTGAAGTCCGACAGCGCCGTTGTTATTGAGGCAGATATACTCAAGATCCGCAAGTTCCAGGAAGCAACAAGGGGGCGAATAGTCTTCAGTTTTCCCCGGAGCGTTAGGTGTAGGAGGTTCTGTTTTACGGCACTGCTGACGACCAAGAACTTCCTGCAGAGCCCCGGAGGAAAAGCCGCTGCTGGGCGATTATTGCATGCTCTGCAAAAGGCCCTCTATCTGGTCCATAATGATTATGAGTTGACATTGAAATATGCGACGGACCATTTTTCGGGAAAGGGGTTTGACGAGGCGGTCATCGACGGTGCTCTCAAGGAACTCATTGAGGAGAGCGTTTTTCCTCGGTGCTTGCTCGTGGGGTATCGCGACTGGCAGGCGAGCATTCAGGTGCGCAGGCTCGTTGATGGGAGCTTTCGATATCCTCCCTATCGGCAGTTTGTCGATAACACTATCGCGAGCAAAGAATATGAGGAGCATCTGACAGCCCAGACCGAAAAGGGCATGTACTGGCTAGTCAGGAACAGCTTCGATCTCCCCACCGTAAGACCATTTCTAGAAGGCGCGTTCTTTCTCGGCGTTGCGGCCTTGCCATTTGCGATCTTCGGAATCACCAGCCTCCGAACCCACCCAGCGAAGGTGTGGGTCACCGCAAATGCAGCCTTGACCGTTTTGCTCGCAGCCTTGTACTACTTCCGAGGATGGATTACCGCTCACCTTAGGCTAGATCCTGCAAACGCTACTATCCATGCCTTAAGCGCTTTGTTTGCATATGTATTATGGGAAATTGAGGTTTATATGAGGCTTGCCGAGGCAACTTCTGGTCACTGACGCTCGGTCGATAGGGCAGCGGTCTTTAACGCGAACGCAAGATGAGCCTATCTGCGAAACATATATCGAAGGCCTACGGCGGTCTGGACGTGCTTAGAAGTGTTTCGTTTCAGGTGTCCGATTCAGGCACCGTGTCAATAGTGGGCCCGAGCGGCTGCGGGAAGACGACCTTTTTGAACCTCGCTGCACGCCTAGATCAGCCAGACGAGGGGTCAATCGAGATCGAGCCAGAGGCCAGGGTCGGATATGTGATGCAAGATCCCTTACTGCTTCCGTGGCGAACGCTGGAGGAAAACGCTACGTTAGGCCTCGAAGTCACTGCTCGCTGTAGGGACGACTACCAACCGTTGTTGCGAGATTATTTCTCCAAGTTTGATCTGAGAGACTCGGCTAAAATCTATCCGAATGCGGCATCGGGAGGAATGAAGCAACGAGTAGCGCTGATCCGAACCTTGTTGACCATGCCTTCCGTGTTATTGCTCGATGAACCTTTCTCAGCTCTGGATTTCGACGTAAAGCTCAAGATCCAACGATACCTCGTCGATTATCAACAGAAGCACGCCACTGCAATTGTGCTTGTTACACACGACATCGAAGACGCTATTGCATTGTCCGATCAGGTCATTGTTTTGTCGGATAAGCCTGCCACAATAAAGACCGTGATTCAGATCGCGGCCGTTTCCCCGAATAGAGATCCAGTCGCAGCCAGGAAGTCCCCTCGATTTGCGGAGTATTTCACGCGCATCTGGGACGAGATCAAATATCTAGACAATGAATAGCGCTCAGGTGAAATTCGTTAACCTTTACCGCCCCATTCCGCTTTTAGCGCTTCTGCTGTTTTGGGAACTTGCAACGCGGAGAGATCCCTCGCTGACATTCTTTTTTGGTTCGCCGAACAAGATTGGGGCTTATCTCTTCACAAGAACGATAGACGGTTCGTTGCCACGCGATTTTGCAGTAACTTTTGTGGAGGCAACCCTTGGCTTCATTCTCGGGAATGTCGTCGGTACGATCGTCGGTCTGGGTCTTTGGTATTCAAAACTGGCCCTCGCAATTGCGAAACCCTATGTGATAGCGTTGGGTTCAGCGCCGCTCTTTGCTTTTGCCCCACTCCTTGTCATCTGGTTCGGTACGGGAATGTTTTCCAAAGTAATGATCGCGACTCTTTCCACTGTTTTCGTTGCATTGCTGCAATCGTACACAGGCGCGTCCGAAGTCAGCAACGACCACCTTCGATTGATGAAGACGTTCGGTGCGACACAGGGCCAGACGTTTCGTAAGGTCGTCGCACCTTCATCTATCGTATGGGTTATGTCCGCCTTTAGGCTTAATGTAGGCTTTGCAATTCTCGGAGCGTTCATCGGGGAGTTTGTCTCATCGAATGCCGGATTGGGACACTTGATTCTGGTGGCCAGCGGCCTTTTCGACATCTCCCTGGTTCTTTGCGGAGTGCTCATGCTGAGTGTACTTGCTTTTGTCCTGTATTTCTTCGTCGGACAGCTTGAACCCCGCTTAAAACGATTCGCGGTGACATATCTATGAAACTCAGCCTATCACCCCGAACGGACTTATCGATAAAGCTGGCCTATCGAAGCTTCCTAAACACTCAGCAGGGGACGGAGGAATACGAGGAATTCAAGCGCCTTCTCTACACGGAAGATGATTCTCTTGTTCAGGTCCTCAACAATAACGTGCTCCAATATTTGCCGACGATCTCGAAGGATCTGCTCAAGGTATGCGACATAGGCGGTGGCAACGGCAAGCGCATAAGGAAAATCTTGAAGTTTTGGCACGAGAAGTTCAACATGCAATTCAAGCTGGATTTTATCGAGCAGTCTTCACCGTTCATGCGATCATTCGGCACGGAAGACATCGATTTCTTTTGCGAGACACGGAGATTGGAGATGCTGTTCGAGGAGGCGGAGCTAGCAAGCGACTTCGATGTGGTGTTTCTCGTTCACAGCATCTTCGCGTTTGAAGATGAGAAAGCTGTAAATAAGGTGCTTTCTCTTCCGAGGCCAGGAGGCACGATAGTTATTGTTGCTAATGCTCAGGACAGTTTTTTGGCCGGCCTAAAGCGGGTGTTAGACGCCGAATACGAGGACAGCCGATTCGAAATCAGTGATTTGGTCAGAGTGTTGGAGAATCGGGCGCTGCCTTTTCGTCAGATACAGTTTGAGACCAAGTGGGCTGTGCGCAAAGAGGCGCTGCGTCGAAAGGCTGAAGTGATACTCGATTGGCTCTCGTTGGGACGCTACAAGCACTTAGCTGAAGATCGCAAGAAAGAGGTGTGGCGATACATCGAGGAAAACTCATTGGACGTGGGGCAACGAGTTCTGTTTTCAGAGAGCGAAGTGGCCGTACTAGTCTCTTGCCCACAAAATGAAGGTTAAAGCAGTCCTTTTTTCGGTTGAAGAGGCCGCAACTGTGGGGTGTGTCGAATGATTCCTGAGATCGTCAGCGAGATTCAGAGGCATGGTATTCGAGTTGAGCTACGCTCCCCGGTTTCTCTCGACGAAGATCTTGGGCGCATATCCGCTTCGACAATTGAAGTCATAATTGATCCAGTTGAGACAATTACCGCCTTTACACTCTGCCACTTGTTTGGCCACATGATCCAATTCACCAGTCTGGATCGATACCGACACCTGATCGAAGCCGTATCGCCCACTCCGCCGGTCTCCCTGAGCCCCGAATTCTGGCGCCAGTTCTACGCTTACGAGCGCGAAGCGTTCGGCTACGGCGAATGCCTGCTAGAACAAACTGCTCTGGCTGATAGTGAGCTACGCAGCCAGTACGCAAATTTCATGGAACTGGATTTCGAGCACTTTCGCAGTTACGTGAGTACCGGCAAGCGCTTGAATCGACGTCAGTACCGCGGATCGCTACTGAAGCGATACAGGTCAAATCCGAGCACCGCGCCAATCGAGTCGCGTTCACTGGCGAGAGTGGAATGGTGGAAGCTAGCCAAAGTAGAGGCCAGAATATATTGACCCCAGTGGATGCGATTCCACCTCTTGTCAGCGATCACGTTTTGTGGGGCTGAGCGTCCTCGTTGAGCAACGCTTCTCCTAACCGGTTTTGGGGGGAGAAAGACATCTCCACACAGGAAATAGTATTTGCAGTCTAGCGCAGCCCGGACCGTTTCTTGAAATATGAAGCTGCCTTAGTAACGTACAGTTGCTGAATGATCTATGGCCAGCCATTGTCCGGCTGCCGCTCAAGTAAGATCAGCAAACGCAGCCTTCCTCGGTCGGCGCACGCGACCTCAGGATTGCGCAGACGCTGCAGTAGGACTACTCTCCCACCTTCGCCAAATCGCGGCCGGTATCGCCCCAGCACCAGCAGGGCCAAGACGCTACCCTCTGGACCTGTTGCTCCCCCATGTCGGTAGCAAGTTAAAAAGTCCGGTTTTTGTAGCAAGTGAAATGTCCGGTTTCAAAGTTGTGCCCTCGCCGATTGGGTTGGGTTGATTTTGGGGATGGGGTTGCAGG
>Ga0209579_10000104_pt1 | contig 151336 bp, 162 predicted proteins | sample Coa_R1_2_FD_187152 | JGI IMG/M metagenome (GOLD analysis project Ga0209579, IMG submission 187152) | Surface soil microbial communities from Centralia Pennsylvania, which are recovering from an underground coalmine fire - Coalmine... | ecosystem: Environmental > Terrestrial > Soil >... | reverse complement strand
CGTCGCGATACGGCGCGTCGCTCAGGTCGAGCGGCAACGAGGATCCGGCGGCTGCCCAGTCTCGCTCGATGCGTGCGGCTTCCTCGCTGTCGATCGCGAAGGACACGGCACGCGTGTCCTCGACGTCGAGGGAGGCCGCGTATTTGAGCGCACGCACGGAGCCGCCGTGCACCCCGGACAGGATCACCCGGACGGCGAGCCGCTTCGGAGTCCGCCCGTCCGGGTGTGGCGCCGATGTCACGGCGGGGACGCTCGCAACGACGACGCCGGGCTCGGAAAGGAGCCGCAGCTTGAGCCGGAACGATGCGCGCCCCGCTGCCGACAGCAGAGAGCGCCGCCGGAACTGCTCGGGGATCACGACCGTCACGAATCTGTTCTCGCCGCGCGGCAGCCGCCAGACCTCCTCGAGCACCGCCTGCGTACGCCCCTCGACGGGCTGGAGTATCTCGAGGGTGGGCGAAGCGGATGCGAAATCGAACCAGCGGGGCCGGATGCCCGCATCGGAGCGGCGGGTGGGTGCATGGAGCGCACGCAGCGGCTCGTCGTGCGCGATCTGCCGCGCGTACCAAAGGGCGCCTTCGGTGGCGACGTCGATCGCCTCGACCCACACGAGCGTCGTGTTGGTCGGCTGGCCCGCAGCCTCGGCCGCGGTCAGGCCGGCGCGCAGCCTCCGGCCGAACCGCCGGTAGTGGCGGTTGATGCCGAGAAAGGAGATGACGAGCGTCGGGATCGCAACCGTGACCAGCCACGCACCCTCGGCGAACTTCGTCCAGATGACGATCAGCGTGACGAGCCCGGTCGCCGTGGCACCGACGCCGTTCACGAGCACTTTGCGATGCCAGCCCGGGTCGTGTGTGCGCAGCCAGTACTTCACCATGCCCGCCTGCGACAGCGTGAACGCGCTGAATACACCGATCACGTACAGGTGGATCAGCGAGTTGACCTGGGCGTTGTAGACCCAGAGGAGGAGCGAGGCCGCGCCGGCCAGCACGATGATCCCGTTCGAGAAGACGAGCCGGTCGCCGAGGTTCGTGAACTGGCGCGCGAAGAAGCGGTCACGTGCGAGAAGTGCGGCCAGGCGCGGGAAGCCCTGGAACGAGGTATTCGCGGCGAGCACCAGGATCAGCAACGTCAGCACCTGGACGACCCAGTACATGAAGCCGGCCGCGGACGAAGACGGGAAGACGCCTCGTGCGATCTCCGACAGCACCGACGGTGTGCCGGTCGCCGTCGGCCGCGCGTGCATGTGCACCGCGAGCCAGGAGACCCCGACGAACATGAGAATCGCAATCAAACCGAGAATCGCGAGCGTCGTTGCCGCGTTCCGGCCGTGAGGCTTGCGGAATGCATTGACACCGTTGGCGATCGCCTCGACGCCGGTGAGTGCAGTCGACCCCGACGAGAACGCACGCAACAGGACGAACAGCGTGATCACACCGGTGCCGGTGGTCATCGGATGGGGGACCGTCGCGTGCGGGCACCCAGAGACAGCGCAGTGCCCGACTCCCGTCACGATGAGCACGAAGATCGAGGTGACGAACGCGTACGTCGGCAGCGCGAACATGAGCCCCGTCTCCCGAACACCGCGAAGGTTCGCGAAGGTGATCAGCACGACGCAGACGAGCGAGAGAAGCAGCTCGTGGCCGCGCAAAGAGCTCACTGCCGAGGTCAGAGCGAGCACGCCGGCTGCGACGGACACGGCGACGGTCAGGATGTAGTCGGTCAGCAGCGCCGCCGCAGCGGTGAGGCTCGGCAGCTTCCCGAGATTCTCGCGCGCGACGACATACGCCCCTCCGGAGCTCTCGTAGACGCGAACCGTCTGCCGGTACGAGGCGACGACGATCGCCAGCAGGCCGGCGATCGCGAGCGACAGCGGGAAGACGAGGTGCGCCGAGGTCGCCGAGGCGGCGAGCAGCACGACCAACGCCGCCTCCGTCGCGTATGCAACGGACGACAGCGGGTCCGAGGCGAAGATCGGGAGGGCCAGCGTCTTCGGAAGGAGCGTCTCCTCAAACTGGCCGGTGGCCATCGGACGCCCGACGACCAGGCGCTTGAGCCTCGCGCCCGCCTCTGCCGTGCTCATTCGTGGTCCTCGCGCCCGTCGAGCGCAGCATCGATGCGCTGGATCTCCAGGCGGAGCCGGCGCTGCGAGCCGTTTCCGTACAACGGCCCGTCGGCGCCTCGGAGCAGCCGTTCCGCGAGCAGGACTCCGCGAGGGGCCACCGATCGCTCGAGATCGAAGAGCCGTGAGGCCAGCCCGAGCAGCTGCGGCCGGCACTCCCGAACGACACCCCGGTCGATCGGCGACGCATTCGGCAGCAGCCGTTCGTCGGACGAATGGATGACGTCCGTCAGCGATCGCCCGAGCGAGATGCGGTGCTCGTCCGCCGTGAGCTCCGCAACGCGCCAGGCGAGGCGCGGCGACGGCAATCTGCTTGCGAGCAGCTGCTCGTCGGCGCTGCGCCGGGCCGCACGCAGCTCGCGGCGCGCACCCCACGCGCGCATCGGTGCCAGCAAATTGGCCATACGGCCACGGTAGGTCGCAGCCTCTCAGGGGCGGCTCAGGATCGAGCCGCAGCGTCTCAAGAAATGCTCAAGACGACCCTTCGACGAGCCTGTAGCCCGCGCCCGGCTCGGTGAGCAGGTATCGCGGCCGCGCCGGATCAGGCTCGACCTTCCTGCGCAGCTGGGACACGTAGACGTGGAGATAGTTCGACTCGTCGCCGTACGCAGGCCCCCAGACCTCGTGCAGGAGCGTGCGGTGCGTGAGCAGCTTCCCCGGATGCTGCGCGAGGACGCGAAGCAGGTCGAACTCGTTCGGCGTCAGGTGGACGCGACGGCCGTCGACCTCGACCGAATGCTGCTCGAGGTCGACTCGGATCGGGCCGATCTCGAGCACAGGCTCGCCGGCCGGGCCCGCCCGTCGCAGGGCCGCGCGCAACCGCGCGAGCAGCTCGCCGATCGCGAACGGCTTCGTCACGTAGTCGTCCGCGCCCGCATCGAGCGCCGCGATCTTCTCGCTCTCGTCGCCGACCGCCGACACGACGATCACCGGCGCCTCGCTCCAGGTCCGTAGCTCGCGGAGGACGTCCCGCCCCGACCCGTCCGGCAGCCGCAGATCCAACACGACCGCGTCCGGAGGGCTCAATCCCGCCGCCGAGAGCGCTTCGGCGGCGGTCGCCGCGGTCACGACCTCGTACCCCGCACCGCGAAGGTTCGTTGCGAGCGCGCGCGCGAACTGCGGCTCGTCGTCGACCACGAGAACCTTCACGCGGGCACCCGCAGCACGGCACGCGTACCGCCGCCGGCGCGCGGCTCGAGCGCGACATCCGAGCCGTTGGCCGCGGCGAAGCCGCGCGCGATCGCGAGCCCGAGCCCGACACCCGGCGTCGCCCCGGCGCCGCCGCGGTCGAGCACCTCGACGAGCACCGCGCCGTCTTCGGCGCGCACGCGCACCTCGACGTCTCCCGTCGAGTACCTCAGCGCGTTGTCGACGAGGTTCGCAACGACTCGCTGCAGCTGCACCGCGTCGACCCGCACCGGCGGCAGGTCGTCAGGCAGGTCGATCCGCAGGCGCTCTGATCGCCCGATGTCCGCGATCAGGTCGTCGACCGACCACAGCTCGAGATGCGGCACGACTGCGCCCGCCTGGATCCGCGACAGGTCGAGGAGATTCTCGACGAGCCGCGTGAGCCGGTCGAGCTCGAGACGGAGGGTCTCGAGCAGCTCGGCGCGATCGGCCTCCGAGAGCGTGAGCTCACCTCCTTCGAGGCCGTCGACCGCTGCGGACATCGTCGCGAGCGGCGTCCGGAAGTCGTGCGAGACGGCCTGCAGGATCGTCGTCTTGATCGCGTCGGAGCGGCTCATCCCGAGTAGCGTGTCCAGCGCCGCCTGCAGCCGCTCGCGGCTGACCGCGTCGGCCGTCGCGGTGACGCGCGCAGCGCGCCGGGGGAGGTCGTCGACGGTTCCGGTCTGCAGGATCTCCGCGGCGACGTCGGCGATGAGCGCCGCCTCGCGCTCGCGCTGCGCGGACTCCCCGGCCCGCCGGCGCGCCCGAGCCGCCAGCTCGCTCGCGACGACCGCCGTCACGAGGTACACGACGAGTGCCGACCAGTTCCGCGCGTCGGCGAGTGTGAGGGTGTGCACCGGCGCGAGGAAGAGGAAGTTGAAGGCGAGCATCGACGCAACGGCGACGGCGATCGCCCAGCCGATGCCGAAGAGCACCGCCGACGAGAGAACGGCGAGCGTGTAGAGGACGCCGAGGCTGAGCGTCGGCGCGATCGGGCGCAGGGCGTAGACGAGCCCTGTCGCCGCGGCGAGCACGGCAACCGAGCCGATGAGCGAACGTGCGACCGGCGTGCGCAAGGTGTCTGACACCAATGGTGTCAGACACCCTTTCGCGTCATCCGTGGATCGAGACGAGGAGCGGGATGATGAGGATCGCGACGATGTTCGCGATCTTGATCATCGGGTTGATCGCCGGCCCCGCCGTGTCCTTGTAGGGGTCCCCGACCGTGTCTCCCGTGACCGATGCGGCGTGCGCCTCGGAGCCCTTGCCGCCGTACAGCCCGTCCTCGATCGACTTCTTCGCGTTGTCCCACGCGCCGCCGCCGGAGGTCATCGCGATCGCGAGGAAGAGGCCCGTGACGATCGTGCCGATCAGCAGGCCTCCGAGCATGCGCGCGTTGATGATCCCGACGACGATCGGGAACCCGATCGGGATGATCGCCGGTGCGAGCATCGAACGGATCGCCGAACCGGTGACGATGCCCACCGCGCGGCTGTAGTCCGGCCGTTCGGTGCCTTCCATGATCCCCGGGTGCTCGCGGAACTGGCGGCGCACCTCCTCGACGACCTGGCCGCCGACTCGGCCGACCGCCTGCATCGCGAGCGACGCGAACAGGAACGGCATGAGGCCGCCGATGAAGAGGCCGGTGACCACCCATGGATCCGAGAGGGAGAAGAACGTGGACAGTCCGTGGTCCTTCAGGCCCGTCGTGTACGAGTCGAAGAGGATCAGCGCCGCGAGCGCGGCCGACCCGATCGCGTAGCCCTTCGTGACCGCCTTCGTCGTGTTGCCGACGGCGTCGAGCGGGTCGGTGATGTCGCGGACCTCGTGCGGCAGGTCGGCCATCTCTGCGATCCCGCCGGCGTTGTCGGTCACCGGGCCGTACGCGTCGAGCGCGACGATCAGACCCGTCATCGACAGCTGCGCCATCACGGCGACGCCCACGCCGTACAGACCGGCGAAGTGGTGCGCCACGAGGATGCCCGCGACGATCACGAGCACCGGCGCAGCAGTCGCCTGCATGCCGATCGCGAGGCCCTCGATGATGTTCGTCGCGTGTCCCGTCTGCGATGCCTTGGCGATCGCCTTCACGGGGTTCCAGCGCGTGCCGGTGTAGTACTCGGTGATCGCGACGAGCAGGAACGTGACGAGCAGGCCGACGATCGCCGAGACGTAGAGATCGCCGAAGCCGTACTTGCCCTTGTCGAAGGCGATCGTGATCGGGATGAAGCCGGCCGCCGAGAGCACCGTCGCGACGATGACCGACTTGTAGAGCGCATTGATGACCGCGTTCTCGCCGCCGCCGAGCCGCGCGAAGAACGTTCCGATCACCGACGCCACCGCAGACACCGCGCCGAGGGCGAGCGGATACAGGTAGAGGCGGTGCGTGAGGTCGCCGACGATCCCGACGTGCGTGCCGAGCAGCATCACGGCGACGGCAGTCACCGCGTACGTCTCGAACAGGTCGGCCGCCATGCCGGCACAGTCGCCGACGTTGTCGCCGACGTTGTCTGCGATCACCGCGGCGTTCCGGGGGTCGTCCTCCGGGATGCCGGCCTCGATCTTGCCGACCAGGTCGGCCCCGACGTCTGCGGCCTTGGTGAAGATGCCGCCGCCGAGTCGCGCGAAGACGGAGATGAGCGAGCCGCCGAAGGCGAGCCCTACGAGGTCGTTGATCGCGGAAGTCGGCGTGTGGTGCAGCGCGCCGGTGAGGAACCAGTAGTAGCCGGTGACGCCGAGGAGTCCCAGACCGACGACGAGGAGGCCCGTCACCGATCCCGCCTTGAAGGCGACGTCGAGCGCGGGCTTCAGACCGCCTCGCGCGGCTTCCGCGGTCCGCACGTTCGAGCGCACCGCGACGTTCATCCCGATGAAGCCGGCCGCCGCCGACAGCGCAGCGCCGATCAGGAAGCCGAAGGCCGGGCCCCAGCCGAGCTTGTGGTAGACGCCGAGCAGGATGAACGGCACGACCGCCACGATCGCGATCGTCGTGTACTGCTTCTTCAAGTAGGCCGCGGCACCCTCTTGCACTGCGCTCGCGATCTGGCGCATCCGCTCGTTGCCTGCGGGACGGGCGAGCAGCCACCACGTCAGGTAGAGCCCGTACGCCACGGCGACGCCTGCACCGACGAGGCCGAGGAGCACGGGATGGTGCATGAACCAACTCATCCGATTCGCTCCCTCACAAAGTCAAGCGCCGAAGGGCTTCGGCGCGGGCGATTATGTATCACAAAGCCCGGTCAGGAGGGCTCTGCCCGGGCGTCGGCGTAGGCGACCTGGAGGTTCGCCAGGGCCGAGCCGAGGTCCCGCTTCAGCCCTTCGTCCTGCAGCAGCGGCACGATCGTGCCGAGCACGTCGATGGCGTGCTTCGCCTGCTCGAGATCCTTCGCCGCGAGCTGCGCGTAGGCGACGCTCGCCAGTGTCGACGCTGCACCCGTGAGCACGTCGTCGACGCGGAGCTGGGCGATCTGCTCCGCGAGCTTCTCGTAGTCCGGCTCGCTCACGAGATCGGCTCCGAGGCGCGGACCTGCTCGGCGTAGATCTCCTCCAGGGTCGCGCCCTCCTCGAACCGTGCGATCTGGCGCTCGGCGGCGTTCCGCTCGGGCACGGCCAGGAACGGCGCGGCCCCGATCTCGTCGGCGACCGGGGCCACCCACTCGACGAGCTGCTCGATCCGTGCCCGCGCCGGGACCGGTTCACCGCGTTCGAAGTCGAGGAGCTCGCCGCCGAGACCCCACCGGATCGCGCGCCAGAGGTTCTCCTCCAACAGCCGATGGGGCAGGTTCGGTATCGGCTCGCCGTCGTCGTGCGCGCGCACGCAGCGAGCGGCGAGGGCGTAACACAGTGCGGCGAGCGACTGGGACTCGGCGAGGTCCGGCTGACCGTCGCAGATCCGGATCTCGATGGTCGGGTACGCGAGGTGCGGCCGCACGCTCCACCAGATCTGCGTGTGCTCGGTGATCGAGCCGGTGCGGTAGAGAAACGCGACGTAGTCGTGGAAGCCGCGCCAGTCGCCATAGGGATCGGGGATCCCGCAGCGCGGGAACATGCGGGTGAAGATCTCCGTCCGCGCCGAGTGGAGGCCGCTGTTGACGCCTTCGACGAACGGTGAGCTTGCGGACAGCGCGAGCAGCTCAGGCAGGAATCCGCGCAGCGCGTCGTGGACCGCGATCGCACGGTCCGCGCCCGCGAAGCCGACGTGCACGTGGAGTCCGAACGTGTTGTTGCGCCAGACCACGTAGCGGAGCAGCTCGTCGTTCCGCCGGTAGTGCGGGGTGTCGATGATCCGCTGGTCCTGCCAGCGGCTCCACGGATGCGTCCCGGTCGCGCCGAGCGCCAGGCCCAGCTCGCGTGCGAGCCCGTGCAGCTGCGATCGCCGCTCGCCCATCGTCGCAGCCGCCTCGGCGAAGTCGCCGCACCGGCCCGTCCGCACTTCGACCTCGGAGGCGATCAGCTCGCCGACCAGGTGCGGCTCCAGCTCGGTGCCGAGCGAGGCGGCCTTGATCTCCTCGAAGCGGTTGACGAGGCCGAGCGTGTCCGGGTCGAGCAGGGAGAACTCCTCCTCGACGGCAACGGTGAAATCGGCGCCGCCCTCGAACGCCGCTTCGGCGTCCGCGAGCAGCTCCTGCCACGAGCCGCGCTGCTCCTCTCCCATCGGTCGGGAGAGGTTAGCCCGCGGGCTCTATCAGCCGGGCCGCGACTCCCGCCCACGACCAGCGGGTGACGACCGCCGCGCGCGCGGCGCGGCGAATCGCGTCGCGGTCGGCCTCGGGGAGCGTGAGAAGCTCCTTCAGCTTCGAGGCGAGATCGGCTGCATCGCCGCTCTCGAACGCGGCGAGCCGGCGGAGGTGAGACGGGTACTCGTCCTCGAGCCCGGCCGCCACCTCCGCGAGGCCGGAGTGCCGGGCCACGAGCGGCGGCGAGCCCGCGGCAGCAGCCTCGGCGGCGACCATCCCGAACGCCTCGGGGAAGATCGAGGGCACGACCGTCGCATCGGCGAGCGGAAGCAGGTGACGGAGGTGCCGGTGCTCGAGGGGGCCGGTGAAGAGCGTCCGCTCGGGCGCCGCGGCCTCGAGCGCCTTCCTGTACGGCCCGAACCCGACCACGACCAGGCGCGCGTCGATCCCGCGCATCGCCTCGAGCAGCACCTGGACGCCCTTCTGCTCGATCAGCTTCCCGAAGTAGACCACGGTCGGGCCGCCTCCGGCGAGGAACGCCTGGAGGCGTTCGGCGTTCCCCTCGTCCGGCAGCCGCTCCTGCGCGTTCCCCGGATTCGGTGGATCTCCGCGAGCCTCGGCCAGCAGCGCGGCGAGCGCATCGTCGCGGCTCTCCGGTGCGAACTCGTCGACGTCGACCCCGGGCGGCACCTCGACGACGCGGTCCACATGGCCGACGATGTCCTCGAGCACGTCGCGGATGTGCCGCGAGCCGACGAAGGTCAACTCCGCCTCGGCCAGCGTCTCCCGCCCCCACGCCTCGAGATCGGGTCGCCCTCGCATCGAGTACTCGAGCTCCGAGCCGTGCGCCTTCACGCGGAACGGCGCGCCGGAGGCGAGACCGACCGGCGCGCCCATCAACACGTGGTTCGCGAAGACGACGTCGGCAGGCAGCTGCTCGCGTACCGCCGCCGCATTCGAGTCGACGTACGACCGACGCTCGATGTCGGTGAAGTCCTGGAGGAACTTCGGCTCGAGGCCCTCGTAGCGGTCCATCACGAACACCGGCAGCAGCCGTCCCGGTAGCTCGGGCACCACGACCTGCGCACCCCCGAGGTCGTACTGCTCCGGCGCGCGCTCCTGGCAGACGATCACGACGTCGTGGCCGGCGCGGCTCCACTCGCGCGCGAGCGCGCGGCTGTAGACGTTCGACCCTGTTCCCGCCAGCAGGTACCCGTGCCAGAGGACGATGCGCACTCAGAAACCTCCCGTCCTTGGTTCGTCTTCGACCCAAGGACGCGAGTTTCGACCGTCGCTCACGTCAGGTGGAAGTAGAGCGCGTGCAGCAGCTCGACGGCGGGGTTCGACGTGTGAACCGTCACCTCGCTCGGAACGTCGAGCAGGCCTTCGGAGTAGTTGAAGATGATGCGGACGCCCGCGTCGACGAGGTCGTCGGCCACCTTCTGGGCCGCGAGCGCCGGGACGGCGAGCACGCCGACGACGATGTTCTTCTCGCGCACCGCATCCTTCAGGCGCCGCTCGTCGTCGACGGCCGTGCCACCGACCTCCATGCCGATCTTCTCGGGATCGCTGTCGAAGACCGCCGCGATGTTGATGCCGTGCTCGGCGAAGATCGGAGAGCTCGCGATCGCCTGCCCGAGGCGGCCGGCGCCCACGAGCGCGATGTTGTGCTGGCCCTGCGTTCGCAGGATGCGGCGGATCTCCGCGAGCAGCGAGTCGATCGAGTAGCCGACGCCGCGCTTGCCGAACTTGCCGAAGTTGGAGAGGTCGCGCCGAATCTGCGTCGCGTTGATGTTCGTGTAGTCGGCGATCTCCTGCGAGGAGATCCGCTCCTTCCCCATCTTGCGCGCCTGCGTCAGCACCTGGAGGTACCGGGACAGGCGCGCCGCGACGCCGACGGTGAGGCGATCCGGCCCGGCGGCTCCTGCTCCCGCTTGCAACATCACGAGCATTCTGCCCGAAGGCTCCACATGGGCCGGACGGTTGTCACAAGCGCCGAGGTTTGTGACACGTCACGGGTCTGGCACGGGTCTGACCCCGCTCTGGCACGGGTCTGACCCCGCTCTGGCACCTAGACGCCGAGCTTGCGCTTGAACGCGGTCTCGTCGAGGTAGTAGACGAACGCCCGCTCGCCGTCGATCTCGACGACGGGCAGCCATTCGCGATAGCGCGCCTCGAGCGCGTCATCGCCCGAGATGTCGATCTCCTCGTACTCGAAGCCCAGCTCCGCGCGCAGGCGCGCGAGCTGCCCCTGCGCGCGCTCGCACAGGTGACAGCCCGCAGCGCGGTACAGCGTGACGCCTCTCACAGCGGGACTCCGAGCACTCGCAATCTCCGGCGGAGCCGGGCTTCTACGGATAGAGCCCGCGCGTGACGGTCGCCTCGGCGACTCGCTGGACGGCGAGGCCGTACGCGGCGAGCCGCATCGAGATGCGGCGCGATTCGTACGTCGCCCACGTCTCGTCGAACGCCCGCGTGACGATCTCGTTGAGCCGGGCGTTCACCTCGTCTTCCTTCCAGAAATACTCCTGCAGGCCCTGAACCCACTCGAAGTACGACACGACGACACCGCCCGCATTCGCGAGCACGTCCGGGAGGACGAGCACGCCGTTGTCCTGGAGGATCTCGTCGGCGGCGGGCGTGATCGGGCCGTTCGCACCCTCGACGATCAGCTTCGCCTTCACGCGATCCGCGTTCGCCTCCGCGATCACCTGCTCCAACGCGCACGGTGCGAGCACGTCGCAGTCGGCGAGCAGGAGATCGTCGTTCGTGATGCGGTCGCCGCCTTTCAGCTCGCTGAGCGCGCCGCCTCCACGCTTGTGCGCGAACGCGGCCGCGACGTCGATGCCGTTGGCGTTGTGGATCCCGCCGCGCGAATCCGAGATCGCGACGACGGTCGCCCCCAGCTCCGCCACGAACTTCGCGAAGAACGAGCCGACGTTCCCGAACCCCTGCACGGCGACGCGCAGGCCGCTCATCGGGCGTTCGAGCCGGCGGAGCGCCGCCTCCAGGCAGTACACGCCGCCACGCGCAGTGGCCTCCTCGCGCCCGAGCGACCCCCCGATCGTGAGCGGCTTGCCGGTGACCACGCCGAGCACCGAATGGCCCTTGTTCATGGAGTAGGTGTCGAAGATCCACGCCATCGTCGCCGCGTTCGTGCCGACGTCCGGCGCCGGGATGTCCTTCTCCGGACCGATCTCGTTGATGATCTCGGACGTGAAACGGCGGGTCATGCGCTCGAGCTCGCTGCGCGACATCTGCTTGGGGTCGCAGACGACGCCGCCCTTCGCGCCGCCGAACGGAAGGCCCATCAGCGCGCACTTCCACGTCATCCACATCGCCAGCGACTTGACCTCGTCGAGCGTGACGTCGGGGTGGTATCGGATCCCACCCTTCGACGGGCCGCGCGCGATGTTGTGCGTGACTCGATAACCGGTGAACGCGCGGACGGACCCGTCGTCCATCGACGTCGGGATCGAGACTTCGACCGCTTTCTTGCACTGCTGCAAGACGTTGACGAGGCGGTCGTCGATGTCGAACGTGTCCGCAACCTTCCGAAGCTGCTGCTGCGCGAGCCCGAACGGGTTCTCGCGGAGGTGGGTTTCGTGCTCGGTGGTGGCCATGGCCGCGACTCTATTGGATCCGGAAGTGGACGATCGCCTTGGTCGGCGTCGCGTCCGTGGGAATCGTCGGCCAGGCGGCCAGGCGGAGCTCATAGTCACCCGGCGCGAGCACGATGCTGTTCGGCCCGCGACCCGTGATCCCGAAGCTGTACGCGCCCGGGAGCAGATCGCGAAGGCGGGCCATCACCCCGACGAACCTGCCGCCCGCGGTGTAGAGGAGGATGTCGAGCCGCGACACCGGCTCGATCTGCACACCGTTCTCCGCGACGACGTTGCCGGCCTGGACGGTCAGGATCGCCGGCGACGTATCGGACGCCTTGAACGACGAGTGGTCGAGTGACACCCGCTGGAGCAGGTCGCCCGGTGGAGGCGCCTGGAACTCGAGCGCCCACGGGACGCGCAGCGGGATGCCGCCGGCGGGGGTTGCCTGGATGACCCCGGTGACGACGGACGACGGCGGGGCGCGGGGGGCGGTCACCGTCACCTGGACGCGCCTGGCGTGACCCTCACGGAGGATGAGGCGGTTCGGTCTCACGCGGAAATGCAGCTCCTCGGACTCGCCTGCCGTGGCGACCGCCGCAACCGACAGCTGCAGCCGCCTCGTCGACACGTTGCGGAAGACGAGCGTGCGGGTGGCGTGCCAATGGGGCCCGTGCCAGATCCCGAAGCCGAGCGTCGCCTGGTCGGCCGCCACCTCACCGACCGCGGACGAGCCGACGCGAAACGTCCCCGCGCCCACCTCGAGCGCCGGCGCGCGACCCGGCTGGGCATAGCCGACGAGCAGGCTGCGCAGCTCCGGCCCGTTCAGGTCCGGCCGCATCTGTACGAGCAGCGCGGCAGCCCCTGCGACGGTTGCGGCGGCGGCGCTCGTCCCGTTGACTGTCCCGAAGAGCGACGTTCCATCCGGTGCGTCGCCGGGCTCCGAGGTCGCGAGCGCGACTCCCGGCGCCGCGACGTCGGGCTTCACGCGTCCGTCGAAGGCGAGCCCGCGGGAGGAGAAGCCGGCGACGAACCCCGCCTGAGGGTCGCGGGTCGAGTGGCCGGGGCCGATCGAGAATCCGACGTCGAGACCTGCACGTTGCGCGGCGAGCAGCGCGGCCGCCGCTGACGTCGGCACCCACGCAACCGGGATCGTGAGCGACTGGGTGACTCTCAGCGCACCGGCCGGTGCCGCCGGCCCGTAGAAGACCATCGCCGCGGCACCCGCCGCCGCGGCCGCGGCGGCGGTCCCCTGCGGATCGGTGCCGAGCGGCGCGAACGCGGCCTTCCCCGCCACCAAGCTGTTTCCGCGTGCGTCGAAGAAGTCGGCGCCGCTTGCGCCGCCGGAACGCGGTGCTGCGATGGACAGCGTCAAGGAACGGCTCGGCGTCACCGGTCCGAGCAGCGGCTGTTCGCGGTCGTACATGACGTCGAGCCCTCGGCGCAGCACGACGCGGGCTTCCTCGAGACTGCTGCGCGAGTCCGTGGCCGCGACGGCGACGGCCGCCGGCGCGGCCGCGGGCGCGGAGATCGAGCCGAACGTCGGCCCCGCCGCACCGTCGTTGCCGGCAGGTGCGACGACGACGGTGTTCAGATCGAGCGCACCCTGGACGGCCTGCGCCTCGGGCCCGTCGGCGAACGCAGCGTACGGCTCTGCAAGCCCGACGAGCGCGACGCGAGCCGCGTCGTGACAGTCGCCGTCGCCGTTCGGATCGACCGCGTGCTCGAGCCCCGCGATCAGCTGATCGCTGCGGGCATACACGACGTCGTTGCCGTGCACGTCGGGCTGCCACCCTGCAACGCGGATCGGCAGCAACGTCGCCCCGGACGCGATGCCGTGGAGGGCGCCGGGGCCGTTCGAGCCCACGAGGATCCCCGCCAACTCGGTCCCGTGCCGCTCGAGCACGGCCGAGTCCTGCGGGTCTCGTCGCGCGCTCGCATCGTCGCCGTTCCCGACGACGTCGGTTCCCGGCAGCACGTGCCCACGCAGGTACGAATGCGCGAGGTCGACTCCGGTGTCGAGCAGCGCGATCGTGACACCGGTTCCGTCGAAGCCCGGCAGCGCAACGCCGGGCGTCGCCGCGCCCTTCCCCGAGAGCAGCGACGACGAGGTCGCCGCCGGAAAGGCCGCACGAACCGGGTACACGCCCGCGACATATTGGTCGCGCTGGAGCAGGGAGACCGCGCGCGGATCGAGTGACGCGGAGAAGCCGTCGAGGACGCGCTCGAACGTGTAGTCGGGTCGGATCGCGATGCCCGCCGCCGCGAGCGTCGTCAGCACCTGCTGCTGCGCGGCAAGCGCCTGCGATGTCCACGAGCGTTCTTGCGCCTCCGTCGCGTAGTGCGCCTGCACGAGACGCTCTCCGACCGACGGCGCCTTGAGCACGACGATCATCCGCTCACCGAGCTGCACGTCGGGGCGTGGATCGCCGACGAAGCCGAGCCAGCTTCCGGGCTGCAGCCGCAACGTCTGCGCGTTGCTTCCGCCGGACTGGGTGAGGACGACGGCCGCCGCTGCCGCCGCGACGAGGACGAGGAACGCTGCCGCGCTACGCCGAAGCGCGTGCATCGAGCTCGAGGTAGCCGGGGTACTCGATCGCGGCCGTGTACCGCGCCGCAGACGCGATCATCGCCGCGTTGTCGGTGCAGAGCGCGAGCGGCGCCAGCGCCGCGTCGGGCAGCGCGGCGCGAAGCTCCGAGTTCGCGGCCACCCCGCCGACGACCGCGACGCGCGATGCGCCGGATGCCTCGATCCGCTCGACGAGCGCGCGCACGATCGCCCGCTGGTAGCCCGCGGCGAGATCGGCCCGACGCGCGGCGAGCTCGTCGGCCGTCAGATCCCGTACGGCGTAGAGCAAGGCGGTCTTCAGCCCCGAGAACGAGAAGTCCAGACCGGGGACACGCGCGACCGGGAACTCGTAGGCAGTCGCGTCGCCGGACCGGGCGAGCTCGTCGATCGCACGCCCGCCGGGGTAGCCGAGGCCGAGCAGCCGCGCGCCCTTGTCGAACGCCTCGCCCGCCGCGTCGTCGAGCGTCGTCCCGAGGACGTGATAGCCACCCCGGTCGCGAACGTCGAGCAGCATCGTGTGACCGCCGCTGGCGAGCAAACACGTGAACGGGGGCTCGAGATCGAGCGGCCTCAGATAGAGGGAGGCGACGTGACCGTGCAGGTGGTCGACGGGTACGAGCGGAAGGCGCCGGGCCCAGGCGAGGGCCTTTGCCGCCGCGACACCCACGAGCAGCGCGCCGATCAGCCCGGGCCGCGTCGTCACCGCGACGGAGTCGACGTCGTCGAGCGTCGCACCGCCCTCGCGCAGCGCCTCGAGGATCACCGGGTTGACGAGCTCCAGATGTCGGCGGCTCGCGACCTCGGGGACGACGCCGCCGTAGCGCGCGTGCAGGTCGGCCTGCGACGCGACGACGTTCGCGACGATGTCTCCGTCGTGGGTGACGAGGGCCGCGGCGGTCTCGTCGCACGACGTCTCGATTCCCAAGATCACGATCGCGCGTCACGCCACATGATGAGGGCGTCTTCCCGATTGTCGGTGTAGTAGCCGCGCCGGATCCCGCGCGGCTCGAAGCCCAGCTTGCGGTAGAGGCTGATCGCGTCCTCGTTCGACACACGGACCTCGAGCGTGTAGCCGCGGCGCTCGTCGTCCTCGGTGACTTCGATCAGACGCTCGATCAGGGCCGTCGCGATGCCGCGCCGCTGGTGATCCGGGTCGACCGCCACGTTCATCACGTGCCACGCGTCGACGTAACGCGAGTTGACGATGTAGCCGACGAGCTGCTCGCCTTCGAACGCGCCGAGGCAGATCGACGTCGGCTTCGCGAGCTCGGACGCGAACATCGAGCGAGACCACGGCGTCGGATACGCGCGCTGCTCGATGTGCTCGATCGCATTCAGATCGCCCAGCGTGAGCGAGCGGATCTCGACCGCGACCGCTGTCACGGCCGAGGCCTCGCGTCGGGATCGCGTACGTAGAGCGGTTCGACGTCGTCGGTCGCATGCGCCAGGTACAGGAGCGGGTCAGGCACGTGCGCAGGATCATCGTCCGAAGGCACGGTCGCACCGCTCTCCTCGAAGACCCCGCGGTAACGCACTGCGCCGTCGCCGACGAGCACCTTGCCGTCCACGTCCAGCTGCTCGGGCCGGCACACGCGCGGCCCGGGTACGAACACCTCTCCCCTCCGCGCATCGATCACCGGCAACGCCCCGGCAGCGAAGCCGTCGAGCGTCGACGCTCCTTTCAGCGGCACGTCGAGCGTCTGCGCGAGGGACCGTCCGGTCGCGAGCCCGATGCGGATGCCCGTGAAGCTGCCCGGCCCGCGACCCGCGACGATCGCGTCGAGCTCGGCCGGATCGTCGACGAGCTCGTCGACGGCTGCAAGCAGCTCGCCGGCGGTCGCACGGCGGGCGTACTCGCCCGTCGAGAGGGCGCAGACCGCTCCCAGGCTGGTGGCGGTGTCAAAAGCCAAGGTCTTCACCGATGATCGCGACGCGTCGGTGCGTCTCGTCGACGTGCGTGAGCGTAACGCTCGCCCGCGTCGACGGCAGCCAGTCGCCCGCATGCTCCGGCCACTCCACGAACGCCACCGTCCCGTCGAAGTAGGGCTCCAGATCGCCCCACTCCGCCGCGTCGATCCCGGCCAGCCGGTAGAGGTCGAGGTGTGCGACCGGCGTCGGCGCGTCGTAGACGTGACCGAGCGTGAACGTCGGGCTCGACACCGGCCCGGTGACTCCGAGCGCCCGCGCGGCGCCGCGCACGAAGGTCGTCTTACCCGCTCCCAGCTCGCCGCCGACGGCGACCACGTCGCCGGCCCGAAGCCGCCGCGCCAGCCGTCCGGCCAGCGCCTCGGTCTCCTCGGGCGACCCGGTCACCGCCTCCACGGGCGAATGTGCTGTCAGAACAGGCCGAGCTGGAGCGGCTGCTCGACCGTCGGTGCAGGCTCCTGCTCGGCCGGCGGAGGCGGAGCCGTCTCGCGGCCGAGCAGCTCCGGCACCCGCCGAAAGTCGGCCTCGAGCACCTCGAGCATCCGCGGCGTGTACAGCGCCGCCGCCGGATGGAAGATCGGGTAGAGCAGCACGCGGTGACCGCCGAGGACCACCTCCTGCTCCTGACCGTGTACCCGCGTGATGCCGGCCGGCTTGCCGGAGAGCAGCTTGGTCGCGAAATTGCCGAGCGTCGCGACGACCTTCGGGCGGATCAGCTCGATCTGCTTGAACAGGTGGCGCTCGCACGCTTCGATCTCGTCCGGCAGCGGATCGCGGTTGCCGGGGGGACGGCACTTCAGCACGTTCGCGATGTACACGTCTTCGCGCGCGAGCCCGACGCCGGCGAGCAGCTTCGTCAGCAGCTGGCCCGCGGCGCCGACGAACGGGATCCCCTGCTTGTCCTCGTGGAAGCCAGGCGCCTCGCCGACGAACATCAGCTCGGCGGCCGGAGAGCCGACGCCGAAGACGACCTGCGTCCTCGTCCTCGCGAGCGCGCAGTCGGTGCAGCCGGCGACCACGTCGCCGTAGGCGAGGAGGGCCAGTTCGGATCTAGTGTCCGCAGCCACAGCTACCGCCGCAACAGCCGCCGCCACCGAAGCTGGGCTGCCCGGCGGTGCCGTGCGCGACGAACGCGCTCAGCTGCTTCGCGACCCGCTCGTGGCCGCAGTCGGGACACACCGGATCCGGATCCGACATCCCGACGAGCTCCTCGAAGTGAGACTCGCAGCTCATGCACACGTATTCGTAGATCGGCACCTTGGGAAGACCCTAGCAAGCGCATCCTCGCATCCGGCCCGGACGCATAGATTGTCGCCATGAAGATCGCCGCAGTTCTCGCCGCCGCAGGCGCTCTCGTCGCCGGCCCGCTCCACGCCACGCTCACAGCGGCAGGTCACACGCCGAAGGCCAACGTGCATTGGCCGTACGGCGTGCACGCGACGGTCGGGGGCAAGCCGGCCCGCGCCCGCGTCACGGCACGGATCGTCGATCCACTCGGAGGGGTGCATCCCGTCCAATTCGGCGCGAGCAAGGCCAACGTCACGAAGATCCCGTTTCGCGGAACCTTCCGCGACTACGTGATCTGGCCGACGGACTCGGTCGGCTTCCCGCTCACCTTCCGGATCATCGTCACCTCCGGGACGGCGAAGCGGGTGATCGACTACAAGGTCACAGTGAAGAAGTGAGCCGCCCGCCGCGCGTGCTCGTCCTCACGGCGAGCGTCGGCGCGGGCCACGACGTCCCGGCCCGGTGGCTCGCCCGGGGCATCCAGGAACGGCGTCCGGACGCGAGCGTCGAGATCGTCGATGTCCTCGGCGTGATGGGCCCGCTCGTCCACCGCGTCGCAGAGGACGCGATGCGGCGGACCTTCGGCAGCGACCGGCTCCACTGGGTCTTCGACGCGCAGTACCTGCTCTTCGCACGAGCGGCGCCGCTACGGGCGCTCGGCCAGAACGCGCTCTACCGAAGCGCGGGGAGCCGGCTGCTCGCCGAGGTGCAGCGCCGCCGGCCGGACGTCGTCGTGTCGGTCTACCCGGCCGCGACCGAGGTGCTCGGTCGCCTCCGCCGCTCTCGCCGCCTCGATGCGAAGGCCGTCGGGGCGATCACCGACCTCTCGTCCCTGTGGTACTGGGCCAGCCGCGGCATCGATCTCCACCTCGTCGCGCATCCCGAATCGGTGCCCGAGGTCGAGAGCATCGCCGGCCCGGGCCGCGTCGAAGCGGTTTGCGGCCTCTACGACGAGCGGTTCCTCGATCCGCCGGCCTCCGCCGAGGCGCGAGGGCTGCTCAGCCTGCCGCCCGCCGACCCGGTGATCGTCGTCTCCGGGGGCGGCTGGGGCGTCGGCGACGTCACCGGCGCGGTCGAGGTCTGCCGTGCGGAACCCGGCGCGACCGTGCTCGCGCTCGCCGGCACCAACGCGACGCTCCGTGACCGCCTCGAGCGCCGATTTGCCGGCGGCGTCCGTGTCCTGCCGTTCGTCGAGGACATGCCCACGCTGCTCGCAGCCGCCGACGTGCTGGTGCACTCGACCGCCGGGCTCACCGTTCTCGAGGCGCTGCTGGCCGGCTGCCGGCCGATCTCGTACGGCTGGGGCATCGCGCACATCCGGCTCAACGACCGGGCGTACCGGCGGCTCGGGCTGGCGCGGGTAGCCGGCTCTCGCGACGAGCTACGGCGCGAGCTCTCCCTCGCCCTGCGCGACCCGCGCGAGCCGCTCGCTCCCAGCTTCGCGAGACTCCCCCACGCCGCCGAGCTCGTCCTCGAGCTGGCCGGGTAGCGCCGCCGGCGCCAGCCGGATCCGGAAGCTCGTGCCGACACCCGGTGCGCTCTCGAGCTCGACGTCGCCGCCCATCGCCCGAGCCAGCTCCCGGACGATCGCCAGCCCGAGCCCCGTGCCGACCGGGCGGTCCTTGCCGTACCGCCGATACAGGAAGAACCTCTCGAACGCGCGCGGGACGTCCTCCTCGGCGATGCCCGGCCCGGTATCGGCGACGACGATCTCGCCGCCCGCGGCCCGGATCGACACGGAACCACCGCGGGGCGTGCAGCGCAGTGCGTTCTCGACGAGGTTCGACACTGCCTGCAGCAGCCGGTCGTGATCGGCGAACGCACCCGCGTCTCCGGCTCCGTCCCAGTCGAGCTCGATCCCGAGCTCACGGGCGCGGGCCGAGTACCGCTGGGCTGCATCGCGCGCGACCGCCGCGAGATCGACCGGCGTCCGCTCGACGTCGAAACCGAGCCGGTTCAACCTCGCGAGCTCGAGCAGATCCGCGATCAGCCGCTCGAGCCGTCCGGCTTCGGTCTGTATCACCTCGGCCGCCCGCCGTCCCGAGAGGACGCCGTCGCCGAGCGCCTCGGCGTAGCCGACGATCGCGGTGAGCGGTGTCTTCAGCTCGTGGCTGACGGAGAGCAGGAACGACTGCTCCGCCGCGCGGGCCCGCTCCAACCGCCGCGCCATCTCGTTGAACGCGCGCGCGAGGACCCGAAGCTCCTCGGAACCGCCCTCGGGAAGCGGCTCGGGATGCTCGCCGGCCGCGAGGCGGCGGCTCGCCGCAGAGACACGGGCGACCGGCCCCGCAACCCCACGCGCGAGCAGCGATGCCGCGAGGACCGCCAGCAGCGCGCCGAGCCCCGCCGCGGCCGCGAACGCGAGGAAGAACGGCCGGTGATCGGAAGACGCCGAGCTTTCGCTCCGCATGACCACGACGGTGGTGTCGCCGCTCGGGTGCGACGCGAACAGGTACCGCGTGCCGTTGACGGTGACGTGACCGGTCGACGGCCTGGTGGCCTCGACCGAGGCCGGGAGCAAGAGCTCGGCCTGGCGCCGCGACAGGACGGCAAGGCGCTCCGACTGCGTCGGCAGGAACAGCCCGAGCGGACCGGCCGCCGGGCGCAACCGCGGCTGCGAGAGCAGGTCCGCCTGGCGCGCAAGCCCGCGGAGCGCACCCGAGTTCAGCGAGCGGTCGACGAGGAAGGCGGCGGCGAGCAGCGTCAGCGCGACGGTTGCGAGGACCGCCGCCGCGATCGACAGCGCGAGCCTGACCCGAAGCGTCCTCACGACGTCACCGGTTCGACCGCCCGGTACCCGGAGCCGCGGACCGTCGCGATCAGGTCGGGCCGCCGGAGCTTCTTGCGCAGCTGCGCCACGTGGACGTCGATCGTCCTCGTTCCGCCGGGGAAGGTCGTCCCCCAGACGCGCTCGAGCAGCTCGTCGCGGGTCACGACCCGGCCGGGCTGCTCGGCGAGCACGACGAGCAGCTCGAACTCGAGCGTGCGCAGCGAGACCGGCTCGCCGTCGACGGTGACGGCGCGGGCGCGGCGGTCGACGACGACATCGCCCAGCGACAGCACCGCCGGCGACTCGGGCTCGACGCGGCGGAGGATCGCGCGCACCCGTGCGATCAGCTCACGCGGCGAGAACGGCTTCGCCATGTAGTCGTCGGCACCGAGCTCGAGACCGACGATCCGGTCGACCTCCTCGTCCCGCGCGGTGAGGATCAGGATCGGCGTGGAACGGTCACGCCGGATGCGGCGGCAGACGTCGAAGCCGTCGAGATCGGGAAGGCCGACGTCGAGGATGACGATCCGCGGACTATGCCGCTCGACGGCTGCGAGGCCGTCCTCGCCGTTCCGCTCCCACACGACCGTGAAGCCTTCGCGCCGTAGATAGGCGGCAACGAGGTCACCGATCGCGTCGTCGTCCTCGATGACGAGCGCGACACGGCTCATCGCGAGAATGCGCGGATGCGCAGGGCGGGGCGGTCGCCGAAGTGCAGCACGAACGCGACATCGCCTCGGCGGAGCTCGCGCAGCGTCGCGGGCCGGCCGTCGAGGATGACGACGGTTCCCGGCGAGATCGTGATCCGGGCACGTGTCCCGTCGAGCTCCTGCAGCACGATCGCGAACGGACGCACGCGGATCACGACACCCCGGTCGACGACGCGGCTGCGCGCCTGCGCCGGCGCCGCCGCGGCGAGCAGGAGTGCGACCACGAGGACCGCTCTACGCATGCACCGAGGATGGTAGGCGGTGGTCAGTCGCGTGTGTGCGACACGTAAAACGGACGTAAATCGTCGTTTTGCACGGGAATTACGCACGTTGACCTGATTCTGACGGCCGCTCAACAGTTCCTTCCTACGGTCGGATCGTTCCGTCCCCACACAAAGGAGAACGATCGTGAAACCGTCCCATCGCCGCGTGATGCTCATGGTCTCCCTCGTCGCCCTCGCCGGCCTCGCACTTGCGAGCGTCGCGGTCGCGGGAACGTCGGGACGCCGTCATCGGCACCCGGTCGCACGGCGCGTCGTGCTGCACGAGATCGCGCGCCACCGGTTCCGCCGGACCTTCGCGCCCGTCGTGATCAGGCGCGCGGCCGAGGTGACTGCGGTCGAACTCGACCCGGTCACCCAGCAGTTCATGCAGGTGACGTTCGACCGCGGTTGGGTGACGCAGGCGAGCAGCGGCTCGATCACCCTGCAGCAGAAGCAGAACGGCGCCGTCTGGCGCACGCAGTCCTTCACGGTGCCGTCGGGGGCCGTCGTGACGCTCAACGGAAGGACCGCCTCGCTCTCGGACATCCCGGACGGCGCGGCCGCGCGGATCGAGTCCTCGGGACCCGTCGGGGGCAGCCAGGCGGTCGTGCGCGTCAACGCCTACTCCCGAGGCAACGCGCCGATGCCGACGACGAGCTCCTCGTAGCCTCGGCCGCGACGGTGTACCTCGCGAACCTGGCTCGGCTCCGCCGAGCCAGGTTCGTCCGGGTAGCTACGATTTCGTTGCCCGGCATCCGCAAGGAGCTGGAGCGAACATGTTCGAGAGCGTCACCGTCATCGGTTCGGGCCGTGCAGGCAGCGCCATCGCCGCACGACTTCGCGAGCGCGGGGTCGGCGTAAGCGACGCCGGGGACCTGCGCCTCCTCTGCGTGCCGGACCGCGCAATCGCAGAGGTCGCACGGGCGATCGAGCCGGGGCCGTGGGTCGCGCATGTCTCGGGCGCCACGCCGCTCGCGGCGCTGGAGCCGCACGCACGCCGGTTCTCCGTGCACCCGTTGCAGACGCTGGTGCGCGGTCGCGGGCCGGAGCAGCTGAACGGCGCCTGGGGCGGCGTCACCGCCGAGAGCGAGGAAGCACGCGCACGCGGGCTGTGGCTCGCCGAGACGCTCGGGCTGCGCCCGTTCGCGCTCCGGGACGACAAGCGCGCGCTGTACCACGCCGGCGCCTCCTTCGCGTCGGCGTTCCTCGTCACGCTCTACCGCGCCGCCGGACGGCTCCTCGCGGAGGCGGCCGTTCCCGCCGAGGTACTCGTGCCGCTGATGCGGCGCACGATCGAGAACGGGTTCGAGCTCACGGGCCCGATGACTCGCGGCGACTGGCAGACGGTGGAGCGCCACCTCGATGCGATACGCAGCGAGGTTCCCGAGCTCGAGCCGCTGTATCGCCTGCTCTCGGAGGCGACGGAACCGTGATCGTCGCGCGCTCCGTCGGGGAGCTCGATCTCCCGCGCAACGGCGTCGTCGGTCTCGTCCCGACGATGGGCGCCCTGCACGCCGGGCACGTGGCGCTGTTCGAGGCGGCACGCCCCGAGTGCGACGTGCTCGTCGCGAGCGTCTTCGTGAACCCGGCACAGTTCTCGGAGCGCGCGGACCTCGATGCGTATCCGAACGACCTCGAGCGCGACGCCGCGACCGCCGCCGAGTCCGGTGTCGACGCGGTCTTCGCACCGCCTGCGGAGGAGATGTATCCGCCGGGCTTCGCGACCTGGGTCGTTCCCGAAGGCGCAGCGTCAGGACTCGAGGGCGACCACCGCCCCGGCCATTTCCGGGGCGTCGCCACCGTGTGCGTGAAGCTGTTCAACATCGTCCGCCCGCAACGCGCGTGGTTCGGACGCAAGGACGCGCAGCAGGTCGCCGTCCTCAAGCAGGTCGTGCGCGACCTGAACCTCGACGTCGAGATCCGAGTCGTCGAGACGGTCCGCGATCACGACGGACTCGCCGTCTCCTCGCGCAACGAGCGGCTCTCGCCGGGTGAGCGGGCGCGCGCGCGCGCCATCCCGCGCGCCGTGCAGACACACGACCCGGAGCTCGCGCGGCGAATCCTCGCCGAAGCCGGGATCGAGCCCGAGTACGTCGCCGTCGCAGACCTCGACGGCCCCACCCTCGCAGTCGCCGCACGCGTCGGCGGCACACGCCTGATCGACAACGCCCGCCTGGAAGGAGCACACGACTGATGAGCACGCGGCCACGCACACCCGGACCGGCGACGCCCGCGCCGGGCAAGTTGCCCCTCCCCGAGCTCACGCAGATGAAGAACCGCGGCGACAAGATCGTGATGATCACCGCCTACGACGCGCCCGCGGCCCGCCTGGCGGACGAGGCCGGCGTCGAGCTGATCCTCGTCGGCGACACCGCGGCGATGGTGATGCTCGGCCACGAGTCGACCGTCCCGGTCACCCTCGACGAGATGATCTTCCTGACACGCGCGGTCACGCGCGCGGCCCGCCGGCCGCTCGTCGTCGGCGATCTGCCGTTCGGGACCTACGAGATCTCTGACGACCAGGCGGTCGAGAGCGCGATCAGGCTCGTCAAGGAAGGCGGGGCTGACGTCGTCAAGCTCGAGGGCGCGGGCCGCATGGTCTCGCGCGTACGCGCGATCGCCGAGTCCAACATCGGCGTGATGGGGCACGTCGGGCTGACGCCCCAGTCGGCGACGAAACTCGGCGGCTTCAAGGCACAAGGGCGCTCCGCGAAGGCGGCACTGAAGCTCTACGAGGACGCCCTCGCGCTCCAGGATGCCGGGTGCTTCGCGGTCGTCCTCGAAGCTGTCCCGGCAGAGGTCGCAGAGCGCGTGACCGATGCGCTCGAAGTGCCCACGATCGGCATCGGCGCCGGCGCGGCGTGCGACGGTCAGGTGCTCGTGTGGCACGACATGCTCGGGCTGTACCAGGGGCACACGCCGCGGTTCGTCAAGCGGTACGCGGAGGTCGCTTCCGTGATCGGCGACGCCGTCGCCGCGTACGCAGCAGATGTACGCAGCGGTTCGTTCCCGGAGGACCGCCACACGTACTCCATCCCCGAGGACGAGCTCGCGCTCTTCGAGCAGGCGCTCGCGGACGCGCGCGTCCTCTAAGAGAGCAACGCCGCCGTCAGCGGGACGACAACGACGAGAACCGACGCAGCCGCCGCCCGCGCCCAGGTCCACCCGTGCACGGCGCGAACGCCGACGACGAGCAGGATCGTCGACCAGGCCACGAACGACAGCTCGAGACCGGCGAAGACGTGGGATCCCGTCCCGGCATCGCGGCCGCCGGTGCGAAAGACGTCGTCGCCGTACAGGGCGAGCTTGACGGGCCAGATCACGAGCGAGAGCGCGACCGGGACCACCGCGAAGGCGACGATCTGCCGGTTGCGGCGGTAGCTGCCCTGGGAGCCGAGCAGCCGCGCGGCGACGTGCAACAGCGCGCCGAGGGCGAAGTAGCCGAAGACACCCGAAAGGCTCCCCGCGATGAACGCCCAGATCGCGACCTGCAGCCCGTCGTAGGTCGCCGGCGGATCGTACAGATTTGGATCCATGATGTGAGACGCGGTGCCCGTGCCGAGGGCGCCGGCGATCCCGGCAAGCAGGACGACGGCGAGGATCGGCTCCGCGCGGTCCGACAGCGATTGCTTCGACTCGTCACGCAGCGCGACGAACACCGGACGCGGCCGCTGCAGCACGAGGAGCGTCCGCAACCACCAGTCACGCATCCCGCCCGACGTTGCGCCGACATGCGCATCCAGCGTCACTTCGTCACCACCTTACCGCCCGGGCAGAGGTATTCCGTCTGCCCGATCACCTCGGACCGTTGCCTGAGCGGAGGCTTCCCGTCCGGGCAGATCGTGTCGTGGCGCGACAGGTACGCGGCGAGGATCCCGCCGGCGAACATGACGATCACGAACGCCGTCAACGCGAGAAGGACGGCACGCCGGTTACGGAGATCGGGAAGCTTCAATCAGGCAGCGACGACGGTGTGCCGTTCGAGCAGCCGCCGCAGGAACCGACCCGTATAGGACTCCGGCACGAGCGCGATGTCCTCCGGCGTGCCGGCCGCGATCACCTCGCCGCCCTCCTCGCCGCCTTCCGGCCCGAGGTCGACGATCCAGTCCGCCTGTTTGATCACGTCGAGGTTGTGCTCGATCACGAGCACCGTGTTACCGCCGTCGACGAGGCGCTGCAGGACCTCGAGGAGCTTCTCGATGTCGGCGAAGTGCAGACCGGTCGTGGGCTCGTCGAGGATGTACAGCGTCCGTCCGGTTGCGACCTTTCCGAGCTCGGCGGCGAGCTTGACGCGCTGCGCCTCGCCGCCGGACAGGGTGGTCGCCGGCTGGCCCAGACGCATGTAGTCGAGACCGACGTCGTGCAGGGTCTGCAGCCGGCGGCGAATCTTCGGGATCTTGGCGAAGAACGCAAGCGCCTCCTCGACGGACATCTCGAGCACGTCGGCGATCGTCTTTCCCTTGAACCTCACCTCGAGCGTCTCGCGGTTGTAGCGCTTCCCCTTGCACGTCTCGCAGGGCACGTACACGTCCGGCAGGAAGTGCATCTCGATCTTGATCTGGCCGTCGCCCTTGCAGGTCTCGCAGCGGCCGCCTTTGACGTTGAACGAGAAGCGTCCGGGCTTGTAGCCGCGCACCTTCGCGTCCGGGGTCAGCGAGTAGAGCTCGCGGATGTGCGTGAAGAGGTCGGTGTACGTCGCCGGGTTCGAGCGCGGCGTGCGCCCGATCGGACGCTGGTCGATCTCGATCACCTTGTCGAACGCCTCCATCCCCTCGACCGAGTCGTGCTCTCCCGGCTTCACGCGCATCCGGTTCAGGCGGTTGGCGAGCGCCTTGTAGACGATCTCGTTCACGAGCGTCGACTTCCCGGAGCCCGACACGCCTGTGACGGCCACGAAGCGGCCGACGGGGAACTCGACGTCGACGCCCTTGAGATTGTGCTCCGCGGCGCCGCGGACGACGAACCAGCCCCGGTCGTCGAGACGCCGCTCGGGGACGTCGATCTCGCGTGCCCCGGCAAGGAACTGTCCCGTGATCGACTTCTTGTTCCTCTGCACCTTGGCCGCCGGGCCTTCCGCGACGACGTGCCCGCCGTGCGCACCCGCTCCGGGCCCCATGTCGACCAGCCAGTTCGCGCTCCGCATCATCTGCTCGTCGTGCTCGACCACGACGACGGTGTTGCCGAGGTCGCGCAGCCGTTCGAGCGTCCCGATCAGCCGGTCGTTGTCGCGCTGATGCAAGCCGATCGACGGCTCGTCGAGGATGTACAGCACACCGACGAGCTGCGAGCCGATCTGCGTCGCGAGCCGGAGACGCTGCGCTTCGCCGCCCGACAGCGTGGCGGACGCGCGATCGAGCTGCAGGTACCCGACGCCGACGTCGTCGAGGAACGTCAGCCGCTCACGGATCTCCTTCACGATCCGCGCGCCGATCAGCTGCTCCGTGGATGTGAGCTGGAGGGAATCCAGGAACGCGAGCGCGCGCGTGATCGACTGCTGCGTGAACTGATGGATGTTCTTCTCGCCCACCGTGACGGCGAGCACCTCGGGCTTGAGGCGCGCGCCTTTGCACACCGGGCACGGCCGGAACGACATGTACTCCTCGATCCGCTCGCGCTGCGTCGAGGAATCCGTCTCGCGGTAGCGCCGCTGGAGAGATGCGACGATGCCCTCGAAGTCGACCATGTACGAGCGCCTGCGGCCCATGCGGTTCCGGTACTGCACGTACACCTTGTCGCCGCCGGTCCCGTACAGGAAGTAGTCCTGCTGCTGCGTCGACAGCTCGCTCCACGGCACGTCGGTCGGGATCTCGTAGCGGTCGGCGATCGCCTGGATGACGGACTCGTAGAAACCCGAGCCGCCGACTGCCCACGGCACGAGCGCACCGTCGTCGATCGACAGCGACGTGTCCGGCACGAGGAGGTCCGGATCGATCTCCTGTTGGGCTCCGAGCCCCGTACAGCGCGGGCACGCGCCGTGGGGTGAGTTGAACGAGAAGACGCGCGGCTGCAGCTCGGGCAGCGACACGCCGTGCTCGGGACACGCGAACTTCTCGCTGTACGTGTGACTCTCGCCGTCGACGACGTCGATGGTCACCAGACCCTCGGCAAGCGCGACCGCCGTCTCGACCGATTGGGTCAGTCGTTGCCGGAGATCCTCCTTCATCACGAGCCGGTCGACGACCACCTCGATCGTGTGCTTGTACTTCTTGTCGAGCGCCGGCGGCTCCTCGAGCGTGTGCTGCTCGCCGTCCACCTTGACCCGCGAGAAGCCCTCGTTCCGAAGCTCCTCGAAGAGGTCGCGGTACTCGCCCTTCCGGTCGCGGACCACCGGGCCGTTCACCGTGAAGCGCGTCCCCTCGGGCAGCGCCAGGATCTGCTCGACGATCGAGTCGATCGACTGGCCGGCGATCGGCCGTCCGCAGACCGGGCAGTGAGGGCGCCCGACGCGCGCATAGAGGAGACGCAGGTAGTCGTAGATCTCCGTCACCGTGCCTACCGTCGACCGCGGGTTCCGCGACGTCGTCTTCTGGTCGATCGAGATCGCGGGGCTCAGGCCGTCGATCGAGTCGACGTCGGGCTTCTCCATCATCTGCAGGAACTGGCGCGCGTAGGCCGAGAGAGACTCGACGTAGCGGCGTTGTCCCTCGGCGTAGATCGTGTCGAACGCCAGGCTGGACTTGCCGGACCCGGAGAGGCCGGTGATGCAGATCAGGGCGTTCCTGGGAAGCCTGACCGTGATGTCCTTGAGGTTGTGCTCCCGGGCGCCGTGGACGACAAGCTCGTCGGCAGGCATGTAGAGGCCCAGTGTACCGGGAGAACACACGTTCGTATAGAGGTCCTCGGGGCGGATCCGTAATCTCGATCCGGTGACCCGACACCGCGATCTCCGCCTCGTCGCCGGCGCGATCGCCGTGTCGGCGATCGGCGACTGGGTGGCGATGATCGCGCTCGGCCTGCGGGCCAACCACGAGTGGACGGGCGGGGGCGTCGCAGCGCTCCTGATCTGCCTCTGGTCGCCGCTGGCGGTCCTCGCCGGGCACGTCGGAGTGCTCGTCGACCGTCTCGAGACGCGCACGCTCGCGATCTGGTCGGCCGTGTTCCAGGCCGGAGTGGCGTGCCTGCTCGCGTTCGCCGGATCGCTCGCATTGATGCTGCCGCTCGCGGTCCTGCTCGGCGTCGGTGTCGCCGTATCGGGCGCGGCCGAGTTCGCGCTCATCCCGCTGCTCGCGGGCAGCCGGGAGATCGGGCGCGCGAACGGGCTCGTCGAGTCGATGCGCGGGATCGGGTTCGCCGCGGGGCCGGCGATCGGCGGCCTGCTCGCGGGCGGCGCCGGGACGCGCTACGCCATGCTCGGCGACGCGGCGACCTTTCTCGTCATCGGCGCGGTGCTTGCGACGCTCCCACTCAGGCGCCGCGCGGTCCAGGTCGATGCCGACGCTCCGAGGGCACGCGACGGCGTCGCGCTGCTCTTCGCGGACCGCGTGCTCGCAGTCGCGCTCGGGATGGGCGCCGTGACGCTCGTGTTCATGTCGGCGTCGATCCCGGGCGACTTCGCATACGCGAAGAACGTGCTCGGTGTGGGCGACTTCGCGTTCGGCTGTGTGCTCACGGCCTGGGCGGTCGGGATGGTCTTCGCGGCCAACGTGATTCCTCGCCGCGTGCCGATCGCGGCGGTGGCGACGGTGACGCTCGTCGCCGCGGCGATCCAGGGCGCGGCGAAGCTGGTGGCGCCGTTCTGGCTCAGCTACCCCTTCATGCTCGTGTGCTGGTCGATCGGCGGGATGGGCCACGGCGTGAAGAACACGGGGTTCAGGACGCTCATCCACCAGCGCGTGTCCCCGGACAGGCACGGCCGCGCGTTCGCCGCCTTCAACGGGCTCCGCAACACCGCCGAGCTCGTCGCGCTCGCCGGCGGCGGCGCGCTCGTGGCGACGATCGGCGGCCGCGGCACGCTCTGGATCGCCGGCGGCGTGTCGGCCGTCGCGGCGCTGGCAGGGGTCGTCGTGCTCGCCGGCTCGCGTCAAGCGGAGGCGGCCCGGCTGAACGCGTCGTAGGCCGCGTCGTCGAACATCACGAACCGGACGAGGTCGAGGCCGTGGTCGCGCACGGCGGCGACGGCAACCTCGGCGGCGCGCTCGACCGGATAGCCGTAGACGCCGCACGAGATCGCCGGAAACGCGACCGTCCGCGCGCCGAGCTCGTCCGCCACCTCGAGCGTGCGCCGGTGGCACGAGGCAAGCAGCTCTCGCTCGCCCGCATCTCCCCCGCGCCAGACGGGACCGACCGTGTGGATCACCCAGCGTGCGGGGAGATCTCCCGCCGTGGTTGCTTTCGCGTCGCCCGGCGCGCAGCCGCCGAGTCGCCTGCACTCCGCGAGGATCGCGGGGCCGCCCGCGCGGTGGATCGCGCCGTCCACCCCGCCGCCGCCGAGCAGCGACGAGTTCGCCGCGTTGACGATCGCGTCGACGCGCTCGAGCGTGATGTCGCCGCGGACTACCTGGACGTCCGCCACCGGCCGAACACCAGGCCGCCGAGCGTGAAGCCGAGGCCGAACGTGCCCACCGCGAAGCCGCCGATCGCGATCCCTTTGCGCCAGGGCGACAGCCGCTGCCAGCGGCCGAGGGCCTCGCGCTCGTCCTCGGTGAGAGGCTCGCCCCGACGCTGCTTGCGCAGCGCGCCGCCGGCGCGCAGCCCGAGATAGAGGTCGTCGAAGATCTCGGTCGACTGCTCGTCGGCCATCGGAATCACCTTATACGGAGCGTCCGGGGAATGGCGCTGCTCCTGGCGAGCGAGAAGCAAGCCGGGTACGGACGCAGGAAGCGTCGATATGCGGGCATACCGACGCGACCGAGGACGCCGTCCGGCGCCGCTTCGCAGCCGCCAGGGCAGTGCTCGATTCCCCGGATGCTGCATATAGCCTGGTTCGGCGGTGGTTACGCGCATCCTGCACGTCTCCGACCTCCACCTGGGCGTGCGCGAGGACGCCGCCGTCGAGGAATCCGTCACCGCTCTGGTCGCCGCCGTCGGGCCGGAATTGGTGGTGGCCAGCGGGGATCTGACCCACCGCGGCCGACTCGAACAGCACGAGCGGGCCGCCGGATTCCTGCGGAGCCTCGGCGCCCCGGTGCTCGCCGTGCCGGGCAACCACGACATCCCGCACACGCTCCCGGCGAGGTTCTCCTCGACCTGGCGGGAGTTCGAGCGGCAGTGGGTGACGACCGAGCCGGTGTTCGCCACGGAGACGCTGCACGTGGTCGGGGTGAACTCGGTGCGGCCGTGGCGCCACCAGTCGGGCGGCGTGAGCGACGCGCAGCTCGGACGCGTCGCGGATCGCCTGCACGCAGCCGCGCCCGGGGCGCTTCGCGTCGTGGTCCTCCACCATCAGCTCGTCGGGGCGCCGTGGCGGACGCGCAAGCGACCCGTGGCGCGGCGCAGCCGTGTGCTCGGCCAGCTCGTCGACTCGGGCGCGGAGCTGATCCTCGGCGGCCATATCCACCAGGCGGCCGTGTGCGAGCGCCACGAGTTCGAGGTGCTGGACGGTGACGCACGCAGTACCGTCGTGTCGATCGCGCCCGGGCTCGGCCGCCCGCGGCCGAACCGAAGAGGCGAGGCGCGCGGCTGCGTGGTCTACACCGCCGACGAACGAGCTCTCGACGTCGAGACGAGGATCTGGCGCGACGGTTTGTGGGCGCTCGTGGCGCGTCGAACGTTCCCCCGGGGGACTCGCGAACTCAGTTCGTCGAGGACGAACTGAGTTCGTTCAGCGACGCGCTCTTCGCGGCGAACTCATCGTCGTCGAGGAGGCCCGCGCGGTGCAGCTCTTCGAGCGCGGCGAGCAGACGCGCGCGCTCGACCGTCTTCGGATCGGGAGTCAGCGCGTCGGGATCGAAGCCGAACCGCCGCAGACGTTCGCGATAGTTCTCGACGCCGATCCCGCGCTCGGGGAACTTGAACGACCCCGCGCCGAAGATCGGCCGCCGCTGGACGAAATGGCGGTAGGCGGCGACGAGCGCGATCGCGACACCGAGCGAGACGAACGAGACCGCGTAGCCGTTGCCGCCGGACGCCCGGTCGCCGACGATTGCGCCGACGATCGAGCCGACGAGGCCGATCGCCGTGGTCAGCCAGATCGGCATCGGGTCCGGCCCGGGAAGCGCGAAGCGCGCCAGTGCGCCGATCAGGAATCCCGAGACGACGATCGCGATGACGAGGCCGAGGCTCATTCCCGCTCCGGCGCCGGCAAAGCCGGCACCTCCGCTCCTTGGTCGCCTCCGTCGAGCCTACGGCTCATGCCGCCGCCTCGGCGAGCGCGGTCAATTCGCGGCGCAGCTCCTTGATCTCGTCGCGAAGCTTCGCGGCGTACTCGAAGCGCAGCTCCTCCGCCGCCTGGAACATCTCCTCCTCGAGCGTGACGACGAGCTTCTCGAGCTCTTCACGCGACATGCCCTCGACCTTGTCGCCGCGCCGACGCCTGGACGTGGGGACGTGCGGTTGCTCGAGCGCGAGGAACTCCGCGATGTCGGAGACGCCCTTCACGATCGAGATCGGCGTCGTGCCGTGCTCTTCGTTGAAAGCGAGCTGGACCTCGCGGCGCCGGTTCGTCTCATCGATCGCGCCCTTGATCGCCTCCGTCAGCTTGTCGGCGTACATCAGCACCTTGCCGTTCACATGTCGGGCGGCGCGTCCGATCGTCTGTACGAGCGCTGTCTTGCCTCGCAGGAAGCCCTCCTTGTCGGCGTCGAGGATCGCGACCAGCGACACCTCGGGCAGGTCGAGTCCCTCGCGCAGCAGGTTCACTCCGACGAGGACGTCGAAGTCGCCGAGGCGGAGCTCGCGGATGATCTGGATCCGCTCCAGCGTGTCGACCTCCGAGTGGAGGTAACGCGTCTTCACGCCCGCCTCGAGCAGGTAGTCGGTGAGGTCCTCGGCCATCTTCTTCGTCAGCGTCGTGACGAGGACCCGCTCGCCGAGCTCCTCCCGGCGGCGGATCTCGTTCAGCAGATCGTCGATCTGGTTGCGTGTCGGCCGGAGCTCGACCTCCGGATCGACCAGGTACGTCGGCCTGATGAGCTGCTCGGCGACTCGCGTCGAGTGCCGCAGCTCCCACGGACCCGGGGTTGCCGAGACGAAGACCATCTGCGGGACTTTCTCGAGGAACTCGTCGAAGCGGAGCGGACGGTTGTCGAGCGCCGACGGCAGTCGGAACCCGTAGTCGACGAGCGTCTGCTTGCGCGAGCGGTCGCCTTCGTACATGCCGCCGATCTGCGGGACCGTTTGATGCGACTCGTCGACGAAGACGACGAGGTCGTCCGGGAAGTAGTCGAGCAGCGTGAACGGATGGGACCCCGACGGCCGGCCCTCGAGGATCCTCGAGTAGTTCTCGATCCCGGAGCAGAACCCGAGCTCCTGGAGCAGCTCCAGGTCGTACTCGGTGCGCTGGCGGATGCGGTGGGCCTCGAGCATGCGCCCTTGCTCCTCGAACAGCTTCACCTGCTGCTCCAGCTCGTCCCGGATATCCGAGACGGCGCGGTCGATCGTCGGCTTGGACGTCACGTACTCGGTCGCCGGCCAGATCGCGAGGTTGTCGAGCTTGGCGTACACCTCGCCCGAGAGCGGGTCGAAGTGCGTGATCTGCTCGACCTCGTCACCGAAGAACGAGACCCGATACGCCGTCTCGGCGTTGGCCGGCTGTACCTCGAGGATGTCGCCCTTCACGCGGAAGCGCCCCCGGCCGAGCACGGTGTCGTTGCGCACGTACTGCGACTCGATCAGCTTGCGCAGCACGGCGTTACGGTCCTGCTCCTCGCCGACCTCGAGGTAGAGCAGCCGCTCGCGCCACTCTTCCGGCGAGCCGAGGCCGTAGATGCACGACACGGACGCGACCACGACCACGTCGCGCCTCGTGAAGAGCGCGGACGTCGCGGCGAGGCGCAGCCGCGCGATGTCGTCGTTCTGCGACGAGTCCTTCTCGATGTAGAGATCGGCCTGAGGGACGTAAGCCTCGGGCTGGTAGTAGTCGTAGTAGGAGACGAAGTACTCGACTGCGTTGTTCGGGAAGAACTCCCGGAACTCGTTGCAGAGCTGCGCGGCGAGCGTCTTGTTGTGGGCAATCACGAGCGTCGGCTTCTGAACCTGCTCGATGATCCACGCCATCGTCGCGGTCTTGCCGGTCCCGGTCGCGCCGAGCAGCGTCTGGTAGCGCTCGCCCGCGCGGAGCCCGGCCGACAGCGCCTCGATCGCCTGCGGCTGGTCGCCGGTCGGCGCGTACGAGGACGATGTTTTCAGGGCTGCCACGGCAGGGACAGGGTAACCGTCGATGGTCGTCACGCCCCGGAAACCGAGCCCGCCGTACGGAGCGTACGCGGCGATCATGGGGATCTTCGTCGGCGGGCTGGCCGCCGCCGGCGGGCTGGCCCACGCCCTCGGACGCGACCCCCGCGAGCACGACGCTCTCGACCTCACCGTCCTCGGCATCGCGACCTACAAGGCGGCCCGCACGATCAGCCGCGACGAGGTGACGAGCTTCTTGCGCGAGCCGTTCGTGGAGGGCGAAGCGCACGAGGGCGACGAGGAGCCGCTCGAGACCGGAGACATTCGGCAGGCGATCGGGGAGCTCGTGACGTGCTCGCGCTGCATCGGGACCTGGGTCGCGGCGGGCCTCGGGGCGGCCCAGATCCTGGCACCGAGGTTCGGTCGTCTCCTCACGTGGACGCTCGCTGCGGGCGGGCTGAACGACTGGCTCCAGGCCGGCTTCGCCGCACTCCGCATGAAAGCGAACGAGCTGGAGCGGCGCACGTGATCCCGCCCGCGTCGGGGGTACAGTTCGCGCCTTGCGTCGCATCGCCCTGCTCGCCCTGGCGGCGCTCGCGTTCGCCGCGCCCGCACACGCAGCAAGGCTGACACTCAGCAAGCAGGTCTTCTCCCCCCGCAAGACGACGGTGGTCGTGGCGGCGCGGCTGTCGCTCGTCCGCGAGGTCGGGGTGCGACTCGCTCGACCCGACGGGCGCTCCCTCGGCTGGATCGCGCCGCCCACACGCCGTCTGGCGCTGACGACGCAGTGGGACGGGAAGATCGCCGGCTCCCGGGTGCCGGACGGCCATTACCTCGTGCAGCTGGTCTACCGGTCGAGCGTGCTTGCGACCCAGACGATCCGCATCGACACCCGTCCGCCGCAGCTCGTCGGGCTCGCGATCGACAACGGGTCGACGCCGTTCGCCGGCGACACCCGGCTGTTGACCACCGTCAGCCCGACCGGCGACGGCTTCCGCGACGCGGCGCACATCAGCTTCAGGCTTCGCGAGCCGGCGACCGTCACGATGGACGTCACGCGCACCGTGAAGGTGCCGCACGTCATCTACACGCTGACGGAGACGATCGGGCGTGGGCCGCACACCATGACGTGGACGCCGCAGGCGAACCTGAATCCCCGGACCTACCTGATCCGGATGACCGCCGTCGACCGAGCCGGGAACCGCATCGTCTACGGGGCGCCGAACGCCTGGGTCGGCCGCTATCCGCGCGGGCTCGTCGTGCGGATCCAGGGCATCGACGCGGGGTTCACCCAGCCGAGCTATGCGCCCGGCCAGCTCGCGGCCGTCCACATCGCGACGGACGAGCCGACGATCGCGTACCAGTTCTTCCAGGCGGGGCCCGAGCAGTACGTCACGTACGCCGACAACCAGCTGGGCGGGTTGCCGGTCAACTCGATCCTGACCACGCTCGACTGGCGTCGCTGGACGAGCAGGACGCACACGATCTACATCCGCATCCCGAACGTCGCGAGCGGCCTCTACTACGTGCGCTTCAGCGGTCAGGACGGGCGGATCGGTTATGCACCGTTCGTCGTCCGGCCGGCTGTCCTCGGCGCGACGAGCCGCGTGCTGATCGTGCTCCCGACGAACACCTGGCAGGCCTACAACTTCGAGGACGACGACGGCAACGGCTACGGCGACACGTGGTACGCGGGTCCCCCGAACCGCACGGTGAACCTCGGCCGCACGTACATCGCGCGCGGCGTGCCGCCGCGCTACTACCGGTACGACCTACCGTTCCTGCACTGGTTCTACTGGGGGCACCACAGCGCGGAGTTCATCTCCGACTCCGACTTCGACCTCATCGACTCCGGCGACGATCTCGCGAAGGTGTACGACCTGATCGTGTTCGAGGGTCATGAGGAGTACGTGACCTCCCACGAGTACGACGTCGTGCAGCGCTTCCGCGATCTCGGCGGCAACCTGATGTTCCTGTCGGCGAACAATTTCTTCTGGCACGTCGACAAGCACCGGCAGGTCCTGAAGAAGATCGGCGAGTGGCGGCAGGACGGGCGCCCGGAGGCGGGACTCATCGGCGTCGGATACGACGCCAGCGACGCAGGCAGACGCCGCGGTCAGTACACCGTCGAGAACTCTGCCGCCGCGCCGTGGCTCTGGGACGGCACGGGGCTCGGCGACGGATCGATGTTCGGAGCAGAGGTGGGCGGCTTCGGAATCGAGATCGACGAGATGCAACCGCAGAGCCCTCCGGGAACCGTCGTGCTTGCCCAGATCCCCGATCTGCTCGGGTCCGGCAAGTCGGCCCAGATGACGTACTACGAGCTGCCGAACGGCGCGAAGGTGTTCGCGGCCGGCGTGCTCAACTTCTGCGGCTCGGTCACGATGTGGCCGATGAAGCAGATCATGAACAACCTCTGGGCGCACATGACGCAGCCCTGAAACTGTTTCGCGGACATGTCCGCGAAACAGTTTCTAGTCGCCCCAGTCGAAGTCGCGCGACTTCGACCAGAGGTTCTCGTCGGACGCCTGGTCGGGCTCGGCGGCCGACTCCTGCGTCTCGTCGAAAGGCAGCTCGACGAATGTGTCGTCGTTGTTGCCGGGCCAGTCGAGCGAGGTGGGCTCGTCGACGATCGACTTCACCCCGTCCATCGTGTCCTCGATCCGCGCCTGCTCCTCGGTCTTGAAGAGCGGATGATTCTCGAACGGGTCGTCCGTCATGTACCGCTCGAGCGGCATCTCGTGCTCGAGCGCCGAGTTGCGCCTCTTCAGCTCGAGATGCTCCTGGATCACCTGCGAGAACAGAGACGGACTCTCGACGGGCATGAAATCCTCCTGCTTCGGCGCCATTTCTCTCCCGGCGCGGGATGTTAGTCGAATCCGCCGCGACTGGAAGTCCCGCGGCCGGTAAGAATGCAGAGATGCCACGTTTGAAGGCAGGCGGTCCGGTGGGACTCGCCCTCGGCGTCTGGGAGCTCTGGCGGCGACTGCCGCGCAAGCAGCGGCGCTGGGTGTTCAAGCAAGCGCGCAAGCACGGGCCGCGCCTCGCGAAACAGGTCTACACGGCCCAGCGGGCGCGCAAGCGGCGCTAGACCGTCAGCGCGGCGCGCGCGATCCGATCCTGCTCGACGAGATGCGCCGTCGGGTACCCCTCCGACGGGCTGGCGCGCCACGGCCTGCCGACGAAGCGCAGCGGACGGCCCGCGGCGGCCTCCTCGAGACGGTGCCGGATCGACCGCCACGGACCCATGTTCTGCGGCTCCTCCTGCGCCCAGACGACTTCGTCCAGCGACGGGTACGACGCGATCAGCTCGCGCACCGCATCGGACGGGAACGGGTACAGCTGCTCGACGCGTGCGAGTGCGACCGAAGTCTCTCCCGTATGCGCCTCGTGACCCGCGAGGTCGTAGTACACCTTCCCCGAGCACAGGACGAGCCGCCGCACCGACGCCTTGTCGACGCTCGTGTCGTCCAGCACCGGACGGAATGCACCGTCGGACAGATCGGCAAGCTCGGACGTGGCCTCCTTGAGCCGCAGGAGCCCTTTCGGGGTCATCACGACGAGCGGGCGCGCCACGGGATCGAGCGCCTGGCGGCGCAGCAGGTGGAAGTACTGCGCTGCGGTCGTGCAGTTGACGACCCGCAGATTCTCCTGCGCTCCGAGCTGCAAGAAGCGCTCCAGCCGCGCGCTCGAATGCTCGGGCCCGTTGCCCTCGTACCCGTGCGGCAGCAGCAGCGTCAGCCGTGAGGTCTCACGCCATTTCGAAAGAGCCGACGAGACGAACTGGTCGATCACGATCTGCGCACCGTTCACGAAGTCGCCGTACTGCGCCTCCCAGAGGACGAGGGCCTCGGGGGCCGCCGCCGAATAGCCGTACTCGAATCCGAGGCACGCGTACTCGGACAGCGGGGAGTTGAAGACCTCGAACGACGCGGCCGCGCCGTCGAGGTTCTGCATCGGCGAGTAGATCTCGTTCGTCCGGTGGTCGTGCAGCACGAGATGACGCTGCGCGAACGTGCCGCGCTCGGTGTCCTGGCCGGTGAGCCGGATCGGGATGCCCTCGACGAGCAGCGACGCATACGCGAGCGCCTCCGCATGCCCCCAGTCGATGCCGCCTTCGCGGATCGCCGTCCGCCGGCGCTCGAGCTGGCGCGCGAGCTTCGGATGAATCTCGAAGCCCTCGGGCACGCGCAACAGCTCGTCGTTCAGCTCGGCGAGCGTTTCGGCTGCGACCGCCGTGATCACGTCCGCGCTGCCGGACGGCGGCATGAAGCCGTCGTGCTCGACCTTCGCCCCTTGCGCGAAGGACGCCTTCAACCGGTCGTGCGCCGCGCGCAGCGCCGAGTCCACCTGCGCGACGTACGACTTCGCTTCGTCTTCGGTGAGCATGCCTTCGGCGACGAGCTGCTGCTGGTACAGCTCGCGCACCGACGGGTGCGAGTCGATCTGCTCGGCCATCAGGGGCTGCGTGTAGGCGGCCTCGTCCTGCTCGTTGTGGCCGAAGCGGCGATAGCCGACGAGATCGATGACGACGTCGCGGCCGAACCTGCGGCGGTACGCCATCGCGAGGCGCACGGCCGAGATCGACGCCTCCGGATCGTCGGCGTTGACGTGGACGATGGGGACGTCGAAGCCCTTGGCGAGATCCGACGAGTAGCGCGTCGAGCGGCCCTGGGTCGTATCGGTCGTGAACCCGATCTGGTTGTTGGTGATCAGGTGGAGCGTCCCGCCGGTCGAGTAACCGGCGAGACCGCTGAGATTGAGCGTCTCCGCGACGATGCCTTGCCCCGCGAACGCCGCGTCGCCGTGCAAGAGGAGCGGCAGTGCCACGTACGGGTCGTGGATGCCGGCGCCGCCCGACCGGTCCGTCTGCTCGGCGCGGGCCCGGCCCTCGACCACGGGGTCGACTGCCTCCAGGTGGCTCGGGTTCGCGACGATCCGGACGCCGACCTTGCCGTTCCCGGTCGTGCGTGTGCCGTGCGCCCCGAGGTGGTACTTGACGTCGCCCGTCCCTCCTTCCGGATCCGCCGCGACGGCCTCGATCGTCCGCTCCCCTTCGAACTCGCGCAGGATCTGCTCGTACGGCATGCCGATGGTGTGCGCGAGAACGTTGAGCCTCCCGCGGTGCGCCATGCCCATCACGACCTCGTGCGCACCTGCTTCGGCGGCGAGCTCGATCGTCTCGTCGAGCATCGGGATCATCACGTCGAGACCCTCGAGCGAGAACTGCTTCTGTCCCAGGAAGCGCTTCCGCAGGAAACGCTCCATCCCCTCCACCTCGCACAGGCGCCTGAACAGGGCGACCTTGTCGTCGCGAGAGAAGGGCTGCCGGAACCGCCACGACTCGATGGCCTGCCGCAGCCAGACACGCTGTTCGTGGTCGGAGAGGTGCTCGAGCTCGTACGCAATGGTGCTGCAGTAGGTGTCTGCGAGCTTCGGCAGGACGTCGGCCAGCGTCTCGCCGGGGACGGCGACGCGGAGAACGGAGGCGGGTATCCGCGCCTGCAGCTCCGGCGTCAGCTTCGGCTCGAGCCGGAGAGGCTCGAGGGACGGGTCGCCGACGGGCTCGGAGCCGAGTGGGTCGAGCCGCGCGGCAAGGTGGCCGTGGGTGCGGTGCGCCTTGACGAGCGCCATCGCCGCTGCGACACCGCCGAGAAGCTGCGTGTCGAGCACGGGAGCGGGAGCGGAAGGCTGCGCTGCGACAACCGGTCGCTCGTGGCCGTTGCCCCGGAGCTGTTCGAGCAGCCGCGCAATGCCGGGATGGGTGGTGACAAGCGTCGAGTCGCCGCTCTCGAACAGCGCGCGCCACTCCGACGGAACCGCCTCGGGGTTCTCGAGGTATTCGTCGAGGAGAGCGCGAGCGTAGCCGGCATTCAGGCCGTCGACGTCGTGCGTGCTCACCCCTGTGTTGTACCAGGGGGGTGGTTCTTGTCCTGCGTCAGTACAGCGGGTGGTTCGTGATGACCTGCAGCGCCGTGCCGACGACGAAGCAGATCCCCACGACGGCAAGCGCGAGCATGATCAGGCGCTGCTGGTCCTTGCTCATGATCGTCGCGATGAGGATGAGGATCAGGGCTGCGGGAGCGAGCCGGAACGGCCGGTAGAGGAGCTCGAACGCGCCGAGGAAGATCGCGACGGCAGCCATCAGGCCGGCGACGGCTTCCGCGGGCCGGATCGAGTCGCGGCGGGTCGTGGTCACGAGGAGACTTTACTGCGCGCGCGGGCGTGGGCTGCGCGACGGCTGTCACGGGTGCCGTGCGGGCCTCCCCGGCGGGGGCGGGGCCCGGACGGACGGCGCCAGGGCCGCCACACGGAGTACTCGCCGGGATCCACGCCGGGCTCGGGCTCGGCCTTGATCGCGTACCAGACGACGAACGCGAGGTACGCGATCGGGATCTTCAGGATCAGCATCATGAAGAGCAGCTCCCAGCCTGCCCGCGACATGCACTGAGTGTAGGAGATCCTGTGACTCCTGTGACGAACTTGGGCGCTCCTACCGAGATCTCACCTGCCGGCGAAGCGGATCTGGACACCGTCCGGGTGCTTCTGCGGGAGTACGCAGCCGCCCTCGGGTTCTCGCTGGACTTCCAGGATTTCGACCGTGAGCTCGCCGGGCTACCGGGCGCCTACGCCCCGCCCGCTGGGGCGCTCCTGCTGGCCCGTGACGCCGGCGAGGCGGCCGGCTGCGTCGCGCTCCGGCCGATCGCTCCAGGGACGTGCGAGATGAAGCGCCTGTACGTCCGGCCTGCGTGTCGGGGCCGCGGCGTCGGCGCGTTGCTCGCGGGCGCGATCCTTACCGAGGCACGACGCCGCGGCTACCAACGGATGCGCCTCGACACCGTGCCGGGAATGGAGGCGGCGCAGGCGCTGTACGAGCGCCTGGGCTTCCGGGACATCGCCCCGTACACCGACAACCCTGTGCCCGGGACGCGGTTCCTCGAGCTCGAGCTCTGAGGCTTAGGCTCCGTTCTCCACGGGTAGGTGAAGCGCCGTGGCGGAGACGATCGCCGTCCAGGTCCCGAGAGACACCCTCGGCGCCGAGCTGAGCGAGGCTCTCGACGCCCGGCGTCTCCGTGCGGAGCTGGTCGAGGACGACGAGAGCTGCTCGCTCGTCGTGTCGTTCGCCGAAGCGGAGCACGATCGGCTGATCGCCGAGGTGACCGAGGCGATCGACACGTGGCTCTCCGAGCGCGAACTGCCGCTCGTCGTGCAGCGTGCGAACGGCGGATTCGTCCTTCGCCCGCCGAGCGACTAGCGAATCGCTCTCAGGACTGGAACCGCCGGATCCACTCGGCGAGGAAAGGTTCGGCGATGCGGTAGCCGCGCTCGTCGCGGACGACGAGCTCGCCGTCGCCCATCGAACGCAGCGCCTTGCGAACGGTCGCGTCGTGCGGCAGCGAGTGCCGGCGGCGGTAGCCGTCGGTGATGCGCGCCGGGGGGTCGAACGCGAGCGCCAGCAGGATCAGGCGGTGGTTCGGAACGGCCTGCGACCAGATGCGCGTGAAGTGCGCGCTCTCGGAACGGAGAACTCCGGCGAGCGCACGCTCGAAAGACTCGCGGTCCGCCGTCCAGCGTTCCGGCACCTCCTCCCAGAGGAAGTAGCAGAGCTCCTGCGTTGCGTACGGGTGACCCTCTGTCACCGCGAGCACGTCGTCGACGACGCCCTCGTCGACGGTTCGATTGGTTCGCTCGAAGCGCTCGCCGATGAACGGCCGGAACAGGTCGGGGTCGATCAACCCGAGCTCGACCTGCTTCGCACTGCGCCAGAACGGCTCGTGTGCGTCGTTGAAGAGGCGCTCCATCATCGTGCGTTTGCTGCCGAGGTAGACGTGCGCGATCTCGGGTTGGTGTTGGAACGTCGTCCGCAGAAGCGCAGGCAGGTGAGGATCGATGTCGAGGATCTCCTGGAACTCGTCGAAGACGAGGGCCGCGCGCTTCTTACGACCGGCGGCGAGCTGTGCGGGCAGCTCGAGCAGCTTCTCGAGGGTCGCGTCGATGTCGTCGCGCCTACCCGTCGACTCGAACGTGAACGAGAGCGACGCGTCGTGCGGGTTCAGCGTGACCGTCGGCCGCACGCGCAGACCGTCGAAGATCGCTGCCGCCTTGTCGCGCGCCCGCAGGAGCGGCGACGCCACGTCGTCATGGATCGACTTCGCGAGCTTCTCGGCGAGCTTCTCCTTCGACGGTGTGGCGAGCAGGTCGACGTAGGCGATCAGCACCTCGCGCCGTGCGGTCAGCTCCTGCGTCACGCGCCAGACGAGCGACGACTTGCCGTAGCGTCGCGGCGCGAACACGACGACGTTCTGGCCGTTTCGGATGTCGGCCTTGAGCGACTTCAGCTCTGCGGCGCGGTCCGTGAACTGGTCGTCGAGCGCGAGGTCGCCGTAGCGGAACGGGTTCGTCGGCGGCTGCTTGGGCATCCGCTCAGCCTACCTCGAGGTAGGATGCCTCTCGGTACGATCTCGAGTGGACCCAGCCGGGCTCGAACCGGCGACCTTCTGGCTGCCAGCCAGACGCTCTCCCAGCTGAGCTATGGGCCCGGGAGTCGGTCAGTTTAGCCCGGCCGGCTGGAAACTGTTTCGCGGGCGTGGCCGCGAAACAGTTCAGCCCGTCGCTGCTTCGACCGACTCGTGCGGGACGTCGTCCCAGAGGTCTTCGAGCCGGTAGAACTCGCGCGCGTCGGGCGTGAACACGTGCAGGACCACGTCGAGGTAGTCGGCGATGATCCAGGTCCCCTGCGTCGCCCCCTCGACCGATTTGGGCAGCAGCCCGTTCTCGCGCTTCATGCGGCCGTGCACCTCGTCCCAGATCGCAGCCGTCTGGCGGGCGTTGCCGCCGGTGCACACGACGAAGTAGTCGGTGTACGAGCAGACGGGGCGCATGTCGAGGATGACGACGTCGCGCGCGAGCTTGTCCTGGACGAGCGCCGCGATGCGGCGTGCCTGTTGAAGTGGGCTCAAGCGGACGAATTGTACCCGCGTGTTGCGGGATAAAGTCTCTCCGCCCGGATGATGTCGGCCACCCCGGACGGCAGGTCCGCGGACACGTCCTCCCCCCGCTCGAGCCGCCTCCGGAGCTCGCGCGACGCGACCGGCGTCGGCTCGATCTCGAAGAAGAGCACCCGTTCCGGCTGCTCGAGCTGGGCCAGCACGGCGTCGAGTCGCTCGCGCGGGAACCCCGGGCGAGTCGCGACTGCGACCTTCGCGTGCTCGAGGACCGCGTTCGGTTCCTTCCAGGAGAGGAAGTCGCAGAATTCGTCCGCTCCGATCAGGAAGACGGGGTCGTCCCATTCGGGATGAGCGCGCAACGTGTCGATCGTGCGCGCGTGGTCGTCGAGCCGGACGTCGTCGTCGGGAAACGCGGCCCGGGCGAGACGCAGCCGGACGCCCGCCGGGGTCTCGACATCCTTGTGGCCCGGGTCTCTCGACACGAGCACCAGGAGGCGCCGCAGGCCGAGCCGCTCCTTCGCGCGTCGCGCGAGCTCGACGTGCCCTCGGTGAGGCGGATCGAAGCTGCCGCCGAACAACCCGGTCACGCGAGCTCCAGCTCCTCACCGCCGATCTCGACGGTCGCGCCCCGCTTCGCTCCCGCGGCACGGAGAGCCCGTTGGAGCTCGTCCTCGGACGGCGGCGTGCCGGTGACCCGGAAACCGGACTCGGTGCGCAGCAACCGCCACGGCCGCGACTTCGGCTCGGGCCGGTAGACGATGTACTCCGCGAGCCCGGAGTCGTCCGGCGACGACTCTGCGCCGGAGACGGGCACCAGATCGAACAGTGCGCGCCTGAGCTCGGGGATGCCCTCGCCCGTGATACAGGAGACGGGAAAGACGCCCACTATCCGCCGGTCGTCGACCTGAAAGGTCGGCGAGCGGAGGAGGTCGATCTTGTTGAGCACCACGATTTGCGGCCGCGCGTCGAGCCCTGCGCCGTAGGCCGACAGCTCGGCGTCGATGGTCCGCCATTGCGCGTCCACCGGCTTCGACGCGTCCACCACGTGGACGAGGATGCGGGCCCTCTCCAGATGCGCGAGGAACTCGTGGCCGAGACCGACTCCCGTGCTCGCACCTTCGATGAGCCCGGGGACGTCGGCGATCACGAGTTGCCGGCCGTCAGGCGATTCGACCGTCCCGAGGACCGGCTGCACCGTCGTGAACGGGTAGTCGGCGACCTTCGGCCGCGCGTTCGAGATACGCGCGAGCAGCGACGACTTGCCCGCGTTCGGCAGCCCGACGAGCGCCGCATCCGCGAGCAGCTTCAGTTGCAACCGGACATCGCGCTCCTCACCGAGGAACCCGACCTCGGCGAACCGGGGGACCTGACGCGTCGACGAGACGAACCGCGCATTCCCGCGACCGCCCCTTCCCCCGTGCGCGAGCACGACGCGTGCTCCGGCCTGGACGAGGTCCGCGACGATCTCGTCGTCCGGCGAAAGGACCTGAGTCCCGACCGGGACGCCGAGCTCGGTGTCGCGCCCGCGCGCGCCGTGCTTGCGCGCACCGCGCCCGTTCTCGCCGCGCGCCGCTTTGATCCACCGGCGCCGCTGCAGCGCGGAGAGATCGCGGAGCGCACCGTCCGCGACGAGGACGACGTCGCCGCCGTCGCCGCCGTCGCCGCCGTCAGGCCCACCTTTCGGCACGAACTTCTCGCGGCGGAAGCTGAGACCTCCGTCGCCGCCCTCGCCGGCGACGACGTGAACGTCTGCGCGGTCGCTGAACATGGCCAGAAACTCGCGACCTGGGTTCACTTCGCGAACTACGGTCGGGAACTACAGGACCGAGACGGTGCGGCGCTCGCCGCTCGTGCGGAACGAGATCGTCCCTGCGCGCGTGGCGAAAATCGTGTCGTCGCGGCCGAGTTCGGTGCCCGGGCCGGAGCGGAACTTCGTCCCGCGCTGACGGACGATGATGTTGCCCGGCTGAACGGCCTGACCATCGAACATCTTCACGCCGAGATACTGCGGGTTCGAATCGCGGCCGTTCTTCGACGAGCCGAGACCTTTCTTGTGCGCCATCCGCTACGCCTCCTTTGCCTTCAGCGCCGACTCGAGCGCTGCGATCGCACCCTTGCGCGCAGCGTGCGCCTGCTCGTACTCCAACGCCGTTTCGATCGCGGCGCGATCCCAGGTCTTCGCGCCGGCCGAGACCTGCGCGACCGTGAGCCCCTCGTAGCCCTCGGGAAGCCCGGATGCGGGCGCCGCCTTCGTGGCCGGAGCCTCCTGGTCCCGGATCTCCTGGGCGGGGGTCTCCTGGCCCTTCGGCTCGGTCTTCTTCGCCGTCGCCTTCTTCGCGGCGCCGAGCGAGATCTCGATCCTCGAGGTCGCAGCCCGAAAGCCGGTGTGCCGCTTGTAGCCGGTGCGCCGCTTGTACTTCCCGATGCGGATCTTCGGCCCGCGCTCGTGGGCGACGACCTTCGCCGTCACCGTGGCGCCGTCGCCGAGCAGCACCTCGGGCGAGAAGGTCTTGCCGGCCTCCGCCTTCACGCGGTCCACGACGAGGGTCTCGCCCTCACGGACGCGGTACTGCTTGCCGCCGAGACGGATGATCGCGTAGTCCATTACGTGGAAAATCGCGGGCGGTCGGACCCGCGAAGCGGAAGAAGTGTAGCGGCGCCGCTTATCCCTCGCCGAGATCCCACTCCGACATCGGCGTGTACTCCCACTCGCCGCTGCCGTTCGTGGACGGCTCTTCTGAAGGGGCCTCGACGGCCGTCTCGATGCCGCCGGCCGCCGCCGTCTTCTTCTTGCGGTTCCGGCCGCCCCGCGAGCCCCGCCGCGTGCGTTTCTTGCGCGGCGTCTCGGGCTCACCGCCCTCGAGGTCGCGGTCCGGGACGTGGATGACAGGCGGTTCGGGCTCTCTCTCCGCGGCGTCCGTCGCCGGTCCCTCGGGAGCCGCGCCGTTCGCGCCGGAGGCCGTCGCCTTCTTCTTGCGGTTCCGGCCCCCCCGCGAGCCTCGCCGTGTCCGCTTCTTCTTGGGGGCCTCCGTCCCGTCGACCGGGGCCTCCCCGGCAGTCTCTTCGGCTTCGGGCTCCTCGGTCTCCGGCTCCTCGGTCTCCGGCGCCTCGGCTTTCGCCGCAGCCGGCTTGCGCGCGCGGGTCGGGCGCTCAGCCTCGGCCTCCGCCGTGAGCGGCGGCTCGGCCTTCTCGATCGGTGAGAGCAGCTCGGCCCAGGCGAGCCCTTCGGTGACCACGGTGATCCTGGCCCGGACCTTCTTGCCGACCAGCTTGGCCGCCGCGCCGACCACGATCTCGACGTCCTCGACCTTGCCGACGCCGGCCCCCGGATCGTGCAGACCCACTTCGCCGAGCTTGAGGTCCACCTCCTGGCCGACCTCGACCGGCAGCGCGGGCGCGACCTTTTCGAGCGCGCCCTGGTCGAGCACGCGGAAGTGGTCGAGGTGCTCGCCCTCCCTCCCGATCAGGAAGAAGCGGCGCCTCGTGGTCTCCTCGAGCTCCTGCAGCCGTGTCCCGCCCGGGCCGGCGATCAGCCACGCGACCCTGGCCGAGACCTCGACCTTGAAGGCTTTCGCGCGCGAGCCCGGTGTCACGAGCGCGCGCAGGCGGCGCTCGACGTCCACCGCCGCCGTGTGCTCCGAGATCACGATCCCGTCGCCGCCGCAAATCGGGCACTTCTTCGTCATCACCTCGCGGGGACCGTCGGTGACGTTCTGCCGCGTCATCTCGACGAGGCCGAGGGGCGAGATCTCGACGACGTAGGTCTTCGTGCGGTCGCGCTCGAGCTCCGAGCGAAGCGCTTCTTCGACGGTCGCGCGGTTCTTCGGGTTCGCCATGTCGATGAAGTCGATGACGATGATCCCGCCGATGTCCCGCAGCCGAAGCTGCCGGACGACCTCTTTCACCGCCTCGAGGTTGTTCTTCGTGATCGTGTCCTCGAGCCTCCCGCCGGACTTCTTGGAGCGGGAGCCGACGAAGCGGCCCGTGTTGACGTCGATGACGGTGAACGCCTCGGCGTAGTCGAAGACGAGGTAACCCCCCGACGGCAGGTCGACTCGACGGCTCAGCGTCGACCTGATCTCCTGCTCCACACCGAACGCCTCCATCAGCGGCTCGCGCTCCCTGTAGCGGACGACGCGCTCGACCATGTGCGGCGATGTCTTCTTCAGGTAACCCACGATCCGCTTGTAGGTCCGGTCGTGGTCGACGAGCAGGCGCTCGAAATCGCCGGTGAAGAGGTCGCGCACGACGCGCAACGGCAGCTCCGCCTCCTGGTAGACGAGCGTCGGCGCGGTGGTGCTCTTCGCGCGGCCCTCGATCGTCTTCCAGAGGCGCTGCAGGAAGTCGAGGTCGCGCGCGATGTCCTCCGCCGACGCGCCCTCGGCCGCCGTGCGCACGATCACGCCCCCCTCCTTCGGCGCGCACTCCTTCAGGATGCTCTTGAGCCTGTTGCGCTCGTCGTCTTCGAGCCGGCGCGACACGCCGAGCCCTTCGCCGTGCGGGACGTAGACGACGAAACGTCCGGGCAGCGAGACCTCGGTCGTGAGCCGCGCACCCTTCGTCTTCATCGGGTCCTTCACCGCCTGGACGAGGACGGTCTGGCCGCGCTGGATCAGATCCTGGATCTTTCGCGCACCGCGCCGTCCTTCGAGCTCCGGCCCGACGATCTCGTCGACGTACAGGAATCCGTTCTTCTCGAGGCCGATCTCGACGAAGGCGGCCTCCATGCCGGGCAGCACGTTGTCGACGACGCCGAGGTAGATGTTGCCGGCGATCGAGCGGCGCTCGGGCCGCTCGAGGTAGACCTCCGCGACCTGGTCGTCCTCGAGCACCGCCACGCGCTTCTCGCCGGTCTCGACGGAAACGAGCAACTCACGCTTTGCCTTCGGCAGCGGTGCGCGCTTCGGCGGCTGACGGCGGCGCTGTGTCGTGCGCTGCGCCGGCTTGCGCTCGGGCTTCTTCTCTTCGGCGTCGGGCTCGGCTTCGTCGTCTCCCGGCGATGCGGCCGTTGCCGGCCCGGTCTTCTTGCGGCGGTTGCGCCCGCCGCGTGTACCACGGCGCCGCTTGCGGGCGGCGGTCGTGCCAGATGTCGTCTCGGTTGTGTCACCGCTCGGGGCCTCGTCGGCCTCCGCAGCGGCGTCGATCTCAGGTGTCGGTGCGGAAGCGGCGGCAGCCCTGGACGGCGCCTGCTCCTGCTCCTTCTTCCGTCGGAACCAGGGGAGTGGCAAAGAAAGTCTCCTCGATGATGCGAGCGCGCAGCCTCGCCGCCGGCGGGCGCGCGCTACGAGTGGATGTCGAAAGCCTTGGCATAGGCCTTACCGCAGGGTATCAGCGGGTTCGTTCAGGCAGCTTCCGCCGCCGGACGCACCCGGGCACGGCGCGCGTTGACGGCCCGCAGCCGCTGCTGGAGCCGGGCCCACGCCCACGGCTCGATCTCGCCGTACCGTGACCCGGATTCCCCGCGGGTCACCTCGTGGTACTCGAACCACGCGTCGGCTTCCTCGATCAGCAGCAGCTCGTAGGCTTCCTGCGCGCCGCTCACGGCCATGCGGTCCTCACCTCCAGTCGGATTCACGGAGCGTAGGACCTGCCCCGGACGTACCTACGTCGTTCGCATGGCGAAGTACCGGACGGCCGCCTCGCCGACGGCCTTCGTGCCGCCGTACGCGACGGCGCCCTTCAGCGCCCATCCCGCGACCGGGACGACATCGAGGAGCACACGCGCCGCTGCGCGAAAGCCGAACCCGAGGCCCACGACGCCGAGAAGCTCGGCGAACCGGCTCTGGTCGACCGTCTCGCCGTGGGCCAGGGCGATGCGCAAGACGAGCCTGGCCTGGTTCAGGGTCAGGATCGGCATGTCGACGCCGGGGACGAACACGGCGGCCGCGATGAGCGCGTTCCGCTTCGCGGCCGCGGCGATCAGGTGCTCGCAAACGGCGTCGCGCAACACGGGCAGGCGCGCTGCGAGGTCGGTCGCCGCCTCGCCGAGCTTGTTCGCGATCACCGCGGCGATCTCGTCGAGCGGGAAGCCCTGTCCGCCCGGCACGCGAACGATGTCCGTCTCGAGCACGTACGGCAGCGACTCGTCCTCGCTCACCGCGACGATCGGAATGCCTGCCCGCGCCGCCTGGTGCAGCTGGGACTCGTCCGCGTTCCCGACCCACACGAGGATCGCAGCGTCGGCGGTACGTCCCTCGACGACCGCGGACGCGTCGCCGCCGCTCCGGAGCCCGCGTGCGAGCAGCGGCACGAGCTCCTTCGCGCCCGCAACCGCGATCGGCCGCCGGTCTCCAGATCCCGAGCGAACCTCACGGAGAAGCCCGAGCAGCGCAAGCGGGCCGAGCTTCGACTTCTTCATGCGCGCCGGCGCCCGACGCGGCGCATGTGAATCGCCTGCAGGATGCCGAGTGCGAGGAAGTTCGTGATCATCGACGATCCGCCGACGGACACGAACGGAAGGGGGATGCCGGTGATCGGCGCGATGCCCATCGTCATCGCGCTGTTCACGAACACCTGGAACAGGAACATGAAGGCGATGCCGCCCGCGACGATCGCGCAGTAGAGGTCACGGGCGCCTGCGACGATCTTCAGCGCGCGCCAGACGACGAGCAGATAGAGCAGCAGCAGGGTCGACACGCCGAAGAAGCCGCGCTCCTCGGCGAGCGAGGCGAACGCGAAGTCGGTCGCGTGCTCGGGGAGGTAGTTGAGACGCGTCTGCGTGGCGCCGAGGATCCCGCGGCCGCGCAGCCCGCCTGCACCGACGGCGGTGATCGACTGACGGAGGTTGTAGGTCGCGCCGCGCGGATCGCTCGACGGGTGGGTGAAGCCCGTGAGCCGCTGCGCCTGGTACGGCTTGAGGACGTTCACGCCGGCGGCCGGGAGCAGCCAGAGCACGGCGAGCGCGCCTGCGGTCGCGACCGCGCCGAGGATCGCGAGATGCGCCCAGCGCACACCGGCGACGAACAGCACGGCTCCGAGACCAGCCGTGTAGACGAGGGCGGTGCCGATGTCGGGCTGCACGAAGACGAGCGCGATCGGGATCGCGCCGTAGCCGAGAGCGCGCAGCGGCGTGCGTGGATCGGTGACGGCGCGCGCCCGGTCGGCGAGCACGGCCGCGAGCACGAGGATGAAGAGCACCTTGCCGAACTCGGACGGCTGGAAGGTGAAGAAGCCGACGTTGATCCAGCGCTTCGAGCCCCGGCTCGCCGCGCCGGCCGCCAGCACGAGGAGCATGACGCCTGTCGTGCCGACGTAGATCGGCCGGCGAAGACGGCGGTAGAAGTCGGGGTCGATGAAGAGCGCGGCGACGAAGACCGCCGATCCGGCGACCGCGTAGAGCAGCTGCCTGCCGAGTGCGGATCCGCCCGGATCGTGCAGCGTGATCCCGTTGATCGCCCAGAGGCCGTACGCGACGGTTGCCGCGACCGCGGCCATGAGGATCCAGTCGAGCTTGCGCAGGAGCCCGACCATCCCGACTTCCTCGTCACGCGCAGTCCGCAGACCGCGTCTCGTGTCGACGGCTTCGATCGCCATGGGTCGCTAATCGCTCGCGTGCACTGTCGTGGTCGCGGTCGTGTGGAAGTACTGCTCGAACACCTTCAGCGCGGCGGGGGCGGCTGCGACGCCTCCGTGACCGCCGTTCTCGATCACGGCGCAGACGACGACCGTCGGTGAGTCGAACGGACCGTAGCCGCACCACCACGACTGCGTCAGGTTCACGGGGTTCGGGTAGCCGGGCAGGTCGACGAGCTTCTCGGCGCTTCCCGTCTTCCCGGCGATCGGAATCTTGAAGTTCCCGAAGACGCCGGACGAGGTGCCGATCGATGCGTGGGTCGCCTCGTAGAGACCCTGCTGGACGAAACGGAGAGCGGTCGGATCCACACCGGTCGGCTGGGGCGGCTGCCCGCCGAAGCGGCGAAGAACGCGCTCCGGCTGCCCGTTCGACCCGGTCTGCTCGACATCGTCGGCGACGTGCGGCGTGACGAGGTTGCCCCCGTTGGCGATCATCGCGTAGAGGCGTGCCATCTGCAGCGGCGTCACGGTCACCTGGCCCTGCCCGATCGCGAGCTGGATCGAATAACCCGGCTTCCACGTCCGGTCGATCTCAGTGGTGTACGTCTTGCGACGCCACTCGGGCGTGGGGATCAGCCCGACGGACTCCGGCGAGAGATCGACGCCGGTCGGCTCGCCGAGCCCGAAGCGGTTCGCCCACGCCTGCAGCGGATGGCCGCGGTCGGGGGGCAGGGTGTAGAAGCGGCGTCCGAGCTCGTAGAAGTACGTGTCGCACGACTCCGCGAGCGCCGTCTCGAGATTCATGCCCGTGTCGATCAGCGGCGTCCAGTTGTGGAACAGCTGCTTGTACGCCGTGAACGTCGGCGTGCAGGGAATGAGCTCGTACGGCGTGAGGATGTGTTCCTCGAGCGCCGCGAGCGCGGTCACCGGCTTGAACGTCGAGCCGGGCGGGTACGCCGCGTCGATCGCCCGGTTGAGCCCTGGATGGTTGTACCTGTTCGCGGCGGCCTCGCTCAGGAGCGGCGCGAGCTTCTGCGGGTCGGGCCGGCCGACGAACACCGACGGCTCGTAGGTCGGATACGACGCCATCGCGAGGACCGAGCCGTCGCGCGGGTCGAGCGCAACGATGGAGCCTCCGTCTGCATGGGTCTCACCGTCTTGCCGCGCAAGGTCGACGCCGTAGCGAAGCGCCCGTTCTGCCGCGCGTTGGAGCTGGATGTCGATCGTGAGCCGCAGCGCATCACCCGGCCGCGGCAGCACCTCCGGCTGGACCGCGCTCTTCGGACGGCCCAGCGAGTCGACCGTGAGCTGCGCGGTTCCGTCGCGGCCGCGCAGATAGTTGTCGTAGCTGAGCTCGATGCCGGATTGCCCGATCGAGTCGGTCGGCTGGTAGCCCTGCTTCTTCAGCCGCGCGTACTCGCCGGGCGAGATCTCGCCCACGTACCCGAGCACCTGCGCCGCGAGCGAGCGGTACGGGTAGTTGCGCAGCCAGCTCTCGGCGAGCTGCACGCCGGGGAACTGTGTCCGATGCTCCGAGAGGTAGAAGATCTGATCCTGGTGCAGCCCGGTCTGCACGACGACCGGCGTGAGCGGATCGTCCCCGTGCTGCTTCATCCGCTCGAGCATCTGGTGCACCGGCACGCCCGTCACGCGTTCGAGCGCACGCAGCTCGCGAAGCTCGGCCGGCCACCGCTTCGGCAGGTCGGCGGGCCAGATCTCGACGCGGGTCCCCGCGACGTTGCTCACGAGCACCCGGCCGTTGCGGTCGAGGATCGCGCCCCGCGGAGCGTCGATCTGCAACGTGCGCACGCGGTTGTCGTTCGCCTGCGCGATGTAGCGGTCGCCCGAAAGGATCTGCAGTGCCCACAGCCGCAGGAAGAGAACGGCGAAGACGGCGAGAGCGAGAAAGGCGAGGATCGCGACGCGGAGCGCGATCTGTGGTGTCAGAAGGTACGGCTCCTCCACGCGCGGATCCGGAGGTAGGAACCTGCGCGGCGTTCCGGGCCGGCTAACCAAGCAGCCGCACCTCCCGCACGCGCTCGCCGATCTCGGCAGGCGCGAACATCCGCCGCACGAGCGCGTAGACGGGCAGCGTGAGCACGAGGTTGAGCAGCAGGCCGAGCGGGATGCTGCGCAGGACGACACCCGCCGGGGCCGGCTCTCCGAGCACGAACTGCAGGATCAGCTGGCCGCATGCGTACAGCACCGTCACCACGGCGACCGACAGGAACGGCGCGTGGACGCGATCGCGGGCGGTCGTCTCTCCGTACCGGCCGATCCAGAAGCCGGCGACCGTGAGCAGCAGCGACGTCACCCCGAGCGTGCCGAGAGTCGCGGTGTCGAGCAGAAGCCCGGTGCCGAAGCCGGCGACGGCGCCGAAGACGGACCCGCGGAGAAGTGCGATCTGGAGCAGGACCACGAGCACGATGCTTCCGGTCCGGAAAGGCGGATACTCGGTGAGGATCGAAAGCTGCAGGAGCGCAGCGACGAACAGCACCAGCGCGGCCTTCACGCCCTCCATCAGCAGTGCCTCTCCGGGGAGTGTCGCTGCGTTCCTGCCGAGCGAAAAGCGAGCGATGCAAGGACGCAGGGAGCGCCGATAGCAGTGGCTATCGGCGCGACTGAGGACGCAGCAGCGCGCCGCTTTGCAGCCGACAGGAACGCGGATGACACTTTCCGGAGGGGCACTATCTCCGCGGCACGAGGACGATCACGGACTGCAACGACGAGAAGTCGACCGCAGGCTTGACCTGGATCGTCTTGAACGGGTTCACGTCGGTGTCGCTCTCGCTCGTCACCGTCCCGACCACGACACCCCGCGGGAACATCGACGGCAGCGCACCCTTGCCGAGCGTGCCGGCGGTGATGATCTTGTCGCCGACGCCGACGTACTTCGACTTCGGTACGCGGTCGAGCACGAGCACGCCGCTCCCGCCGCCGGGATGCACCTCGCCGACTGCAGTCGGGCTCGTGAGGTCGGTGGACGTGACGGAGCTCGTCTGGTCCGTCAGGAGCGTCACACGCGCGACGTGACTCCACGCCTTGTCGACGATTCCGACGAGGGCACCGGACGGGTCGATGACCACGTCGTCCTGGCCGATACCGCTCGACGAGCCTGCCGCGATCGTGACGCTCTGGTCGATCGAGCTCTGCGGATTCGTCAACACCTCGGTACTGACGCGTTGGAACGCCGCAATCGAGGGCGGGCCCTGGAAGTTGACCTCTCGCCTCAGCTGCACGTTCTGCGCTGCCGCCTGGTCGTTCTGGATCACCTGCTGTTGAAGCGCGTGCACCTCGCGGCGCAGCTTCTTGTTCTCCGACTTCGCGTTGACGAGGCCGTGCGCCCAGCCGACCGTGTCCCGGAAGGGGCGCGCGACGCGGTTCGCCGCGATCTCGAACGGGCGGAGGATCGTGGCCGCAGTTCCCTGGACGCCGTCGAGCGCGCTGGACCGGAACGAGACGGTGATCAGCACGAGCGAGAGCAGCACGAGGCCGCCCACGACGACCCGGCGCTTCAACGCGCTGGAGCGGCTCGAGGGGTATCCGGAGGCAGCGGCCTTCTGGACGGAGGAGCCCAGGACCGCGAGGCGGACGGTCCGGTTGCGAGGCAAGACGCTCCGATAGTAGACGAGGCGCCTGAGAGCTAACGGCTCGGGCGGCCGTTCCGGGACCTGGCCCGGGCGCTGCGGTGGATCGCGTCGAACTCCTCGAGGCTGCGCCCGGAGCCGACCGCGACGCACGTCAGCGGGGACTCCGCGAGATGCACCGGCATGTGCGTCTCGTGGCGAAGCCGCTCGTCGAGACCCTGCAGGAGCGCTCCGCCGCCGGCGAGAACGATGCCGCGGTCCATGATGTCGGCGGCGAGCTCCGGGGGCGTCTTGTCGAGCGTCGACTTGATCGCGTCGATGATCTGGTTGACCGGTTCTTCGAGCGCGTGGCGAACCTCTTCGCTCGAGAGCACGACGGTCTTCGGCAGACCGGTGAGCATGTCGCGTCCCCGTACCTCGGCCTGCACCTCTTCTTTCATCGCATGAGCGGAGCCGACCTCGAGCTTGATCTCCTCGGCGGTCTGCTGCCCGATGAGGAGTTTGTACTCGCGCTTGATGTGGTTGATGATCGCCTCGTCCATCTCGTCGCCGCCGACGCGGAGCGACTGCGACACGACGATCCCTCCGAGCGAGATGACGGCGACCTCCGTGGTGCCGCCGCCGATGTCGACGATCATGTTCCCCGTCGGCTCGGCGACCGGAAGCCCGGCGCCAATCGCGGCGGCCATCGGCTCCTCGATCAGATACGCCTTGCGCGCGCCCGCGCTCAGCGTCGCTTCTTCGACGGCGCGTTTCTCGACGCCGGTGACACCGGACGGGACGCAGACGACCACGCGCGGATGGGCGAAGCGATGCTGGTGCACCTTCTGGATGAAGTGGCGGAGCATTTGCTCCGTCACGTCGAAGTCGGCGATCACGCCGTCCTTCAGCGGACGGATCGCGCTGATCGTCCCGGGCGTCCGCCCGAGCATGCGCTTCGCCTCGAGACCGACCGCGTGCACCTCACCCGACCGCTGGTCGATCGCAACGACCGACGGCTCCGACAGCACGATCCCGCGCCCGCGTACGTAGACGAGCGTGTTCGCGGTGCCGAGGTCGACGGCCATGTCGCGGCCGCCGAAGCCCGTCAGGTAGTTGAAGACGCCCATGGACCCGCGGCCACTCTAGCTTGCAGGCCGCAGCCGATTTCGCTAGTCGGGGGCCGCGACGGGCCGGCGCTCTTCCTTCGCAGCGCCCACGCGCGCCAGCCACGGCGTCGCTCCGAGCCGTCCGAACGTCTCCCCGGCTTCGGCGAGGAGCGGCGCCGCGTCGTCGTCGCGGCCCCGTCGCGCCAGCCACTCTGCATGTTCGAGCAGGCAGACGGCGCGGTGGAACGGAAGCTCGAGCGCCCGCGCCTCGGAGGCCGCTGCCGCGAAGAGCGCGTCGGCCGCCGGGTCGTCGTCGGCAAGCCGCGCTCGAAACCGGTGAGCGAGCGCATTGAGGTACGGCGGGCGCAGGCCGGCAGGGACCGCGTCCACGACCGCGAGCAGCTCCTCCGCCCGATCGCGCCTGCCCAGCTCGAGAGCCGCGTCGACCGCGTACCGGAACCCCTGCTTCACGTCCTGCGCCGCGATCCCGACCGATGCCCGCAGGCCGAATGCGCGCTCACCGCTCGTGAGCGCTTCCGTCAGGTTCCCCTCCGCGAACCGGACCGCCGCGGCGCCGGCCGCGTAGCTCCCCTGCGCCTGGACGTCGCCCGACCGCCCGATCTCCTCGTGGCGCGCGAGCAAGGCCCGCGCGCTCTCCACCTCACCACGGTGCAGGTGGATCTCGAGCGGGCCGGTCGTCACGCTTCCAAGCTGTGCGTTGATACCGATTTGCTCGTCGGGGAGCTCGTGGAAGGCGGCCAGGGCGTCGTCCCAGCGACCGAGCATGAAGAGCGCATAGCTCATCTCGGCATGGACGAACCATTCATTTCTCCTGTCCCCGCGCCTGCGGGCGAGGGCGAGGCTCTCGTCGAGGTGATGGAGCGATTCCGCGTAGAGGTCACGCTGGAAGCAGAGGTCCGACAGGTTCCCCGCCGCGACGGTCGCGTGGCTGTAGAGACCCGTGTCGAGGCCGCGTTGCAATGCGAGCTGCAGCAGCCCGCGCGCCTCCTCCGGCCGGCGAGCCGCGGTCAGGTTGGACTTGGTCGTCCACCCGCGGATGAGGACCTCCGGCAGCGCGAGGGCCTCTGCGAGGTCGAGGGCCCGCTCCGTCCAGGCGACGGCCTCGGTCGGGTTTCCGGCGAACCAGTGGGCTTGCCCGAGGCGGACGAGGAGGAACGCCAGGTCGGCGTCCGGCTCGTCCGCGCCGATCACGTCGTGTGCACGCTCCATGCGCTCGATCGCCTCGGCCAGGCGACCCGCGATCTGGTCGGTGAACGCGAGCCATGCCGAGCAGCGGGCGCCTGCATGTGTTTCGCCCGCGTGCGTGTAGAGCTCCGCGGCACGCTCGAAGAGGCTCCGCGCTTCGTCCAGCGCGCCGGCCTGGATCGCCATCTCGCCGGCCCGCGCCAGCGCGGCCGCCCGCTCCGCGGGCAGGACGGCCAGGTCCGCGGCGTGCTCGAACGACCGTCGCGCTTCCGCCGACGCGCCGAGGGAGGCTGCCCGCTCGGCGGCACGCAGCATCGCGGCACATGCGCGCTCCTTGAGCACAGCGGCGTCCTGCGCGTCCGGGTCGAGCCGGTAGGCGTCGAGGAGATGCGCCGCGACGACCTCCGCCCCTTCCTCGTCGCCCAGGGCGGCGCTCAGGTGCTCCGCCGCGGCGAGGTGCCGCGCGCGGCGGTCCCGCTTCGGCAGCGTTTCGTACGCGACGTGGCGAACGATGTCCTGGAGAAATCCGTACTGGCCGTGCTCGGGCGAGCGCGGGTCGGTCTGCTGGCCGAGCACCTCCTTGCGGGCCAGACCCGTGAGCACGCGCTCGAGCTCCGCACGGTCGAGACCGGTGACGGCGCTCAGGGCCGTCGGCGTGAACGTCTTGCCCAGGACGGCGGCGTCCTGGAGGAGCGTGCGCTCCTCGGTCGAGAGCCCGTCGAGACGCGCCGCGACGAGCGCGTGGAGCGTCTCCGGCACCTCGAGCTCGCCGATCTCGCCGCGCACGCGATAGACCGACTCCTCCTCGACGAGCACGCCGCGATCGAGCAACATGCGCACCGTCTCGACCGCGTAGAGCGGCACTCCTTCCGCGCGTCCGAGGATCTTCCGTAGCAGCGGCTCGGGCAGGTCGGGCACGAGCCCCGCGAGCAGCGCCTCCATCGCCTCTTGCGAGAGCGGCTCGAGGTAGAGGGAGGTGAAGTTGCGGTGCCCGGCGCCCCAGGTCGGCCGTCGCTCGCTCAGCTCGGGCCGGGCGAGCGTGATCACGTAGATGGGATGGCTGCGCGACCAGTCGAGAAGGTGCTCGATGAAGTCGAGCAGCGACGCGTCGGCCCACTGCATGTCCTCGAAGACGAGCACCGTCGGATAGACGTCGGCGAGGCGCTCGAAGAAGAGCCGCCAGGCCGCGAACAGCTCCTGGCGGTCCGATGCGTCCTGCTCGCCCGCGCCGAGCAGCTGGGCGAGCCTGGGCTCGACGAGCCGCCGCTCGGCGGCGTCGACGACGTACTGCTCGAGTGCGGCACGGAGTTTCTCACGGACGACCGCGGGATCGTCGTCCTCCGCGATCCCGCAGCGCATCCGCACCATGTCGGCGAGCGCCCAGTAGGCGACTCCCTCGCCGTAGGCGAGGCACCGGCCGCGGTGCCAGTAGATGAGCTGGGCGATCCCGTCGAAGTACTTGTAGAACTCCCACGCGAGCCGCGACTTGCCGATCCCTGCGATGCCGGTGACGGAGACGAGCTGTGCGCGACGTTCGTCCGCCGAGACGTGGAACAGCTCCTTGATGAGCCGGAGCTCGCGATCGCGCCCGACGAACGGCGCCTCGAGCCCCTGCGACTTGAGCGAGCCGCGGACGCCCGACACCACACGGCGTGCACGCCAGAGCTGAGTCTCCCCTTCCTTGCCCTTGAGGACGAACGAGCCCGCGTCCTCGTAGACGATCGTCTCGCCCGTCGCACGTCTCGTCGAGTCCCCGACGAAGACACTCCCGGGCTCCGCTGCCGACTGGATGCGCGAAGCCGTGTTCACGAGATCGCCCGCGACCATTCCCTCGCCTTCCGCGCCGAGCGTCACCGCCGCCTCGCCGGTGAGCACGCCTGCGCGTGCGCGGAGGTCCTCGGCCCCGAGCTCCTCCCCGAGCGACGACACGGCCGCAACCAGGTCGAGCGCGGCACGGACGGCGCGCTCCGCATCGTCCTCCGTCGCGGTCGGAGCACCCCACACCGCCATCACCGCATCGCCGATGAACTTCTCGACGGTGCCGCCGTAGAGCTCGATCAGCCGCCGGCAGGCGTCGAAGTAGCGAGAGAGCAGCTCACGTACCTCTTCGGCATCACGTGACTCGGAAAGGGTGGTGAAGCCGACCAGGTCGGCGAAGAGCACCGAGACGAGGCGGCGTTCGGCGGCGCGCCCTCCGACGGCGTCGACCTCGGCGAGCGCCGCGCCGCACTCGCCGCAGAACGCATCGTCCGGATCGTTGGCCGCGCCGCAGGCCGCGCAGGTGCGCGCAAGGGGGGCGCCGCAACGCGTGCAGAACTTGCGGGCCGCCCGGTTCTCGGCCCCGCAGCTGGCGCACGTGCTCACGAAGAGAGCCTAGTCCAGGGCTAGCCGAACCCATAGACGCCTGCGAAGCGCGAGGCGAGCAATCCCACGAGCAGAGCCGCGGGGAGCCCGACGACGTTGAGGTAGTCGCCCTCGATCCGCGCGACGAGCCCGGCGCCGACGCCCTGGATCGCGTAGCCGCCGGCGCGTCCGCGCCATTCGCCGGTCGCGATGTAACTCGCGAGGTCGCGCGGTGTCAGCTCGCGGAACGCGACGACCGTCGTCTCGCTGTGCTGCTCCTCCCACGCCGGCGTTCGCAGACACAGGCCGGAGACGACCTCATGGGTGCGGCCCGAAAGCGACTCGAGCATCGCCTCGGCTTCGGTCTCGTCGGCCGGCTTTCCGAGCAGCTCATCGTCGAGCAGCACCTCCGTGTCGACGCCGAGCACGGGGCCCGCGTCGGGTGTCACGGAGCGCGCCTTGCCGACCGCGCGCTCGAGGGGACTCGTGCCGGGGGACTCGTGGAAGTCCGGCGGCACGACGACGAACGGGATCCGGAGCTGGGTCAAGATCGCGTGACGCTGCGGCGAGGTCGACGCGAGGATCAGCGGCGGCGCAGGCGCGCTGCCCATATCTCCTCGCACGGCCACTTCTTGGCCCACTCGGCCGTGACGTAGTCGTACTGCGTGTGCGTCTGCGCGTCAGGCGGAGCCTGGAGCTCGATCAGGCGCTCGATCTCGAAGCCGTTCGCACGCAACAGGTCGATCCACTCGCCGTGCGGAAGATGGAACTCGACACCGCCTTCCGGCCACTCGAAGCGGTGCATCCCGAACTGCGGATGGACGAGGTACTCCTTCGCCGGCACCTCGTCGTCAGAACAGAGGATCACCAGGGTCGAGTTGCGCAGGAAGACGAGCCGCCCGTCGTCGCGTAACAGTCGCGCGGCCTCGGGGATCCAGCGGTACGGGTCGACCCAGATCGACGCGCCGTACTCGGAGACGACGAGATCGAAGCTCGAGCCGGGCAGACCCGTCTTCGCGGCGTCGGCCTCGACGAGCGGGAACTCGATCCCGGTCTCGGCCATCTTCCGGCGGGCGGTGTCGAGCTGCGCAGGGGTGATGTCGACACCGACGGGCCGCGCGCCGCGCTGCGCGAGCCACGCGGAGAAGTAGGCAGTACCGCAGCCGAGCTCGACCACGTCGAGCCCGGCGACGTCGCCGAGGACGTTCAGCTCGGACTCGTCGATCGCCCAGATGCCCCACGAGATGTCGCCGAGGGCCCAGTTGACCGCCGCGTTCGCGTCGGTGTACTCGCCGTTGTACCTCGTCCAGAGCGCTGCGTTCTTCGCAGCGTCCTCAGACCAGCCCATCGGGGAACCAGATCCCGATCTCGCGCTCGGCCGACTCGGGCGAGTCGCTGCCGTGGACGAGGTTGTTCGGCATCGCGAGCGCGAAGCGGCCACGCAGGGAGCCCGGCGCGGCCTCGGCCGGGTTGGTCGCGCCGATCGTGACGCGGCAGGTCGCGATCGCGCCTTCGCCCTCGAGGACGAAGGCGAGCGTCGGGCCCGAAGTGATGAAGTCGACGAGCTCGCCGAAGAACGGCTTCTCCTCGTGCTCGGCGTAGTGCGTCTCGCCGAGCTCGCGGCTCGCCGTCACGAGCCGCGCAGCGCACAGTTTCAGTCCGCGCCGCTCGAATGTCGCGAGGATCTCGCCGGCGAGATTGCGCCCGACGGCATCCGGCTTCGCCAGGATCAGTGTCCGCTCGACGGCCATGCGGCGGCGAACGGTAGCTGACTAACCGACGGCGCGGCCCCGGCGCCCGCGGCGTGCGGCGGGCTTCGGCTCGAGGGGGATCATCCCGGCCTCGGTGACGATCGGCGTCTCGCAATACGGGCAGACCTGCCACGCCGCCTCGAGGGGCTTGCCGCAGGTGACGCAGGCCTGCCGCAGCCGCGTCGTGCACACCGGGCAGACGAGGAAATCCTCGTCGATGTGCGCGCGGCAGACCGGGCAGCGGAGGCCGGCCCCGCCGAGCCGCTCCTCCATCGCGCGGATCTCGAGCTCGCGCTCGCGGACGTCCTCCAGGTACTCGGGAGGACGGAACAGCATGTAGATCAGCGGGCCGAGGAACGGGACGATGCCGAGAGCGGTCGCGACGACGACGAGCAGCCGGTCGCCGATCCGCCGCCGCGCGTCCTTGAAGACCCAGTAGACCGTCGCGACCCAGAACACGACGACGAGCAGGATCCCGAGATTGCGGATCACGTACCACGTCGAGGAGTGGAAGAAGCCGTGGACGCTGCCGAACGCGGTCGCGATCACAGAAGCATTCTTCCTACTGCGTACCCGGCAGCAAACGTGAGCGCGACAAAGAGGGCGAGCAGTGCCAGGGCGAAGAGGAAGACGCTGATCCGTTCACCGGGCCGGGTCATCGTAAGCATTTCACTCGTCCTGGGAGAGGTCGGCAAGGAGGTAGAGCGACCCGGTCACCAGGACGGGGCGGCCCAGCGCCCGGGCACGGTCGACCGCGGGGCGAGGGTCGTCGACCGTCTCGACCCGGTCGAACCAGGGTCGAGCGAGCCGGGCCAGGTCCTCGGCCGCGAGCGCGCGCGGGTTCGTGGACCTGGTGGCGACGAAGCTGCGGCCTGCGCGGGCGAGCCGCTCGAGGATCGCGGCGGCGTCCTTGTCGCGGAGGACGGAGGCGACGACGGTGTAGTCGTGAGGCGGCGGGAGCCGTTCGAGCAGCCAGTCGACGGCTTCCGGGGTGTGGGCGCCGTCGCGGATCTCGCCGTCGCGAACCTCGAACCGCCCGGGGAGCGACGCCTCGGCGAGCTCGACCTCCCTGCCGGCGAAGGCGGAGGCGGCTTCGCGCGGGCCCCCGATCCGGATCGCGCGTCCGGGGACCAGGTGGGCGAACTCCTCGTCCGGAAGCACCACGATCGCATCAGGCCGGGCGACGGCGAGCTTCTCGGCGGCGATCTCTTCGCGGGTGCCGCCGAGCACCTCCGTGTGCTCGAGTCCGACGTTCGTGAGCAGGACGACGCGGGCGTCGATGACGTTCGTCGCATCGTGGCGGCCGCCGAGACCCGCCTCGACGGCGACGGCGGTCATGCCTCGCGCCGCGAAGTCGGCGAACGCGGCCGCGGTCAACGTTTCGAACTGCGTGGCGTCCATCGCTTCGGCAGCGTCGCGGACACGCTCGAGCGCGCGCTCGAATCCCTCGGGGTCCGTCTGCAGCCGCTCGTGCCAGCCGGAGACGTGCGGCGAGGTGTACGCGAGACCGCCGATGGTCGCCGCGATCCTGCGCGCGGCCGTCGACTTTCCCTTCGTGCCGACGACGTGGACGGCGTCGAAGCTCCGCTCGGGGTTCCCGAGCCGCGCGAGGAGCGCCCGCATCCGCTCCGTCCCGAACCCGTCCTGCGGCCACGGCGAGAGCGACTCCAGCCAGGCGACATGGGTGGCTGCCACCGTCACGGAACTGTCACGGTACGCGCCGGAACCCCGGTCGCTGCGTCATTCCCGCGCGTTATCCACAGGTAGCTGCCACCCTCACGGAAGTGTGACGTGGCCGGGGGCTCACCCGCCGATCGCATCGAGCTCGCGGCGGTAGCGCTCCAGCTTCTCCCGCTCGGCGGCGACCACCTCGGCGGGCGCGTTCTGGACGAAGCGATCGTTCGCGAGCATCTTCTCGGCCCGCTCGACCTCCCGCCGCAGCCGCTCGCGCTCGGCGTCCGCATTGCCGTTCGTCCGCGCGCGCTCCGGCTTGACGACCGCGTCGAAGATCCGCTTCTCGTCGCCGTCGAGGGGCGGCACGACACCCGAGCGGCGGAACATCTGCGCGAGCTCCTGGACGCGGGTCAGGGCGTCGGCCTCCGCCTCGTCGCCCGCCTGCGGCCAGGGCGCCACGACGAGGCGCGACTCGCGCGCCGGCAGATACGACCAGATCTCCTCCGTGACGTGGGGCATCGCGGGATGAAGGAGCTTCAGCAGACGCTCGAGCGCGGCAGCAGCCGTGGCGCGCGCGTCCGAGTCGCCCGCGTGAAGCCGACCCTTCACCGCCTCGAGGTACCAGTCGCAGAAGTCGTCGAAGGTGAGGTGGTACAGCTCGTCGACGAGATGCGCGAAGTCGAAGCCGTCGAGATACGACTCGACGGCGCGCTGCGTCGCGGACAGCCGCGCGAGGATCCAGCGCTCCTCGATCGACGTCGGCCGTTCCTCGATCTCGTCGATGCCCGCGAGGACGATCAGCCGCGCGGCGTTCCACAGCTTCGTCGTCAGCTTGCGGCCCTCTTGCAGCGCGCCCTCGGAGAACGTCGAGTCCTGGGACGACGCCATCTTCATCAGGCCGTAGCGGGTCGCATCGGCGCCGTACGCCTCGATCTGCGCCATCGGGTTCATGCCCGTCCCGAGGCTCTTCGACATCCGGCCTCCGGTCGGTGCGTGGACGAGCGAGTGGATCACGACGTCGGTGAACGGCACGTCGCCCATCAGCTCGAGCCCGGAGAAGATCATGCGGTTCTCCCAGAGCCTGATGATGTCGCGCGCCGTCGTGTTCAGGTTGCCGGGATAGAACGTGCGCAGGTCGTCGGTGTCGTCCGGCCACCCGAGCGTCGCGAACGGCCACAACGCCGACGAGAACCACGTGTCGAGGACGTCCGTCTCGCGCTCGAGCTGCGTCGACCCGCATTCGGCGCACGCCGACGGCTCGGTCTCCTCCACCGTGAGGTGGCCGTCCGGGCAGTACCAGACGGGCAGCTGATGCCCCCACCAGATCTGCCGCGAGATGTTCCAGTCCGGCGCGTCCTCGAGCGACGAGATCGCGAACCGGTGCTGGCTCTCGGGGTGGTAGCGCACGCGGCGCGAGCGGAGCGCGTCGAGCGCGGGCTGCTTCAGCTCCTCCATCGAGCACCACCACTGCAGCGAGATGCGGGGCTCGATGCGGTTCTTGCAGCGGTCGCAGAGTGCGACCGCGTGTCGATAGTGCTCGCGCTTCTCGAGCAGCTCCCGCTCCCTGCACCAGTCGAGGATGCGTGCGTCCGCCTCGTCCTGGGTCAACCCGGCCAGATCGCCGGCCGCCTCGTTCATGCGGCCGTCAGGACCGATCACCGTGAGCTCGGGCAGGCCGTGGTCGCGGCCGATCTCGTAGTCGACGGGATCGTGGCCCGGCGTCACCTTCAACGCGCCGGTGCCGAACTCGCGCTCGACCCGCTCGTCGGCGATCACCGGAACGCGGCGCTCAACGTACGGCACGACCACCTCGCGGCCGACCAGGTGCGTGTAGCGCTCGTCTTCCGGGTGCACCGCCACCGCCACGTCGGCGGGGATCGTGGCGGGCCGCACCGTCGCGATCGACACGAACCCGTCCCCGTCCGCCAGCGGGTAGCGGATCGTCGACAGGGTGTCGTCGACGTCGACGTGCTGAAGCTCGAGGTCGGAGAGCGAGGTCAGGTGGAACGGGCACCAGTTGATGATCCTGTTCGCGCGGTAGATCCAACCCTTGCGGTAGAGGTGCACGAAGAACCGCATGACGGCGCGCACATACGCGTCGTCCATCGTGAACCGCTCCCGCCGATAGTCGAGCGACGCCCCGATGCGCCGGAACTGCAGCATGATCTTGCCGCCGTACTCGTGCAGCCACTCCCACACGAGCTGGACGAAGGCGTCGCGGCCGAGATCCTGCCGAGACCTACCCTCCTGCGCGAGATGCTTCTCGACCGCGTTCTGCGTCGAGATCCCCGCGTGGTCGAACCCCGGCTGGAAGAGGACGTTGTAGCCCTGCATCCGGCGGGTGCGGACGATCGTATCGGCGAGCGAGAGCTGCAGCGCGTGGCCGAGGTGGAGGTCGCCCGTGACGTTCGGCGGCGGGTGGGCGATCGCGAAGCTCTCGCGGGACGAATCGGGGTCTGCGTTGTACAGCCCCTCCTCTTCCCAGGCGCGCTGCCAGCGCTCCTCGACCCCGCCCGGGTCGTAACGGGGTTCCATCATCCGGTGGAGGCTAGCGAGCGACTATCGGCGCTGAGCGGCACCGGCCGCGCCGACGTGCTCGAGGATCGTCTGCAGCAGGACGAACGAGTGCATGACGTGCTCGCGCGCCAGCTCGCGCGCGCCCTTGACCGAGTGCGCCGCGAGAGCCTGCCGGATCGCCGTGTGCTCGGCCTGGTTGCGCTCGTAGAGCCTGTCGAGCTCCTCGTCCACCGGCGCCCAGACCGCGGGCCCGGTGAAGGTCCTCCGTGCGGCCTTCGCCACCGCCTCGACGTAGGGCACGTCCGCGATCGTGTAGAGAACGTCGTGGAACGCGTGATTCGCCCGCATCCAGTCGGCCATCAGCGAGCGACGGTCGCCGCCGGGCTCGCGTGAGCGCAGCTCCTTGGTCAGCCGCGCGAAGCGGCGCTCGGCAGCCTCGAGCTCCTGCAGATCCTCGCCGGTCAGCTTCTGCGCCGCGATCTCCGTCACGAGCCCCTCGAGCTCCGCGCGGACGAGGAACGCCTCGCGCAGCTCCTCGTGCGACAGCGTGCGCACGCGGACGCCGCGGTTCGGGATGAACGACACGAGCCCCAGCGCGGCGAGCCGCCTGAGCGCCTCCCGGACCGGGGTGCGCGAGACCCCGAACCGCTCGGACAGCTGCTCCTGGCGCAGCACGCTGCCCGGTGCGAGCTCACCCGAGACGATCGCCTCCTCGATCAGGACGGCGATGTCGTCCGCCTTCGTGCTCTCGAGCGTCATGAGCGATCCTCGGCTGCCGCCGGCAAAGGAGCCGAGCAAGCGGCGCGTCGGGCAGTGCGTGCAGCACGGCCAAGCGCCGCGAGCGCCGGATCCTGCCGCCGGCGGCGGCAGGCATCGCCGGAGTCGGACTTCGTCCGGAGACGGGCGATGCCGACGAGGGCGCTCATGGAAGGTGATCGTATGCGGTCGGAGTGAGGAACTCCTTGAACGGGACGGCGAGGGCGACGTCTTCGAACACGTCCTTGGCTTCGTCCGACGCGTCGATCGCTGCGATCTCGCGCTGCACGTCACCTTCCGAGAAGCGGCCGGCCTGGACCCACGACCACACCTGGGCGCGTGAGATCTCCGCCGTTGCGGCGTCCTCCATCAGGTTGTCGATCGCGGCTGCGCCGACGCCGTGCAGCCACGAGTCGAGGTACCGCACGCCGACGCTGACGTTCACACGCAGCCCGTCCTCGGTGATCGTGCCGCCGGGGACGTCGAAGTCGAGCAGCCGGTCCTCGCTCACCGACACGTCGGGACGCTTTCGCTCCACCTGGTTCGGCCGCGGGCCGAGGACCGCGTCGAACTCGTGCATCGCAGTCGCGACCAGATCGGGATGCGCGACCCATGTCCCGTCGAAGCCGTCCCCCGCTTCCCGGCGCTTGTCGTCCTGGACCTTCGCAAGCGCCACGGCGTTCACGTCCGGATCGCGTCGCGACGGGATGAACGCCGCCATCCCGCCGACCGCGTGCGCCTCGCGGTCGTGGCACGTCTTCACGAGCAGCTCCGTGTACGCGCGCATGAACGGCACCGTCATCGTCACCTGGGCGCGATCGGGCAGCAGCGCACCCATCTTCTTGATGCAGCTGAAGATGTAGTCCCAGCGCCCAGCGTTGAGCGCGCACGAATGGCCGCGGAGCTCGTAGAGGATCGCGTCCATCTCGAACGCCGCCAGGATCGTCTCGATCAGCACCGTGCACCTGATCGAGCCGTGCGGGAGGCCGAGCTCGTCCTCGGCGATCGCGAACGCCCGCGCCCAGAGCCGCGCCTCTTCGTGCGACTCGAGCTTCGGCAGGTAGAAGTACGGCCCGGTTCCGCGCTCGAGCTGCTCCCGGGCGTTGTGAAAGACGGTCAGCCCGAAGTCGAACAGAGAGCCGCTCACCGGCCTGCCGTCGATCGTGTGGTGGCGCTCGACGAGATGCCAGCCGCGCGGACGGATGAGCAGCGTCGCGACCTCGTCGTTCAGGCGGTAGCTCTTCTCGGCGGTGTCGAGCTCGATCGTCCGCCGCACGGCATCATGGACGTTGCGCTGTCCCTGCACGACGTTCTCCCAGGTCGGCGAGTTCGCGTCCTCGAAGTCGGCCATGAAGACCTTCGCCCCCGAGTTGAGGGCGTTGATCATCATCTTGCGGTCGACCGGACCGGTGATCTCGACCCGCCGGTCCTGCAGGTCGGCGGGCGCCGGCGTCACCGTGAACGCTTCGGGCGCCCGAACGAACGCGGGGCGCGACCCTTCGCGCTCGCGACGGACCTGCAGCAGGCGCTCGCGCTCGGGGTTGAGCTCGCCGTGGAGGCGCTCCACGAACGCGAGCGCCTCCCGCGAGAGCACGTCGACGTCTACGCGAATTGCCCTTCCTCGGTCGAGCCGCGGAGCGCGAGCGTCGACGAATCCTTCGATACGGCCTGCATCACCTTGTCGAAGTATCCCGCACCGACCTCGCGCTGGTGCCGCGTCGCCGTGTAGCCGGACTCCTCGAGCGCGAACTCACGGTCCTGCAGCTCCACGTAGGCGCTCATCCCGCGATCGCGGTATCCGAGAGCGAGCTCGTACATGCTCTCGTTCAGCGCGTGGAATCCGGCCAGCGTGATGAACTGGAACCGGTAGCCGCACTCGCCCAGCTCCTGCTGGAAGGCCGCGATCTCGTCCTCCGACAACGCCTTCCGCCAGTTGAAGGACGGCGAGCAGTTGTAGGCGAGCAGCTTGCGCGGGTGCCGCTCGTGGATCGCCTGGGCGAACTCCCGCGCCTCACCGAGATCCGGCGTCGAGGTCTCGAACCAGAGCACGTCGGCATACGGCGCGTACGCGAGCGACCGCGCGACGGCGCTTTCGAGCCCGTCGGAGACGCGGAAGAAGCCCTCCGCAGTGCGTTCGCCGGTGACGAACGGGGCGTCGTAGTCGTCGACGTCGGAGGTGAGGAGCGTCGCACTGAGCGCATCGGTGCGCGCCACCAGCACCGTCGGCACGTTCAGCACGTCCGCGGCGAGCCGGGCGGCGTTCAGCGTCCGGATGAACTGCGCCGTCGGCACGAGCACCTTCCCGCCCAGATGGCCGCACTTCTTCTCCGCCGCGAGCTGGTCCTCGAAATGCACCCCCGCAGCTCCCGCCTCGATCATCGCCCGCATCAGCTCGAAGGCATTGAGCGCGCCGCCGAAACCCGCCTCCGCGTCCGCGACGATCGGGGCCAGCCACTCGGTCCCGTTCCGCCCCTCGGACCAGTCGATCTGGTCGGCGCGCATCAGGGCGTTGTTCAGGCGGCGCACCACCTGCGGCACGGAGTTGGCGGGATAGAGGCTCTGGTCGGGATAGGTCGCGCCGGCGAGGTTGGCATCGGCCGCGACCTGCCAGCCCGACAGATAGATCGCCTGCAGGCCGGCCCGTACCATCTGCACCGCCTGGCCGCCCGTGAGCGCACCCAGCGCGTGCACGTACCCCGGCTGCGTCAGCAGCCGCCAGAGCCGCTCGGCGCCGAGCCGCGCCAGCGTGCACTCCGGGACGACGGATCCCCGGAGCCGGACGACGTCCTCGGCCTGGTACGACCGCTGAATTCCCGCCCAGCGCTCGTCGTCGGCCCATTGCCGCTCGAGCTGCACGGTCTGTTCGTGGATCCAAGCGTGCGTGTCCATCCCGCCTCCCGTGGCCTATGTCGAAGGATTTCGGATCCTAGATTGCCCCACCGTCGGCCGTCAAACCCAACGGGGGGCTGATCTGGGATCCGGGGCGGCCGGGAGTCAGGTGTAGTAGCGGAAGACGACCTCGGCGACGCAGACGGGCTTCGCCCCGCCCTCGCGCTCCACCGTCGCCGTCATCGTCACCTGTGCGCCGCCGTCGACCTCGTCGACCGTCCCTACCTCGAACGTCGCCCGGACCCGGGAGCCCACGGGCACCGGAGCCGGAAAGCGAACGCGGTTGAGGCCGTAGTTGACCGTCATCCGACCCTCGCGCGGGATCACCTCGTACGACGCGACGGGAAGCAGCGAGAGCGTCAGGTACCCGTGCGCGATCGTCGAGCCGAACGGCCCCTGCGCCGCGCGCTCGGGGTCGACATGGATCCACTGGTGGTCACCCGTCGCCTCCGCGAACGCGTCGACGCGTTCCTGCGGGATCTCGATCCAGCTCGACGGACCGAAGACGTCACCCGGGTTCATCGAACCTCGGGGAGGGTTACGCGCTCTCCTCTGCGAGCTCGTCGAACTCGACGTCGTTGCCGGCGCTCGTGACGAGCGTCGGCTTGAGGCCTCTCTCGATCGTCTCCTTCGTGATGACGCACTTGGAGACGTCCTTGCGCGAGGGCAGCTCGAACATGACGTCGAGCAACGCGTTCTCGATGATCGAGCGAAGACCGCGGGCGCCGGTCTCTCGCTCGAGGGCGCGATCCGCGATCGACCACAGCGCGTCCTCGGTGAACACGAGGTCGATCGAGTCGTAGTTGAAGAAGCGCTGATACTGCTTGACGAGGGCGTTCTTCGGCTCGGTGAGGATCTGGACGAGATCCTCGCGCTTCAGCTGGTGCACCGCGCTGACGACGGGGAGGCGGCCGATGAACTCCGGGATGAGCCCGAAGTTGAGGAGGTCCTCCGGCATGACGTCGCCGAGGAGCTCTGCGCTCTCGGCGTCGCGCTTGGACGAGATCTGCCTTCCGAAGCCGACGGCGTTCTTGCCGACACGCTTCGCGATGATCTTGTCGAGGCCCGCGAACGCGCCACCGCAGATGAAGAGGATGTTCGTCGTGTCGATCGACAGGAACTCCTGGTGCGGATGCTTGCGACCGCCCTGCGGCGGCACCGAAGCGACCGTTCCTTCGAGGATCTTGAGGAGCGCCTGCTGCACGCCCTCGCCCGACACGTCGCGCGTGATCGACGGGTTGTCGGCCTTGCGCGCGATCTTGTCGACCTCGTCGATGTAGATGATCCCGGTCTCGGCCTTCTTGATGTCGAAGTCCGCCGCCTGGATCAACTTGAGCAAGATGTTCTCGACGTCCTCGCCGACGTAGCCGGCTTCGGTGAGGGCGGTTGCGTCGGCGATCGCGAACGGGACGTTGAGGATGCGCGCGAGTGTCTGCGCGAGATGGGTCTTGCCGCAGCCGGTCGGTCCAAGCAGCAGGATGTTCGACTTCTGGAGCTCGACGTCGCCGTCGTCGTTCCCCATCTGCACGCGCTTGTAATGGTTGTAGACCGCGACGGACAGCGTGCGCTTCGCCTCTTCCTGCGACACCACGTAGTCGTTCAGCGCGGCGTAGATCTCCTTCGGCCGCGGCAGGTTGTCGAGGTCGAGCGTGCTCGGAGTCGTCAGCTCCTCGTCGATGATCTCGTTGCAGAGATCGATGCACTCGTCGCAGATGTAGACGCCGGGACCGGCGATCAGCTTCTTGACCTGGCGCTGCGACTTCCCGCAGAAGCTGCAGAGAAGCTGCTCGTTGCCTTCACTCGCCCGGGCCATCTCCTGACTCCTTTTACCCCGATTCCGGGAAAATGGCTAGTGCCGCCTAGGCGGCAGCCTCCGTGCGCGCCGCTTCGCGATGCGTGATCACGGTGTCGATGATGCCGTAGTCGACTGCCTCTTGCGGGCTCATGAAGAAATCCCTCTCCATGTCACGCGAAATCTCCTCCTGGCTCTTTCCGGTGTGCAGCGCGTAGATCTCCTCCAGGCGCCGCTTGAGGCCGATCACCTCGCGGGCCTGGATCTCGATGTCGGTGCCCTGCCCCTGGAAGCCGCCGGACACCTGGTGGATCAGGATCCGTGAGTTCGGCAGCGCCATCCGCTTCCCTTTCGCCCCGCCGGCGAGGAGCAGCGAACCCATGCTCATCGCGATCCCGACGCAGATCGTCTGCACGTCGGGCTTGACGAACTGCATGGTGTCGTAGATCGCGAGCCCCGAGTAGACGGAGCCGCCGGGCGAGTTGATGTAGAGGAAGATGTCCTTGTCCGGGTCCTCGGACTCGAGGTGCAGCAGCTGCGCGATGATCAGGTTGGCGATCTGGTCGTCGACAGGAGTGCCGAGGAACACGATCCGCTCGGCCAGCAGGCGCGAGTAGATGTCGAATGCGCGTTCGCCGCGCGACGTTTGCTCAACGACCATCGGGATCAACGGGCTCATCTCTCGCTCCTTACCTCGTGCCGGGGGTCCAGATCTTCTGCTCGGTGGCCGGTCGCTCCTGCTCCGGCGTCCAGATGCTCTCACGTGCCTCGTGGAGGTCGGGCGCGATCGGCTTGACCTCGGCCGCGATCCGATCCAGCGCCTTCTTCAGGCGGATGTCGTCACGAACGCGGTCTGCGCCGCCCGCTGCCACGAACTCCTCGATGTCCTCGTCGCTCTCGCCCGCCGCCCGGAGCTCCTCGCGAATCTCGTCGTCGGTCACTTCGATGCCGAGCTTGTCGGCGACTGCCTCCAGGACGAGCTCGCGCGCGACCGACTGCGTCGCCTCGGCGCGCAGGCGCTGCTCGAGCACCTCGGGCGTCTGCCCGGTGAGCTGGAAGTACGACGCCGCGTCGACGCCGCGCGCCTCGAGCGAGCGGGCAAGGCCGGTGAGGAGCTCCCGCGTTCGCGCCTCCACGAGCGGCCCCCGCGGCGTGAACCGCGTGGCCTTCACGAGGGCGTCGGCGGCCGCGGCCCGGAACTGTCCGTCGAGCTCGTCCTCGATCTGCACGCGCAGCCGGCCCTCGACGTCCGCGCGAAGGTCGGCGAGCGAGTCGAACTCCGAGGCTGCGCGCGCGAGGTCGTCGTCGAGCGGCGGGAGGACCTTCTCGTGCAGCTCCTTCAGGACGACGGTCGCGGTGCGGCGGCCGCCGTCGGCGAGCTCGTACGCGATCTCGCGGCTCTCGCCGGGCTGCAGCCCGCGCAGGCCGTTCTCGATCTCCTCGACGAGCCGGCCGGACCCGAGCTCGACGACGTAGTCGCGCTGGGAGGAGCCGTCGTCGGCCAGGAGGTCGACGATCGCGACGTCGCCGTCTGCGGCGGGCCGTCCATCGGCTTGGACGAGCTCCGGGACCGTGCTCTGCACCGCCTGAAGCTCGGCCTGCACGGCGTCCTCCGGCACCTCCGCCTCGTACTTCGGCACCTCCAGCGTCGACCAGTCGGCCGGTTCCGGCTTCGGCTGGACCTCGACGGTGGCCGAGAACCGCCAGTCCTCGTCCTCGCGCGTCGGCAGCTCGTAGTCGTACTCCGGCTGCGCGACCGGATTGACGCGCGCGCGGGTCGCCGCGTTCCAGAACCAGCCGCCGATGTGACTCGACACGGCCTCGCTGAAGAGACGCTCCTTCCCGAGACGCTTCACGAGCACCGGACGGGGCACCTTCCCGCGCCGGAAGCCCGGGATCCGGACCGACTGCGCGAGGTCGGACGCCGCGTGCTCGACCGCGTGGTGCACGTCGTGCGCGGGAACGTCGACCGTGAGCCGGACGCGATCCTGCGAAAGCTGCTCGATGACAGGCTGCGGCTGCACCGGTTCGGCCATTAGAGCAGACCTGTAGCGTGAGCCGGATGGACGTCGAGACGGCGATTCGAATGCGCCGAACGCACAAGCAGTTCGGCGCCGAGCCCGTCGACGATGCGGTTCTCCGCGAGCTGCTCGAGCTCGCGCGACACGCTCCGAACCACCACCTGACGCAACCCTGGCGCTTCCGCGTCCTGGGTCCGGAGACGCGCCGCCGGCTCGAGGACGCCGCGGGCGAGAAGGAGGCCGCGAAGCTGCGCCGGGCGCCGACCCTTGTCCTGGTGTCGGCGGCGCTTTCCGGCGACGAGCGCACCGACGAGGAGGATCTGCACGCGACGGCCGCCGCGGTCTACGCGATCTTGCTCGGTGCGACCGCCCGCGGGCTCGCCTCGTACTGGCGGACGCCGTCTGTCCTGACGCAGCCGGACGTGCGGCAGCTGTTCGGCCTGGCCCCGAACGAGCGTGTGGTCTCCCTGATCCACCTCGGTCCTCGCGTCAGCGAACCGCCGGAGAAGGAGCGGCTGCCGCTCGACGACGTGGTCTCTTCGCTGCCGTGACGGCGGAGTGCGGGCGGAGGGACTCGAACCCCCACGGGCCGAAGCCCACCAGGACCTAAACCTGGCGCGTATGAGCCAATTTCGCCACGCCCGCGAGCCTGGGACGTAGCGTAGCCGCCGCTAAGCTCACCGCATGTCCGGCGAGCTGGCCGAGCTTCTCGCGGCGAAGTCGGGACGTGCCCTCGACGACTTCGCGGCCTACGTGAATCCGCAGATGGTGCGGGTGCTGCGGACGATCGGCTTCGACCGGAACTGGGCGCGAAGCGAGGGCGCCTATCTCTTCGACGACGACGGCAACCGCTATCTCGACTGGCTCGGCGGGTTCGGCATGTTCAACGTGGGCCGCAACAACCGGCGCGTCGCCGAGTGGCTCACGGAGGTGATGGCGCTGCACACGCCGAGCGCCCCGCAGATGGGGGTCTCGCCGCTCACGCCGCTTCTCGCCGAGGAGCTCGTTCGGCGCGCGCCGGCATCGATCGGGAAGGCGCTTTTCACGAACAGCGGCACCGAGTCCGTCGAGGCGGCGTTGAAGCTCGGACGTGCCGCCACCGACCGGCAACGGATCGTCTGCGTCGAGCACGCGTTCCACGGGCTCACGCTCGGGTCGCTGTCGGTGAACGGGGAGGCGGCGTTCACGGACCGTTTCGGGCCGTACCTGCCCGGAGTGGCGCGGATCCCATTCGGCGATCTCGACGCGCTCGAGGCCGAGCTTCGTCGCGAAGACGTCGCGGTGTTCATCGCCGAGCCGATCCTCGGCAAGGGTGTGCACCTCCCGCCCACCGGCTATCTCTCCGGCGCGCAAGAGCTGTGCCGCCGTTACGGGACGCTGTTCTGCCTCGACGAGGTGCAAACGGGCTTCGGGCGGACCGGAACGCTCTTCGCCGCGGAGCACTGGAGCCTCGAGCCGGACTTGATGCCGGTCGCGAAGTCGCTGTCCGGCGGCTACGTACCGGTCGGTGCGCTGCTCATGAGCGACCGGGTGTACGACGCGGTGTTCGACTCGCTCGAGAACGCATTCAGCCACGGCTCGACGTTCGCGCCGAACGACCTCGCGGTCGCCGCGGGCCTCGCAACCCTGCGCGAGCTCGACGAGCGCGGGCTGGTCGAGGCGTCGGCGCGGCTCGGCGATCTGCTGCTCGAAGGCACGCGGCCGTTCGCCGATCGGTACGACGTCGTGAAGGAGGTACGCGGGCTCGGCTTGATGTGGGCGATCGAGTTCGCCGAGCCGGCTTCGGGCTCCCGGACGTGGCGGATGCTCGAGCGCGTGCAGCCGGGGATCTTCGCGCAGCTCGTCGTGGTGCCCCTGTTCACCGAGCACCGCATCCTCAGCCAGGTCGCCGGCCACAAGGTGAACGTCGTCAAAGGACTCCCACCGCTCACCGTGAGCGAAGACGACATCCGGTGGTTCGTGACGGCGCTCGACCAGGTGGTCGGCGAGGCGCAGAAGCTCGGCCGCACGATGACGAGCTTCGCGCTCCGGGCCGCCCGCGCGGGGCGACGCCGGGCTCCCGCCGCCGCCCGCTGAGCCGGACCTTCGCTGGGCTTCCGGCCTGGACTGTCTTCCCTCGCTGTGAGCGATGCGCGCCGTGTTTCGCGGCCCCGAAAATCACGCAAATACCACTGCGGTCGATCGGAGCACCTGCATGTCGTGGTCAGTGCGGCTGAGCGCCACACCAAAGCTTGGGATCGCGCGTTATCGCTCCTTGACAGAGGACGACAGAGGCACGGTGATTCGTGTGCTCTTCCTGCGCGTGTACATCCCCCGCTCGCGCCTCAGAATCGCTCGGTAGGCGCCCGCGAGGAGCGGCACCGCCGACACCCAGGTGGCGACGATCCATCCGGCGCCGAGCAGCAGCGCAGCCGCGAAGACGAGTCCAAGGACGAACGCAGACCGGCGGCCCCTGGGAGATCCCACCCGGAACGTATCGGCGCCGCGGACGCGCACGATGAGCGGGTCGAATCAGTGTCGGGTAAGTACCGATGCGCCGAGAGCGGCGCCGCGCGATCGTTGAGCGGCCCCCGAGGCGACAGACACCCCTCTCGCCTCGGGCGCTGCCGCAAAGAGGCCCCGCTCGGCCTGCCCGCGACAAGGCACCCGGGCGGGGCCGCCTTCTTGCGCCGAATCGTGGTTCCCCCCGATGCGGCGCGGCGGCAGCGAGATCATCGTTCCCGGTGCCAGGGACGGCGGCCCTCCGCCGGACCCCTGGTGGTGTAAGGGATGACCAGGGGCCCCGCTCGGGTTCGTATCCGTTCCCCGGGCGGGGCCATTTCCGCCGGCGCTACGGCCGTTATGGCCCCGGTAGGAATCGAACCTACGCACGGAGCTTCGAAGGCTCCCGCTCTGTCCTCTGAGCTACGGGGCCGGCCGCGGCAAGGGTAGCGCGGTGCCCGGCGTGCCGAGACGCCCGTGAGCGACAAGGTGGCAGATGGGACTCGAACCCACGACCACCGGGACCACAACCCGGGGCTCTACCAACTGAGCTACTGCCACCGTGCGGCGGTCATCGTAGCGGCGTGGAGTCGAGGGATTCCTTCAGCTCGACCAACGACTCGAAGACGGCGACCGCACCGTGATCGCGGAGCTCCTGCTCGGACCAGCCGCCGGTGATCACGCAGACTGTCGGCAGGCCGGCGTTCGCCGCGGCCTCGATGTCCCAGCGCGAATCGCCGACCATCACCGCGTCCCGTGAGCCGACCTTCTCGAGCGCGGCATGGACGATGTCCGGGTGAGGCTTCGAGCGCTCGACGTCGTCCTTGGTCGTCCAGCCGTCCACCAACTCGCGCACACCGAGCAACGTCAGGAAGTAGTCGAGGTCGTCCCGGTTCGAAGACGACGCGAGCACGACGCGCACCTCTCTCCGCTTCAGCTCCTCGATCAATTCACGAGCGCCCGGCAAGGGAGTGCATTCCGCGCGTAGCGGCTTGAACTCCTCGCGCGAGGCTTCGCGGAGTGCGTCACCGTGGCGTCGTTCAGCGTCGTCGCCGGCGACGGCCGCGACGAGCTGGTCTCCGCCCATGCCGATGTGGCGGTGCACCCGCCACATCGGCACGGTGATGTCGAAACGACGGAGCGCCCGGTACCACGCGAAGGCGTGCTGATAGTTCGCGTCGACGAGCGTCCCGTCGAGGTCGAGAAGCGCGGCGCTGCTCAGCGGGCGGACGCCGTCTTCTCGCGCTGCTTCGCGTGCTTCCCCCCGCAGAACTCCTCGATCATCTTCTTGTTGAACGCCGGTATGTCGTCCGGCTTACGACTCGTCACCAAGCCGCTGTCGACGATCACGTCGCTGTCGACCCACTCGCCGCCCGCGTTGCGAATGTCGGTCTGTAGCGTCGGCCACGAGGTCAGCTTCCGCCCGCGTACGACGCCCGCCTCGACGAGCACCCACGGACCGTGGCAGATCGCGGCCACCGGCTTCCCCTGCTCGAAGAACTCGCGCACGAACGAGACGATGTTCTCGTCGCCCCGCAGCTGATCGGGATTCCCGACCCCGCCGGGGATCATCAGCGCGTCGTAGTCGGACGCATCCGCCTCCTCGACCGGCTTGTCGACCTTCAGCTTGTCGGCCGGATCGAAGTGGTCGAACGCCTGAATCTCGCCGGGTTCGATCGAGATCAGGTCGGTCTCCGCGCCGGCGGCTTCGAGCGCCCGCCGCGGCTCGACGAGCTCGACGCGCTCGACCATGTCGGCCGCCACGATCGCGACCTTCTTCCCTTTGAGCTTCTGCTCCGCCATGAGACCTCCCTCGTTCGGGTTCCTTCGTCAGCTTCCCGATGGCACGAGGTGCAAACTGGGGAGGTGCTGTTGCTCGTCAAGGTCGTGCTGACGCCTGCGATCGTCGTGGCGGCGACGTTGGCGGGCCGACGGTTCGGGCGGACAGCGTCGGGCTGGCTCATCGGGTTGCCGCTGACGTCGGGCCCGATCACCGCATTCTTCTCCGTCCAGCACGGAACACACTTCGCAGCACGCGCAGCGGTCGGCTCGCTCGGCGGCGCGATCGGGGAGGTCGCGTTCTGTATCGGCTACGCGGCGGCGGCGCGACGCGCCGGCTGGCCGGGGGCAGTCGTCTGCGGCTCGGCGGCGTTTGGGGCGACCGCGGCTGTGCTCGAGGCGCTGCCGCTCGACGCCCACCCCGGCACGGTGGTGCCGCTGGCAGTGACCGCCGCGCTCGCCCTCCCCGCCGGCCTCGCGCTGGTGCCCCACGTTCGACCGGCATTCGACGGGAAGCAGCGTCCGATGTCACGCTGGGAGCTCCCTGCACGCGCGGTGACCGCGACCGTGCTACTCCTCGCCCTCACCGCGCTCGCGACCACCTTCGGGCCCCGTCTGAGCGGACTGCTCGCCGTCTACCCGTTGTACAGCGTCGTCCTCGCCGCGTTCACCCAACGGCTCGAGGGCCAGGCGGGCGCCGTGCAGGTGCTGCGCGGCCTGCTCGTCGGCCTGTTCTCGTTCGTGTGCTTCTACACGGCGCTCGCGGCGGCGCTCGTGCCGATCGGAACCGCCGGCGCGTTCGCAGTCGCGCTCACCGCCGCACTCGCGGCGCAGGCGTTGTCGCTGAAGCCGATGCTGCGGCTCGCCGCCGCATGACTCCGACAGCAATACTCCAAAGGTGATCGACGAGCTCCGCGCCGCCGCGGAAGCGCTCAACCGCGGCGATCCCGAGCCGTTCGCCTCCCTGTTCGGCGAGGACGCGGAATGGCGCGGTGTCAGCCACGGTCACCTGTGGTGGAAGCGGACCCCCGCCTGACGCGGGCCCGACGAGGCCCGTGAGGTCTTGCAGCACCAGATCAGGAAGCGCGGCGACCGCCGGATCGACGTTCCGCCCGAGTTCACGCCGGTCGGCGCCGACACGATCATCGGTTCGTCTGCGTGGGTGGACGCAGACGGCCGGCGCAGAGAGCGCTTCCAGGTTCTGACCGTCCGCGGCGGCAAGATCGTGGACATGCAGGGCTGCCGCTCGCGCCGCGAGGCCGAGCGCTACGCACGCCGTCGCGGCGAGGGGCGACGCGCCCGGGAGGATTCGAACCTCCGACCCACGGCTTAGAAGGCCGTCGCTCTGTCCACTGAGCTACGGGCGCCCGCGAAAAGCGTAACGCGGCAGCGTGTTCTATCTGCGGACGCCGAAGTCCGTCGTGATGATCGTGACGGGCAGGCCGCGAAAGGCTCCGGGCGCGCCGGACATGTGGACCGCGGCGATACCGATCTCGCGCCAGTGCGGATCGAGGATGTTCTCGCGGTGCGGCGGTGAGTTCATCCAGAGACGCATCGCCTCGGTCGGATCGACGTTCGGCGACGACCACAGCAGGTTCTCGCCGACCGACCAGTACGTGTAGCCCGAGGATCCGTACCACTGCGCGATGCGCCGCCAGAACACCGTGCCGTTGGCGGACGCGTGCTCGAAGTAACCGTCCGCGCCCATCTCGCGGCTGTGCTGCGCAGCGGAGGCATTCAGCTCGGCGTTCATCCGCAGCGGGGCGAGCCCGTGGAGGGCGCGGATCTCGTTGAGCTGTGCAAGCACGCCGGCGTCGAGCCTGGCCAGGCTCGACCTGCTGGAAGCCGTGCCCGGGGCGGCGGCGACCGGCGAGACGAGCGCCGCGACGAGAGCCGCGAGAAGCGCAACGACGAGGGCCGGTCGGACGTGGGGGCGACCCGCCATACACCCAGGATCGGCAGCGGATCGGACGACGCTTCTGGGCCGGACGGCCTATCGCGACGATCGACAGGTCCTATCAGGGCGGATCCGGCGTGGCAGGCGGGCCGGCGACGATCACCCCTCGCCGCGAGGCGAGCTGGTCGCGGACGATCACCTGGATCGCCCCGGCGACGGGGATCGCCGCGAGCGCGCCGAGGATGCCGGCGAGCTCGGCGCCGACGAGCACCGACACGAGGACCGCGAGGGGCGAGAGCTGGACCGTTCGCCCGTAGATCACGGGCTGCAGGAAGTGGTTCTCGATCTGCTGGTAGACGATGAAAAACGAGACGACGACGATCCCGGCGGGGATCGAGTGCAGGAACGCCACGATCGCGACGATGAGCCCGGCGATCGTTGCGCCGGCCAGCGGAATCAGATCGAGGAACGCGACGACCAATCCGAGCGCGACGGCATACGGCACACCCATGATCAGGAGGACGACCGTGATCGACGCGCCCGCGATCAGGCTGATGAGGATGTTGCCGGTGACGTAGCCGCCGATCGTTCGGTAGATGTCGCGACCGACGCGACGCCAACGCGGCCTCGACGACTCCGGCAGCAGCCCGTACACGCGCTCCATCCAGTCGCGGCCCTCGAGCAGCATGAAGAACGTCAGGAAGACGATCGTCACCGTCGCAGCGACGATCGTGATCACGCTCTTCGTCACCGAGAGCGCGGCGCCCGACAAGCCGAGGAGCTTCTTGGCTCCGCCCGCCTTCACCTGCGTCCGCACCTTCTCGACGATGTGGTACTTCGTCTCGAGGAAGCCGAGCCGTCCACGGCCGTGAGTGACGTCGTGCACGTAGTTCGGCAATGCCTGGACGAAGCCGTTCACCTCGTCGACGAGCTTCGGGACGAACGTCGCGCCGATGCCGACGATCACGACGAGCACGAGGAGGTAGGCGATTCCGATCGCGGGGCCTCTCGCGATGCGGCCGCGACGTTGGATCCAGCCGACGAGCGGGTCGAGCGCGAGGGCGAGGAACAGCGCGATCACGACCCAGGAGATGACATGGCGGGCGATCCACAGCACCTCGAGGGCGGCGGCGACGACGAGGACGATCAGCAGTACGCGCAGAATCGTGCGCGGACGCAAATCGACCACGCGTTCGGCGGTCACCTCGGGAGCATCGCGGCGAGGTCGGACGTTGTAGGTTCCCCGCAGTGAGCCTCCGCACCTCTCCAGCAGTCGAGCACGCCGCCCTCCCGAACGGCGGCACCGTCACGGTGTGGGTCGGCGTCCCGGACGACCCGTACTACGAGGACAAGAGCCTCCTGACCACGGTGGACCTGCAGCTTCACGAGGGCAACGCGATCGTCGCAAGCGTGAGCACCGTGCTCGACCCGGATCAGGAGCACGAGGCGCACGAGCTTGCGCGTGACGTGAAGAAGGCGCTCGAGGCGGGCGCGATCGGCCTGCACGCACACGACCTCGAGCGCTTCGCCGACGAGTTGCGCTAGGAGAGCTCTCGGTCGACCCAGTCGAGCGCGACCGCGAGTCCGCGCCGCTGGGCCTCGCGGACGGTCGGCGCAGTCGCCGGCGGCGGCAGCCCCGCGACGGCGGCCCAGAAGCCCGCGATCCAGGCGGCAAGCGCGCCGGCGCCCTCGAGCATCTGCCACGGCTTGGGACCGCCCTCGACGGCGAGGGTCGGCAGCCATGCCGCAACGTCGAGATCGGGGTTGCCGAGGGAGGCCCAGTTCCAGTCGACGAGCTTGGCGCGGCCTCCCACGATGCAGAGGTTGTCGCTGCGAACGTCGAGGTGCAGCAACGCGCTGCCGTCGACGGGCGCGGAATCTGCGGCGGCGATCAGCACAGGTAGTCGTCGCTCGAGCCATTCCCGGCTACGGAGTCCGAGCGACAGGAACGGTCCCGGCTCGCGCTCGACCTCGCTCCAGCGGCCGAAGAGCTCTGCGAACGTCTCTCTCACAGGCCCGGTATTCGGCGGCGGCGCGGCTGCCGCGAGCTCGGAGAGCGCCTCGCGAACGGCTCTGACGCGCTCCGGCGGCCAGCTCGGATGCCAGTCGCCGTGTGAGAGGTCCTCGAGCACGAGCATGGGCCGAACGCCGTCGTCGTCGAACCCCACGAGCTCGGGCATGAAGGAACCCGCCAGGTGCGCGTACACCTCGTGCTCACGCCGAAGCCACGCGGCGAGATGCTCCACCTCCGCAGACTTGACGAATACCCGCCGGCCGTCGTCGAGCGTCACCGAGAACCGATCCGCGGTCGAATAGCCTCCGCCCCGCGCCTCCCACCACGCCGGCCGCGCTCCGACGATCCTGTGGAGTCATTGTTCCAGGCTTTTCACAGACCGAACGGTACGCGGGTGCGGCGGCTAGTCTGAGCGCTCCGCGGGCGTAGCTCAATGGGAGAGCACCGGCCTTCCAAGCCGGGTATGGGAGTTCGATCCTCCTCGCCCGCTTCGTTCCATCCGCCGGGGTCTATATGTTGTCGTACTTGAAAACGGCGGAACAACAGCGCGCCCGAGAGCTTCGCTCTAAGGGCTGGTCGATCAAAGAGATCGAACGGGCGCTTGGCGTGTCTCGCTCATCGGCAAGCACCTGGGTTAGGGATGTAAAGCTCGGTCCGGAGCAGCTCGACCGTTTGGCGGCACGGACGCCTCTCGGTCCAATAGTCGCGGGTGCACGGAAGGCGGCGCGTGCCCGGGAGGTCCGCCGGTCGCAACAGGCTGAAGGTCGCCGGCTCGCGCAAGAGTTGGATGCGAACTACGCCGCGGGCTGCTCTCCTCTCTACGGCTCGATCCAGGAATACGGCGGCTTTGACCGGCCGGAGTGGCTCGACTGACGTCAAGTATGAAACGCTCGAACGTAGTTCGTCTGCAACGAACGAAGTTCGTAGATTGAGCGGCTTGCTCCTCGCGCACACTCATTCGCCGTACGCCTGGCAGGCGGACGTCGACACGACGGTGGTGATACCGGTCCTGTCGCTGCTCTACCTCTTCGCCGTCGGACGGCTCGGCGCGCCGCGCTGGCGGATCGTGAGCTACGCGGGCGCGATGTTCCTCCTCGCAGTCGCGTTCTGGACGCCGATCCACCACCTCGGGCTCCACTACCTGCTCACTGCGCACCTGCTGCAGAACGTGATCCTCGCCGAGTGGGCGCCGCTGCTCGCCGTGCTCGGGATCTCGGCGCCGATGGCCGAGCGTCTCGCGCGCCACGACGCGTGGCATCTGCTCACGCGACCCGTCGTCGCGCTGCCTCTGTGGTTGATCGACTACTTCGCCTGGCACGTGCCGCCTGTCTACGACGCCGCCCTGCACCACCAGTCGTGGCTGATCCACATCGAACATGCGTGCTACTTCGGGACCGGGCTGCTCTTCTGGTGGCCGCTGCTGCAGAACGTGCCGCACCGTCTCGCGTCCGGCTGGCGCGCCCTCTACGCCTTCGCGGCGTTCGTCCTCGCCGCACCGCTCGGCCTCCTGCTCGCCCTGCTGCCGAAGCCTGCCTACGCGTTCTACGTGCACGCACGCCCGCGCGTGTGGGGGCTGAGCGCGCTCACCGATCAGGAGATCGCGGGCGTGACGATGGCGAGCGAGCAGGCAGTCGTGCTCTTCTGCGTCTTCCTCTTCTGGTTCCGGCGCTTCCTCGGCGAGGAGGGCGCGCTCGACTGACCGGCGCCTCTTACGTCTTGAGGCAGCCCTGGACGAGTGCAAGATCCTCGTCCGCGGGGTGCGCGTGCCAGAGCATCACGGCGTTCCCCTGGGTGCGGAGGACGTCGTTGATGCCGACGTTCCTGCCGCGGACGCTGCGATAGACCTCGTCCAGGCTTTGAGCGTTCTTGACGGTGTCACCGAACGAGATGGTGACGAAGTTGTGCGGCAGGGTCAGCTTGAACGCGCCGCCCAGCGCCGTCGTCGCCACGAAATCCGAGGCCGGCGGCGGCGTGATCCGGAGCGTCTTCGCGTCGAAGCAGGCGCGGGTCCGCACCTCGCTGTAGACCTTTTGCGACGGCTTGCCGCACCCGGCGGCCAGCAGGGCGACAGCGAGCGCGACGAGCGCGACACGGGGCACGGCGGGTCAGTGTACGGCTCAGGACGGCTCGCTTCCTGCCCGTCGACGGGTACGGATAACGTTCGGCGCCGTGTCGGTGGGCGACGAGAGACTCCGGAGATACGCCGAGCTGAGCGTTCGCGTGGGCGTGAACGTGCAGCCCGGACAGGTCCTGGCGGTCAATGCGCTGATCGAGCACGCGCCGCTCGCCCGGGCGATCGCCCGCGCCGCCTACGAAGTCGGCGCGAAGTACGTCGACGTCCACTACTCGGACCAGCACGTCCGGCGGGAACACATCGCCCGCGCGGGCGCCGATGCGCTCGACTTCTCGCCGCGGTGGCTCGTGGAGCGGTACCGCAACCTCGGCGAGATCGGTGGAGCGTTGTGTGCCATCACGGGCAACCCGGAGCCCGAGCTCTTCGCAGATCTCGACGGCGAGCGGGTCGGCAAGGCGAGGATGCGGGAGGTTGCGGAGGAGTCGCTGAAGCTCTCCGACGGGCTGTGCAACTGGGCGATCGTCGCGTACCCGAACGAAGGCTGGGCGAGCACCGTTTTCGGGGAGCCCGACGTCGAACGTCTGTGGGAGGCGGTCAGCACGGCCGTCCGCCTGGACGAGCCCGATCCCGTCGCAGCCTGGCGCGAGCACATCGAGCGGCTGCGCCGGCGGGCCGAGGGACTCAACGCACGCCGGATCGGTGAGCTTCGCTACCGCGGCCCCGGTACCGATCTGCGCGTGGGGCTGCACCCGGAATCGGTCTGGCATGCGGCGCTCGACGAGACCCGGGGGATCGAGCACGTCTCGAACATGCCGACCGAGGAGGTCTTCTCGACGCCCGATGCGCGGCGCGTCGACGGCACCGTCCGCTCGACGCTCCCCCTGCAGATCCAGGGCAACATCGTGCGCGACCTGCAGATCACGTTCAAGGACGGCCGCGCAGTCGATGTCCGCGCGTCGTCGGGTGAGGACGTGATGCGCACCCACGTCGCCACCGACGACGGGGCAGCCCGCCTCGGAGAGGTTTCGCTCGTCGACCGCGACTCGCGAGTCGGTCAGACGGGAATCGTCTTCTACGACACCCTTTTCGACGAGAACGCCTCGTCGCACATCGCGCTCGGCACGGCGATAGTCCAGTGCGTTCCGTGGGCCGCCGACCTCGAGCCGGAGGAACGGCACGAGCGCGGTGTCAACCACTCGTCGATCCACACCGACTTCATGATCGGGAGCGACGAGCTCGAAGTCGACGGCGTGACCGCAGCCGGCGAGCACGTGGCGCTGCTCCGCGGCGGCGTCTGGCAGCTCGACTGAACGGCTCCGATCGGGACGGAAGGATTCGAACCTTCGGCCTCTGCTCCCCAAAAGCAGCGCTCTAACCAGGCTGAGCTACGTCCCGCTCGCCGCTCAGTGTAGGCGCCCTTGAAGAGGCCGAGCCTCTTACTCGCGCTCGAGCAGGCCGCGGAGCTCGGTCAGCTTCTCGCGCCGCAGCTCGTCGCGTTCCCCCGCCGACACACGGTCGATGAGATCGCGAACGAGGGGCGCGAGGTCGACCGGGTTGAACGGCTTCGTCACGTAGTCGACGCCGCCGAGGTCGAGCCCGCGCGCGCGGTCACGGAGCTCCGCGCGGGCCGTCAGGAACACGATCGGAATCGACGACGTGCGCTCGTCGTCGAGCAGCTCTTCGGCCACCCGCCACCCGTCGAGCCCCGGCATCATCACGTCGAGCAGGATCACGTCCGGCAATTCCTCCCGCGCCTTTTCGAGCCCGGTCGGCCCGTCGGCCGCCTCGAGTACGTCGATCCCCTCGGCCTCCAGGTTGACGCGGCAGAGGAGGCGGATCGGCGCCTCGTCGTCGATCACAAGCACTCGGGTCGCGCTCATCCCGGGCATTATCCGTGCGATAGGGGCAGCTCGAAGGTGAACCGCGAGCCCTGCCCCTCCTCCGAGTCGACCCAGATGCGGCCGCCCATCTCGCGGACCAGGCCTTGCGCGATGAACAAGCCGAGGCCGGTGCCCTTCCCGTCGCCCGCCTTGTAGAACTTCGAGAAGATCCGATCGCGGTCGGCGGCCGGGATCCCGGCGCCCTCGTCCGCAACCGCGACCTCGACGGCATCCCCACGCCGGCGCGCCGTCACGGTGACGGTCCCGCCGCTCGGCGAGTACTTGACCGCGTTCGAGACGAGCTGGTCGAGCACCTGCCGCAGCTTCTCGCGGTCGGCCTGGGCGGCGAGCTCGCGGGAGCCGAGGTCGGCGACGAACCGGTGGCCGTTCCCGCCCTGCTCGGCACCGGCGATCACCTCCGTCACGACCGACGCGACGTCCGTCGGCGCGAGCGCGATCCGCAGGTCGCCCGTGTCGAGCCGCGCGACGTCGAGCAGCGCGTCGACGATCTCGGTCAGCCGTTCGGACTCGCGCGCGATGAAGTCGAGGAAGGTCTTCCGCTCGTCGTCCGTGAACTCGATGTCGCCGCGAAGCAGCGTCTGCGCGAAGCCGTAGATCGAGGTCAGCGGCGCGCGCAGCTCGACCGACACCGTCGAGACGAAGTCGGACTTCATCTGCTCCACACCACGCTCGGCCGAGATGTCTCGAAACGCGAAAATCCGCCCCGCGACGGTGCCCGTGGGATCTCGCATCACCGCCTCCGAGAGCGACAGCCAGACGTCGGCGCCACCGCGTGGGATCGAGACGAGCCGGTTGACTCCTCCGGTCTCGGATTCGAGCTCTCGTTGGAGCACCGCGGCGGGGGTCTTGCCGAGTGCCTCCGACGCCGGCACGCCCGTGATCTCCTCGGCGGCCGCGTTCCACAGGACGACGTTCCCGTCACGGTCGACGGCGACGACGCCCTCGGCGATGTTCGCCAGGATCGCAACGCTCTGCTCGCGCTCCACGGCGACGCGCTGGTAGAGCTCGGCGTTCGAAAGGGCGGACGCCGCGTTCGTCGCGAGCGCCTCCAACGCCTCGACCTCCTCCTGCCGCCACACGCGCGGCTTGCGCATGTAGACGGAGAGAACGCCCGGCAGCGGCACGTCGATGCCCCCGAGCACGGGCACACCGAGATACGAACGATGGCCCGCGGCGAGGAGCGCATCGGCGTCCGCGAGTGCGGGCTCGCCCGCGACGTCTTCGTGCACCACCGCCGCGCGCGACTGCAGCACACCGCCGCTCGCCCAGCCCGTCGATTGCACACGCGCACCGAGCGCAGCGTCCGCAAAGTCGCCGACCGCCGCGTTGACGACGAGCTCGCCGCTCTCGAGGGTCATCAACGCGGCGGCATCCGCGCCGAGCAGGCCGACGGCTTCGTCGACCACCGCGACCGCGACGGCGTCCGGATCGAGCTCCGTCGCCAGCGATCGCCCGGTCCTCGCGAGTCTCTGCGAGAGGAAGCGCGCCGTGCGCTCCGTCTCGTACAGCGTCGCGCGCTCGAGTGCGCCGCGCGCCGCGCGCGCAAGCTGGTGCGCAAGCTCGAGGTCGTCGTGCGAAAAGGAACGCGGCTCGCGAAAGAAGACGACCACGAGGGCCGCGGGCTCGGTCGCGACCGGGATCGCGAGCAGGGACGAGAACGCGCCGGAGCGCCACTCGCCGTCGAAGCGATCGTCGCCGCGGACGTCGGCGGCGGCCACCACTTGACTCTCCGCGAGCCCCTCGAAGAGCGCAGACGGAGGCGCCAGCGCCCGCACGAACTCGGGTAGCTCGTGCCCTCCCTCGGCACGCAGCTCGGCGCCGGCCCGGACGAGGACCGACGCGAAGTCGGCGCCCAGCGACTCCGCAGCCGCCTGGGCCGCCGCGTCATATGTCTCCGACAGCGACAGCGGCTCTCCCAACAGAGCCGCGATGCGGTAGAACCCGCGTTCGACGCGCGCCTGCCGCGAACGCTCCGCGAAGCTCTCCGCGTTCCGGAGCGCGAGCGAGGCGAGGGACGCGAATGCCTCGAGCAGCTCCACGTCCGCTGCACCGAAGCTTCGGTCGGCCTCGCGCACGCCGACGCCCAGCACGCCGGTCGTCTGGCCTGCCCACGTCATCGGCGCCACCATCGCACCAGCGAACCCGGCGTACGCGGGATGCGGCACACCCTGTGAGAGCGTCTCGTACTCGTCGCCGACGATCGGAGCGCCCGTTCGCAGCGCCTCGCCCGCCAGGCCGCGCTCCGCGGCGAACTCGAATCCGACGAGATCGCCGTCGAGCCCGTACACAGCGGCGCACCTGAGGACTCCGTGCTCGGCGTCGAGGAGATAGCAGTCGGCGGAGTCCGCACCGAGCAGCTTCGCCACCTCTGTCACGAGTCGTCCGAGCACCGCATCCACGTCCAGCTCGCTCGTGACCGCCTGCGCGGCGTTCAGGAGCGCGCGCTGCTGCTCGAGCTGCCGACGGTTGTCGGCGAGCAGCTGAGCGGTCTGCAGCGACGAGCCGATCTCGTGTGCAACCGTCTCGACGAGGAACGACTCCCCCGGCGAGAGCGGCTCGGCGCGAGAGACGACGAGCAGGCCGACCCGGCGCCCGTGCACCTCGATCGGGACGCCTTCTCCACGCTCGGAGATCGAGACCTCGTCTTCCCTCAGCCTCAACGCCCGCCGCAGCTCGTCCAGCGCCACCGTGACGACATCGTCGGGATCGAGCTGCGCATGGACACGGCGGGTCACCTCGGCCGCCGACCGCTCGCGCTCGATCGCGTCCTCGAGCGCAGACGCGGCCCGAAGCCGCTCGAGCGCCAGACCGACCTCTGCCGCGAGCGCCTGCAAGAGCACGAGCTCGTCGTGCGTGAACGCCCGCTTTTCGGCCGTCGCCGCGACGACCAGCACGCCGATGACGCGAGTCTCGGCGAGCATCGGGATCCAGGCACCGCTCTTCGCCCCCACCCGCTCGGCGAGGCGCCGGCTGATGAGCGGAGAGCTCGCGATGTCGAAGACGGTGACCGGCGCCGCGTCGAACACCGCAGCCGCGATCCCGGAAGCCTCGGTGCGGAGGTCGACGCGCATCTCGGTCCACCACTGCGCAGCCACACCGTCCTGCTCCGCGTACACGCCGGACGCGTGCCCGCCGTCGTCGGCGATCAGCGCGACGCCGGCGAACGACACGCCGAGCAGCTCGGTCACCTGCCGGACGAGCGGACGACAGGCTTCCTGGCGGCTGGCTGCCCGCGCGAGCGCGCCGGAGATCTCCGTGACCGCCTCGATCTTGCGGTCGAGCGCCGATTCCCGCAACTGCGCTGCCCGGACCCGGCCGATGCCGCCGATGACGAACGAACGCTCCCGCCAGCGGGCGAGCAGCAGCAGCGCCGGCAAGAGCGCGACCACGACCGCCGCCAGCGCGAGCCACAGGTGGCTGCCGATCGGCCTGCGCTCGTAGGCGACGAGCCCGCCCAGGATGCCCGCTGCCACAGCGATCGCGGGGTAGACGAGCGTGACCGCCCAGTCGAGCACGTGGGCCCGCCCGCGGTCGCGCCACAGGAGCGGAGCGACCGCGGCCGTCACCGCCGCGTACGCCGCCGCCAGCAGCAGGAGCGGGATGCCGTTGAAGATGACCGCTTGCGTCGCGTGACTCACCGGGCAGCCGCGAATGCTACGCGCTTCCCGTTCCGCGGACCGTATGGGTGTTCCTTACAAAGATGGGCCTTCCGGCCCATTTCACCTGTATGAGGCGGGCGCTAGCGTCCTGCGCACTGGGCGATGCGAACCGCGGCGCGCGTCCCTTGCGGATCTGTCGCGGTGAGCGATCACGAAGGGCCCGCTGCGACGACCCCCCGAAGCAGCGGGCCTCTTCGTATCTGATGCTTCCCGGAGCTCGTCGGCTGCGGGCGGCGGCAGAGCCGCCGCTCTCACGGGCGCTTAACCAGGCCCGGGCTACGATGCCCGCCGGATGGTCAGCAAGATCCTCCTGGCCTCCCCGCGCGGGTACTGCGCCGGGGTCGAGCGCGCCGTCGAGACCGTCGAGCGTGCGCTCGAGCTGTACGGCGCTCCGGTGTACGTCCGGAAGCAGATCGTGCACAACCTCCACGTCGTGCGCGAGCTCGAGACCCGCGGCGCCGTGTTCGTCGACGAAGAGAACGAAGTCCCGGTCGGCGGGACGGTCGTCTTCTCGGCGCACGGCGTCGCCCCGACCGTGTACGCGAACGCCGAAACGCGGCGCCTGAACACGATCGATGCGACATGCCCGCTCGTGACGAAGGTGCACGTGCAGGCGCGGCGCTACGCGGCGGCCGGCTACACCGTCATCCTGATCGGCCACGCGGGTCACGAGGAAGTCGTCGGAACGATGGGCGAGGCGCCGGAGGCGATCGTCCTCGTCGAGTCCGTCGAGGACGTCGAGGCTCTCGAGTTACCGCAGGACGCGAAGCTGGCGTACATCACACAGACGACGCTGTCGGTCGACGAGACCGCCGAGGTGATCGCGGCACTGCGCGACCGCTTCCCCGGCATCTATGCGCCGAAGAAAGAGGACATCTGCTACGCGACCTCCAGCCGCCAGTGGGCGGTGAAGGAGATGCTCGCCGAGATCGACCTTCTGCTCGTGATCGGGTCGCGGAACTCGTCCAACTCGAACCGCCTCGTCGAGGTCGCGAGAGCGGGGGGCGTCGAGGCGTACCTCGTCGACGACGAGAACGAGATCGACGAGGCATGGCTCGACGGCGTCGAGACGGTCGGCATCACCGCAGGTGCGTCGGCGCCGGAGAAACTCGTCGTGCGCGTATGCGACTGGTTCCGGGACCGCGGGGTCGACGACATCGAGCCGTATCGGCTCGTCACCGAGGACGTCGAGTTCCGCCTGCCGGTCGAGCTGCGCCGCGAGCTCATGCTCGCCGACGCGCAGCGCTAGTCAGGCCTTCTCGAGCCGAAGGTCGCCGCGCTCGACCGCGATCGCGAGCGTCTCGGAGGCGATGCGCTCGCCGTAACGCTCGAGCAGGTCGGCGTCCGGAAGCCACAGCCGAATCCGGTCGGTGATCTCAAGCCCCGATTCGCGGCGGAGGACGTTCACCTCGTGGATCCGGTCGTACAGGCGGCCTTCGAGCAGGAGCTCGTCGTCGAGCGCCGTGTCGAGAGCCACCGTCACGCCGTCTTCGCTCGCGACGGCCCAGCCTTCCCGGCCGACACGCTCGACGAGCACCTCGTCGGCCTCGAGGAGATGACCGTCGACGTGGAACCTCCCCCCCTCGAGCTGCTCGAACTCCCCGCGCTGCAGCCGGTCGCGGACGTCGCGCAGCCGAGAACCGAGCTTCGGCCCGAGCACCGGGAGGTTCGGCTTCACACGCAGCTCGGACGCCTCGACGCCGCCGAACTCGACCTTCTTGACGCGCAGCTCGTCGGCGATCTCGTCCGCGTGGGTCACGGCGAGCGGGGCGCCTTCGGCCACCAGTCGCCGGAGCGGCTGGCGCAGCTTCAGCCGCGCCTCGTCGCGCGCGCGTCGGCCGAGCTCGACGACGCGGCGGACGTCGGCGACCTCGGCGAGCAGCGACTCGTCGACTCCGACCGGCTCCGGCCAGGGCGCGAGATGCACGGACTCGCCGGGGTCGACGAGATGGCGCCAGAGGTACTCGGAGAGGAAGGGCATCACCGGCGCGATCACGCGCAGCGCCTGCGTCAGGGAATCCCACAGCGTATGCAGCGCCGCGGTGTCGTCGGCCCAGAATCTGCGCCGTGACCGCCTGATGTACCAGTTCGACAGATCCTCGGTGTACGACTCGAACGCTGCAACGACGCCGGGCGTCCAGTACCGCTCGTATTCGTCGGTCGCGTCCCGAACGAGCTGCGCCGTGCGCGATGCGAGCCAGCGGTCGAGCGGCTGGGCCTCGACGGACGCCGCCGCGGGATCGAATCCGGCGATCGAGGCGTAGGTGATGAAGAACGAGGCCGAGTTCCAAAATGTCAGGAGCCGGCGTTTCACGTCGTCGGCAAGCGAGTAGCCGAAGCGCAGCGGCTGGCTCGGCACCTGCGCGCAGTACAACCAGCGCGCAACGTCGGCTCCCATCCGCTCGAGCGCCTCGTCGAGGTCGATCATGTTGCCCGTCGACTTGTGCATCGGCTTGCCGCGCTCGTCGAAGACCTTCTCGTAGGTCAGGACCTTCCCGTACGGCGAACGGCCGTCGAGCGTGACCGCCATGAAGCACTGCGAGTAGAACCACAGCCGGATCTGCTCGCGCATCTCGGAGACCCAGTCGGCCGGATACCACCGCTCCCAGTACGCGTGGTCAGGGAGGTCGGCGCCCGAGAGCCCGGCCGACGCACCGGTCGCGTAGCCGTGCTCCTTCCATTCGGGGTTGCGCCAGCCGAGCGTGGAGAAATGGACGATCCCGGCGTCGAGCCACGCGTCGCCCACCTCCGGGATGCGCTCGAGCTCGCTGTCGCACTGCTCGCAGCGGATCCGCACGGCATCGATCCACGGCCGGTGCAGCTCCTCCAGCTGCTCGAGCCCGGACAACGCGCGCGCCTCGAGCTCCGCGCGCGAGCCGATCACGTTCAGCCGTCCGCACTCGCACTCGTAGAAAGGAAGCGGCAGCCCGAAGTATCGCTTGCGCGAGATGTTCCAGTCGCCCATGTTGCGCAGCCAGTCGTCCATCCGCTTGCCGTACTGCGGCGGCGTCCACTCGACGGTGGCGTTGGCGTCGAGCATCGGCTGACGGATCTCGTCGGCGGCGATGAACCAGTCGTCGACGACCCGGAAGACGAGCGGGGTCTTGCAGCGCCAGCAGATCGGGTAACGGTGCACGATCGTGCCCTCGGAGACGAGCAGGCCGCGGTCGCGCAGAGACTCGACGACGGGCTCGGCAGCCTCGTTCGTGGTGAGCCCTTCGAGCTCGCCGAAGCCGGGAAGGATGCGTCCCGACTCGTCGATCGGCGCGATCACACGCAGATCGTTGACACGCGAGAGCTCGAAGTCCTCGGCGCCGCAGCCCGGCGCGATGTGAACGATCCCGGTTCCTTCTTCGAGCGACACGTCCTCCCACGGGATGACGCGATGCTCGACGCCGGCCTGCGCCGGAAGCTCGTCGAACGGACCGGTGTAGGTGAGCCCGACGAGATCCGAGCCGGCGGCGCGGCGGACGAAGCTCTCATCGGGAAACATCGCGACCGCCACCCAACGGCCGTCCTCCGTGAGACCGTACTCGGCGTCGGGCCGGACCGCCGCGGCGACGTTTGCGGGCAGGGTCCACGGGGTCGTCGTCCAGACGACGAGCGCCTCCCCGTCCCGGTCGTCGAGCGGAAACCGGACGAAGAGCGACGGGTGCTCCATCTCGACGTAGTTCTCCTCGCCCGCCTGCTCGTGCTGCGAGAGCGACGTGCCGCAGCGCGGACACCACTGCGTCGAGCGGTGGCCCTTGTACAGCCAGCCTCGCTCGTGGACCTCCTTCAGGAACATCCAGATGTACTCGATGTTCGTGTCGCTGAACGTGTAGTAGTCGTTGTCCCAGTCCATCCACTGGCCGAGCCGGATGAATTGCCGGGTCATCACCTCGCTGTAGCGGGCGACGCGGTCGCGGCAACGGCGGGCGAACCGGTCGAGGCCGTATTCCTCGATCTCGGGCTTCGAGCCGAGCCCGAGCTCCTTCTCGACCTCGACCTCGACCCAGAGGCCCTGGGAGTCGAAACCGTTCTGGTAGCGCTGGTCGAAGCCGCGCATCGCCTTGTAGCGCTGGAAGACGTCTTTGAGCGTGCGGCCGTGCCCGTGGTGCACCCCTGCCGGGTTATTGGCCGTGATCGGGCCGTCCATGAAGCCGAACCCGGGGCCGCCCCGGTTCCGCTCGCGCAGGAGCTCGAATGTCCCCTCGCGCTCCCAGAGCGAGAGAATCTCGAGCTCCAGCGCCGGATGGTCGGGCTTGTCCGGCAGCGGGGTAAACATGCTTTCGATCGTACCGAGCGGGAAGAATCGATCCTTCGCGGGCGTTGAAGAGACGGAACCACCGAAAGGAAACCAATGGCAACCGTTGCAACAAGCGAAACGTTCGAGCAGGAGGTCCTGCAGACCGACGGCAAGGTGATCGTCGACTTCTGGGCCGAGTGGTGCGGGCCGTGTCACATGGTCTCGCCTGTGCTCGACCGGATCGCGGACGAGCACGATGTGAAGCTCGTCAAGGTGAACATCGACGAGCACCAGGACCTCGCCCAGCGTTACGGCGTCGCGTCGATCCCGTTCATGATCCTCTTCGAAGGCGGAGAACCGCAGGCCTCCGCGATCGGCGCAATGCCGAAGGGGTCGCTGGAGAAGGCGCTCGGGCTCGCCGAGGCCTAGGGGCAGCGGGCCCGGCTCAGCCGGTCTCGTCCAGGTAGGTCAGGAAGGCAAGGTGCTTCGCGAGGTACATCTCGATCTCGCGAATGCCACCTTCCGCCCACTCTTCGACCCAGGACACCTGGAGATCGTCCTCGATGCGGTGCAACGTCCCGCGATCATCCATGCGGCGATGATCGTCGGGGGATCGGACGTCCGCATGAGCCGGACGGCCTATTTTCCGGGCGCCGACCCGCCCACCTCGAACGCGGCCGCGAGCACGTCGTCCGCGAGCCTCGGCCACGACTCGATCGCCCAGTCCCCGAACGGGCGGTCGGTGAGGCAGCCGAGCGCCGTTTCCGCACCCGGGTCGACCCAGAGAAACGTCCCGCTGCTCCCGAAGTGACCGAACGTCGCCGGAGAGTTCCGGCGGCCGGTCCAGTGAGGAGACTTCGCGTCCCGGAGCTCGCAGCCGAGGCCCCAGTCGTTCGGCTCCTTCCTGCCGTACCCCGGCAGGACCCCGCCGAGGCCCGGGAACTGCAGCCGGGTCGCCTCGGCCAGCGTCTCCGGCGCGATCCGCCGCGGCTGCTGGAGCTCCCGCGCGAGCTCGAGGAGCGCGCCGAGCGTCCCGGTCGCGCCGGATCCCGCCGGCCCCTCGAGGCGGATGCCGGTTCCGCGCCACACCTCGTGGAAGTAATCGGCGAACGGCATCTCCGCCCGTGCGGCGACGAGCGCGGCCGCGATGTCGATCCCGTGGTTCGAGTAGATACGCCTCGTGCCCGGTCGCGCGATCGGCGGACCGTGGTCGAACGGGAGCCCGGACGCATGCGCGAGCAGGTGGCGAAGGGTCGATCCGGGAGGACCGGCCGGCTCGTCGAGATCGACGAGACCCTCCTCGGCCGCGACGAGCATCGCCACCGCCGAAGCGAGCTTCGTCACCGACGCCCATCCGAAACGGTGAGCGGTCTCGCCGTACGCGGACTCGATCCGGCCGGTCGTCCCCACGGCGACACGGTCTACGGCCCAGTCGTCGACCTGGCGAAGGGCCTCCACGCGCGCGAGACTAGTGGAGTGGAGCGCCAGCAGGTCTCGTCAGGGGCTGTGTTCGAGGACCGAGTCGGCTACTCGCGCGCGGTCCGCGTCGGCGAGCGCGTGTGGGTCTCCGGGACAGCGCCGATCATGCCCGGCGACGAGGATCCGCCTGCCGATGCCTACGGGCAGGCAAAAGTGTGCCTCTCCATCATCGAGCGCGCGCTGGACGAAACCGGCGCGTCACTCGACGACGTCGTACGAACGCGCATCTACGTGACCGATCCGTCGCTGATCGGAGAGGTCGGGCGCGCGCATCGAGAGGCGTTTGCCCGCGCGCGGCCCGCGACCACCGGAATCGTCGCGCAACTGCTCGATCCGCGCTGGCTGGTGGAGATCGAGGCCGAGGCGGTGATACTGGAGACGTGACCGAGCAGCAGATCTACCCGCCGTCGATCACCGGCAAGGGCGCCGTCTCACCGGGTACGGAAGCGAGCGTCCTCGACCACCGTTTCGGGCACGGTGACCCGTACACGCTCGGCGTCGAGGAGGAGTACATGCTCCTCGACCCCGAGACGTGGGACCTGGTCCAGCACATCGATTCCGTCCTGGCGGCGGTCGAGGACGGGGAGCACAAGGGCCGGCTGCACGCCGAGCTGATGCAGTCCGTGCTCGAGGTGACGACACCCGTCTGCCGCACCGCGTCGGACGTGAAGGTCGCGCTGTCGCAGCTCCGCGGCTACGTCGCCGAGATCGCGCGCACGGAGGGCTGCCGCTTCGGCTCCGCCGGGACACATCCCTTCAGCCTGTTCGAGCGCCAGCGCATCACCGCGCGCGACCGCTACCGCCAGCTCGTCGATCAGCTCCAGTACGTCGCCCGTCGAGAGCTGATCTTCGGCATGCACATCCACGTCGCGGTCGACGACGCCGAGAAGGCGGTACAGGTGATGAACGGCTTGCTCGTGCACCTGCCGCAGATGCTCGCCCTCTCCGCCTCCTCGCCGTTCTGGCGCGGCGAGCCGACGGGTCTGCGATCGAGCAGGCAGATGGTCTTCGCCGCGTTCCCACGGTCGGGACCGCCGCCGCGGTTCAAGGACTACGCGGACTACGCGGACGTCGTCGGGCAGCTCGAGCGCACGGGGTGCATCGCCGACTACACGCACATCTGGTGGGACATCCGCCCGCATCCTCGTCTCGGCACGATCGAGATGCGCGTGTGCGACGCGGTCACGCGCCTCGAGGACGTCGTGGCGATCGCCGCGCTCTTCCAGGCGATCGTGAAGATGTACTGCGAGCAGTACGACGCCGGGAAGAGCATCGCGACGTGGCACCGGATGCTCACCACCGAGAACAAGTGGCTCGCCGCACGCTACGGGCTCGAGGCGCCGGTGATGGACCTCGCGACCGGCCGGCGGAACCGCGTACCCGTCGCGCAGCTGGTCCGGCGGACGCTGCGCGACGTCGAGCCCCACGCCCGCGAGCTCGGGTCCGAGCGTGAGCTCGAGGGCGTGCGGGAGATCCTGGCGCGCGGCAACGGCGCCGACCGCCAGCTCCGCGTGTGGAACGCCAACCGCGACATCGTGGAGGTCGTGCGAGAGGTCGCCGAGGCGACGGAGGCCTCGGCGGTCCCGCTTCCCGTCTAGCTCGTTCTCAGTAGGCTCGAGGACGTGCTCGCCGCCGGCGACCGGATTCCTACCGCAACGGTATTCCTCGGCCCGAACGAGCCGCTGACGCTGCACGAGCTCGTCGAGGACGGGCCGAAGCTGCTCGTCTTCTACCTGTTCGACTGGTCGGCCACCTGAACGCACGAGATGGAGCTCCTGCGTGACAGGAGAGCCGAGTTCGAGGCGGCCGGCGTCCAGCCTGTCGGCATCTCGCGCGACTCACCGTGGACGCACATCGCCTGGACGCAGGCGCTCGACCTGAACTTCGGGCTCTTGTCGGACTGGAACGCGGAGGCGGTACACGGCTTCGGGATCGCGCACAGCCATCGCCGGTTCCACGACGTTGCGCAGCGTTCCGCGTTCCTGGTCGACGCCGAGGGCGTGATCCGAGGCGCGTGGCGCTACGAGACCGGCGACCTGCCGGACGTGGACGAGCTGCTCGAGGCTGCTCGGGCGCTCAAGTGAGCCGGATACGCGGGTCGACCCAGGCGTAGACCAGGTCGACGGCGAGGTTCATCACGATGATCGCGGTCGTCGCGAAGACGAGCACGCCCAGCACGGTCGGGCTGTCGTAGTTCGTGAGCGACTGCACCGTCGTGTATCCGAGCCCCTGGAGCGAGTACACGGTCTCGGTGAAGATCGCGCCGCCGACAGTCAGCCCGATGTCCATCCCGAGCATCGTCACGATCGGCAGGAGGGCGTTGCGAAGGATGTGCGCGCGCATGACGCGCAACTCGGGTGCGCCCTTCGCACGCGCGGTGCGGACGTAGTCCTCGTTCATCGTCTCCATGACGTTCGTGCGGATCATCCGCACGTAGACCGCCGCATAGACGACGGCGAACGTCATCCACGGCAGCAGCAGGTGGTACGCCCACTGGATCGGCCCGCCTGGTTGACCGTAGAGCGGATGGAAGAAATTCGCGTAGCCGGCAATCGGCGTGACGTGCAGTCTGTAGCCGATCAGGTAGGACGCGACCAGCCCGAGCCAGACCGGATGCGTTGAGATGGCGACGAGCACGCCCGTCATCGATACGCGGTCGAGCAGCGACCGCGGACGCAACGCGCTCAGCACACCGATGGGGAGCGCGATCAGCAGCCACAGCACCATTCCGCCGAGCACGAGCGACAGGGTCACGGGCGCAGCCGCACCGACGATGCTGTTGACGCTTTCGCGGTTGACGAACGAACGGCCGAGACTCGGCGCCTTGAGATGCGGACCGTGCGCGAAGCTCACCGGCATGAGCCGGCCGAGGAACTTCGCATACTGCACGTAGACGGGCCGGTCGGTGCCGAGATAGTGAGCGACCTTCGCAACCATGACCGGCGTGCACGCGCGCCCGCACGCGAACTTCGCCGGATCGTGCGGGATCAGGTAGAAGAGAACGAACCCGATCAACGTGACCGTCAGGAAGAGCGCGGCTGAGAACGTCAGCCGGCGGATCACGTAGCGGATCATCGCCTCTGCATGATGGAGGGAGTTCGACGCTCATCTCGATGCTGATCCGGCATCACGGTGTTTCGGATCTGCGATCGACCGGCTTCCTGGGAGAACGTCCCATGCGGCCCGTCGCCGGGTACCCGGCGCCCGGACCGCCGCCGGCTCTCGCCGCCGCGGGGAGTGTCGCGACGGCGAGAACCAGCAGCGCGATCGCCGCTCTGGCGATGTCTTCCTACTTCAGGTACAGCGTGCCGAGGTCGAGGGCGCCCCAGGCCGGCAGCCAGAGATAGCCACCCGTCTTCGGTCCGACGTAGTCCCGCTGGTTGCGGTTGTCGATCGGAGCCCACGGGGCGAAGTGCGACATCGTGTAGATGTCGAGCTCGCCCCACGCCTTCGACCGGGCGGGGCCGGTGAGGGCGTTCGCAGCGTCGATCTTCGAGTTCACCGACGCGTTGTCGAAGTACGACAGGTCGTTGTTGCTCGACGCGTGAATCGTGCGGCCGTCGAGCAGGATGTGGAAGAAGTCGTATCCGTCGGCGTAGTCCTGGTACCAGCCGGCGAACAGCGCGTCGAAATCGGCTCCCTTCACACCCGCCGCGTTGTAGATGGCGTACCCCTGGAACGGCTTGACCGTGACGTTGCAGCCCATCTGCTCGAGGTTGTATTTGAGAATTCCGGCCTGCGGTGTTCCGACCGGCCCCGTCGCGTACCAGAGGTTGACGTTCCCGCACTTAGCTCCCGCGAGCGACTTCGCCTTTGCCGCGTCGGCGCCGGCGATCGGGTAGAGGCGCTGGTTGTACACACCGCCCGTCAGCGACTGCGGCAGGATCTCCGTCGACCGCTTGCCACCCTCGAAGCCGCGCACACGCAGAAGCGCGGGGCGGTCGATCGCATAGTTCACTGCCCTTCGCACGGCGACGCTCCCGAACGACGGGCGGGCCGTGTTGAGCGCCACGTAGTCCGTCTCCGGAAGCGGATGGACGAAGAACCGGCCCTTGTTGATCCCGTATTGCTGTGACAGCTGCGCGGCCGCGGACGGGTTGTCGAGTCCCGTGGGATCGGTCGCGTAGGTGCCGTTCGACACCTGCAGGAACGTCTGCTGCGGATTGGTGTTCATCGTCAAGACGATCGTGTCGGCGCGGTGCGGGCGGCTGCCGGCGTAGAGCGGGTTCCGCTTCAGCACCATCTGCTTGCCGATCGTGCGGCTCGCGATGTAGTAGGGGCCCGCCCCCGGAAGCGTGCCGACACCATTCGGATCGACGGGCGTCTTCGCCGGATCGATGGCGCAGAAGAACGGCATGGCGAGCTTGTCGAGCATGCCGCCGTCCTTCTGGGTGAGATGGATCGTCAGCTTGTCGCCCTTGGCGACGACACCGCTGACGCTCTTCGCCTTTTTCGACAGCACGTCGTTCCAGCCGACGATGTCACCGACGAAGGCGCTCACCGGCGAGTTCATCGACGGGTTTGCGTCACGGTCCATCGCCGCCTTGAAGCTCTGCGCGGTGACGGTCGCGCCGTCGCTGAACTTGATGCCGGGTCGAATGGTGAACGTGTACGTCTTACCGTTTGCCGAGATGACCGGCATGCCTGCGGCCGCCGCCGGGCTGAGCTCGGTGCTCGCGCCGCCCACGTCGGAGTAGCTGATCAGCGTCGCGCACGTCTCGAACTCGATCTGCCACGAGAGCGCGCCGTACGCGAGTGCGGGGTCGGAGTAGTCGACGTCTGACGCGGCGACCGCGAGCTGCAGGGTCTGCGCGGCGCGTTCCGACGTCGATCTGCCGAGTGCCGTCACGGCGAGCGCGAGCGCGCCGATCAGGCTCAGCGGAACCATGTACGACAATCTCTTTCGCATCCTGCTCCTTTCGGGCCAACCGATCGGTCGTCTTGCGAGGCGGCCCGGGAAGCGCTTCAAGCCCTCCATCCCCGAAAGGCACGTCACCCTCCCGGGATCGCCTCGTCGGACTGAGACGGCGGCGGTGCGGCTTTGTGCATGCGGGTCCGGCATCGGCCCGATGCCGGAGTGCGATCAGCGCAACTCGTCGCAGATCTGACGTGCGGCGTCAGTGAACGCCAGCTCGGCGTCGGAGTGGCGCCGGTCTCTGTGCCGTACGAGTGCAAGCGTGCGCGGGGCGAGCTCCGGCAGCTGATGAATCACGACGCGCCGATCGGTTGCATCGACGGCGAGCGCGGGCAGCACCGCTGCGCCGACGCCTGCGGCGGCGAGCGCCTGGATCACCGCGTTGACAGCGGAGCGAAACACGACGACCGGCTCGACGCCGAGCGACGCGAGTTGCGTCTCGACGGCCTGCAGCCCGCGGCAGCCGACCTGGCCGATCAGCGGAAGCGACGCGAGCTCGCGCAGCGACAGCGGGCCGGCCGACAGCGGCGCCTCCCGGCTCGCCACGAGGACGTACGGGTCCGACATGAGCTCGAAGAGCTCGAACGGCCCCACGGGTGCCGGCAACTCGACGAACGCGAGCTCGACATCGCCGCGCTCGACGGCTTCGTAAAGACAGAGATCGAACGACGCTTCCCACGGCCGGAAGGCGACGTCGGGCGCGCTCGCCGCGAATCGCCGCACGAGCTCAGGCAGAACCCGGACCGCGATCGACTGCGTGATCCCGACACGGAGGTCTCGGCGATGCACCTCGCCGGCAACGGAAAGATCCGCCTGCGCCGCCTGCAGCCGCGCGAGGATCGCGCGTGCATGCTCGAGCACCAGCTCCCCCGCGACGGTCACGTGGACGCTGCCGCCTCCCGGTACCCGTTCGAGTAGGCGCTGGCCGACGGCCCGCTCGAGCGCGGCGATCTGCTGGCTGATCGCAGACTGGACGTAGCCGAGCCGTACCGCGGCGCGGCGGAACGAGCCTTCGGCTGCGACGGCCTCGAGCGCGGCGAGATGGCGCAGCTCGACGCCGAGCCAGGGTGCGTGCTCCCGGTTCAGCGGAGGCACGATCGCTTCACGCCGCATGCTCCTCGAGCGTGCGACCGGCCGAAGACCCGGGGAACCACACATGTGTCTCGTGTACCGCGGTGAGCCGCCACCGCCCGTCGACACTGATGTACACGTGACGGAACGGGACGCTCCCGCGGAACGAGACGCCGTCGACGGCGCCGAGAAGGTCGGCGCGCCCACTCACCTCGGCCCGGCGCTCGTGCGAGCGCACATGACGGGAGCGCGGCGTCGCGAGCTCGAACCGCACGCGTCCGGATGCGAGAAACGCGAGCAGCTCACACCTCGACAGCAGCCGGACTCCGAGAGCGTCCGTGTAGGTGAAGTCGTCCGCGAGCAGAAGGCCGAGGGACTCCTCGTCGCAGGCAAAGAGCGCGGCGAAGAAGAGATCGTCGGCCGCGAGGACGTCCGTCAGCCATAACTGTTCGACCACCCTCACCTCGCCGCCACTGCGGTCAGTTGAGCGGCCACGGCGCGCCAGCGCCCACGTCGGCAGTGCCAGACGTCGGTGTATCTCGTCGACGCCGCCGAGCCCGAGCGCGTGTGGTGCGTTATCCCGTGCACGAGGGCGACGTCACCGATGACGTCGACGTCGACGACCTCGAAGGTCACGTCGGAGACGCCGGGCGCCGCGGCGTGGCGCTGCAGGAACGACTGCTTGTCGATGCGGCTGCCGTCCGCGAGCGTGCACGCGAAGCGCTCGCTCAGATGGGCGTCGTACCAGTCGACGTCCGACTCGACGAACGCGCGGATGTACTCGCGGTTGAGCTCCAGGAGTGCAGCGACCGCGTCGGCCTCGCGCAGCTCGTCGTAGTCGCTCTCGGACGCGAACGTGCTTTCCGACATGTCCCCTCCCGATGTCGACGATTGTCATCCGTTGACGGCCCCCGCTTCAGAGCGGACGGGCACGAGCCTCGCGGCCGCGATCGCGCGGGCGAGCTCTTCGACCGCAGCGGGAATCGCAGGCTCGACGATGCTGCCGTAGCCGATTAGCAGGCCGGTCGGCCCTTCGTAGCCCGGCAACGTATGCCTCGACACGGCTTGAACCGCGAGGCCGCGACCGTGCGCCTGCAGGCAGATCTCGGCTTCCAGCTCGCGCGAAGGAAGCTCGAGCACGACGTGGAGACCGGCGGCGACCCCACGGACGGGGAAGTCCGGCAAGAGCTCGTCGAGCATCGCGACCAGCCGGTCGCGGCGGCGCCGATACACATCGCGCATGCGACGGAGGTGACGGTCGAACTCTCCGCGTTCGAGAAAGTCCGCGAACGCGAGCTGGTCGATGCCTGAGAGGTGCAGCATCGAGTGCTGGATCTCCTCCGTCACCGCGGTCGCGAGCTCACTCGGAAGCACCGCCCACCCGAGCCGCACCGCGGGCGCAAGCGTCTTCCCCGTCGAGCCGACATAGGCGATGCGTTCGGGCTCCTGCGCGTGCAGCGCCCTCGACGGCGCCCGGTCGTATCGAAACTCAGCGTCGTAGTCGTCCTCGACGATCAGCGCACCGGACTCGCCGGCCCACCGCACGAGCTCGCTTCGACGCGCCGGCGCGAGTGCGACGCCGGTCGGAAACTGATGTGCCGGCGAGGTCACGACCGCGGCTACATCGGAGCCGGCGAGCGCGTCGACGACGATCCCGTCCTCGTCCACAGGCACGCCGACCGGCTCGAGCCCCGCGTACTCGGCGGCGTCGTGCAGAACCCAGTGGCTCGGGTTCTCGAACGCAATGCTGTGGGCGCCGCGGCGTGAGAGCGCCCGCGAGATGAGCGCGATCGAGTGCGTCGAGCCCGCGGTGATCACCACCTGGTCCGGGTGAGCGACGACGCCTCGCGCCCGGCCGAGGTACGCCGCGACGTCGGCGCGAAGCACGCCGAGGCCGCGCGACTCGATGTAGCCGAGCTCCGAGTCGGCGGCGGTCACGAGCGCCTCTCGCAGCGAGCGCAGCCAGGTGCGCCGCGGGAACCGCCCGAGCTCGGGCTGGTGAGGGCGCAGGTCGTAGCGGATCTTCGGCGACCTTCGCCGGGCGGGCGTCGCGCCGTTGACGCGGATGCCGGCCACGCTCGGGCTCGCTCCCTGGCGAAGGTCGAGGTAGCCCTCCGCGGCGAGCTGCCCGTAAGCGCGAACGACGACACCGCGTGACACCGTCAGGTCTTCGGCGAGCGCGCGCGTCGACGGCAGCGTGCTTCCGGGTGCGATCGCACCTCGTCGGATCGCGTCACGGAGCTGGTCTTCGATCTGGCGCTGGATCGCGGTCGGCCGGGATCGGTCGACGTGCAGGGACAGCTCGCGGACCCGTCGTTCGCTCACACTCCCTGAGACGCCGAGCGGGGCGGAAAGTAGAACCACTCTGCGACGCGCGGCTGGTACCAGCGAGCGTGTCCTGATTTCCGTGCGAGCTCTACATGCCCATCGCGTGATAGCCGGAGTCGACGTACAGCGTCGTTCCGGTCACGTTCCGCGCGGCATCCGAGAGCAGGTAGGCCGCGGCCGCGCCGACGTCGTCCGCGTCGATGTGGCGATGCAGCGGCGCCCGCTCTGCGACGATCGACTCCATCGTCGGGAAGCCGGCGATCGAGCGGGCCGCGAGCGTCCTCACCGGACCGGCCGACACGGCGTTGACGCGGATGTTCTTCTGACCCAGGTCCCACGCGAGGTATCGCACCGACGCGTCGAGGGTCGCCTTGGCGACGCCCATGACGTTGTAGTGCGGCACGGCGCGCTCGCCGCCGAGGTAGGTCATCGTGACGATCGAGCCGCCGCCGGCGGCCTCCATCAGCGGCTCCGCCGCCCGGGCCGTCGCGACGAGCGAGTACGCGCTGACGTCGACCGCCAGCCAGAAACGGTCGCGAGGAGTGTCGGTGAAGCGGCCCTCGAGGTCTTCCGCGGCCGCGAACGCGACCGAGTGCACCAGGATGTCGAGCTCGCCGCCGAAAACGTCGGCCACCTCCGAAAAGACCCTCCGGACCGCGGCATCGTCGCGGACGTCGAGCTCGGTGACGAGCGGGCTGGACGCGCTCGCGGCCAGGTCGCGCACGTTCTGCTCGATCCGCTCACCCTGGAACGTGAACGCGAGCTGCGCGCCGCCGTCGGCCAGGCGCCGCGCGATCGCCCATGCGATCGACCGTTTGTTGGCCACTCCGAGAACAAGCCCGCGCTTTCCCTCGAACATCGGAGCGGATTCAACCATGGATGTACTAGGCTCCCGAGCCGGTGCGCCGCCTGTTCCTCCTGTCAGCGGCATTCGCCCTGACGGCTGCGGCGACCGCTTCTGCCGCCTTGCTCCGGGTGCGTCGTGACCTTCGCACGGCGGGGCGCTCTGCGACGGCGGCCCGCACACTCACGACCTGCGGCTGACGATGTCGATGCGCGTCGCGGTGGTGACGGGCGCCTCGTCGGGCATCGGCGCCGAGCTGGTCCGCCGCCTTCGTTCGCTCGGCTGGCATACGGTCGGCCTGTCGCGGCGGCCGTCCGACGCCGACGAGCACGAGGATTGCGACGTCTCGGACCGCCTCGCCGTCGACGAGACCGCGGCGCGCGTGCTCGCACGACACCAACGTGTCGATCTGCTCGTCAACAACGCCGGCACGCGTGGAGGCAGCGGCTTCCTGGAGATCGACCCGCAGCGGCTCGAACAGACGCTCGCCACGAATTTCCTCGGCGGCGTCTGGGTGACGAGAGCCTTTCTGCCCGCGCTCGCGCGCGGCTCCCGCATCGTCAACATCGTGTCGGTGGCCGGTTTGATCGCCGACGGTCCCTACTCCGCGACGAAGCACGCACAGCTCGCGCTCTCACGCACGCTGGCGGTGCAGCTTGCTCCCCGCGGCATCCACGTGCTCACCGTCAACCCGGGATACGTCGAGACGCCCGGATTCCCGCAGCGCACGCGGCACGGCCCACTGGTGCGGCCGTTGATCGTCGATCCGCCGTTCGTGGTCGACCGGATCCTCGCGGCGCTGGACCGCGGCCGCCGCGAGATCGTCGTCCCCCGCTGGTACCGGCCCTTCGCCGTCTTGCAGGCGCTCGCCCCGGGCACGCTCGCCCGCGCCCGCGCGCTCGCGCGCAGGTAACAGACTGTTGCTTACTTGTGGAGGACGTACCAGCCGACGACGCCCTCGTAGCCCGCCGGCACGAGCGCGCGCGCCCGTTCGCGCTCGAAGCCCTCACAGCCGGCGAGGTCGAGATACCGCTCGAGGTCACGTTGCTCGCGGACGACGAGATCGCGCCGCATGACGAGCCCGTTGGCGTCGAAGAGCGCCCGTAGGTCGCCGTCGGAGAGGACGCGCGTGGTCGACGCGTCGCGTGCGCGCTCGAAGCGGTTGAGCTCGAAGGCAGCGAGCGGGTCGACGGGTGCGAGCTGGTCGACGACGAGGACCGTGCCGCCTGGACGCGTGACGCGCGCGAGCTCCGCGACGAGCAGCTCGGGGCGGGGAGTGTGGTGCAGCGTACGCGCCGTGACGGCAAGATCGAACGTGAAGGATTCGAACGGCAAGTGTTCGGCGTCCGCGACGACCACCTGCACGTTCGCGGGCGCATCGCTGCGCGCCCGTTCCGCCATCGCCTCGTCCTTGTCCACGGCGACGACCTCGCGGACGCGTGCCGCGAGCGCGAACGCGAACGCGCCGGTCCCGGCACCGACGTCCAGCGCGCGCTCGTCACCCGACAGGACGAGCAGCTCGTCGAGCCGCTCGGCGAGCGCAGCAGAACGCTCGGCCTGGAGCGCGGCGAAGCGGTCGGGCTTCGAGCTCATGCGTCCATGATCGCGCGCCGCGCGCGGGTCGGCGAGCTGTCGATGCCGCAGGCGAGCTCGTAGTTGATCGTGCCGGCGACCTGCGCGTGCTCCTCGAGCAACAAACCGTTGCCGACCAGCGTCACGGGTGTGCCGCGCTCGACGGGACCGGGAAGCGCCACGGCGAATGCGTCCATCGAGACGGTCCCCACGACCGGGCGCCGGGCGCCGTCGACGAGAATGTCGCCGCCGGTGAGGCCGCGGCGAAATCCGTCCGCGTACCCGACCGGGACGATCCCGATCCAGGTGTCGCTCTCGGCGACGAAGCGGCGGCCGTAACCGGTCGACTCGCCCGGCCGGAGCAGCTTGCAGAGCGCGATCTCGCTCTCCCAACGGAGCACCGGGGAAAGGCCCTCGTCGGCGGGATCCGTCCCGAACGGCGACAGCCCGTACAGCGCAATGCCGCAACGAGCAGCGTCGAGACGCGATTCGGGCAGGCGGAGGGCGGCCGCGCTGTTCGCGGCATGTAGCGTCATCCCCTCGATCCCCTCGGTTGCCTCGCGGAACCGCTCGAGCTGACGACGCGCATAGTCGAGGTCGGTGTCTGCCGTTGCGAGATGCGTCATCACGCCGACGACCTCCCGTGCCGGAGCCTGCAGCTCGGCCGCACCCCAGCGCCCCATGCCGGTGTCGATCTTCACGTGCACGCCGACGCCTTCGGGAATGCGCTCGTCCCCCACGACGAGCTCGAGCCGGGCGCCGCGTGCGCGGCCGACGTCCGCATCGACCGTCGGCCCGATCACGATCAGGCGCGCGTCCGGAAGCGCGCGACGCAGCACGAATGCCTCGTCGACCGTGGCCGCGCAGAGGGCCGATGCGCCCGCCTCGAGCGCGACCCTGCCGCAGTCGAGCGCGCCGTGCCCGTAGCCGTCGGCCTTGACCACCGCCCAGAGCTCCGAGCCCTCGAGGACCTCGAGCAGCCGCCGCACGTTCTGCCGCAACGCGCCGAGGTCGATGGTGATCTCGGACCGCCCCACGTCTACTGCAGCGGCGCACGCTGCCAGCCGTGACCGGCGAGCGCGAGCCGGAGGGCCGGCAGGAGATCGCTCGCGACGACGCCGCGCGGCGGATCGACGAGCTCGGCGGCAACTCCGTGCGCAACGGCACCCACCGCCGCGGCGAGCCGCGGCTCGAGTCCTTTCGCGACGAACGCAGCGATCACGCCGGTCAGCACGTCGCCTGACCCTGCGGTGGCGAGGACCGGAGTTCCGTAATCGCAGACGAGGACGCCCTCGCGCGGCGACGCCACGATCGTGTCGGCGCCTTTGACGAGCACGACGGACCCGAAAAGCGACGCTGCGCGACGGGCCGAATCGAGGCGGTGATCGTCGACCTCGCGAGCGTCGATCCCGAGCAGGCCGGCGAGCTCGCCACTGTGCGGCGTCATGATCGTCGGCGCGGATCGCGCGAACGGCTCGAGCTGCCAGAGCGCGTCCGCATCGAGAACGACCGGCAGCTCGAGCTGCTCGAGGAGCAGGCGGACGAGCTCTCTCGTGCCGTCGCTGCGACCGAGCCCCGGCCCCAGCGCGACGACATCGGCACGCTCGGCGGCGGCGAGGACGCCGTCGAGCGCCCGCGGCAGCAGCCGTCCGTTCGAGTCCTCGGGGAGCGGTCGCTTCACGACCTCCAACAGCCGCGACTCAAGCACGGGCATAGTCGACTCGGGAGCCGCGACGGCGACGTAACCGCAGTCGGCGCGGAGAGCCGCGAGGGCTGCAAGCATCGGCGCCCCGGTCAATCCTCGCGAGCCGCCCACCACGAGGACCGACCCGGCGCTGTACTTCGTCGACGCGGAGTGCTTGCGCGGCACCTCCAGCAGCGTCGAGGCAGGAACGAGCGCGTGCTCGTGATCCCGGGGGCGGAGCCCGATCGGCGCGACGTGCACGGTGCCGGCGTGGAAACGGCCGGGCGCGATCGCGAGACCGACCTTCGCCGCTCCGAACGTGATCGTCTCGGTCGCGCGTATCGCCGCGCCTGGCACCTCCCCGGTCGAAGCATTGACGCCGGACGGGACGTCGACCGCGACGATGGGCCGCCCGGTCGCGTTGACGAGCTCGACCATCCGCGCGGCGTCCTCACGAGGAGCGTCACGCAGCCCGATCCCGAGCAGTGCATCGACGATGACGTCGGGAGAGCCGAGGTCGCCGAGTCCCTCGACGATGTGAACGTCGCGGCCGGCGGACCGCAGCACGCGTGCGCAAACCTTGCCGTCGCCGCCGTTGTTTCCACCTCCGCACACCACCGTGACCTGCCCTGGATGGCGGCGCAGCACGGCGTCCGCGACCGCCGCACCGGCCCTCTCCATCAGCTCGTCGAGACGTCCCTCGTAGGCCTCTTCGGCGACTCGAGTCTCCTCGGCAGTGAGCAGGGGGTCGAGCCTCATGCGTCGAGCACCACCGCGACGGCGGCCGCGAGCTCGCGGGAATGGGTCATCGAGAGCTCGATGGAGCCGGCCGCGACGCGCTCGGCCCATGCGGCCGTGCGCCCGCTGAGAAACACCCCAGGCTTCGGGCGACCGCGGATCTCGATCTCCTTCCAGGTGAAGTAGACGCCCGAGCCGAGCGCCTTTCCGACCGCCTCCTTCGCCGCGAAGCGGCCGGCGTAGTGCTGGGCCGGGTTCGGCTTCGAGTCGCAATACGCACGCTCGTCGGCGGTGAAGCACCGCTCGCGGAACGAGTCGCCGTGCCGTTCGAGCGCGTGTCGCACGCGGTCGATCTCGATCAGGTCCACGCCGACGCGAATCGTCACAGGCTGTGCTCGAGCCACGTCGGAACCTGGGCGATCGACGAGACGATGGCGTCGGGCTGTACGCGAGATCGCTCGACCTCGTCCGGGCGGAACTTTCCGGTCCGGACCAGGATGGTCTTGATCCCGTTCAAGTGCGCGCCGAGGACGTCGCCTTCGAGGTCGTCGCCGACCATCCACGTCAGCTCGGCTTCGGCGTCGAGCGCTTCGAGCGCAGCCTGGAAGTACGCCGAGCTCGGCTTGCCGAGCACGGTCGCCTCCGTGTCGGCTGCGTACTCGAGACCTGCGACGAACGCGCCCGCATCGAGCCGCGGGCCGTCCGCCGTCTGCCACCAGCGGTTCTTGTGCAGACAGAACAGGTCGGCGCCGGCCTGCAGCTCGTGAAACGCGCGGTTCAGGTTGAGGTACGAGAAGATGCGGCCCGTCTCCTCGCCCTCGTCGGCGCCCCCGACGAGCACGGCGTCGACGTTCATGCCGACGAGCTGCAGCCCGCCGAGGTCGTCGAGTATCCCGGGCATCGTGAGCGCGAGCACCCGCTTCCCGGCGAGTTGCCGGGCTGCGACGTCGCCCGTCGTCTGGAGCTCGCCGTCGTCGAGCTCGATCCCGATACCGCGCAGCTGCTCGAGGAGCTGGGCGCGCGAGCGAGTCGTCGAGTTCGTGACGAACCGCAGCCGGTGACCGTCGGCGCGCAGCCGGCGGACGGCCCCGGCCGCTCCGGCAATCGGTTCGCCTGAGACGTGCAGCACTCCGTCCACGTCCAGGAGAATCGCGGCCATGGACGTCGAGTCTATTCGGTCGGAGATCGCGTTCCGTTTCTCGCGCTCGAGCGGTCCCGGGGGCCAGCACGCGCAGAAGTCGTCGACCCGCGCCGACGCGCTGTTCGACGTCGAGGCGTCGACGGGGCTCAGCGACGCCGAGCGGCGGCGTGTGCTGGAGAGGCTCGGGCCGGTCGTCCGTGCGGTCGCACAGGACGAGCGATCGCAGCTCCGAAACCGGGAGCTCGCGACCGAGCGGATCCTCGAACAGCTGCGCGAGGCTGCGCGTGTCCGCCGGAAACGACGGCCGACGGCGCCGTCGCCGGCATCGGTCGAGCGGCGACTCGACGAGAAGCGCCGCCGTTCCGCAACGAAGCGGCTTCGGCGCTCGACGGAGGACTAGAGGCTTTCCACATCAAGCCCCTAGCCGAGAAACGCGTGCCTGCAGTGCTCGCTGCAGAAGTAGAAGGTGCGCCCGCCGACGACGGCCGTCGGGCCACCTGCCTTACGGTCGACCGTCATCCCGCAGACAGGGTCCTTCGCCCCGCGCGTCATCGTCAGCGCGATCAGGCCGACGAACACGAGGGCGAACACGATGTCGAGCACGGACGTGTAGTTCCACGTCACAGCCCGTTCCGAGACGGACGCGATGGAGGGACGATGCGCAGGGACGAGCCCGGTCGCAGAGAAGAGCCCGTCCACGGCGAGACCGGCGATCGCCATCGTCGCGAACATGATCAGCGTCAGCACCAACGCGAAGCGAAGGCCGTAGTACTTCCGGTACGCATTGACGATCGGGACGATGATCAGGTCGGCGAAGAGAAATGCGATCACGCCGGCGAACGAGCTCCCACCGGCCCAGAGCACGGCCGCGAGCGGCACGTTGCCGATCGAGCAAACGAAGGCGAGCGCGGCGACGAGTGGCCCGACGACGACGTTCTCTGCGATCCTCAGGGGAGCCCACGCGTGTGTGACGAAGAGGGCGTTGAAGAAGCCCTTCGGCAGCAGCGACACGTACCCGGCGATCAGCAATCCGCCGGCGATCTCTTTCCACAGCATCAACCAGTCCCCGCGGAAGTTGTGCGCGACGTCGGACCACGCCTGGGGTGAGACGAGCTTCCGGCGCAGCGGCAGGTCGGTGGAAGCGGAGTGATGCGCGTGTCCGGTCTCGGCCTGGCGGGCGTGCGCGCGCATGGCGTCCTCGTCGGCGGGTGACACGAACAGCCTGAGCCCGACCCACATCAGCAGGATCAGGACGACGCCGCCGACGAACTCGGCGAGCGTGAAGCGCCAGCCGATCAGCAACCAGAGGACGAGACCGAGCTCGAAGACGAGGTTCGTCGACGCAAACTGGAAGACCATCGCGGAGACGAGGCTCGCCCCTTTTTCGAAGAGCGACTTCGCGATCGCGATCGCGGCGTAGGAGCACGAGGAGGACGCGGCGCCGAGCCCGGTTGCGAGCGCGACCTCTCGCGGGCCGCGGCCGCCGAGCGCCCGCTCCAGACCGGTGCGCGGCACCCACGCCTGGACGATGCCCGAGAGCGCGAAGCCGAGCACGAGCGCCCACCAGACCTCCCACCCCATGCGCAGGGAGCTCTCGAGCCCATGCCACGCCCACATACCCCCTTAGGGTATCAGTGTGCGGGTTAGAAGTTGGTGCGGTGGTAGCCGCGGTCGTCGAACCTGGAGTCCTTGCCGTACGAGGCGGCGAGGATGCAGACGGCGATCACGGCGATCACGAAGAAGAGAGCGGCCATGCCTGAAGAGTGCCTGTGCAGGGTCTATTAGAGCAAATCGAGTTATGATTGATTTTGATCATGGAATCCGATAGTTGGTCGGGCGCCGAGGTCAGGCACTTCGCGGCGCTGCAGGCGGTCGCGGCCGAGCGGTCGTTCGGCCGTGCGGCGGAGCGGCTCGGCTACACACAGTCCGCCGTCAGCCAGCAGATCGCGACGCTCGAACGAATCGTCGGCGAGCGGCTCGTCGAACGGCCGGGTGGACCGCGGCCGGTCACCCTCACCGATGCCGGCGAGCTGCTCCTCGGGCATGCGGACTCGATCGTCGCCCGGCTCCAGGCTGCCCAGTCCGATCTCCAGGCGCTTCGAGCGGGCGAGATCGGCAGGCTCCGCGTCGGCACGTTCCAATCGGTCGGCGCACGCGTCCTGCCCGAGATCATGTTGCGGTTCACAGCCCAGTGGCCGCAGGTGGAGGTGACGCTCTTCGAGCTCGAGGACGAACGCGTCGGTCCCGCGATCGAGCGCGGGGAGATCGACGTCGGGTTCGTCCAGCTGCCCATCGAGGACGCGCCGATCGAGACGATCGAGCTTCTGCGCGACCCCTTCGTCTTCATGACCCAGGCGGGCTCGGTCGCTGCCTCTCGCACGCCGACCCTCGCCGAGATCGCAGCCCGGCCGCTCGTCGGCTTCCGCGCGCACCACGCGCTCGAGAGCCTCGAGGCGGCGTTCCACGCCGAAGGTCTCGAGCCGCGCTGGGCGTTCCAGTCCAACGACAACTCGATCGTGCAGGGCTTCGTCGCCGCGGGGCTGGGGAACGCCGTGATGCCCCGGCTGACGGTCGATGTGAGCGATCCTCGGATCGCAATCACGCCACTGCCGGAGATCGCGCCGCGGGTGATCGCGGTCGCGCGTCACCGCGACCGGTACGCATCACCCGCGATGCGCGCGTTCGTCGAGACCGCGACTACTCGACTGTGACGGTCTTCGCGAGATTCCTCGGTTGATCCACGTTCAGGCCGCGCAGTCGCGCGATGCGGTAGGCGAGCAACTGGAGGGGCAGGATCGCCAGCGCGGCCTGCAGGAACGCCGGCGACTTCGGAACGTAGATGACGTCGTCGGCATGGTGCTGGATGTCCTCGTTGCCGTCCGTTGCGATCGCGATCACGTGCGCGCCGCGCGCCCGCGTCTCCTGGATGTTCGACACGATCTTGTCGTACGTGTGGATACGTGTTGCGACGACGACGACGGGCGTTCCCTCGTCGAGCAGCGCGATCGGCCCGTGCTTCATCTCGCCGGCGGAGTACGCCTCCGTCGGGATGTAGGAGATCTCCTTGAGCTTCAGCGCACCCTCCAGCGCGACCGGCAACCCGATATGACGGCCGAGGTACAGGAAGAACGGCTCGCGATGGAAGCGTTGCGCGATCTCCTCGATCGGATGGTCGCCGTCCAGGAAGCGCTGCATCTTCGCCGGCAGGTCGTAGACCTCGTCGAGGATGAACTCGACTTCGTCCGGCGGCAGCGTCTCGCGACACTGAGCGAGCTTGAGGCCGATCAGGAAGAGCAGCGCGATCTGTGCGGTGAAGGTCTTCGACGCCGCGACGCCGACCTCGAGACCTGTGCGTGTGAAGAGAACGGAGTCGACCTCGCGCGTGATCTGCGAGCCCATCGTGTTCGTGATCGCAACCGTGCGCGCACCCTTCTCGCGTGCGAGCTTCATCGCCTGGATCGTGTCGCGTGACTCGCCGGACTGCGAGATGCCGATCACCAGCGTGCCGGGGTCGATCACAGGGTTCCGGTAGATCCATTCGCTCGCGACGTCCGGCTCGACCGGCACCCGCGCCCACTCCTCGATCGCGTACCTGCCGACGACGCCGGCGTGGTACGAGGTACCGCAGGCGACGACGACGATGCGGCGAAGGTGGCGGAGCTCTTCCTCGGTCATCCCGAGGCCTTCGAGCACGAGCCGCCCGTGCCGGACGCGGTCGCCGATCGTCTCGGCGACGCCCTCCGGCTGCTCGTAGATCTCCTTGAGCATGAAGGTCTCGTAGCCGGACCGTTCGGCCGCGTCTTCGTCCCAGTCGACTTCGACGACGTCGAGCTCGACCTCGGCGCCCGTGTCTGCACTGACGATGCCGACCGCCTTCGGCGTGATCGTGACGACCTCGCCGTCGTTCGGGAACTGGACGCGCCTGGTCTCCGACAGGAACGCCGCGAGGTTCGACGCGAGGAAGTTCTCGCCGTCGCCGAGGCCGATCACGAGCGGCGTCTGATGCCGCACGCCGACGAGCTCGTCCGGGCTGTCGCGGTGCATGACGACGAACGTGAAATGCCCTTCGAGTCGCGCGTAGACGGCGCGGACGGCGGCGGTCAGATCGCCGTCGTACTCGTCTTCGAGCAGATGTACGACGACCTCCGCGTCCGTCTCGGACGTAAAGGTGTGCCCCGCCGCCGTCAGCTCGTCGCGAAGCTCGCGGTAGTTCTCGACGATGCCGTTCAGCACGATCGCGAGCGCGCGGTCGTCGCAGCCGGTCAATGGATGCGCGTTCTGCTCGGTGACCGCGCCGTGCGTCGCCCAGCGCGTGTGGCCCAACCCGGTCGTCGACTTCGAGCCGTTCGGGCCGGCTGCCTCTTTCAGGTTCTGCAAATTGCCGACGGCGCGGACGTAGTCGAGCCCGTCCGACTCGAGCAACGCGATGCCCGCCGAGTCGTACCCGCGGTACTCCAGCCGCTCGAGCCCGTGAATGAGGAGCGCTCTGGATGCGCGGCTCCCCACGTATCCGATGATCCCGCACATCCCACCCACCTCCCTCTCGGTCGCGCGAGCAGACCTTAGATGCTCGCTTGTCTCCCTGTGAAGGTCCCAAGAAACGCAAAAGCCCGGCCGCGAGAGCGTGTCCCAGCGTCGGGACGTTCAGCCGAGCTCTCGTCGAACGAGCGCCGCGATGCTAGCACAGGCCTCAGCGGCGATCCCGGCATCTTCGGCCTCGACGAGCACACGGATCAGCGGCTCGGTTCCGGACGGGCGCACGAGCACGCGTCCTTGACCATCCCATTCGGTGTTGAGCCGCTCGACCTCATGCTGAATCCTGTCGGTCAACTCCTTCTCGGCGACCGGGACGTTCTCCTTTACCTGTGGCCAGCGGGACATCACCGAAGCGACGTCGCTCAGACGCCTGCCCTTGAGAGCGCCGCACAGCAACAGACCGGCCGCGAGCCCGTCACCCGTGACGTGGTCGCGCAGGTAGATGATGTGCCCAGATTGCTCGCCGCCGAGCAGCGCACCTTCGCGTTGCAGTGCCTCCAGCACGTATCGGTCGCCGACGTCGGTCGTGTGCACGCCGATGCCGTGCTCGCGCATCAGCGCGTGGAAGCCGAGGTTCGTCATCACGGTCACGGCCACCTGGTCGACCTGCTGGTCGAGCGCGAGGATCGCGATGATCTGATCGCCGTCGATCGCCTCGCCGTTCTCGTCGACGGCGAGCATGCGATCACCGTCGCCGTCGAACGCGACGCCGAGGTCGAAGCCTCCCTCGCGCACGGTGCGCTGCAAGAGCGCGAGGTCGGTTGCGCCGCAGCCGACGTTGATGTTCGTCCCGTCGGGCGCGTCGGCGATCGCGTGCACGACCGCGCCGCACCGGGAGAATGCGTCCGGCGCGAGACCCGAATATGCGCCGTTCGCGCAGTCGACGGCGATGCGAAGGCCGTCGAGGTCGCCGCCGAACCGTTCGAGGATGTGCTCGAGGTACGAGTCGGTCGCGATCTCCACGTGCTCGATGCGTCCCTGGTCGATCGCCGGCGCGGCCGCCAGGAGCTCCTCGATCTGCTCCTCGTGCTCGTCCGAGAGCTTGTGGCCGTGCGCGTCGAAGAACTTCACGCCGTTGTACTCGGGCGGGTTGTGGGACGCAGAAATGACCACCCCGAGGTCGAGGGAGAGCAGCGCGACCGCGGGAGTCGGCAAGACCCCTCCCAGTAGGCAATCGCCTCCGGCGGAGACGACCCCGCGTGCGAACGCCTCTTCGAGCTCGATTCCGGACGCCCGCGTGTCGCGTCCGACGAACACCTTGCTCGCGCCGGTCCACAGAGCGGCCGCGCGTCCGAGGCGCTCGACGAGCCCGGGCGTCAGGAACTCGCCGACGACGCCGCGGACACCGTCCGTGCCGAAGTACCTCCGCGCCACGGGGAGGCGTTCTACCGCTTGCTGAACTGCGGTGCCTTCCGGGCCTTGTGGAGGCCGGCTTTCTTCCGCTCCACCTCACGCGCGTCGCGCGTCAGGAACCCTGCGCGCTTGAGCGGGACGCGCAGGTCCGGGTTCACCTCGACGAGCGCACGGGCGATTCCGTGACGCACGGCGCCGGCCTGCCCGGACGGCCCGCCACCGTGCACGCGGACCCGCAGGTCGTACTGGCCTTCGAGCTCGACCGTCTTGAGCGGAGCAAGCGCGGTGACGCGGTGCACGAGCCGCGGGAAGTACGCCTCCAGCGTCTTGCCGTTGATCCAGGTCGCCCCGTCACCGGGCCGCAGGATCACGCGGGCGACCGACGTCTTCCGCTTGCCCGTCCCGAGGTATTGCGCGGGAGTCGACATCTACACCTCCAGCGGCTTCGGAGCCTGCGCCTCGTGCGGATGCTCCGGCCCCGCATAGATCTTCAGCTTCGTGAGCTGCGCGCGACCGAGCCGGTTGCGCGGCAGCATCCCCTTGACAGCCTTCCGCAGCACCTCGGCCGGCTGCCGGTCGAGCTGCTCGCGCAGCGTGCGCGTCCGCAGGCCGCCCGGGTAGCCGGAGTGCCGGTGGTAGAGCTTGTCGTCGAGCTTGTTGCCCGTGACGTGCACCTTCTCTGCGTTCACCACCACGACGAAGTCGCCGGTGTCGACGTGCGGCGTGTACTGCGGCTTGCCCTTGCCGCGCAGCCGAGCGGCGATCTGCGTCGCAAGCCGGCCGAGCGTCTTGCCGTCGGCGTCCACGAGATACCAGTCGCGCTGGACCTCGCCGGGTTTCGCGGAATACGTCTTCATACGGAGAAAGGGCGGACCAGGCGTCCGCCGGGCGCGAACTGTAGCAGCCCCCGCCTGAAATCCGTTGCCCCGCCGTGGCTCGGATGGCGCACGTAGTGGGCGCCGAGCGCAATGGCCGCGACCCGCCCGATTGCGACAACCACGCGGCCGCGCGCGAGCTCGAGCGCGAACGACAGGCCGGCCTCGACCTCTCCCCGCGTCGGCGGCCGGTTCGACGTCGCGGTGCCCGGATGGGTCGGCACCACGTTCCACAGCAAGACGTGGTCGGAGAGTCCCAACTCCTCCAGCACGCGGTGGACCACTGTCGCGGTCGCCTCCGCCGGACCGTTCCCCGTGAGCTGGCGCTCCGAGGTGAACGGGATGCCCGAGACGCGGGCACCGCGATAGCCGGGTGCCTCGCCGACAAGGAGAAGCGGCGCCGCGGCTCGTTGCTCGAGGTAATCGGCGAGACGCTCGCGCCGCCCTGCGGCGCCGCGTCCTTCCCGGTAGAAGTTGCAGGTCGCGCCGATACGCGCCGAGACGAGCCTGTCGATGAACGATCGCATCCAGATAAGAACTCTGACGGACGGCGGGCAGCAGCCCGTGGACATCGCGCACGCCGTCGCGTCGTTTCTCGACGCGGCGGAGCACACGCTCGATCTGGCGCAATACGACTTCAACCTCGGCTCGGAGACCAGCGCGATCGTCTGCGACGCGATTCGCAGGGCGGCCGCACGCGGTGTCCGCATCCGCTTCGCATACAACATCGACCACGCGAACCCGATTCCGGTTCCCCCGCCACCGGAGCCCGACGTCGCGCTGATCGCAACGCTGCCGGTCGACGGCAAGGGCATCGCCGGCATTCCCGACCTGATGCATCACAAGTACGTCGTCCGTGACGGCGAGACCGTGTGGACCGGATCTCTCAACTGGACCGACGATTCCTGGTCACGGCAGGAGAACGTGGTCGCGATCGTTTCCTCGCCCGCGATCGCGAAGGCGTACGAGCTCGACTTCGGCCAGCTCTGGTCGACGGCCGACGTGATGAAGAGCGGGTTCGTCGAGCCGCGCTGGGAGGACGGCGTGCGCGCGTGGTTCACACCGGGATACGGCGAGGATCTCTCACTGCGCATCGCGAAGATGATCCGTAGGGCTCGGCAGCGCGTGCGGATCTGCTCGCCGGTGATCACCACGGGGCCGGTGCTGGGCACGCTTGCGCAGGTCATCGCGGACCGCTCCGTCGATCTGGCGGGCTGCGTCGATGCGACGCAGATCCGGGAGGTCGTGCAGCAATGGCATGTGATCGGCAATGCGTACTGGAAGCTGCCGCTGCTGCAGCACGTCATGGCCGGGCCGTTCACCGGCAAGGAGTCGACGCCGTACGGTGACGGCACCGTGCACGACTTCATGCACGCCAAGGTGACCGTGTGCGACGACACGGTCTTCGTCGGCTCGTTCAACCTGTCGCGGAGCGGCGAGAAGAACGCCGAGAACGTGTTGGAGATCGAGGACGCGGAGATCGCCGACGAGCTGGCGTCGTTCGTCGACTCGGTCCGCGCGCTCTACGAGCCGGTGTCGCTACCAGTGTTCCCAGTGGACAAGGCCGTCAAGGGGCCGCCGCCGCGACCTGAGGCGTGACCCGATGTCCGGCGAGTCGCCCGGCCTGCCGATCAGCGCAAGGCCGATCGGGACGACGTCGTCGGGCAGACCAAGCAGCTCCTCGAAGATCCGCTTCTGGTCGGGGTGGCCGATGAAGGCACTCGCGAGCCCCTCGTCGATCGCCGCGGTCAGCACGAGCATCATCAGCGCGCCGGCGTCGACGAACCAGTACGGCACCGGCCACGTCACCTCCACGCCGCCGGTGATCGCGAGCTTGTCCGGCTCGTTGTAACGGGCGTGGTACAGCGCCTCGTTCGCCGAGATGACCATCTGAACGGGAGCGTCGGCGACGTACGTGTCTGCCATCTCGAACCGCTCGGCGATCTCGCGACGTCTCTCGGCATCGGTGACGACGACGATGCTGGCGCCCTGGCTGAAACCGCCCGAGGGCGCCCGGCGGATCACGCCGGCGATGCGTTCGATCTGGTCGCGTGGGATCGGATCGGACAGGAACGCACGGTGCATCCGGCGCCGCGCGAGCACGTCGCGGAACTCCATCAGTCCCTCTTCAGTGAATGTTGCCGGGTCCCGGGCGAGCGAAAAGCGAGCGATGCAAGGCCGCAGGGAGCCTCGATAGCCGTAGCTATCGGGGCGACCGAGGACGCCGCCGCGCGACGCATTGCAGCCGCCCGGGACACGGAGGACATTTGCTGAAGGGGCACGTGCGCAACGTATAGGGTCGGCACGGTGAGGTTCTCGGGCAAGACGGCGCTCGTGACCGGCGCCGCACGCGGTATCGGCGCCGCAACGGCGACGCGCCTGGCCGCCGAGGGCGCGACGGTCCTCGTGGCCGACTTCGACGAGGCCGGTGCGCAGGAGACCGCGCAGGCAATCGGCGGCCACGCTGTCCGCTGTGACGTCACGTCGCGTGACGACGTCGAAGCCGCCGTCGCCGCCGCCCTCGAGCACGGCGGGACGCTGGACATCCTCGTCACGTGCGCCGGGATCATCCGCGACAACCTGTTGTTCAAGATGAGCGACGACGACTGGGACGCCGTCATCGACACGCACCTCAAGGGAACGTTCTACTCGGTGCGCGCATCGCAGGCGGTGATGGTCGCGCAGAAGAGCGGCAAGATCGTCCTGATCTCGTCGACATCCGCGCTCGGCAACCGCGGCCAGACGAACTACTCCGCGGCCAAGGCGGGCCTGCAGGGAATGACGAAGACGCTCGCGCTCGAACTCGGCCCGTTGGGGGTCAACGTCAACTGCGTCGCGCCCGGGTTCATCGACACGGCGATGACGCGCCAGACCGCCGAGCGGATCGGCGTGCCGTTCGAGCAGTTCAAGGACGCCGTGGCTGCCGACACGCCGTTGCGGCGCGTCGGCTCCCCGGAAGACGTCGCGTCGACGATCGCGTTCCTGTGCTCCGACGACGCGTCGTACGTCACCGGCCAGGTGATCTACGTGCGCGGAGGCCCGTAGACGGCCTGTCTGGTCTCACGAGAAGCGCTCGCCTTCGTCGCGGCGATAGGCCCAGACTGCGATGACCCCGAACGCGACGCCCCAGACCGCGAGCAGCACGGCGGCAGCGGACGAGAATCCACTCGCTCCGGCGGCCCACCAGAGAAGTCGCGCCCACGCGTGGGTCGGCACGACGACGAAGTATCCAGGGGCGTGCCGGGGACCCGCCCACAGGCCGCCGGTGTACGAGAGCGGTAGGTAGAGCAGGTTCGCGACGGGCAGGGCAGCGCGCGGACTGGTCACGTAGCCGATCGCGATTCCGAGCAGACCGAACGGCACCGAGCCGAGGAGCAGCACCGCGCACAGCTCCACCCAGCGCTCCGCGGACAGGCTCGGTGGCGTGGTCGCGACCGCGACCACGACGACGGCTCCCGCAGCTGCCGCGGCGAAGCCGAGGCCGGAGCACACGCGGCCCGCGACCCGGACGCCGGGCGCGACCGGCAGTGTCCGGAGGTAGAGCTCCCACGTCGACACGCGGTCGGAGGCGATGCCGACCCCGAACTGGAAGAAGACGACGCCGAGAATCGCGACCGCTGCGAAACCGGCCACACGCGTCTCGGGCGGCTGCCGGTACGCGTGCGCGAAGACGAGGAACAGGGTCGGCGGAAAGAGCAGCGCGGAGATGCTGAACGACGGGTAGCGCCAGAGCTCCAGCGCACTCGCCCGGACATTGGCGGCGAGGACGCTCAAGCCGTTCGGCAGCCGAGCACGTGCACGACGGCTTCCTCCAGGGTGACCGGCCCGATCCGGCGGCGCAGGTCCGCGGGAGCTCCGCTCGCAACGATCCGGCCCTGGTCGATCACCGCGACGCGGTCCGCGAGCGCGTCGGCCTCGTCGAACTGGTGGGTGGTCAGGAAAACGGACCCGCCTGTCGACGCGTGACTTCGGATGACCTCCCACACGTGCCGGCGTGCCTCCACGTCGAGACCGGCGGTCGGCTCGTCGAGGAAGACGGTCCGCGGACGCCCCACGAACGCGAGCGCGACCGCGAGTCGCCGGCGCTGGCCGACCGAGAGGCCGCCGACCTGCGCACGAGCCAGCGCTGCGAGCTCGAACCGCTCGAGCAGCTCGCGGACCGCCATCGGTGCGGGATAGTGCGCAGCAACCAGCCTGATCAGCTCACGAACCCTCAGCGTCGCCGGAAACGCCGCCTCCTGGAGAACCGCGCCGACGGCGGCCCGCCCCGCCGGAACTCGGGGATCGCGGCCGTGCAGCCTCACCATCCCTGCGTCCGGTCGGCGGAGGCCTAGCAGCAGCCCGACCAGCGTCGACTTGCCGGCGCCGTTCGGCCCGAGGAGCGCGAGTACCTCCCCCGGTTCGAGCCGGAGGTCGACTCCGTCAAGTCCTCGCCCGTTCGGAAAGCGCTTGACGGCTCGAATCGCCTCGGCCGCCGGGCCGATGCTCGCCGGAAGCGCAGGCGACGCGCGCGCGGAGACGCTCCCCGACAGGCTGATCTCGATCGAGGCGTTGTAGACCGCGTGCGCGGCGATCGCCGCGGTGAGGCGACCTGTTGCGAGGTACGTGCCTCCGAACACACCTCCGGTCGCGACGTGGACGAGCTTGGCCCTGCCGCGCACGTTGCCGTGTGCGAGGGCGAACAACGCGCTCGACACGACGAGAGCCGGAAGCGGACCGACGATGCGCGTGGCGAGCATCAGCACGAAGCCGCGCCACGCGACTTCCTCGACGGCGGCCGATCCCGCAATCGTCGCGAGCCGTCGCACGCCGGCCGTCGACGCGTGCTGGAACGAGCACCAGCCGCCGGAGAGCACCCGGAAGAGAAGCACGCCCGCAGCCACGCCGAGCGCCGCCGCCGGCAGGAGCGCCATCGTGGCGCCCTCCGGCGGAGGGAGCCCCAGGGTCGCCACGCCCACCGCGAGCAGGACCGCGAACGGAGCACCTCCGGTCACTGCCCGTCCCCACCTTCCTGACCGAGGGAAAAGACGTAGACGAGCGACTCGTTGACGCCGTCGACGCCGAGCAGATCCTCGACCCGCCGGTCGTACACGCCGCCGACCGGTACGGCCGCAAGCCCGAGAGCGGCGGCGGCGAGCAGCAGGTTCTGGCCCAGATGTCCGGCCTCGAGGAGCGCGAACCGGTACCCGCGGAGCGCGTACTTGAAGCGCGTCCGCCAGAACATCGCCGTGACGAGAACGACTGCCGCCGCGGGCAGCACGAGCTCCGGGTAGGCAGTCAACGCCGAGACGTCTGGGTCGTGTCGCAATGGAAGCTGCTCCAGGACGTGCCGCAGCGGGTCGTAGTGGTAGAGGCCGGGCGGCGCCGACCCGATCCGCTGCGCGAGGACGTACACCTCGAGCGGGTAGAGCGCGCCTCCGCTCGGCACCGCCCGCAACGGCTGGCCCGTGCGCCCGTCGGGCAAGCGTGCGAGATGCGTCACTCCGTAGGCGGCGTGGAGGACCGTCGCGAGCTCGCGTAGCGCGACTTCGTCGTGGGCGAACTCACGGCCCGACCGACGGCGGTAGACGACCGTGGTGAAGCTGAGGTCCGGCAGCTCGGGCGGCGGCAGCACGATCGACGCGCGGTGCCGGTGACGCTTGACGGCGCGGACGGCGCTGAGCTGGAGCTGAGGCGTCGACTCGAGCCTGCGGATGCCGCTCGTGTCGCGACCCGCGAAGGTCGGGTAGATCTTCGACGCCTCGTGGTAGTGCTCGGCGGGGTCGTCGAGGGCTGGGCGTTCGGACGATCCGTACACCCACGAGGTGAGCTTGACCGTCTGCAGCGGCGGCGCCGTGGGCTCGGTCACGGGAACGGATGCGGGTCGGGGTTGAGATCGTGCAGCTCGAGCGGCCGAGCCACGAGCCCGTGCTCGAAAGCGGCCTCGTACAGGCGCCTCCCACCGAGGAAGCGCGACGACTCCACGACTTCGAGCGGGCAGAGCTCCGGGCACACGACGCGCATCACCGCGAGGCCGGCCTCGCGCACGTCGGGGGCAGTCACGTCGACGGCGTAGCTGGTCACACCGCGGCACGCCAGCCGTCGCACGACCTCCTCGATCTCCTCCCGGATGTCGCTTCCCGGGAGCGGGTCGATCTCGGTCGTGGATCGCGTCTCCCTCGACGCGTCGAGGAAGGCGGCCGCGTGCGCGCGCTCCTCCGACCCGTAGAAGAAGATGTGGTCGTCGAAGGTACGGATCTCCTCCGCGGAGCGCATGAGAAGCTCCGGGCGCTCGTAGAGCGCGTCGCGTACGTGGGAGTGCACCGCGAACGCCTCGGCAAGCGCCTTCCGCCAGGCGATCTCGATCGACGAGCCGCAGCCGGCGCCCACACCGAGGGCGCCCAGCTCGCCGCGTGAGCCGTGGACGACGCCCAGCACCGCCGGCACGCCGAAGAAGACGCTGAGGTCGACGGCCGCGTAGCGCAGGCCGGTCGGCGCAAAGTAACGCTCGTCGAGACGTGACAGTCGCTCATCGCCCGTCCAGTCGAGCTTTGGCAGTGACAGCCGGTTACGCCACACGAGCATGAAGGCGTCGCGCTCGACCAGCTCGAGCAGTGCCGAGAGAATCGCCTCTTCGACCGTCGGTCCACAGGCCACGCCGCTGGAGGTCGAATAGCCGATCAGCTCCTCGCCGGCGTCGTGGTCTGCGATCGGGAGATAGACGAGCTGGGCCGGCAGCCACGCATTGCGTCCGTCTTCGAGCGAGAAACCCTCGACCCATCTGACGCTGGTCTGCGCGGTGAACGGTGCGAACGGGAAGCGCTCCGCGGCGTATTGCGCCGGGTGGAAGAGCGCGAAACGGTCCGGCGAAACTGCGGTGTCACCGAGTTCGGCAGCGGTCGCGAGCAGCCCGCTCCCCGGGGGGACATACGCCGCCGAATGCCGTTCGAGCGCTTCGCCCACTGCCGCCGCGCGCGCCGCAGACCGGAGCCAGTGGCTGCCGCCGCTCGAGCCTGTGGGACGTGGGCCGCCGAAGGGCGCAGGATCGGCGGCGACCGCGCCACAGCTCACAAGCCGCATCTCGTCCGGAGCGTGGGCGAACTCGACCAGCGCGGTCACGAGACCGGTGTACCGCGAGACGAACGTCTCGAGCGGCGGCAGCGCGTCCGCGAGCGGCGTCGGCGTGATCGGCCGAAGCGCCGTGCTCACGGAACGACCTCGGCTGCGGTCGTCTCCTTGTACCAGGGAAGCGGCGGTGCGACCTCGTCGAGCCCGGAGCACACCGCGCATCTCGGAACGCGGTAGACGCGATGGTGCGTGAGCGCCGTCCCCGCGGCCTCGCAGGCGTAGAACGCACCGGGCAGCGTGTGGTCGCGGTGCGCGAGCCAGCGTAGGACGAGTGTCGCGGCGACACCCGCGACGGTCGCGTGCAACGCGGGTCCTGCGGGCGATTCGATCCGTGTCTGCTCGAGAGCCGCGAACTCGGCCGGATACCCGCTCGTCCCCCGGCGTCGCAGACGGTAGCACTCGAAGCAGCACGTCTCACCGGGGACGTAGAGCGGTCCGATGGGTGCGAAGCGACCGTCGAACGGGAGCACCTGCAGCCAGACTGCACCGCCCTCGACCGCGCGGCTGTTCCAACGCGCTGTCTGCGCGACCTCACTGCCGCTCGGGACGACGACGACGAGGCGAACCGGGGAGCGCTCGGCACTCGTCTCCCACGACGCGCGCGCGACGCGGCCCACCCCCGACGCACGGAGGAGCTCGGCCAACATCCGAACCGGAGCGCCTCCCCCGACGACCTCGACGACCGCCTCGGCGAGCACGGTGCGAATCGCGGCGATCTGCGATCCCGGCACCGCGGAGGCCAGGGACTCGACCGCGCCGACGACGCCGGCGGGCTCGTCCGGCTCGAGTCCCGGTCCGTCGAGCAGGAGCCCGTGCTCGTGAAGAAGCCGTAGTGCGTGCTCGACGCCGGCCCCCGAGCTCGGCCCGAGTCGTGGCGCGAGATCGGAGACCTGCCGCGTGCCGTCGAGCAGCGGCAGGAGCTCCGGCAGCAGCCGCCGAGCGGCACGGCCCTCGAACACGATCGCCGACTGACCGTGCTCGAAGACGAGCGACTCGCCCGCCTCCGCGAGCCGGTACCACGGCTTGAGCCGTGGACGCTCCGGGACCGGCTGGACGTGGTCGCGCCCGCTCCAGGGATGCATCGGGCAGTCGGTCCTTACACGCAGAGATGGAACGAGCAGCAGAGGCTCGAGGAGAGCGTGCAGGAGCTGCTGCTGCTCCCGCCTCCCGGGTTCGTCTCGGATGCGTACAGCGCGTTCCCGAAACCCTTCGCGGTCGCGCGCAGGTCGACCAGCTCGTCGATCGGGTCGTCGATCATGAGGCACCTCCGGATGTCGTTGTCGATCACCGGCTGACCGTAACCCCGTCCCGCTGCGCCCGACAGTTGTCCTTTCGGACAATTGTGTGTCTTCTTCGGCGCAGCCCTCAGGGGCCGATGAGCACGCCGGCCGCGTCGAATGCGACGTATGCGAAACGCATGCACGCCGACGCGGGTAGCTCTTCTCGTACCATCGTGAAGAGCAGCGAGTCGCGGCGCGGCCCGCCTTCCTTCTTCGAGTCGAGCCGCCTGCGCAATGTCGCCTCGTGCACGAAGCCGAGTTTGAGCGGCACGCCGGTGCTGCGCTCGTTCTCGGGGTCGATCTGGATGTCGACGCGCTCGACGCCGCAGATCTCGAACGCGACCCGTGTCAGAACCGCGCTCACCTCGGTCGCGATTCCCTGCCGCAAGCTGTCGCTGCGCACCCAGTAGCCGATCTCGAGCGACCCAGGGCCGCCACGCGGGTGGAGGCCGGTCCCGCCGAGCACGCGAGACTCGTCACGATCGAAGATCCCGTACGTGTAGTTGACGTCCGCGTCGAAGTCGGCACGACAGGCCCGGATGAATGCGACCCGCTGGTCGACGGTCTGCGGCTCGTGCGCCGCCCACGGCATCCACGGGAGAAGGTGGTCGAGACTCCTCGTCACGGCCTCGACGAGCGCCGGGGCGTCGGCCGGCTCGTAGCACCGTATGACGCACTGCTCCGCCTCGATTCGGTACGGCGCGGCGCGGACTCCCGCTACTCCCACTCGATCGTCGCCGGCGGCTTCGACGTGACGTCGAGGACGACGCGGTTCACCGCCGGGATCTCGTTGACGATCCGCGAGGCGACGAGCTCGACGAGGTCGTACGGCAGCCGCGCCCAGTCGGCGGTCATCGCATCCTCACTCGTGACGGCACGGATCGCGATCGGATACCCGTACGTTCGCGAATCGCCCTGGACGCCGACGCTCCGGATCGCCGGCAGCACGCAGAACGACTGCCACAGCTCGCGGTAGAGACCCGCCTTGCGGACCTCCTCTTGAAGGATTGCGTCGGCCTCACGGAGCGTTGCGAGTCGCTCCTCTGTGACGTCGCCGATGATGCGGATCGCGAGGCCGGGCCCGGGGAAGGGCTGCCGCCACACCATCCGCTCCGGCATGCCGAGCTCCTCGCCGACGCGCCGAACCTCGTCCTTGAAGAGGAGCCTGAGCGGCTCGACGAGCTTCATCCGCATGTCCGCAGGCAGGCCGCCCACGTTGTGGTGCGACTTGATCGTCTCGGCGACGCCGTCGGTGCCGCCGGACTCGATCACGTCGGAGTAGAGAGTTCCTTGCACGAGCCACCTGAGGTCGCCGAGGTTCCGCGCTTCCTGCTCGAAGACGCGGATGAACTCCTCCCCGATGATCTTGCGCTTCTGCTCGGGGTCCGTCACGCCCGCGAGCCGTGCGAGGAAGCGCTCTTGCGCCCGCACGTGGACGAGCGGCACGTGGAAGACGCCGTCGAACGTCTGCACGACCTGTTCCGCCTCACCCATCCGCAGGAGGCCGTGGTCGACGAAGACGCACGTCAGCTGGTCACCCACGGCCTTGTGCACGAGAAGCGCCGCGACTGCCGAGTCGACGCCGCCGGAGAGCGCACAGAGGACACGCTCGGAGCCGACCTGCGCGCGGATGCGCTCCACCTGTTCCTCGATCACGGCGGCCGGAGTCCAGGCCGGCACGGCACCGGCCAGGTCGTACAGGAAGTTCTCGAGGACCGCCTGCCCGTGCGGCGTGTGCGCGACCTCTGGATGGAACTGCAACCCGTACAGCTTGCGCTCGTCGTCCTCGAACGCAGCGACAGGCGTCGCGTCCGACTCCGCGACGACACGGGCTCCCGCCGGCGGGGCCACGACGGTGTCGCGGTGCGACATCCAGACCGTCTGCTGCCCCGGGAGCGTCGAAAAGAGACCGCCGTCCCGTGCCCGAACCTCGGTGCGTCCGAACTCCGATACACCGGTTCGGTCGACGCGGCCGCCGAGCTCGAGCGCAAGGAGCTGCGCGCCGTAGCAGATGCCCAGTGTCGGGATCCCGAGCTCGAAGACGCGCGGATCGATCCTCGGCGCACCGTCCGCGTACACCGAGGCCGGGCCGCCCGAGAGGATCAGCGCGGCGGGATCGCGGCGGCGCAGCTCGTCCGGCGTGACCCGATGGGAGACGAGCTCGGAGTAGACGCGCGCTTCGCGGACGCGCCTGGCGATCAGCTGGGAGTACTGCCCGCCCAGGTCGACGACCAGAACCGGCCGCCCTGCATTTTCGTCCGGCCCCGTCGAGCCTACGCCGGAGAGCGTTTCCGGAACACGAACGCTAGCCGCGCCGGTAATTGGGTGCGTCCTTCGTGATCGTCACGTCGTGCGGGTGCGACTCGCGCAGGCCGGCGCCCGTGATCCGGACGAACCGGGCCGACTGCAGCACCTCGATCGTCGGCGCGCCGCAGTAGCCCATCGCCTGGCGTAGTCCTCCGACGATCTGGTGCAGCACACCGGCGAGCGGACCCTTGTACGGCACGCGGCCCTCGATGCCTTCCGGCACCAGCCTGTCGACGTCCTCCACGTCGCCCTGGAAGTACCGGTCCTTCGAGAATCCTCGCGCCTTCATCGCACCGAGGGAGCCCATCCCGCGGTACGACTTGAAACGCTCGCCCTGGACGAAGATCACCTCACCCGGCGTCTCCTCGGTGCCGGCGAGCATCCCGCCGAGCATCACCGCATCAGCACCCGCGGCGATCGCCTTCGCGACGTCCCCGGACGAGGTGATGCCCCCGTCGGCGATCACCGGCACGCCGTAGCCTGACGCGACCTCGGCGACGTCGTACACCGCCGTGACCTGGGGCACCCCGACGCCCGCGACGACACGAGTCGTGCAGATTCCCGAAGGCCCGATCCCGGCCTTGACAGCGTCCGCTCCCGCATCGATCAACGCCTCGGCGGCCTCACCCGTGGCGATGTTGCCTGCGATCAGCTCGAACTCGCCCGACAGCGACCGGATGCGGGACACCATCTCGACCACGCCGCGGGAATGGCCGTGCGCGGTGTCGACGACGAGAACGTCCGCGCCTGCTGCGACGAGCGCCTCGGCGCGCTCGACGGCGTCGGGGCCCACCCCGACGGCCGCACCGACACGCAGCCGGCCGTGGCCGTCCTTCGTCGCCTGCGGGAACTCGACGCGCTTGGAGATGTCCTTCACGGTGATCAACCCCGCGAGCCGGCCTTCGGCGTCGACGATCGGGAGCTTCTCGATGCGGTGGCGGTGCAGCAGACGCTCCGCCTCCCCGAGCGTCGTGCCGAGAGGCGCCGTCACGAGCTCCCGCGAGGTCATCAACGCGGAAACGGGCTGCGACGTGTCCTGCTCGAAGCGCAGGTCGCGGTTCGTGAGGATGCCGACCAGCACGCCGGCGTCGTCCGTGATCGGCACACCCGAGATGTGGTAGCGGGCCATGAGCTCGAGCGCGTCGGAGACCAGCGCGTCCGGACGCAGCGTCACCGGCTCGCCGATCATCCCCGCCTCGGACCGTTTGACCTTGTCGACCTCGCCGACCTGAGAGGCGATCGCGAGGTTTCGGTGCAGGATCCCGATGCCGCCCTCGCGCGCAAGGGCGATCGCCATCCGGGCCTCCGTCACGGTGTCCATCGCAGCCGAGACGATCGGCACCTCGAGCGCGATCGTGCGCGTCAGCCGCGTCGCCGTCGACACCTCGTTCGGCAGGACCGACGACTCGGCCGGGACGAGCAGGACGTCGTCGAACGTGAGGCCTTCCTTCGCGAACTTGGGCGAGAAGCGTGTCTCGTCGGCTTCGAGCGAGAGCTTCTCTGCGTCCATTGGGGCACGATAGCGACCGTGCCGGATACGCGCCTCCTGCTGCGCGGCGACGCAGTCCTGCTCCGCCCGCTCCGACTGGACGAGCTCGACCTGCTCTGCGAGGAGCGCCTGCGCAGCGACACGACGGTCGGAACGATGGACCGAGACGTACTCCGGCAGCGCATCGAGCACTCGGGCGAATGGTTCGAAGGGAGCCTCGACGTGGGCGTCGAGACCGGCGGGGAGCTGGTCGGCATGATCGACGTCCGCGCCCCGCTGCGGTTCGTCCCACCGGGGATCTGCGAGCTGGGGATCGAGCTCTTCCCCGGAGAGCGAGGGCGCGGCATCGGAACCGAAGCCGTCCGCCTGATCGCCGGCTGGCTGCTCGACAACGGCTACCCGCGAGTCCAGGCGAGCACGGACGTCCGCAACGCACCGATGCGGCGCGTCTTCGAGAAGCTCGGCTGGGAGCTCGAGGGGATCATGCGCGCCTTCATGCCGACCGCCGACGGACGCGCCGACTACGCGCTCTACGCGGTCACGCGGCCTCGGTGACGCGCGCCAGCTCCGAGAGCTCGACGCCGGCCTGCAGCCGGTTCGCCTGCCTGGAGTCGAAGCGGCCCGCGCCGACCTCCAGCGTCGATGCCGCGCCGGCGGCGACGGCGGCGCGCAGCGCGTCCTCGGCCGAGCGCCCGCTCGACCGTGCGGCGATGTAGGCGGCGAGCAGGACGTCGCCCGAACCGACGCGCGAGACGGGCTCGACCCGCGGCGCGGCGACCCGGTACCGGCGCGGCTCGCGGTCGTCGCGCAGTGACGCGACGCACCCGCTCTCCGTCGTGATCAGCACGTTGCGCGGACCGAGGTTGGCGATCTGATCGAGGGCGAGCCGGAAGTCCTCCTCGTCGTGGAACTCCTGGCCGACGAGGCTCTCCGCCTCCGCCTGGTTCGGCGAGACCAGGAACGGTTCCGCCTCGACCCCGGCCCGCATCGGCGCACCATCCGAGTCGACCGCCGCCGGGATGTGACGCCGTGCGAGGTCGTGGATCGCCTCCGCGTAGAACTCGTCCGGCACGCTTCGCGGCAGCGAGCCGGCGAAGACCACGAGCTCGGCGCCCTGTGTCAGGTAGCGGAGCTTCTCGCGGAGCAACTCGAGCTCCTCGTCCTGCACCTCGGGCCCCCACTCGTTGATCTCCGTGTACGTGCCGCCTGCGGGATCGACGACGGCGGTCGACGTGCGCGACTCGCCTTCGATGCGGACGAAGTCGTTGAGGATCGCCTCCGCAGTCATCGCCTCGACGATGCGGTGCCCGGTCGAGCCGCCGACGAAGCCGGTCGCGACCACCGGCACGCCGAGCGTCTTCAGCGCCCGCGCCACGTTGATGCCCTTGCCGCCCGGCAGCGTCAGGCTCGAGCTCGCACGATGGCGCTGACCGCGCTGGAAGTTCGGCACGGTAAGGGTGCGGTCGATCGCAGCGTTGAGGGTGACGGTGACGATCACGTCAAAGGATGTGGGCCAGGTGGTGAAGGGTCCTGCCGGCGTAGAAGCGTAGACGGCCTGCGAGGGACGGCCGCCCGACATCTCGATCCGCGACCAGGGGGCGTGTTCCCAGCAGCCTTCGGCCCTGCCAGACCTCGACCCGGCCGAGGACGGCGCCTCTCCGGACAGGGAGCGACGCGGAGACGACCGCCGAGACGCGCTCCGTCAGCGGCCGCCCCACCCTGACGACCACGGAGAGCGGACGCGCGGCCACGAGCCCTACGGGGCGACGGCCGAACGGCAACGCAACGCTGGCGTACGTCCTGCGGCTCGGCACGGCCGAGACGACGCGGAATTGCGCGAGCCCCCATTCCAGGAGCGACTCGAGACCCGTGTTGCGGATCGAGCGACTCGGGCTGCCGAGCATCGTGACGTACACGGTCACGCCGCGGCCGCGGACGGCGGCGACCTGGCACCAGCCCGCGGCCGAGGTGTGGCCGGTCTTGACGCCCAGGACACCGGGGAGAACACCGAGCAGGTCGTCCCACGTGTGCAGAACACGGCCGCCGGCGATCGTCTCCGTCTCCATCCGCACCGTCTCGCGCACGAAGCGAATGCGCATCAGGTCGCGAGCCAGCGTCGTCACGTCGGCAGCGCTCGAGTACTCGCCGGGCGCGTCGAGGCCGTCCGGACGCACGAAGTGCGTTTGCCGCAGCCCGAGCTTCTTCGCCTCGTCGTTCATGAGGCGCGCGAACGACGGATAGTCGGGTGCGACCGAGAGAGCGAGGGCGTCGGCGGCGTCGTTCGCCGACTGGATCAACGCGGCCTCGATGAGGTCGCGCACCGTCAGCCGGTCGCCGCCCGACAGAGGAATCCTCGATTCGCCGACGGCCGCCGCACGCGGGTCGACCGTGACGACGTCGCTCAGCTTGTGGTGCTGAAGCGCGACGAGCACCGTCATCAGCTTCGTGATCGATGCGATCGGCAGCCGCTCGTGCGCGTTGGACGACGCGAGAACGTCACCCGTGCGTGCATCGACGACCAGGTAGGCGCGAGCGTCCACCGTGGGTGCCGCGGCCGGTCCGGGAGCGGCCGCCGTCGCGGGGGCCGCCAGATAACAGACTGTTACGAGCGCGGCCGCGGCCGCACCGGCCACGCGGGTCACCGCAGTCGAAGCCGCTCGCCGATGAAGAGCGACGTCGATGTCACCCTGGGGTTCAGCCGCTCGATCCTCTTCACCGGGAGGCCCGTCTTCGACGAGATCACCGCAAACGTGTCGCCCGCCCTCACCGTCCAGAACTTCGGCCGCGGCGAGTGATGGACGACGCGTGTGGACGCAGCTGCGGGGGGCGTCGAATCGTTCTTGCCCGACCGGAGGCCGGACTGGATGACGACGACGGCGATCGTCGCCACCAGTAGGAACGCGGCAGGTGCGACGTAACGACGAAGGCCCACTACCAGCCGGACGCGGCCCAGATCTCGCGCTTGAGCCTGGCCGCCTCCGCCCCCGCAGCCGCCCGAAAGTCGCCGCCCGTCTCCTTGTACGCGTAGTCGACCGACCGTGACGCGTTGACGAGCGCACTCGCGGGTCCGCTCTGGAACGCACGCGCCAGGTCGGCGACCGATGCGCCCTGAGCGCCGACTCCCGGCAGCAGCAGGATCGCCTGGGGCATCAGACGCCGCGCCTCGCCGACCTCGCGCGGATACGTCGCGCCGATGACGGCGCCGACCGACGAGAGCCCGACCTCGCCGACGAGATCGCTGCCCCACTCCGCCACCGACTCCGCCACGTGCTGCCACATCGGACGGCCGTCGGTGAGCTTCACGTCCTGGATGTCCGAGCCGGCGTTCGACGTCTTCACGATCGCGAAGATGCCTGCGCCGTTGCGGCGCCCGGCCGCGAGATACGGCTCCACCGATTCGCGCCCGAGCCAGGGATTCACCGTCAGCGCGTCCGCCCGCGGCGGCGAGCCTTCGAGATACGCCTCGGCATAGGCACGGGCAGTCGAGCCGATGTCTCCGCGTTTCCCGTCGGCGATCACGAGCAGCCCCGCCTGCCGCGCGTAGCGGCACACCTGGTCGAACGCGCCGGCGCCCTCGGCGCCGAGTGCCTCGAAGAACGCGAGCTGCGGCTTCACGGCGACCGCATGCGGAGCGACCGCGTCGACGAGGCCGCAGCAGAAGCGCGCAACGTCGCCGCGCAGCTCGACGGGCAGCAGGTCGGGCCGCGGGTCGAGGCCGACACAGAGCTGCGAACGTTTCCGCTCGACCTCGCCGGCGAGCCGGTCCGCGAACGTCAGCGTGGCGACCGCCATCGGGCGAAACGGTAGCGCGATACTCGGCGGGCGGCCCGTGGGCCGCCCGCGTGAGAAAACGCCCGTCGCGCCGAAGCTACGACTTGAGCGCGGCCTTCAGCTGGCTGCCGGCCGAGAACTTCGGCACGGTCGTCGCCGCGATCTGCACGCGCTCACCGGTGCGCGGGTTGACGCCCTGCCGCGCCGCGCGTTGCGAAGCCGAGAACTTTCCGAAGCCCGTGAAGCTGACCGAATCGCCGGCCTTCAGCGTCTCGGTGACGGACTCCATGAAGGCGTCGACGGCCTTGCCCGCATCACGGGCCGACAGACCGCTCTTCTGGGCGACCCTGTTGATGAACTCCTGCTTGGTCAACGGTTCCTCCTGCGAGTCGGGGACAAAGCGCTCAAGACCCTCCGGCCTGAAAACCCTAACAACGAGGGCGGATATCGCTCAACCAAGCCGATTTGCGGGTATTTCGAGTGGTCGCGTCGAGCTGTCCTTCGTTGACCGGGCCTCTTGGAGCCCGTGATGCGGCGTCCACTGGGATCGGGCGCCCAAGGTTCATCCCGACGCGGCCTCTGTCGGTTCCAGGAGCTCCGAGGAGGTGAAGAGGGGCCACAGGCGCACCGCCTGGCGCGCCAGAGCGTCCACCCCGCCCTCTTCGCGGTCGACCACGCAGACCGCGTTCGACACGCGAAGCCCTGCGTCGCGCAGGGCCTGGACCGCCTCGAGCGCGGCCCCGCCCGACGTGACGACGTCCTCGACGAGGCACACGCACTCGCCGTCCTCGTACGCGCCCTCGAGCCGCTTGGCGGTCCCGTGACCCTTCGCCTCGCCGCGGACGATCAGGAACGGCCAGCCGCCGGCAAGCGACGCCGCGGCCGCGAGCGCCACCGCGCCGAGCTCGGGGCCCGCGATGCGCACGGCCTCGGGCTCGTGCTCCCGCACGGCGCCTGCGATCGCCTCGCCGAGCGGGCCGAGGAGGTCCGGCCGCGTCTCGAACAGGTACTTGTCGAGGTAGTACCGGGAACGGCGTCCGGAGCGCAGCACGAAGTCGCCTTCGAGATACGCAGCCTCGCGAAGGCCGCGACCGAGCTCCTGCTTGTTCACGGAAGGATCGTCCGTGCGATCGCGAGCAGCCGCTCGCCCTCGGGCGAGTCGTCGGCGAACGACAGCATCGTCCCGTCCTCGGCGTAGAGGTCGACCCGCTCACGCTTGCGCGCGGCACGCCGGCGGACGAGCACCGATCCAGCCACCGAACCTGCCGCGAGCAAGAAGCCGGTGACGACCTTACGCCGCGGCATCGTCCTGCTTCTTCGTCTTGCGCTTGGGCTTCGGCTCGTCGATCGAGCGCAGACACGTCTTCAGGTCGTAGAAGACGAGACCCACCGTCGGCTCGGGCGTCGTCGTCGCCGCGATCACACGGCCGCCGTCACGGATGACGAACACGCTGCCGGTGGTCGCGGCCACCTCCAGCTGCCCCGTCGCACCGGTGCCGTGCGCGGAGCGCGTCTCGTCCGCCGCCGCGAGCAACCGCCGGGCCGTGTCGGCGACCGCCTGCGCGCGCCCGGGCTCCGTATTCATGCCGATCACGGAACCGTCGGCCCCGATCACGACCACGTCGCGAACCTGGGGGGAGATCTCTGTCAGGTCGGCGATCGCCTGCTTCGCGTCCATCGAGCCGAGCATACTCAGCGCGTGCGGGCCGTGATCACGAAGTTCTTCGCGGACCGGGGAACGCACCTCGCGGCGATGATCGCGTACTTCGCGCTGCTGTCGTTCGTGCCGCTGCTGTTCCTGGCCCTCGCGCTGCTCGGCCTCGTGCACCAGGCCAGTGAGCATTCGTTCTTCGTCCGCGAGCTCTCGAAGACGTTCCCGAGCACCTCCGTTCATTCGATTCTCAACGCGGTGCGCGCCATCCAGGCGAACGCGACAGCGCTCGGAATCGTCGGCGGCGCCTTCCTGCTCTGGTCGTCGCTGTCGTTCTTCTCGGTGCTCGAGAGCGCGTTCAACATCGTCTACGGCCGGCCCAACCGGGGGTGGCTGCACGGCAAGGCCCTCGCGACGCTGATGATGGTGGGCTCGCTCGTTGGGCTCTTCGTGTCGCTGGTGATCGGCTCGGTCGGCCAGGAGATCCTCAAGCGGTACGCCGGTTTTCAGGGCGATGCGACGTCCGCGCGCGTCATCGCGATCGCGGTCTCGGCGCTCGGCTTTTTCGCCTTCCTGACCTCCGCCTACTACGTGCTGACCAACGTGCAGCTGAAGCCGCGCGAGGTGATCCCGGGCGCGGTGACGGCGGCGATCATTCTCGAGGCGACGTTCCAGGTGCTCCCCCAGTACGTCGTGCTCTCCAAGCACAACCCGGTGCTGCAGACGCTGTCCGGGCCTGCCGTGCTGCTCGTCTGGCTCTACGTGATGGCGAACGTGATCGTGCTCGGAGCCGAGGTGAACTGGTACGCGGCTACCAGACGCGCCAACGTTGACGCGAGATGAACAGCCCGTGGCCGAGCCGGTTCGTGCAGGTCACGCCGGTGCGCTCCGAGCGGCAGGTGAACACGCCGAGCCGTCGCACGCGCCCGTAGGGAAGCGTGACGTACCGGGGCTGCTGGCTGCCCGTGTGCCAGATCCCGCCGGAGCAGACGAAGCTGCCCTTGCCGGTTCCGGTGAGCTCGAAGCCGTGCCAGTCGACGCCGGCGCCTTTCTCTCCGTTCGGGTTCAGACACTGACCCTGCAGGTACGCGCGATAGTCGGCACGGCCGATGTCGCAGTGCAGGACGCTCGGGTGGCCACCCATCGCGGCGCAACGGATGTTGCCGCTCGGCGACCTGATACCGGGGAGGATCGTGAAGAGAACGATGAGCGGAAGGAAACTCACGATCGTGGTTCACGCAGTGAACCACGATCGAGGGTGTCCAACAACGCGCGAGCGGCGAGCGCGCGATGTGAATGCTCGGCCTTCCAGACGTCGCCGAGCTCGGCGACGGTCCTGGTCTCTCCCACGGGCACGAAGACCGGGTCGAAGCCGAAGCCCTCGCTCCCGCTCGGGGCGAGCGCGACCGACCCGTGCAGAACGCCGGTGCCGCGGAACTCATCGCCTGCCGGCGACACGCAAACGAGCTCGCAGACGTACCGCGCCTGCCGGTCCTCGATGCCGTCGAGCGCAGCCAGCAGCTTCTCGACATGGCGATCGCCCGCCCATCTCGCCGTCGTGACACCGGGTCCGCCACGCAGGGCGGCGACCTCGATCCCCGAGTCGTCCGCGAGCATCCAGCGGTCGGGAGGCCCGACGGATCGCCCGAATCGAGCCTTGATGCGTGCGTTGTCGGCGTAGGTCGAACCGTCCTCCGGCGGCAACGGCCCGGCGTCGAGAAGCGCGAGCTCCCAGTCCGGAAAGAGCTCCTCGAGCTCGGCGACCTTCCCGGGGTTCGCGCTGCAGACGGTGGCCTTGAGTGGGTCTAACGGCGCCACCGCACACCGATCACGTAGTCGAGATCGGAGAGGCGGGCGACGAGCTGCTCGTCGATGTGTTGGAGCTCGAGCTGGATCACTCGCCGGTCGGGCTCGTCGTTGAGCTCGAAGTGGCGCACGTCGTGCAGCTCCGACAGGAACGGCGCGAGAGTCTGGCCGGGCCTCAGCTCGACGATCAGCCGGTTCTCCTCCGGCTTGATCCGCTCGATCACGCGGTACGCCATGATCCGGAGCGGCCACAGTGCGAGAATCGTGAGCACGGTCGTGATGACCGCAGGCCAGTAGTAGCCGGCGCCCGACGCCATGCCGATCGCCGCGACGACCCACAGCGACCCGGCGGTCGTGAGACCGCGGACCGACAGCCCCTCGCGGATGATCGCCCCGGCGCCGAGGAAGCCGATGCCGGTGACGATCTGCGCCGCGATCCGCGTGGGATCCGCACGCACGACGGTGTCGCCGCTCGTCAGGAACGCGTGGAAGCCGTACGCCGAGACGATCGTGAAGAGGGCCGAGCCGAGGGACACCAGCAGGTGCGTGCGGATGCCCGCCTCGCGGTCGCGGATCTCGCGCTCCACGCCGATGGCGGTGCCGAGCCCGGCCGCGACCGCCAACCGCAGCAGGCTGTCCCAGTCGCCGAGCGTGGGGACGCCGCTACTCACGAGGAAGTGCAACGGCATCCTCCTGGAAGCGCCGCAGCTCGTCGATCCCTGCTGCGGCGAGGTCGAGCAGGCCGTCGAGCCGCTCACGGTCGAACGGCACGCGCTCGGCCGTCGCCTGCACCTCGACGAACCGCCCGTCCCCGGTCATCACGACGTTGAGGTCGACCTCCGCTGCGGAGTCCTCGGAATAGTCGAGGTCGAGGAGCGACCGGCCGTCGACGACGCCGACCGAGACGGCCGCGACTGCGCCGCTCAGCGCATTGCCGAGACCGAAGCGGTCGAGCGCGCGCCGCGCCGCGACGTACGCGCCGCAGATCGCCGCGCAGCGGGTGCCGCCGTCCGCCTGCAGGACGTCGCAGTCCAGCCACACGGTTCGCTCACCGAGCGCCTGAAAATCGACGACACCTCGCAACGCCCGCCCGATCAGACGCTGGATCTCGACCGTCCTGCCGCCCTGCTTCCCCCGCGACGCCTCACGCTCCGTCCGGTCGCCGGTCGACGCGGGCAGAAGCGAATACTCGGCTGTCATCCACCCGCGACCGGATCGCGCGAGCCAGCGCGGGACGCCGTCGCCGACCGACGCCGTGCAGAGCACGCGCGTCTTGCCCTGCGACCACAGCACCATGCCGTGGGGCTGCTCGAGGAACGCCGGATCGGCAACGACCGGCCGCAGCTCGTCGGAACGGCGACCGTCCGCGCGCGTCGCCACTACGCGGCTTCCTCGAGGTCGGCGACCGTGACATGCGCGACGGCTCCCAGCGGCAGCTGGAGAAAGCGCTGGCCGAGCTTCCGGAACGCGGCGGGCTCGCCCGTGGTGAGGAAGCGGTACGCGCCCTCGCGATCGCGCTCGTTCTCGAGGTCCTTCCGCGCAAGCGTCTCGGCGACCTCGCGGGCCGTCTCGTCGGCCGAGAAGACGAGCGCGACGTCGCGTCCGAACGTCCGTTGGAAGATCGGGCGGATCAAGGGGAAGTGCGTGCAACCGAAGATCACCGTGTCGCATCCGGCCTCCTTCAGCGGAGCGGCATACTCCCGCACCGCGTCGGTCGTCGCCGCACCGAACGGGTCGTCGCTCTCGATCAGGGGGACGAGCTTCGGGCACGCGACGGCCGAGAACCGGACGCCCGCGTCGAGCGTCCCCACGAGCGTCTCGTAGCGTCCGGCGGCGACGGTCCCCTGCGTCGCGAGCAGGCCGACGCGGCGGTTGCGCGTCGCCCGCACGGCCGCGTGCGCCTCGGGCGTGATCACCCCGAGCACGGGCACGCTCAGAGACTGCTGCAGGTCGGGAAGCGCGGCCGACGTCGCGGTGTTGCACGCGACCACGATCATCTTCACGCCCTGGCGCTCGAGGTACGCGCCGATCTCGTGGGCGAAGCGGCGAACCTCTTCCAGCGGGCGCGGCCCGTACGGGAGCCGCGCGTGGTCGCCGAGATAGACGAAGTCCTCGTTGGGCATGGTGACGAGGCACTCGTGGAGCACGGTGAGACCGCCGACACCTGAGTCGAAGACACCTATCGGGCGTGTGTCGGACATGCGCCCAAGTCTACGATTGGGCCCCGGATGAGGCGCCTGCTCGTGATCGCGGCCGCCGCGCTGCTCTGGGCAGCGCCGGCCCAGGCGTTCAGCAAGCAGACCGGGACACGCACCATGGGGGACGGCACGGTGCTCGCGTACGACCTGTACGTGCCGGACGGAACGCCGCCGACCGGCGGCTGGCCGGGCGTGGTCGCGTTGCACGGCCTGGGTGGTACCAAGGACCAGATGGCCCCTGTCGCCGCGGTGCTCGCCTCGCAGGGCTACGCCGTGCTCGCCTACTCGGCTCGCGGGGAGGGCACGTCGACCGGCGACCTCACGCTCGCGGGACCGGCGGAGATCTCCGACGAGCGGGAGATGTTCGACTTCTTCGCGGGACTGCCCGACGTGAGCGATACCGAGATCGGCGTCTGGGGTATCTCGTACGGCGGGGGCGAGGCGTGGAACGGGATGGCCGCCGGCATCCCGTACAAGGCAGCAGAGATCGTTGCCTCGTGGACCGATCTCTACTCGGCGCTGTGGCCGCAGAACGAGGCGAAGTCGGGAATCGTGCTCGGATTGCTGCAGGGACTCGCGTCGCGGTCGCCGTTCTTGCAGCAGCTTGCGAACGACGCTCTCCATTCGACCGGACTCGGCGCGATCAAGGCGCTTGCGGACTCGCGCTCGTCGCTGTCGAAGCTCCAGACGATCACGACCCCCGTCTACATGTTCCAGGGTCGCGTCGACTACACGTTCGACGTGACGCAGGCCGAGAACGGGTTTCTGCGGCTGGCGGGTCCCAAGCACCTCTACATCGGCCCGTTCGGCCACGCCCCGTCGACCTTCCCGGGGCCGGACGTGACGTATCTGCTGACCCAGGGACTCGCGTGGTTCGACCACTACCTGAAGGGGGTCCCCAACGGCATCGACGCGACGCCGGCGGTGACGATCGCAGCCGCGTCGGGATCGACCACCTCCTCGTTCCCGTCGCTGCCGCCGACGAGGAGCGTCGCGGTCGGTCTTCGCGGCGCGGGCACCACGCGAGTGGGCGCACGCCTGAAGGCGCCGCTCGAGACCTTCGGCATCTCCGTGCTCAAGGTCCGCGTTAAGAAACTGCACGCCGATCGGCGCCTCGTCGCAACGGTCACGGCAGGCGGGCGCGTGATCACGGACGGCGCCGTCGACCCGCACCTCGGGCTGAACACGATCACGCTCGCGAACTACGTGCAGTACGTGCCGAAGGGCGGGCGGCTCATCGTGCGGTTCGGCCCGAGCTCGACGTCCGGCGACCCGACGTATGCCGGCTTACCCGCAACCGGCACGATCTCGCTCGGCTCGGCGTCGCTCACGCTGCGCGCGCTGGCGAAGCCGATCAGCAGCTAGTGGTCGCGGTGGCCGCGCCGGTCAGGATCGGCACGTGCTCGTGGGCGGACGATGCGCTCTCGAAGCACTGGTATCCGGCAGGCGTCACCCCGAAGCAGCGGCTCGTGTACTACGCCGAGCGCTTCTCGACGGTGGAGGTCGACTCGACCTTCTACCGCGTGCCGGCCGAGACGACCGTGCGCGGCTGGGCCGACCGGACGCCCGAGGGGTTCGTCATGCACGTCAAGGCGTTCGGGCTCATGACCCGCCATCCGGTCAAGCTCGAGCAGGTGCCGCCCGAGCTGCGTGAAGGGCTGCCGATCGACGACCGCGGCCGGGTCGACCGGCCGCCGCGCGACGCACGCGCGAGGGTGTTTCGTGCGTTCCTCGATGCGCTCGATCCGCTGCGCGAGGCCGGGAAGCTCGGCGGGATCCTGTTCCAGCTGCCGCCCTACGTCGTGTGGAAGCAGTCTTCGCTCGACTACCTCGAGTGGGCTCGCGATCAGCTCGGGGGCGACCGCATGCTCGTGGAGCCACGCCACCGTTCGTGGTACGACGACGCAGTGCGCGCCGAGTTGCTGCGCTGGCTCGAAGAGCGAGAGATGACCTGGGTCGTCGTCGACGCACCCAAGGTCGACGCGGCGAACGTGCCGGGGACGACGGTCGCGGTGACGTCTCCGCTGGCCTACGTCCGCTTCCACGGCCGCAACGCGGGCACCTGGAACGTCCGCGGCCGCTCGGCCGCGGAGCGGTTCGACTACCTCTACGGCGAGGACGAGCTGCGCGAATGGGTGCCCGTGCTGCGCGAGCTCTCGGACGAAGCGGAGGAGGTGTACGCGTTCTTCAACAACAACAACCAGACGAACGGCGTGGCGCAGGCTCCGGCCGGTGCGCAGCTGCTGCGGAAGATCCTCGAAGAGGAGAGCGTCCCGGTCGCATGAAGGTGATCGCAGTCACGCATGGGACGGATGTGGGGCCGGAGCTTCTCGGGGACGTCATCCGCGAGGAGGGTCACGAGCTCGTCGAGTGGGACATCCGAGCGCGGGGCGCGCCGTCGGAGCACTTCGACGCGGCGCTCGTGCTCGGCGGTGCACAGAACGTCGGCGAGGAGGTCGATCATCCATGGCTGCACGAGGAGTACGACATGCTGCGGCGCGCGATCGACGCGGAGACACCGCTGCTCGGCGTTTGCCTCGGCGCAGAGACGCTCGCCTACGCCGCGGGGGGGCGCGTCTCGAAGGCGGCGGCGACATTCGCGGGCTTCTACGTCACCGAGCTCACGGCGGCAGGCCGCGACGACCCGGTGCTCGGCGCGCTGCCGCCGAGCTTCGATGCGCTCAACGCGAACGGCTACACGTTCGACGTCCCTCCCGGCGGCGTCGAGCTCGCCCGAACCGGGACCCTGTCTCAGGCGTTCCGCGCCGGCGAACGCGCGTGGGGCGTCCAGTTCCATCCGGAGGTTCGCCGGGAGCAGATCCTCGCATGGTACGAGGAGGACGGCATCCTCACCGACGAGCTCCGGCGCGTCGTCGGCGAGGGCATCGCGGCCTGGCAGGCGCTCGGCCGCCGGTTGGCGCACGCGTTCCTCCGCGCGGCGAACTCTTAGGTCTCGAGCGGCAGGTCGTCGTGGCGCGACCACTCGTGCCACGAGCCGACGTAGTTCCGCGCGTCGAAGCCGAGCGCGCGGAGGATCTGCGCCGCCATCGCGGAGCGGGAACCGCTGTGGCAATAGGCCACGACTTCCGTCCCCGGCTCGAGCTCGAGCGCCTGTCGCACCTCGTCCGGAGACATCTCCATCAGCCGGTAGACGTCGAGATTCCGCGCTCCCGGAATGTGACCCTGCCGCGGATCGCACGCGCTGCCCAGACTCCCGTCGTACTCCTGCGGCGTCCGCACGTCGACGAGAGCGAGGTCGCCGAGCCGCTCGCGCAGCTCCTCGATGGCGATCTCGCTCACAGAGCCTCTACGAGCGCGATCTCGGCCGCGAACGGGGGGCGCGTCGCGAGTCCTTCGAGCCACGCTTCGATGCGAACGGGCAGCGTCAAGCCGAGCATGCTCCGCGCGCGAATCACCCACGGCGCGTACGCCGCGTCGGCGAACAGGCTCTGCCCGACGTCGAGCGACTCGAGCTTCGCCGCGAGCTCGTTCGACTCGCCGCGCCGGAAGGCGTAGTAGTCGTCGCCCAGCATGTCGTCGAAGCGATAGACGAGCAAGTTCGCCTTCGCGCGCTCCGCCGGATCGCCCGGCAGCAGCGGCAGCTCGGGGTAGCGGTCGTCGAGGTAACCCATGATCACGGCCGACTCCGGGAGCACGAAGCCGTCCTCGAGCACCGGGACGCGCCCCGTGGGATTGAGGTCGTAGATCCACGACGGCCTGTCGGAGAGGTCGATCTCCACGCGCTCGTAGTCGATCCCCTTCTCCGCGAGCGCGATCCGAACGCGCGCGCAGTACGGGCACCGCGCTGCGTCGTACAGCTTCACGCGCCCCTCACCGGCATCGGCGTGGTCACGGCTCGAGCCCCATGAGCGCGGCGATCTGCTCGTACAGCTCCTGGGCCGGCGGCAGCTCGGCAGGTGTCGACGCAGTGCGCGCGATGCGCCTCACCTGCTCTCGCTCGGCGCCCGTCAGGCGCGCGACGAGGGCGGGGTTCGCCTCGAGAGCCAGCTCGTCGCCCTTCGGCAATGGGCCGTAGTACGTCGGGACCGAGAGGTACTCGTCGACCATCGCGCCGCGCTCGTACAGGCGGAATCGCACGACGGCGTCTTCCTCGACCGCCAGGGCGACGGTCACCGCGCCGAGCCGCTCGGAGAGCTCCTTCGCGAAGCGGACGTGCGCATCGCGGTTGGAGTCGAGCACGGAATCCCGGACGCGGATCCAGCTTTCCCCGGCGCGAACATCGGGCGACTGCAGCCGGGGCACGAACTGCGAGATTGCACGCTCGACCGAGGTCTCGTCGTCGGTCTGCACATGGGTCGAGGCGCGGGACGGCTTCGCCGTCGACTCCTGCAGTCGTGAGGCAAGCGCTTCGAGCGGCGTCGCCATGAACTTCGCGTACTCCTCGAACCCGAGCCGCCGCCAGACGGCGACCGCGGTCTCGTTCGACGTCACGACATCGAGGCTCACGAACGCCGCCCCGCGCGCCTGTGCATCGTCGACGCACGCTCGCACGAGCGCCTTTGCCACGCCCTGCCGCCTACCGCGCGGCCTGACATGCACGGTCTGGATGTGCGCACGGCCGTGCACAGGCGCCTCGATCCTCGCGAGCCCCACCGCTCCCTCCTCATCCTCGGCGACGAAGACTCCGCCGCCGTGGATGTCGTCGAGCGTGTCCTTCCACTCCTCGTCCCATCCCTCGGGCTCGCCGACCGGCTCGGGGACCTCCGCTTCGAACTCTTCCCAGAGCTCGCGCAAGACGGCCTGATCGGACTCGGTTGCCCGGCGGATGTTCACGCCGCAGCCGTCCGTGCGCCGACGAGGAGATAGTGGGCGGCAAGGTTCTGGAATGGGTCGAGTCTCGGACCGAGCTCGTGCACGTCGACACCGTAGAGAAGCAGCGCCGCCTTGCGGAGGGCGAGGTCGCCCGCCGGCCACGCCCGCGGCCGGGCGAGGTGCCGCGCGAGAAACCATTCGGCCGTCCACGGCCCGAGGCCCGGCAGCGCGACGATCCGCGAACGCACGCCGTCATCGTCCAGCGCCGAGAGCTGATCCAGGGCGAGGTCGCTCCGCGCCAGCCCGACGGTGTACGCCGCCTTGCGGCGTGAGAAGCCGACCGCGACGAGCTCCTCCTCGGACGCGTGCGCAAGGCGGTCGCGCGTCGGAAAGGCGTACGCGATCTCGCCGCGCTCGCCGAAGCGCTCGATCAGCCGGCTGCGGATCGCGAACGCCGAGAAGAGGGAGACCTGCTGCGCCGTGATCGACGATACGAGCGCCTCGAAAGGGTCCGGTGCGAGCGGCGGCCGGAACCCTGCGAGCCGCACGGCCAGCGGATGGAGGACGGAGTCCCGGGACGCCCAGTCGTAGAAGGAGTCGAGGTCGAACTCGGCGCCGAGCAGCTTCAACACCGCCGGCCTCGTCTGGTCATCGAAGGGCTCGACGTCCACGCCGCCGGGTGCCGCCTCGATCCGCACCTCTCTGCCGCCGATGACACGGTGCAGCCCGCCCTCATGCCACAGGTTGGCGAGGTCCACGCCGAAGCTGCGGAAGCGCTCGGTCGAGAGCGCGAAGTCGTACGGCTCCGGGAGCGGAACGAGGCTCAGAAGTGGGACGTCACGCCGGCGGGGTCGTCGTCCGGTGTCCGACCGTCGCGCGACGCGTCGTCGGCCCACGAGTACGCGTACTTGCCGTCGTCGAGGTCGGCCGAGAGCTGCGTCAGGCGCAGCGGGTGGAACGTGTCGCACATCACGGCGAGCTCGTGCGTCTCGGTGAGCCCGAGGGACTTCTCCGCGAGCCCGGGCTGCGGGCCGTGCGGCAGGCCCGAGGGATGAAGCGTGATCGAGCCGACCTCGATCCCTTTGCGCGACGAGAAGTTCCCGTCGACGTAATAGATCATCTCCTCGCTCTGCAGATTCGAATGGTGGTACGGGATCGGCACGGCCTCGGGGTCGAAGTCGAGCTTCCGCGGACAGAAGGAGCAGATGACGAAGTTCGGGCCCTGGAACGTCTGGTGGGACGGCGGCGGCATGTGGATGCGGCCCGTGATGGGCTCGAAGTCGTGGATCGAGAACGTCCACGGATAGACGTAGCCGTCCCAGCCGACGACGTCGAACGGGTGGTAGTCGAGGACGTACGTCTGGTACCCGTCGCGCACTCGCACCTTTACGACGTGCTCGCCTTTGTCGCGGTGCGTGTGCAGCTCGGTGGGCGCGTGGATGTCGCGGTGGTAGTACGGCGCGTGCTCCATTAGCTGCCCGTGCTCGTTCCGGTAGCGCTTCGGGATCGTGATCAGCCCCGGGGTTTCGAAGACGAGATACCGCTGGTCACCCTCGGGGACGAAGCGGTACGTCGTGCCGCGCGGGATCACCACGTAGTCGCCCGGCTTGTACGGGAGGTCGCCGAAGATCGTCTCGACCGTCCCCGCGCCCTCGTGCACGAATACGACCTCGTCGCCCTCCCCGTTCCGGAAGAAGTAGTCCATCGCCTCGCTCGGGCGGCACAGCGAGATCTCGACGTCGTTGTTCCACATGAGGAGCCGCCGTCCGTCGATCGCGTCGCCCGCCGGAGGGACTTCCCACGTGCGGAAGTGGCGATGTGCATGCGCATCGGGCACCCACTCCTCGCGCACGATCGGCTCGAACTCGCCGAGCTCGACCACGCGGCACGGCGACTGGAGGTGGTAGAGGATCGACTCGAGCCCCGAGAAGCCCTCGAACCCCATCACCTCTTCGGTGAGAAGTGTCCCGTTGTCGCGGAACACGATGTGTCGCTTCCTCGGAAGTTCGCCGAGACGCTGATAGAACGGCATGCGTGGAGGATATCCCCGGGCGGATCGAGCGCGAGGTCGTCTCCTGGCCCGGCGTGACCGCGCACCCGCATCGCTTCGGCGGCCGCGAGTTCCGGCTCGGCAGGCGCGAGATCGGGCATCTGCACGGCGGCCGCTGGGCCGACCTGCCGTTCCATCGACGAATCCGCGACATGCTCGTCGAGACCGGGCGGGCGCAGCCTCACCACGTCCTGCCGGACAGCGGCTGGGTCTCGAGGCAGATCCGGAACGAGGCGGACGCCGACGACGTGATCGAGCTCTTCCGGCTGTCGTACGAGCGCGCGCAGGTCGCCGCGAAGGTGCGCGAAGCTCAGTCGGACTGAACGAGCGCCTCCTCGACGGCCTGGTCGAGCGTCAGGCGACGCCCCTCCGCGACGCCGCGCTCGAACTCCGGGTCGTCGCGGACGACGTGCGTTGCAGCTTCTTCACGGTCTGCCTCCCACTGGCCGACGGGCGCCCGTTCCGACTCTGCGTCGATCGCTCCCCACATCCGGCCTGCCCGCCTCGCGTCGCCGCGTGCGGAGGCGAGCCGGGCCACCTGGGCGAGGGAATAGATCAGGTGCATGCGGTCGCCGATCGAATGGGACGACTGCACGAGCTCTCGCAAAGGCTCCTCCGCCTCCGTGAGCCGGCCGAGCTCGAGGGCGTATTCCACGTAGTGGTTGAGGGCTCCCTGACGCCACCAGTCGAATCCCACCTGTCCGGCGAGCTCCGCGCTGCGCGCGTGCAGCTCGAGCGCCTCGTCGCCGCGCCCATCTCCGAACGCGATGTCCCCGAGCACGTAGAGGATCTGAGCTTCGTCGGCGGGACCGCCGCGATGCAACGCTCGACTCTCCTCGATCAGCGAGCGGGCACGCGCCGGATCGCCGGTCCGATGAGCCTCGATGGCTTGCCGCATGAGCAGGTGCGCAGCGCGCGCGTCGTCGCCGAGCTCGCGAAAGGCGGCGAGTGCACGCTCGATGTCCCGGCTCCCCTCCTCGAAGTTGCCGGTGATGTACGTCATTCCGCCGCGCACGCGGATCGCGCGGGCCCTGAGCAGCGGCGAGAGCTCGTCTTCGTGCTCGAGGAGGGCGGTCATCCGACGCGCGCCCTCGTACGGGCTCGCCGTCACCCAGAACTGCTCGAGCGACACTGCGAGCGCCGTCGCCCCCTCGAACTTGCCGTTCGTCGCCGCCCAGTCGATCGCCGCGCGCACGTTGTCGAACTCCGGCTCGACGAGCTCCCGGTGCTGCCCGAGCTCGACGTCCTCGGCCGCCAGGTGAGCCGATGCCGAAAGAGCCGCGAAGTAGTCGAAGTGCCGTCGCGCCACGGCGTCGAGCTCGCCGGTCTCCCGCAGCCGCTCGAGCGCGAACTCGCGGATCGTCTCGAGCATCCAGTAACGGTCTTCTGTTCGGCGCAGCAGGCTCTTGTCGAGGAGCGACTGGAGCGCGTCGAGGTCCGCGCCGGCTACGACCTCGGCCGCCGACAACGTGGAGCCGCCGACGAAGACTCCGAGCGCCCGGAACAGCCGCTGCTCCTCGGGCGTCAGGAGGTCGTACGACCACGCGATCGTCGCGCGCAGAGTTCGCTGACGCTCGGGTAGATCGCGTGCACCGCCGGTCAGAAGCGGCAACCGCTGCTCGAGGCGCGCGAGCAGCTGCTCCGGCGACAACACCTTCACACGCGCCGCGGCGAGCTCGAGCGCGAGCGGCAGGTTGTCGAGCCGCGCACAGATCTCCGACAGCGCGGGGTGTGCCTCGAAGCCGGGATCGACCGTGCGCGCCCGCGCCAGGAAGAACCCGACGCCCTCCTGGTGCACGAACGGCGGCACCGGGTACTCCTGCTCCCCTGCCAGGTGCAGCGGCTCACGGCTCGTCACGAGCACCTTCAGGTTGGGGCAGGCGCCGACGAGCTCGGCGACCACCGAGCCGCCTTCGACGAGATGCTCGAAGTTGTCGAAGTAGACCAGCATGCGTTTGGCGCCGATATGCGCAGTGATGTCGAGTTCGGCACCGACCGCCTGCGCGGCCGCTTCGGGCACCAGCTGCGGATCCTGCAACGACGCGAGCGGCACCCAGTACACGCCGTCCGGAAAGCCGTCGCCGACGGCGCCCGCCGCCTGCAGCGCCAGCCGCGTCTTGCCGCTGCCGCCTGCGCCGGTCAGCGTGAGCAGCCGCGCGCCGTTCGCGAGCCGTGCACTCACCTCCTCCAGCTCACGTTCGCGGCCGAGGAAGGGCGTCGGCGGCACGGGCAGGTTCGTGCGGTACAGGCTCCGGAGCGGTGGAAACGCATCGTGCCCGAGCTGATGGAGCCGCTCGGGCGCTGAGAGGTCCTTGAGCCTGTGCTCTCCCAGGTCGTGCAGGTCGGCGTCGACCACCAGCGACGCCGTCGAAGCCGAGATGACGATCTGACCGCCGTGGGCCACGGCGGCGATCCGGGCTGCGCGATGAACGTCGGCCCCGACGTACCCCTCGTCCGTCAGATGCGGCGTACCGCTGTGCAGACCCATCCGCACGCGGATCGGCTGTCCCTCGAGGGCCCGCCGGCCCTCCTCCGCCGCTGCGACGGCGCCCGGTGCGGTCGGGAAGGCATAGAAGAAGGCATCCCCCTGGGTGTCGACCTCGACACCGCCGTGCCGCGCGAACGCCGCGCGCAGCCGGCGGCGGTGCTCCGCGAGCGCCTCCGCGTACTTCTCGGCGCCGAGGTCGTACAGCAGCCGCGTCGATCCCTCGACGTCGGTGAACAGGAACGTGACGGTTCCCGACGGCAGCTCGCGCATGGGGTACCTCAGCCGGCGCTGATGTACTCGTGCAAGTAGCGGATCTCGAAGCTCTGTCGCTTCGAGATGAACTTCACGAGGTCGCCGATCGACACGATCGCCGTCACCTTGCCGTCGACCGTGACCGGCAGGTGCCGAATGCGGCGGTCGGTCATCAACGCCATGCACTCGTCGACGTCGGTCTCGGGGGTCACGACGACCAGCGGCGTCGTCATGATCTCGCGCACCGCAGTCACGCTCTCCTCGCGCCCCTCGAGCGTCACCCGGCGGAGATAGTCGCGCTCCGTGACGATGCCGGTGATCTCACCGTCCTCGGTGACGAGAAGCGCGCCGACGTTCGCGTCGACCATCGCGCGCACGGCGTCGAGCACCGAGGCCTCCGAATCGATCTGGTGCAGCGCCTCCGACTTCCCTTGCAGGATCTCCGAAACCTGGCTCATCCCCGCCTCCCGTCAGGCCGTTGGAGCGGAAGGTTAAATCACTGCACGAGCTCTGCGAACCGGTCGGCGCCGACGTTGCCGCCCGAGACGATCACGCCGACACTGTCCGCGGTGACCAGGCCGCCCAGCACCGCCGCGATCCCGACGGCGCCGCTCGGCTCGACGACGAGCTTGAGGCGCTCGAAGGCAAACCGCATCGCCGCCACGATCTGCTCGTCGGTGACGGTGACGATCTCGTCGACGAGACTCGACGCGACTTCCCAGGTGAGCGTCCCGGGCTCCGTCGTCTGGAGCCCGTCCGCGATCGTCCGCGGCACCTCGATGCGCACACGCTCGCCGGCGGCGAAGGAGCGCGCCCAGTCGTCGCCGGCGGACGGCTCCACGCCGATCACGCAGCGCACCCCGAGCTCGCGCCCGATCGTGGCGCACCCGGAGATCAGCCCGCCGCCGCCGACCGGTACGACGAGCACCTCGAGCGAGCCCGCATCCTCCAGCAGCTCGAGCGCGGCGGTGCCCTGGCCGGCCATCACGAGCGGGTCGTCGTAGGGGCGCACCAGCTCGAGCCCACGCTCGCGGGCTAGGGCTTCCCCGAGCGGCTCGCGGTCCTCGGCGTAGCGGTCATAGGTCACCACCTCCGCCCCGTAGCCGAGCGTCGCTTCGAGCTTGGAGCGAGGGGCGTCCTCGGGCATCAGGATCGTCGCCTGCGATCCGAGCAGCGAGGCGGCGAGCGCCACCGCCTGCGCGTGGTTCCCCGACGAGTAGGCGAGAACGTCGGTACCACGCGGCAGCGAGGCTATCTTGTTGTACGCGCCGCGGAACTTGAACGCACCGGCGCGCTGAAGACATTCCGGCTTGAGCACGACGTTCTCGCCGAGCGTCCGCGAGCGCATCACGGGAGTGCGGTGAGCGACTCCGTCGAGCACCCGCGCGGCGGCGCGCACGTCTTCGCCGCTGATCACGCGATCCGGTTCCTCAGCACGCCGATTCCCTCCACCTCGAGCTCGACGACATCACCTCGCTGCAGCCAGCGCCCGTCGCCGCGCTCGAGGACGCACCCGTTGCCGACCGTTCCCGACCCGAGCAGGTCGCCGGGAAGGAGTGTCGTGTTGCGAGCCGACTGCCGAACGAGGTCGTCCCAGGACCAGAACATGTCGCGCAGATTGCCGCGCGAGCGCTCCTCGCCGTTGACGCGCGCGACCATCTCGCCCGAGGTCCCGTCGAACTCGTCCGGTGTGACGACGACCGGCCCGAACGACGTCGCGAAGTCTTTGCCTTTCGCCGGGCCGAGGCCGACGCGCATCTCCCTGCGCTGCACGTCACGCGCCGACCAGTCGTTCATCACGGTGAACCCGCCGATCCGGCCCTCGGCGCCGATCACCGCGGCCACCTCGAGCTCGTAGTCGAGCTCCTGCGTGCCGTCGGGATACGGCACGTCTTCCTCGGGCCCGTAGATCGCCGCTGGGTTGGAGAAGTAGAAGACCGGGATCTCGTACCACTCACTCGGCACCTCCCCGCCGCGTTGCGCCCGGGCGTTGGCGACGTGCTTCTCGAACGCCATGAAGTCGCGGACGCTCGGTGGATGAAGAACCGGCGGCCGGAGGTCGACGTCGGCAAGGGGGTACTCGGCGTGCTCCCGTGCCGTCCCGCCGCCGGTGAAGAACGACTGCAGGGTCTGGGCGGCGAGCTGGATCACGCGGTCGCCCTCGATCCGGCCCGGCCAGCCGCGCTCCAGCGCCAGCTCCCTCGGCGTGAACATACAGAGCCTCACGGCACACGCCGGGGCGTGAATGCGCTCACGTGGATGATCCTACGGGCCGGCGTACCGGTTAAGAATGCGGCGCGTCCGGACGGGCGGAGGCCAGCTTCAGAACCGCGCCGAGCAGATCGATCGGTAGCCCGCCGGCCGTCCCGTTGGCGGTCACCACTACCACGTCCGGCCGGTAGAGCTCTGCCATCGACGCGGCTTCGTCGACGCGTTCCGCGAACCCGACGACCTCGACCCGGCGCCCGTCTATGTCCAGTGGGCCGACCGTAACGGCCCGGCCGCCGACGAGCATGACGCGCAGCGGCTCGAGCGCCTCGGCTTCGTGATCGTCGCGTTGCGCGCGGAGGAGAGGGCTGTCGGGGCTCGCCGGTGAGGAAAATTTCAACGTTCGGTTACCGTTGTGCTCCACGCGTTTAACCTCGCTTGCCCTCGCGCATTGTCCGGGCGTGCGCCGTCGGGGAGCAACGCTCGAAAGGGTGGTTTTGCCCCTCCCCGAGAGGGTGCTTTTCGCAATCTGCGTCTTCCGGGGGAGTCGCCACACGCTCCGAAGGTCCCACTGCAACGCCGAATCGCGACAAATCGGAGCCGCGACGAAATCCCTCCTCTCAGTGATGAGAACCACGTCGCGAGACAGCAGAATGGCCTCTCTGCGTTTCGCGACGCCCCCTACAAGCCGCATAGGGAGGGCATGTGCAGGAGAAGACTCGCACCGCCGTACTCGTCGACGAACACCCGCTCTGGCTCGACGCTGTCGAGCGATTGCTGGCGTCGGTCCCCGTGGAGGTGGTCGGCAAGGCATTCTCACTCGAGGACGCGACGCAGGCGACCGAGGATCTGCGGCCGGATATCGTCGTCGTCGAGACTGCGATGGGGAGCGGCGAGCAGACGGGCTTCGAGTGGCTCGCGGAGACGAGGCAGCGCTTTCCCGACACCTCGATGATCGTCCTTTCGGCGTCCGACGATCCGAGCGACATCGCGACGGCGGTCTCCTTGGGTGCGGTCGCGTACGTCGTGAAGAAGGCGCAGCCCGACGATCTCGCAGTCGCCGTACGTCAGGTGTACGAGCACTCCATCTACTTGCCCGGCGCGATCGACCGAACCCGCGCCGCCGCCGTGGACGACCCGAGCGAGAGCTCCGACCTGACGCAGCGTGAGCTCGAGATCCTGCGGCTCGTCTCGGAAGGAACCTCGAACGCTCAACTCGCACGGTCGCTCTGGGTGACCGAGCAGACCGTCAAGTTCCACCTGTCGAACATCTATCGCAAGCTGGGCGTCGCCAACCGCACGGAGGCGAGCCGTTGGGCCCACGTCAACGGCCTACTCTCGTCGGAGCCTGCTCGGGCAAACCACGGCTAGCGTGCGGCGTCCGGCGCGTGCCGTTCCTGCGCCCTTGAATCACTGCGTCGAGGACCGACGCAAAGTCCGCGGCGAGCGTGCGCCTCTCGATCCGCTCGAGCAGCTCCCGCGGCGGCCCCGGACGCAGGGCGGAGGTTCCCCGCAACTCAGATTCGATCGCCCCGGCCATGCCCTCGACGTCGTCGGGGGCGCACACGTGCGCGGTGCCGGCCTCGAGCAGTAGGTCGCGCGCGTCGCCCGACGGTACCGCGGCGAGGATCGGTGGCCCCGCCGCCAGGTATTCGTACGTCTTGCCCGGAACGATCGTGGCGCGCTTCCCGGGGCGCAGGTTCTGCATCGGCAGGAAGAGCAAGTCGGCCGAGCGCATCAGTGCGACCGCCGCCCCGTGAGATTGGTAGCCGACGATGCGCACGAGCGGCGAGCGTGTCGCGACTTGCAGGTCCGCCGCCGACAGGGCTCCCGCGAGAATGAGCTCGATACGCCTGCTCACGGCCGGTGCACGCGCGACGACACGGTCGATCGCCTCCAGCAGATAGACGTGTGAGCGGGTGAGAAGGTCGACTCCGCGAACCTCACCACCCAGTGCGCGTCGCAGCCGCGCCCGGCGTTGCTCGCGGCCGAGCTCGGTGTGGAGGTGACCGGTGTGCACGATCCGGAAGACGTCGCGGTCCCGCTCCGGCGGCGCCGCGGAGAAGTCGGCCCGGTCGAACCCGTTCGGGATCGCGAGCACGGGGACGTCGCGGCGCTCGCCGAGCAGTTGCCGGATCCGGATCGCCGCTTCGGGCGTGTTCGCGACGACCGCCGCCGCCGTCCGGAGGAGGCGTCGCATCCGCCGGAGCTCACGCCGGCGGTGCAGCACCGTCGGGTAGATCGTCATCTCGTCGAGGGCCCAGGGGTCACGCAGATCGGCGACCCAGGGACGTCCGAGCGCGCGCGACAACCGCGCAGCGGCGGTCGCCGAGCTGTACGGAGACATTGTCGCGACGATGACATCCGCCTGCTCGCCGGCGACGAGCCCGTAGCGATAGGCACCCTCGATCCACCAGCGAGTCCAGGGCGACGGCGTGCCGAGCCAGCGCTCCAGGCGGGAGGGCCACCCGCCGCACCAGGCCGGATCGGGCTCGGCCTCTGTGAGACGCCGGATCTCCGTGTCGGGGACATCTTCCATCAGCGTGTCGTCGGCCGGCGTCCAGTGGTCGACCGAGGTACCCCCGCCGGTCAGCACGGTCACATCGTGGCCGAATTCCGGCAGATACCGGGCGAGCTTGACCGCGCGCTGGGTGCCGCTTCCCCCGATCGGAGGGAAGTGGTACGAGAGCAGAAGGGTTCGCATCAGCGGGAAGGAACGTCTTCGCGGGTGAGGAGGGATCTCGTGACGGCCGCCGGGGCACCGACCGCCACGGCATGCGCGGGCACGTCGTCGAGCACGACGGAGTTCGCGCCGATCACCGCCCCGCTGCCGATTCGAACACCCGGGCCGATCACGACGTTCTGGCCGATCCAGGCGCCGTCTCCGATCTCGACCGGGGCCACTCGATCGATCCCCTGGTCGAGGACGGCCCGACCGACGTCTCCGAAGGCATGTGAGTGATCCGACACGTAGACGTTGCGGGCCATGAGCACCCACCTGCCGACCGTGATCGAGCGCACCGATGAGAGCACGCAGTAGCCGGAGATCGACGTGCCGTCGCCGATGGCGATGGCGACGCCTTCACCGAAGCCGCCGATGACCTGGAGCCAGGAGCCGGCGCCGACGTACACGCCCTCGCCGATCGCAATGCGGCCCTCGAGTTGGAGTCGCACCGGCGGCTCGAGCACGGAGCGTGCGCCGAAATCCGCGAACGCGCCGCCGACCAGCAACGAGAACGCTTTGCCTCGGGCTCGGCCGAGACCGCGATAGAGGTGGCAAGACGACTTGCCGAGCAGCCGTCGCCCTCCGGTCAAGGCACACTGGTCGCGGCCGGCAACTCGCCGAGGCGGACGCGTGCACCGTCTTGTTCGAGCGAAGACTCGACGGCCGCGATCATCCGGACGACGTCCGTCCCGATCTCAGCGGACGAGCGCGGAAGAATGTCGCGACGAATCGCAGTGCAGAAGTCGGCCATCTCGAGTTGAAGAGGTTCCGCGATCTCGACGCGCGGGGAGACGATGTCGCCGGTGCGGTAGGTAAGCGTGTATTCCCCGAACGTCGTGGGATCGGGAAGGGTCACGCCGAAGTCGAAGACACGTACCGGCTCGGAGCTCGTGTCGTCGTAGACGACCATCTTGCGCGATCCGATGACCGTCGTGCGACGCAGCTTGCTCGGTGCGAGCCACGACAGCTCGACGTTGGCAATCGTGGAGCATGGAAACTCCAAGTTGACGAAGGCGACGTCCGGGATGCCGGGGATGACGCAGCTGCGTGTCATCGCAAACGCGTACGCGGGCAACTCGCCGAGCCAGTGGCGCAAGATCGAAAAGTCGTGCGGCCCAAGGTCCCAGATCACGCTCACGTCCGGCTGGTGCAACCCGAGGTTCACTCGGCTGGTCGAGATCGAATAGATGTCCCCGATCTCTCCTGATTGGATCAG